>Ga0116193_1000677_pt1 | contig 30889 bp, 29 predicted proteins | sample AD_UKC115_MetaG_FD_89892 | JGI IMG/M metagenome (GOLD analysis project Ga0116193, IMG submission 89892) | Active sludge microbial communities of municipal wastewater-treating anaerobic digesters from Hong Kong - AD_UKC115_MetaG | ecosystem: Engineered > Bioreactor > Anaerobic > Digestate... | reverse complement strand
TCCTGGCTTTGGTGATCGTCGTAAGGCAATGCTCGAAGATATCGCCATCCTGACCAATGCAACCGTTATCTCTGAAGAGAAGGGCTTGAAGCTCGAAGGTGCTACGATGGATATGCTCGGAACAGCAGAGAAGGTTACCGTCAATAAGGATAATACTACGATCGTTAACGGTGCCGGCGACAAAGCTGCTATCGAATCACGTATCGCAAACATCAAACTGCAGATGGAGAACACGACATCTGACTACGATAAGGAGAAACTGCAGGAACGTCTGGCTAAGATGGCCGGTGGTGTTGCTGTTCTCTACGTCGGTGCTCCTTCAGAAGTTGAGATGAAGGAAAAGAAAGACCGCGTTGACGATGCATTGCATGCTACACGTGCAGCCATCGAAGAGGGTACAGTTCCTGGTGGTGGCGTTGCTTACATCCGCGCTATCCCGGCTCTGGATAATCTGAAAGGTGACAATGATGACGAACAGACAGGTATCGAGATTGTAAAGCGTGCCATTGAAGAGCCTCTTCGTCAGATCGTAGCCAATGCAGGTAAAGAGGGTGCCGTAATCGTTCAGAAGGTTAAGGAGGGCAAAGATGACTTCGGTTACAATGCTCGTTCTGACCAGTATGAAAATCTTTGTGCAGTCGGTGTCATCGATCCTGCCAAGGTTGCTCGTATCGCATTGGAAAATGCAGCTTCTATTGCTGGTATGTTCCTTACAACGGAATGTGTCATCGCTGAGAAGAAGGAGGACACTCCTGCCATGCCTCCGATGAATCCGGGTATGGGCGGCGGAATGGGTGGAATGATGTAATCTTTCACAAATTCATATACAGAAGGCGGTTGCTCAGATGCAGCCGCCTTTTTTTATTGGATGAGGGTGGAAAAATGAAGCGGAAGAAAAACCATTGCCGGTTTTTTTTCAATGAGTCTGAAAATATGTAAGAAAAGTTCTATCTTTACGACAAATTTGATAAAATGCAACTGAATACAGAAGATGAATTGATACAGCAGCTTCATGATCCTGAAAAGCAACGCGACGCTTTTGCTCAGGTGGTGAATTTGTATGGTGAGAAGTTGTATTGGCAAATCCGTAAGCTTGTCCTCACCCATGATGATGCTGACGATTTGCTTCAGAATACGTTCATGAAAGCCTGGACCAATATTGATTATTTTCGCGGTGATGCGAAACTGTCCACATGGCTTTATAAGATAGCGATCAATGAATGCATCACTTTCCTAAATCGTCAAAGAAGCAAAAACAGTATATCCTTGGACGATGCGGATGTATTTATGCTTGAACGTCTTCGCGGTGATTCCTATTTCGATGGAGATGAAGCCCAGATGAAACTGCAGGAAGCGGTTCTCAGATTGCCTGAGAAACAGCGTCTCGTATTCAATATGAAATACTATGACGATATGAAATATGAAGAGATGTCAGATATCCTTGGCACTTCGGTTGGTGCACTTAAAACATCCTATCATATCGCAGTCAAGAAAGTGGAGGCGTTTTTAACAAAAGACGTTTAAACCATTCAGAGTGATGTCAGTCTAAAGGATACAAAATTGGGGAGTATAGTTGTATGAAAACAGAACAAAATGATTTGGAACATTTGAAGGAGACCAATCCGTTCTTTGTCCCTGCCGGTTATATGGAAGGAATGACAAGTCGGATCATGGGAACGCTTCCTGAAAAGCCCCGCATGAAAGCTCGCAAGGTTACGACGTTTGATAAATTCAAACCTTGGCTTTACATGGCAGCCGCTTTCGCAGGAGTTGTACTTCTCTTCAAAGCTTTTGTCACCATCTTCCCTTCGAATAATAATACTGCCAAAGAACCTTTACAGGTGAATGTCGATGATTCAGAGTCGGTCTCTACGGCTCGTGTGGATGAAAATAAAGAATATTTGGATTATATCGAAGGTCAATATTCTGACAATATCATAAGTGAAGAGATTGCTGATGCCGAATAATGATTCTTATTAATTCGGAAGATAATAACAGTTTTTAGAGAATAAATTTGTATGAAGAGGATAATTATTATTACATTTGCGATGTTTTCGATCTTGTTTTCTGTTGCTGCTTCAGCGCAAGGATCAAGAAGCGGAAGGCCTTTTGATAGGGAATCATTTGAGGCTCGACAAAATGCTTATATTACAGCACAAGTTGGTCTTACACCCGAAGAAGCCGCCGCTTTCATTCCTCTTTGCAACGAACTGAGACAAAAAAAGTTCGAAATAGGCCGGAGTGGGAGACGTTTCTCAAAGGAAATCAATTCGATGAAGAACCCGACAGATGCCGATTATGCAAAGGCCGTCAATAGCAACCTCGATACTAAGATCCAGGAAGCTCAATTGGAAAAAGAATATTACGAGAAGTTCAGGAAGATCCTGTCTCCCGAAAAACTTTACAAATATCAGATGGCTGAATCGCAATTCGCGAGAAGCTTTATGAAAAGTATGGGGAAATCAGGACAACCGAACGGAATGAAGAAATAATAGTATTTGTGTTTTTTGTTTAGATTTAGTTTTGGCGTTTAAGTTAAGGAAGGGAAGCGACGTGATGTCGGTTCCCTTTTTAATGCCCTGAATAAAAAAATTATCATCGAACATTCCCTCCAATCATTACTATGATTTTGAAAAAAGCTCCGATGATAATTCAAAAAGTCCCGATGTTTTTTCGGATGAAAGAAATCCTTTATAATCCTTTGGCTTTCGCTTCGTCCCATATTTTATCCATCTCTTCGAGCGTCATCTCTTTGAGAGAACGGCCCGATTTTTCAACCTGCTCTTCTAAATAGTTGAAACGGCGGATGAACTTTCTGTTGGTACGTTCCAAAGCATTGTCCGGATTGATTTTGTAAAGGCGCGCTGCGTTGATCAGGCTGAAGAATAGATCTCCGAATTCGCCTTCCATCTTGTCCGGATCGAGATTCTCGATCTCTTTTTGAAGCTCTTGGAATTCTTCTTCTACTTTATCCCAGACATCGGCTCTCTCTTTCCAGTCGAATCCTGCATTACGGGCTTTATCTTGAATGCGGTGAGCTTTAACGATGGAAGGAAGAGCGGCTGGTACACCTTCGAGTACGGTTTTGTTTCCACCTTTTTCTTTCAGCTTGAGTTGTTCCCAGCTTTGTTCTACCTTTTGAGGCGTATTGGCTTCGGCTGTTCCATAGACGTGAGGATGGCGATATATCAGTTTTTCGCAGAGTGAATCGCAGACATCTTTGATGTCGAACGCTCCTTTTTCATCTCCGATCTTAGCATAGAAGACTATGTGAAGAAGCAGATCGCCCAGTTCTTTCTTGATGTCCTGGTTGTCATTGCGAATGATGGCGTCACAAAGCTCATACGTTTCTTCTATGGTGTTCTCGCGCAGACTTTCGTTGGTTTGTTTCCTATCCCATGGACATTTTACACGAAGCGTGTCCATTACGTCGAGCAGGCGGCCGAAAGCCTCCATCTTTTCTTCTCTGGTTGACATATTCTTATTTATTATGAAGGGCGGACGTTACGTCCACCCTTCCTGTTCTCATTGTTTATTAAACCGTCTGATTCCGTCTTGCAGGAATTGGATGTATTTCGAGACATCTTCATTGAAGGCGTATGAAGGACCGAGCGGTTTGCCGTTGTTGTCGAGTAAAATATAGAACGGCTGGGCATTGGCTCCGAATTTGCTTCTTTGCAGATAACTCCATTTGTCTCCGATGGTTTTCAGTTTGCGTTCTTTGCCATTCTCCTTGATGGTGATAGGCTCTGGAAGTTTGGTCTTGTCATCCACCATGAGTGAAATCAGCACATAGTCTTTTTCGAGAATGTCTTTGACTCTCGGATCGGTCCAGACAGAAGCCTCCATTTTGCGGCAGTTGACGCATCCGAATCCAGAGAAGTCGATGATCACCGGCTTGTGATTCTGTGCGGCATAGGACATGCCGGATTCGTAATCGTCGAACTTGGCGTGGACTTCGTTGTCGTAGAGATTGAAGTCCTGTGTGTAGAGCGGAGGAGCGAAAGCACTGATGGATTTGAGCGGAGCGCCCCAAAGTCCCGGAATCATATAGATGGCGAAGGCAAAAGATATGATGGAAAGAAACAGACGTGTTACTGAAACAAAGGGCAGATCACTGTCGTTTCTGAATTTGAGTTTACCGATCAGATACATTCCGAGCAGTGCGAAAATCACGATCCAAAGGACGAGGAACACTTCTCTGTCGAGCAATCCCCAACCATAAGCGAGGTCTGCAACGGAGAGGAATTTCAGTGAAAGTGCCAACTCGAGGAATCCAAGCACTACCTTGACGGAGTTGAGCCAGCCGCCTGACTTCGGCATGTTCTGCATCATGTTCGGGAAGATCGCGAACAGGGAGAAGGGCAAAGCAAGAGCAAGAGCAAATCCCGCCATTCCGATGGCTGGACCTGCTGCAGATCCTATTGTCGCAGCTTGAACCAGCAATGTGCCGATAATCGGACCGGTGCAGGAGAAGGAAACGAGAACCAAGGTGAATGCCATGAAGAAGATGCTCAGGATGCCAGTTGTCGAGTCGGCTTTCTGATCCATCTTGTTGGTCCAGGATGAGGGAAGAACCATCTCGAATGCGCCGAAGAATGAAACGGCAAACAATACCAGCAATAGGAAGAAGATGATATTGAATATGGCATTCGTGGAGAGATCGTTCAATGCACTCGCACCGAAGATTCCTGTGATGAGAAGTCCCATGATCAGATAGATGACAATGATGGAAAGACCGTAGATGACAGCGTCACGGATTGCTTTTTTGCGTTCGCGTGTTCGTTTCAAAAAGAAACTGACTGTCATCGGAATCATCGGCCAGACGCATGGCGTGAGCAAAGCAATCAGACCGCCGACGAATCCAGCAAGAAAGATATAAAGCAGTGACATATCTGCTGCCGATACGATGGCATCGCCGAAGCCTTTCAGTTCATTTACCACGGGAGTCCACAGATCCGAACGATTGGTCAGTTTGGCAATCTGCTGAGGAGAAGTGCCGCTTTGGGCAAGTCCGATGACACTGTCCGTCGTGGCATTTACATTCTGAATGTTGGCTGTATCAGATGAGACGTTGGCAGCAAGCGAATCGGAGATGCTTTCTGTTGATGCGGCATTCGGGTCGAGATGGACGGAATGGCGGTCGAAGGAGAAATCTTTCTGATCGGGAGGTAGACAGGTCGCATCGTTGCAAGCCATGAATTCTATTTGTCCGGCTGCTTTAAACTTCTTGGCATTGGTAACTTTGATCCGTTGCGTGAAGGTGACACTCCCGGCGTACCAGCGAAGATCCATCTTGAACATCGGATCGTGAACCACGGTCGGACGGATGGAGGCGAAAGGTTTTCCTACGAGTTCGGCACCTTGCAGTGTCTCGAAGGTGATAGAGGTTGAAACCGGTCCGCCCGACGGAAGATTCATGTCGTAGAGATGCCATCCTTTGTCAGCTGTGGCCGTGAAGATGATCATCTTGTCGGTCGATCCGCCGTTATCGTCGAGATGGATTTTCCACTTTACGGGTGTTAGAATCTGGGCTTGTGCAACCAGTGTCAAAAGGGCGAGGATGCATATCGCAAAAACTTTTCTCATACTTTTATCTTACTAATGAGGTGAATTTATCGGGTATCTTTGTCTCAAAACGCATTTCCTGTCTGGTTATTGGATGAATGAAGAACAATCTCATGGCATGCAGCATGAGGCGTCCGGCCGGATCGGTCATGGCTCCATATTTCCCATCGCCGGCGACGGGATGACCTATGGATTGCATCTGCACACGGATCTGATTCTTTCGTCCGGTTTCAAGATCGAGCTGCAGAAGGGAATATTTACCATTGCTCTTCAGTACCTTGTAATGAGTGACAGCGATCTTGCCATTGTCGGAGGAGGTAAGGTATACCTGCATCTTCTTGTTTTCCGTGAGATATGAAGTCAGAGTGTCTTCTTCCTTTTCGGGGCAGCCTTCCACAACAGCAACATAGGTGCGTTGTGTGATCATGTTGCTCCAGTCGTCACGAAGGATGTGCTGCGCTTCGACCGATTTGGAAAACATCATCAGTCCCGAAGTGTCTCGATCGAGGCGGTGTAGAACGTAGATGTTGTTGCGTGAATCGATCTCTTTCACATAATCCCTGAGGAGATGCGAAGCGGTACGTTCCTTGACATGGTCGCTCGAAACGGAAAGCAGGCCCTCTCTTTTGTTTACGACAATCAGGTAATCATCCTCCCAAACAATATTCAGCAGCGGATTGCTGAAGGTAGGTTTGCCATGTTCATAGCTGATGGCCACCTTGTCGCCCTCTTTCAACGGTGTGTCAAATTGTCTGTCGGCTTTTCCGTTGACGAGAATCTGACCGTTTTTGAGTAGTGACTTGACCGAGCTGCGACTCTGATCTTTAAGCAGATCAAAGAGGAAGGGAAGCAACGTCTGTTCTTGTTTGACAGACACCTCTCTGGCATTATGCGTATGTTGTGAATGATTATTATCTGAGTTTTTTCTCATGTTCTTTTTATTTACGTAGCAAAGATAATGAAAAGCAGGATGACCGCAAAAACACTTTATAAATGCATTTCACATTGTGATAAGAATGGATTGCATTCTATTACGATCATTTCATCTCTGCCTTGGCAACAATGCAGCGGAGGCGAATCTGAGAGAATTGGCTTCGGCAACAATGCAGCGGAGATGAATCTGAGAAAATTTGCCTTGGCAACAATGCAGCGGAGGTGAATCTGAGAGAATTGGCCTTGGCAACAATGCAGCGGAGATGAATCTGAGAGAATTTGCTTTGGCAACAATGCAACGGAGATGAATCTGACGGAATTAGGTCCGGCAACAATGTTGATGAGGTAAATCAGGAAAACTTATTCCTGCCACGAAAGTGAAAAAGCCCCGCCTTCCTTTGGGGAGAAGCGGGGCTTTGTGAGCAGTTATGAATTATTAATCATTACGAACCATCAGGTTGTTGGAGTTAAGCTCCATCTTTGGAATGGCATAGTTCCAACGAACATCTCCGGCAGGCACTTCCAATACACCGCAGTATGCGATTTTGAAGTTGTTGCCTGTGCGCTCCATCGGGAGATTGAGACGTTTCAGATCATACCAGCGGAAGCCTTCGCCCCAAAGTTCGATGCGGCGCTGTGTCAGGATTTCCTGAACCAAAGCATCGCCGGTGTTGCCTTTGGAAACATAGCTCGGATCACGTGTGACTGCAAAAGCGGTCAGGACCTCCTGAGCTTCTGCTGTTTTTCCCAGATGAGCCAATGCTTCAGCTTTTGTCAGATACATTTCGGCAAGACGCATGAACGTGAAGTCGCCTACTGCATTGGATATGTCGCGAGCTCTGAACTTACGTACCTGATACGGGAATTGTTTGTAAGCCTTTGTCGGCGTACCTGCTTTGCCCGTCGGATCCCACCATGCACGGCGAAGGTCGGTCTGTGACATTAGGTCGTATGTAGTCTGGCTGATTGATTTCAGGCCTGAGCGGATAGAACTTGAGTTGAAGTTCCAGGACATGTATGCATAGAAAGAATAGAAGTAGATCGTCTGATCATCCTGCGTCATGGCAGCCCACATCGCTTCGTTGGTGTCAGAGGTCATGCTTGCAAAGCCGCATTGCAGCTGGTCGCCTTTCATCAACGCGTGTCCGTCAGCTTCTGCTTTTTTGATGGAAAGATCGGCATATTGGGCAGCGGTTGCATAATCCTGCATAGCCAGAGCTACGCGGGCTTTCAGACCGTATGCTACTTCCAGAGAGAAGTGGTTGAGTTCTGAAGGTGTATAGTTTGCCAACAAAGCAATGGCGTCATCCAAATCCTTGTTGATATAGGAATAAACTTCTTCAACCGTGTTGCGGGCCATCGCGTCCGTGTTCGGTTCTACACGGTAAGGAACGCCCAGCTGTGAGTTAGTCTGTCCGGCCTGATAACGTTTGGCATACATCTGCACCAGATTGAAGTGGCAGAAGGCGCGGAAGCAGAGTGCTTCGCCCTTGACACCGCAATAAAGTGCATGGTCGGCATCGTTGGAATATTCATCCACATGCTTCAGTACAAGATTGGCATTCAAAATCCATCCGTAATAGATCTGCCAAGGGACGTAACAGTAATAGCTGTTTTCGTCTCTGTGGCTTACCCATTGCAGTACACCTTTGTGCCAGTTGATGGTTTGGAAGTTCATATCGTCACCCAAAGCCTCGCGGCAGATGATGAATCCGGGTTCGCCGCCCATACCTTGAACGCTACCATCCTGAGAAACCATCTTGCGCTGGATTCCGTTGATACAGGTGTAGAGGTTCTGAAGTGAAGAATAAGCCGTGGCATCAGAAATCTTGTCAGTCGGATTGGTCTCCAGATAATTGTCGGAGCAGCTTCCTAAGGAAAGCATCAGCGTTAGCAATCCGCAAGCTATATATTTAATATTTTTCATGTTCGCGTATATTATTAAAGAGTAATGTTCAGATTGAAAGTGACTGTACGAGCCGGGTTGTATTCATTGTAGGATACACCGGAGTAGTTCGCCTGGCTGTTGAGTCCTTGACGGTGATTCAACTGGAAGAGGTTTTCACCGCTGACAGAGAGACGGCAGTTCTTTACGCCGATCGTTGAGATCAAAGTCTTCGGAAGGCTGTAAGCCAATGTTAAAGTACGCAGACTCAGATAGTCTGACTTAACGAGCCAACGATCAGAAACAGCATCGAAGTTGGTTGCTTGTGATTGGTCAAGACGTGGAACGTCGGTGATGTCACCAGCTTGCTTCCAAGCTTTCATTACGTCTTTCGACATCGCATAACCGTACTGGTTTGTCATCAAATTACGATAGTTGCCGTCATAGATCTTTCCACCGATTGCGTAAGAGAATACGCCGTTCAGTTCGAAGGCACGATATTTTACATTGAAGTTGAATCCGCCGAATACGTCAGGAATAGAGCTGCCGCAATAGTGATACTTCGCTTTGGACTGGTCGTATGTCAGTTTCTTGCCGTTCTTATCGATGCAAGTCTTGTCGTCCCATGTCTGATTGGCTACGCCATTCGTTTCGCCATCATCAAATACATAGAGTGCAGAACCGTTGTCAGGATCAACTCCATAGTATTCCTTCAACCAGAAATCGTACATGGAATGTCCGACAGAGATCTTCTTTGTACCGCTGATGATTTCGCTCTGTCCTTCAGGAAGACTCTTTACCGTGTTGCTTACGAATGTAGCATTGGCACCGACCGATACGGTCCAGTCTTTATTCTTGAATGCCTGGTAATCGAGGTTGATTTCGACACCGTTGTTCTTAACCTTACCGAGGTTTTTCCATATAGAAGTTACACCGGAAGAGGTTGGCGTAGGAACGCTGAAAAGCAAATCCTTGGAGTTTTTCTGGAAATATTCGATAGATCCTGTCAGTCTGTCAAACAGTCCGAATTCCAATGCAAGGTCAGAAGAAACCTGTGTCTCCCATTTCAGATCTTTGTTACCGAAAGACTGGAAGAAGATACCACCTTCACCTGCGTTGTTCATACCATTATAATATAAGGTCTGATAAGCATACCAAACATCGTTGAGGTCGTCGTCGAGCAGAGCGTCGTTACCTGTCTCACCGTAAGATGCGCGGAGCTTCAGATTGTTGACCCACTTGAGATCCTTCATGAAGTTCTCCTGGCTGATACGCCATGATGCACCGAATGACCAGAAATCACCCCAGCGGCTGTCTTTGGAGAAACGTGAAGAACCGTCGTGACGATAGGAGAGAGAGCCATAATACTTGTCCAGATAGTTGTAGTTTCCACGGAAGAAGTAACCCTCTTTCTTGTAACGGTCGGTATAAGAATCCAATTCGTCGATCTTCGTAAAGTTGCTCAGTTCATAAACGCCAGCTACGATCTCGCTTTCGCGCATACCGTACATATACTGGTATTTGTAAGAATAATTCTCGTGTCCTAACAGTACATCGAAGCTGTGGTCGCCAAATTTCTTGGCATACGTAACCAACTGGTTGAATGTGTAGGTTGAGTTTCTTGTTGAAAGATTGTTCAGACGTCCTGCAGGAGAACCATCACCAACCTTCGTGTTCTCATATACTTTTCTATGTAAATCAGAAGATTCCAAAGAAGCATTTGATGTCACTTTCAGGCCATCCATCAGCGTCAGTTCGATATAGGTGTGAGCATTGTAAGCGTCACGTTCATTCAGACGGTTGTTCCAATAAGCCTCGGCGATGCCGTGACGACCTGTATCGGAAAGACGTCCGCCGTTATAGTCATAAACATATTTCGATGCGTCGGTTGTTGGCTGTCCGCTTTCATCCAGATAAGCACCGGTGGACATGTCATGTACGTGGATAGGATAGATAGGAGCCATGACACGTACGAAACGAACGAGGTTACCGTAGCTGTTCGTGTTGTCGGAAGTGGAACTGGATATGTTGGACTTTGTGCGTGTAGCACCTAAGTTCAATCCGGTCTTGAACCATTTTACAGGATAGATATTGTAGTTTACACGTCCCGAGAAACGGTCCATATCTGTGCGGATCATGTATCCGTGTTCTTTCAGGTAACCGACAGAAGCGTAGGAGTCGCTCTTGTCCGTCTTGGTAGAATAGGAGAGGTTGTATTCGCTACGAGAACCTGTACGGTAAGCAGCGCCGGCCCAATCAAGGTCGTCTCCCCAAAGCAATGAGGTGGCAGCCGAATTCAGGTTGCCGTTGTTATCCACGATAGCATCGTTGGCAACGCCTTTGAATGGATTGTATTTAAGCTGAGAGTAGATATCAGCCGTAGCACCTTGTGCAGCTTCGGCAGCGGTATATTTACCTGAAGAGATGTACTGGTTCTTCAGCATCTGCCACTGTAAAGGATAATACTGCCAAGCGTTAACGCGTGAATATTCTTTGATGGCACGCTGTGAGAAACCTTGAGAGACATTCAATGTGATAGAGTTTTGTCCCTCTTTCTTGGCTGTCTTCGTCGTGATCAGAATGACACCGTTACCAGCACTTGAACCATACAGAGAAGTAGAAGCCGCATCTTTCAAAACGGTCATCGATTCGATATCGTTGGAGTTGATATCGCTGATCTCACCGTTGTAGATCGTACCATCGACAACATAAAGCGGTGCGTTGGACGAGTTGATGGAACCGAAGCCACGGATACGAATGCTGGGTGCAGATCCAGGCTGTCCAGAGGAGGATGTAACCTGAACGCCCGATGCCTGACCTTCGAGAGCCTGAGCCGCATTGGTCAAAACTCGTTTGTCGAGAGCTTCGGCGTTGACAACAGCAGCAGATCCTGTGAAGGAGCTCTTCTTTGCGGTACCGTAAGCTACGACAACCACTTCGTCGATTTGTTCAGCTGCAGATGAAAGTGTGATGCGCATACGCTGCTGAGCAGGTGCGTCAACTGAATTCATACCGACGTAAGAAATCCGGAGCATTGCATTTTTGTCTGCATTGAGTGAGAAACTTCCGTTAACATCGGTTATAGTACCATTCGTGGTACCTTTCACTAATACGGTGGCTCCAATAATTGGTTCGCCATCTTCTGAAGAAACTACAGTTCCCGTCACCTTCATGGTTTGGGCTGTAGAGATGCTGATCCCTGCTAAAAGACACAGCAATAAGTACATTAATTTATGCATAACCACTCATTATTTAATTGATAGTAAGTTTCATTCTTATTTTAGATCCTTATTAGAATTAAGTCCTTTGTGGGCAAAAGTAAATCATTAAAATAAATAAAAAAAATTTTCTGATTATTATTTTATATCATTTTTATCAAATAATCGTTTTGTACGAAAAATATTGACGTTCTGACTATGACAATATGAGAGTAAGAAGAGCTAATTAACATCATATTGATAAAGCTAGATTGTAATTGACTTTTAAATGATAATAAATCCATTAGTTTGTAGTAATTTTGCAGCCTATGATCATAGCTCGGCAAAAAAGGAAAGAAAATATATCTGAGTATCTGCTTTATATGTGGCAGGTTGAAGATCTCATCCGCGCCAATCATTTTGATATGGACTCCCTGAGGCGCACTGTGATCTCGCAATATCATCAGTCTCCGGAAATGACCAAGGAGATCGAAGAATGGTATCAGAATCTGATTGATATGATGTTGAGCGAAGGCGTGAAGGAAAAGGGACATATACAGCTTAACAACAGTGTGATCATAACGCTGACAGATTTACATCTTCGCCTGCTGAAAGATTCCAAAGAGATGGTTTACGGTGGCGTTTATTATAAGACGCTTCCTTACATAATCCAGCTGCGTGCCCGTTCCGGCGGTGAAAATTTGTCAGAAATTGAGACTTGCTTCAATGCCGTTTACGGTTATCTGATTCTGAAGATGGAGGGCAAGGAAATTAGCGACGGCACCACGGAAGGCATCAAACAGATCAGTTCTTTTCTGGCCCTTCTTGCTTCAAAGTACAAAGATGATATGGAAGGCAAGTTGGATGAAGATGATATTAATAATGTATAGATAAATGAAAACGGTGTTAGTTACGGGAGCTAACGGGCAGTTGGGAAATTCCCTGCGTCGTCTCTCTGTCAATCATAAGGATTTTGAGTTTCTCTTTACGGATGTCGCTGAACTGGACATCTGTGATGAAAAGGCTGTGAATGATTATTTCCATTCTCACAAGATTGATTATGTGATGAATTGTGCCGCTTATACCAATGTGAATAAGGCGGAGGAAGATGAGGCTGTTTCACTTCGGATCAACAGCGATGCGGTTCACAATCTCGGTCTGGCAGCAAGAGTAGCTCATGCGCGGATGATTCATATCTCCACGGATTATGTATTTGACGGTACGGAATGCAGGCCTTATGTTGAGACCGATCTTCCCTGTCCGGTTTCTGCCTATGGACGTACGAAATTGGCGGGTGAAGATGCTTTGGGCGTAACTTGTCCCGAGTCGGTGATTATCCGTACGGCTTGGCTCTATTCGGAATATGGGAATAACTTTGTGAAGACGATGTTGCGTTTGGCAAAGGAACGAGATGAAGTCCGCGTAGTTTTTGATCAGGTCGGAACACCAACGTATGCCGGCGATTTGGCGGAAGCCATGCTTTCCATCCTCGAACAGTCCGAACAGGGCCATTATGTTCCGGGCGTTTTTCATTTTACCGATGAAGGCGTTTGCAGCTGGTATGATTTTGCCCGCAAGGCGATTGAATTGGCAAACATTCCATGTCGTGTCGTCCCAATTGAGACAAAGGATTATCCTACGCCTGCACATCGTCCGGCTTATTCCGTACTCAACAAAGCCAAGATTAAATCTGTCTATCATCTCGCCATCTCTCATTGGGAAGAGAGCTTGAAACAGATGATGCCCCTTTTGACAAATCCTCAACAGTAAGTATATTATATATGTATCAATATTCGGAAGAAATAAAGAAAAGACGCACTTTCGCGATTATCAGTCATCCTGATGCCGGCAAAACAACGCTTACCGAGAAACTTCTGCTTTTTGGTGGTGCCATTCATGTGGCTGGAGCTGTTAAATCGAACAAGATCAGGCGAACCGCAACCTCCGACTGGATGGAGATCGAAAAGCAACGTGGTATTTCTGTTGCGACCTCTGTCATGGCCTTCGACTATAATGATCATCAGATAAACATTCTAGATACTCCGGGCCATCAGGATTTCGCCGAGGACACGTTCCGTACGCTTACTGCTGTGGACAGTGTCATCATTGTCATCGATGCTGCGAAAGGCGTCGAGACTCAGACACGAAAACTGATGGATGTCTGCCGTATGCGTAAGACGCCTGTCATCGTCTTCATCAACAAGATGGATCGTGAAGGTAAGGATCCTTTTGATTTGCTGGATGAACTGGAGGAGGAACTTCATATCAAAGTACGTCCGCTCAGCTGGCCTATCGATAGCGGTCAGCGATTCAAAGGAGTTTACAATCTCTATGCTCACGACTTGAATCTTTTCATGCCGAGCAAACAATATGTGACCGAACGTGTGGATTTTCAGGATATCAACAGTCCGGAGCTTGAGAAATATATCAACGCATCGCAAGCCAAGAAACTTCGTGCTGATCTTGAACTGATTGAAGGTGTCTATTCCGCATTCGATAAGGAAACCTATTTGAAGGGTGATGTCGCTCCGGTATTTTTTGGCTCCGCCTTGAACAACTTCGGTGTGAAGGAGCTTCTCGATTGCTTCCTTGAGATCGCGCCATCGCCTCGTCCTGTGCAGGCGGAGGAACGCATGGTCGATCCCGAAGAGGATGCTTTCACGGGATTCATCTTTAAGATTCATGCCAATATGGATCCGAACCACCGCAGCTGTATTGCTTTTGTTAAGATCTGCAGCGGACGGTTCGAGAGAAATGCCAACTATAAGCACGTCCGCTTTGACAAGATGATGCGCTTCAGCAGTCCGACTGCTTTCATGGCGCAGAAGAAGGAGATTGTGGACGAAGCGTTTGCTGGTGATATTGTCGGACTTCCCGATACCGGAAACTTCAAGATTGGTGATACGTTGACGGAAGGTGAAGACCTCCACTTCAAAGGTCTGCCGAGCTTCTCGCCTGAAATGTTCAAATACATCGACAATGCCGACCCGATGAAGGCCAAACAGCTTAATAAAGGTATTGAGCAACTAATGGACGAAGGTGTCGCACAGCTCTTCGTCAATCAGTTCAACGGACGAAAAATCATCGGAACGGTTGGACAGCTTCAGTTTGAGGTCATTCAGTATCGTCTGCTTCATGAATACGGTGCGCAATGCAGATGGGAACCACTCAATCTTCACAAAGCATGCTGGATTGAATGTGACGATGCGGCTGTTTATGACAATTTCAAGAAACGTAAGGCGCAGTACATGGCTTTGGATCGTGAAGGACGAGACGTTTATCTCGCCGATTCTTCTTATGTCCTTGCCATGGCACAGCAGGATTTCCCCAAGATCAAATTCCATTTCACTTCGGAATTCTGATCTTCTGTAAAGAGATAGGATTGCGATAGCTGAGGACGCGTTCCGTTCAGGCTGTCGCTTTTTTTGCCTTTTTTGAAAATATTTTCTAGTAGAAACTATTTGTTCTAAAAAATATCTATAACTTTGTGGCGTTTAAAGGATAAAAGGATGAGAATATGGAACCAATTTGCGCATTAAAAGATATCTATAAAGCATTGTATCAGTTCGAGAAATCGTTTGCTACTGCGAATGAAATCACAATCAATGAGGCAATGCTTCTCTGCTGTCTGAAAGACGGTGAACGAAAATCTGCTGGAACAATCAGTGAATTTATCGGACTTTCCAATTCGCGCGTTTCGAAGGTGATCACAGCGATGGAGGAGAAGAAATATATTCGCCGCCATATCAATAAAGAGGACAAAAGACAGATGTTTTTCTCTTTGACTACGACCGGACAGGAAAAGATCCAACAGATGAGAAGTTCGGAGATGCGCTTTGACGATCTTTTCGATCAGTTGAAACGTTGCATGGAGAATGCGTAATATCATAGAAAATATAAACCCAGTAAATACTATAAAAAGATGAAGTACTTGATTGTTGGAGGTGTTGCCGGAGGTGCAACTGTGGCTGCCCGTTTGCGTAGAATGGATGAACAGGCTCAGATTGTCCTGTTTGAACGCGGTCAATATGTGTCTTATGCGAATTGTGGCTTACCTTATTATATAGGTGGCGAGATTACAGAGCGCAAGAAGCTGTTTGTGCAGACGGTTGAAGGATTTAAACGCCGTTTTGTCATTGATATTCGTACGGAACAGGAAGTAATTGCCGTTCATCCGGAACAAAAATCGGTGGAAGTGAAGAACCTCACGACTCAGGAGGTTTATCAGGAAACGTATGACAAACTGGTGCTTTCTCCCGGCGCCGAACCGTTGCGTCCGAGGATTGAGGGAATCGACAATCCGAAGATTTTCACCTTACGCAATGTCCCCGATACGGATGCCATCAAGAATTATGTGGATCATGAGAATCCGAAACGTTCAGTTGTTGTCGGCGGTGGATTCATCGGACTGGAGATGGCTGAGAACTTGAGCCGTTGCGGAATGAAGGTGGATGTGGTCGAAATGGCAGATCAAGTGATGGCTCCATTGGATTATTCTATGGCTGCGATCGTGCATCAGCATCTGACGGATAAAGGCGTGACGCTCCATTTGAAGGACGGAGTGAAAAGTTTTGCCGCAACTGCTTCAGGCGTGGCTGTCCATCTGCAAAGTGGCGAATCGGTTGAAGCTGATATGGTTTTGCTCAGCATCGGCGTGCGTCCCGAAGTCAAACTGGCTCGCGAAGCCGGACTGAAAATCGGTGATTTGGGTGGAATCTTTGTCAATGAATACATGCAGACTTCCAATCCCGATATTTATGCTTTAGGCGATGCTGTTGAGGTTCGTCATCTTGTTACAGGAAAACCAGCAATGATTCCGTTGGCAGGTCCGGCGAATAAGCAGGGCCGAATTGTGGCTGATAACATCGCATTGGGAAACAAAGAGAGCTATCCCGGAACGATGGGAACATCTGTTGCCAAGGTTTTCGATCTGACCGTTGCTGCTGCCGGCGCCAATGCCAAGCTGCTGAAACGAATGAACATTCCTTATATCTCGTCATTTACTCACACGGCTTGTCACGCCGGTTATTATCCCGGTTCCATTCCATTGTCCATAAAGATCCTCTTTGCACCTGAAACAGGTCGTTTGCTGGGCGCTCAGGTTGTGGGTTTCGAAGGTGTGGACAAACGTATCGAGATGATGGCTCAGGTCATTCAGCGTCAAGGTACCGTTTACGACCTCACCACGCTGGAGCATGCTTATGCGCCGCCCTATTCTTCTGCCAAAGATCCCGTGAACATTGCAGGCTTCGTGGCTGCCAATATTTTGGAAGGGAAAGTCCGCATCATTCATTGGCGTGATCTGGCAGAACTTTCTACAGATACGGTTCGCATTGATGTACGTTCTCCGCAGGAGTTTCAGTTGGGCGCGATTCCTGGATTTATCAATATTCCGGTAGATGATCTTCGGAAACATCTGGATGAACTGCCGAAAGAAAAACCGATCATTGTTAGCTGTGCTGTTGGATTGAGAGGCTATCTGGCTTCCCGTATCCTTACCCAGAACGGCTTTAAGGATGTCCGGAATCTTTCAGGAGGATATAAGACTTGGAAAACGGCTACTACGGAGATCTGCAAACCGAAAGAATGCAATGACAACAAAGTCTGCGGCTGTGCTTCCGAACCACAGACCTCTTTAGAAGTGGATGCTTGCGGTTTGATGTGTCCGGGACCTGTCATGCAGCTGAAGAAAAGCTATGAGGAACTGAAGGTCGGCAATCAGCTTCAGATTACGGCCACCGATCAGGCCTTTGCTAAAGATGTCGCTTCGTGGTGCAACATGACAGGCGCATCGTTGGTTTCCGTTGAGAATCGCAACGGCATCATCAAGGCTATTGTTCGGAAAGAGGAGCAGAAGGAGAGTTGTCCGGTTCATCAGAAAGCAGCGGACAACAAGACGCTCATTGTCTTCAGCGATGATCTCGACAAGGCACTCGCCTCGTTCGTCATTGCCAATGGTGCTGCTTCGACGGGCAAGAAGGTGACGATGTTTTTCACCTTCTGGGGATTGAATGTGATCAAGAAACGCAATAAACCGGCCGTTTCTAAAGATATTTTCGGAAAGATGTTCGGCATGATGCTTCCTTCAGACAGCACGAAGTTGAAACTCTCGAAGATGAACATGCTCGGCATCGGTAGCAAAATGATGCGGACCATCATGCAAAAGCGTCGCATCGACAGTCTGGAGAGTCTGATGGATCAGGCCATTGCCAACGGCGTGGAGATGATTGCCTGCACGATGAGTATGGATGTGATGGGCGTGAAGAAAGAGGAGTTGCGTGACAACGTGGTTCTTGGTGGCGTTGCCAGTTATCTGGAACGTGCTGAGGAGGCCAATGTTAATCTGTTTATCTAAAGATCGCACGAACTGTTTCGAAAAATGCAATGTGGGTGGAATGGATCCTCGGAGATATCTGAGGATTTCTTACACCCTTTGTTTTTTTGTGAAAGCTCTGAGAAACTACTAAAAAAGGTGTTTCAATTCTTGCAATAATCTAGAAGAGTCATCGCCAAGACTAAACAACATCTGTGGATTATGATCTTGCACATGCTTCTGCGCACACACTTTCTCTTTCCTGTTTTCCTTACGTCGAGATTGAAAAATGAAAAAGTTCCAGTTGGAAAGGAAAGATGAGATTTTATAGAATGTCGCAGATCTCTTTGAGCGAATGAACTGTGTAAGTAGGCGTGAAGTTATTGGGTGCGGGCAGGTCCTTCGGATTGAACCAAAGCTGGTCGATATCTGAAAGGTAGGCGCCTTCGATGTCCGTGGAGATAGCATCACCAATCATGAGGCTCTCTTTGCGTCGGGAATTGGTGTTGATGAGCGCGTAGTCGAAGATGGCCTTGCTGGGTTTCTGCGCCTTGGCATCTTCAGAGAGAATCAGTTTCTCAAAATAGGGAGCAAGTCCGGCGTTTTGCAGTTTGAGCGATTGCACTTCGCGAAATCCGTTAGAGAGAATAAACATTCGGTAGTGATAGCGAAGGTGTTCGAGCAGTTCTATCGCGCCTTCCACAATACGTGTCTTAGTCGTAGTGCGTTGCAGGAATTCTGTGTTGATGGCAAGAATATCTTTCTTTTCTGTGATTCCCATAGGACGGAGCACATAGCCGAGTCTTTCCACGATGAGCGTCTGACGATCGATCAAACCCTTACTGTACTGATCCCACAAGTCCATGTTGTGAGGCCAATAAATCTTATGGAAAGCCTCGAAGGAGGCATAATGACGTTCCCAATTATGCGCGTCAAATACTTCTTCGAGGCTCTCTTTGTTGTTGTGGGCTGTATCCCACAACGTATCATCCAAGTCTATGAAAAGACTTTTGTATTTCATCCAACCTGAATAACCAGATATTTACCCAGACTCCAGAATGACTTCTCGTCGGTAATTTTCAGCGTCAGATTACCGTCACTGCCTTTAACGAATTCATAAGAACCCGAAGGATGATTGGATTTGAGCTGTGCTTTTTTGTTGAACAGCGGAATTTCCTTGGTCTCGCGAACGTCGATGGTGATGAAATAATCCTTGTTGAATTCACTCTGCAAAGCTTTGGACTTAGAGAAAAGTCCACCACCTGTCAGGATCTTCTGGTTCTTAAGCTCCTTTGCGGTACCGAAGCAGTAGTAAGCTGTGTGGAGAGACTTATCTTGATCCTTTATGGTCTTAGCCTGTGACTCGGTGGTCGTGGTCAGGTTATTCACATTTTCGTTAAGAGAACCGACCATGGCGTCGAGTTCCTGGATGCGGATGTTCTTTTTGGCAAGATCTTCCTGCAGTGATACGATCATCGTTGACTTCTGATCCAGTTCAGAAGAGAGACGGTCTATGGTTTTCTGAAGAGCTTCGCTCTGGATGCCGCTCTTTTTGAGTTTGTCCTTCAGTTGAGCGATCTGATCTTTGTTTTTCTTTAACGTCTGGGCGATCATTTCCATGTTCTGCTTGATCTGATCCCGACGAGACTGGTTCAGTTCGCCGCCTGTCTGCGTTTGTACGGTTAGGTAGTTCTCCGCATCGCTCATAGCTTGGAAGTCGGCCTCGATGTCGTTCATCGTGGCGAGCATGTCGTTCATCTCGTCCGTGCTTTTAGCCGCCTCGATTCGTAAGGAATCATTCTCAGCTTGCAGTCTTTTATAGTCTGAAGCATTTTGTCCGCAAGAAGCCAGCATGGCCGTGAGGACACAAACAAAAAATACTTTCTTCATAATCGTTCTTATTAAATAAATACTCTTTATATAATCAAATTTGGGTTGTTGTCAACCTGTTTTTCTTTCTTCTCGTCACATCCCGCTACAATGATAACAAATTCACCTCTCGGTTCGTTTTCTTTAAAATGGTTAATGACCTCTTCCACGCTTCCTCTGACTGTCTCTTCATGCACTTTGGAAATCTCTCGGGAAACGGAGACTTGTCTTTCCGCACCGAAGAATTCTGCAAACTGAGAAAGCGTCTTCAACACTCTAAACGGAGATTCGTAGAATATCATGGTACGTTTCTCCGTGGCAAGCTCTTTCAATCGGGTCTGGCGTCCTTTCTTCTGTGGAAGGAATCCTTCGAAGCAGAACTTCTCGTCAGGCAATCCCGAATCCACCAAAGCCGGAACGAAAGCAGTTGCGCCCGGCAGACATTCCACGGTCACACCCAGTTTCAGACATTCGCGGACCAACATAAATCCCGGATCCGAAATTCCAGGCGTTCCGGCATCCGACACGAGAGCGACGTTTTCACCGGCTGCCACTCTTTGGGCAAACTGTGCGGCTGTCTGATGTTCGTTGAACTTATGATGCGACAGCATTCGGTTGCGTATCTCATAGTGATCGAGCAGTACGCTTGTCGTCCGTGTATCTTCAGCCAGAATCAAGTCGGCCTCTTTCAGTACGCGAACGGCCCGGAAAGTCATGTCTTCAAGATTGCCTACTGGAGTAGGAACGATGGTCAGTTTTGCCATAGGATCCGTATTAATCGGTGTCGCCTCTCATGAGACGGAAACGATCGTTAAGAGTCATAGCTTTTGGCGCGTCGCTTTTCACTTCCGTGATAGGCGCGGGCTCGTCCACTATTGTCGTGGTAGCCGATAACTGCTTGATGTCGCCGATGATTCTCCCGATTTCATCCATGCAGACCGACGTTTCAGACTGCAGTTTCTTGAGCTCCTCGAAGTGTGCTTCAAGCGCTTCTGCGGATTCCATCAGTTGCTTTGTTTTTTCTTTGTCTGTCATACAGAATGTCTTATGGTTGCAAAAATAGATATTTCCTTGCAATTATGTGCAAGTTCCATTAAAATTGTCACTTTTCCGCTTCATCCTCAAACTCTTTTGGCAGATTTACAAGGTAAAGTCTTGTCGTGGCGCGTGTAAAAGCCGTGTAGAGCCAGCGGTAAAAATCTTCGCCCAGCATCTCTTCCGTCATATAGCCGATGTCGAGAAAGACGTTCTTCCATTGTCCGCCCTGAGCTTTATGGCAGGTGACGGCATATGCATATTTGATCTGAATGGCATTGTAGAACGGATCTTCCTTAAGCTTCTTCATGCGATCTTTCCGGACCGGTATATCTGCGTATCCTTCAAGGATGGAATGGAAAAGCTTCTCCGATTGTTCCCGTGGAAGCGCCGGAGACTCAGTCTCCAAGGTATCGAGCAGTGCACGTACGTCCAGTTCCAAGTCATAGTCTTGAAACTCGATGGTCAGATCGGCAAAGTGTGCGTCAAACTGTTCGACTGTATGTCGGAAGCGTTTCACGGTGACAATCTCTCCATTGGCGATGAAGTCCATCTCCTTGCAGTCATTAGTCCAAAAATAGCTGTTGCGAGCCACCATCAATCTGTCGCCTTGCGTGAGTTGCGATTCGTAACAGAAAATTCGGTTCCTTATACCATTATTATATATGTTTGCCCGTTTGTTGGAACGGCAAATGACCATCGTATCTTCTACGCCGTCTTTTGCATAGCACGATGAGATCTCCTCAATCAGATCCTCTCCGCCAATCTTGGTGAAATCCTTGAATGAAGCTAAAGCTAACTTGGGAAAAATCTCGACCGTCCCGTTTCTCAAGGCATCGCGCAGTCGGGTGGCATTGTAGAGAATGCCCGAATCATTGCTTTGTCTTACGACATGCGTCAGTCTGATCTCGTGCACGATTAGTCCATAACTCTCCAGCATTCCGACGTTCAGAGCCGGACTTTCCGCTTGTCCAACCGGTGGCAACTGTGCTTCATCGCCCATCAGGATCAGTTTGCATCGTTCGCCCGTATATATATAATGTATAAGATCGTCAAGCAGCTGTCCACTTCCGAACGATACAGACGATTCGACGCCGCCGTTGGAGATCATCGAAGCTTCGTCCACCATGAATATCGTGTCTTTGTGCAGGTTATTGGATGAAACAAAGCCGCTGAGTTCTCCGTCGAACTTCTTTTGGCGATAGATCGTCTTGTGAATCGTACTGGCTCTTTCACCTGAATAGTTGGAGAATACCTTCGCGGCGCGTCCTGTAGGAGCCAGAAGTACGGTCTTCAGATTCATCTCCGTAAGAGATTTCACCACTGCGCCCACAAGCGAAGTCTTTCCGGTGCCCGCATATCCTTTCAGAAGCAGGAGAGAATGTTCCTCTTTGGAAAGAACGAACGAAGCGATGGTTTGGAGTGCATCCCGTTGTTCTTCGGTCGGATTAAGGACGAATTTCTTAATAAAAAGGTCGTTTATGAAACAATTTAGCATTTTGTTTACAATAAATTTGCTGATAAAGATAATCTATAAAAGATTCTTTTTATATTTGCCGGACGAAATAATTTAAAAATAAACATACGAACCATGAAAGTAACATTGAAGATTTTATTGGCACTTGCTATCATAGCGCTTGCCTATTTGTGCTACACAAGTATCACAACTCCTATCAATTTTAACAGCGAAGTTGACCAACGCAACGCAGCTATTGAGGCACGTCTTGTTCAGATCCGTAATATTCAGATCGAATATAAGAACGCTTACAAGAAAAATGCAGCCAATTTCGACGAACTTCAGAACTTCCTTGAGACACACAAACTTCCTTTTATTGTTAAGGAAGGCGTTTTGACTGATGATCAGTTGCAGGCAGGTTTGACCGAGAAGGAAGCTGTTCGCCAGGGTATCATCAAACGTGATACTGTTTGGACACTTGCTAAGGATACATTGCTGCCGAAGGGATTTGATCTTGCAAATCTTCGCTATGTTCCCGGTGTTCCTGGTGAAAAGATTGCATTCGAAATGGATACAGCAACGTTGAAATCCGGTTCAGGTTATGATATTAAGGTGTTCCAATGCCAAGTTCCTTATGATAAGTACTTAAGCGATCTTAACAAACAGCTTGTTCAGACCTTGATCGAAAAGGCTACAAAGTCTAATAAATATCCTGGACTTCGCGTAGGTTCTATCGAGGAGATCAACAATAACGCTGGTAACTGGGAATAATCAAAAGTTATTATGGCAATCGGTATTCCTGATACGCTGACTGCCGATAATTCGGAAAAGTATATAGTGTCCATCCGGCTTCGACCGGATGGACTTTCTTTTTCCGGATACATGCCTTCGGGCCACGGCAGTTTCTTTTATCGCGACACGGAGTTCTCGCGACAGGTGCCGTATATCACTTCGTTAAAAGATCTCTTCTTTTCCAACGAATGTCTTTCGTGGAATTACAAACGGATCCAGATCGTAAATGTTTCCGAACGATACACCGTCGTCCCGGAATCTTATTATGATGAAAATGTGGATGACGACCTGCTCAAGTTTCTCTTTATGGATTTCAATGGCAGGAGTCTGAGCAACGAACTTCGTCAGATTCCTCATCGCGTCGTTTTCGGAATGGATGAGGATGTCTATGAATTCTGTGCCCGATCCTTCCAGCATCCCTTGTTCTTCCAGCATATTACGCCACTCGTTTATCTGTGGAAAAAACAGAACAAGAGAGCGGCTCGGAATGAGATGTTTGTCTCTTTCCATCGGCGTTTGGTGGATGTGGTCTGTTTTAGAAATGGAGATCTTCTCCGTGCCAACACCTTCTCTGTCAGTCAGCCTGGAGATGCTCTTTATTACATCTTATATACATGGAAACAGACGCAGCTGAATACTGAGAACGATGTTCTTCATATTGGCGGCGATTCCACCTTGCGGGAGAAGGTTTCGCCCGAACTACGTCGTTACGTGCGTCATATCCTTCCTTTGGAGATTCCTTCGGAGGCCTTTATTTTGCGTGGTGATGTGATCAAAGCTCCCATGGATTTAATATCTTTGTCCGTATGCGAATTATAGGAGGAATATACAAACACAGACGTTTTGACGTACCTTCAAGTTTCAAGGCACGTCCTACAACCGATTTTGCGAAGGAAAATATCTTCAATGTCATCAATAATCTCATAGACTTCGAAGATACGGATGCGTTGGATCTCTTTTCCGGTACGGGCAGCATCTCTTTCGAATTGCTTTCGCGAGGTTGCCGGAGCGTTGTGTCGGTCGAGAAGAACCGACAGCATGCTTCGTTCATTGAGAAGGTGGCTAAAGAGCTGAAAACCGATGCCCTTCATCTGATTTGCAGTGATGCTTTTCGTTTCCTCAAAACGGTTGGAGAGGAATCGTATGACATTATCTTCATTGATCCTCCTTATGATTTGCCGGAATTGCCGGATATCCCCCAAATGATTCTGGAAGGCAATCTACTTCGTTCTGGAGGACTTTTTATTATGGAGCATCCCAAGAAATACGACTTCTCCGCACTCCCTCTGTTTATCCAGCATCGGGAATATGGCGCGGTTAACTTCAGTCTGTTCTTAAAGCCTTGATATTTTTCTCTGGATCAAGCTTTTTCGTTTGCAAGTCTTGCGAGCATTTCTATTAATACCTTCCAGATGTTTTGAATGGTATGGATATCAACGCGTTCGGTCACGGAATGTGGTTCGATGATCTTTGGTCCGATGGAGACAATCTCGCAGCCCGGGAATTTCCGTACATAATAGCCTGCTTCCAGTGCAAAATGCATGGCAACTTTTCTTGGCATGAAGTGAAGAACGTCCACAAAGGTATCTTCGGCAAGCTTCAGAAAAGGAGAGGAGAGATCTGATTGCCAGGCAGGAGCCGACATAATCACTTCCGTCTTAGCTCCGGCTTCGTCAAATAATTGCTTGATTTTGTCCCCAAGTCGGAGGACCTCTTCATCCACAAAACTGCGGCTGTAGTTGGAAACGAAGAAATCGTTGTCATTGGTCTTTACCATTCCGGTGCTGTTGGAAGTTTCCACCGTGTTTTCCAAGGTTTCGCTCATCTTCAAGGCGCCGTAGGGCATGGCATCAACAGCCTTTATGAAAGCGTCGGTCGTCTTTTTGTGGATAATCTGAGCAGGTTGATTGGCGGGCTGAATCTCAAAAAATAGATTCGGGTCCTGTTTACCGTAGTTCTCTTTCACCTGCTTTGCGTAGGAGTCGATCTCCTGGAGAAAAGAATCTTTTTCTGTATTGGGAATACCAATCGTGGCCTCGGCGCTTACAGCAATGGAATTGTTGGCCTCTCCGCCGTTGACCTCAGAGAGAACGAGTGGAAGTTTCCTGTTCGTTTCATTCAGGACTCCGAACAGAAGTTTGTTGGCGTTGGCTCTACCTTTGTTGATATCCACGCCGGAATGTCCGCCTAATCCGCCTTTGATATGAAGCGTAAAGAAGGAATATCCGTCGGGAACCTCCTCTTTCGTGAAGGGAAGTGTTGTAAATTGCAAATAAGCTCCCGCAGATCCGACCGTAATGCTGTCGTAATCCTCTGAGTCGAGGTTGATGATTTTTCTTCCTTTGATGAAGTCAGACGACAGATTGGCAGCTCCGGTCATGCCGTCTTCCTCATTGGTTGTGGCAACGCATTCAATAGGACCGTGCACGATCTTCTCGTCTTGTAGCACAGCCAAAGCCATGGATAAGCCCATGCCATTGTCGGCGCCGAGGGAAGTGCCTTTGGCTTTCAGCCAGCCATTGTCTTCGTAAGATTCTATCGGATCATGGAGCGGATCGAAGGTCTTTTCCTTCACTGCCACACAAACCATATCGACATGGTTGAGCATGACGATGGGAGTGGCGTTCTCATATCCTTTTGTCGCAGCTTTTCGGATGACTACGCAGTTGTTCTGATCTTTTTCATATTCAAGATGATTCTTTTCGGCAAACCGACAAAGGAATTCGGCAGCCTTCTCTTCGTGCCACGAAGGACGAGGCACCTGGTTCAACTGTTTGAAGATATTGAAAACTTTGTCCGCATCCGGACGATAGGTCGCTGTCAGTTTTTTCCCGTTTGATTCCATCTTTATATTATATATAGGTTGTCCAAAACGCTGCTAAGGTAAAGAAAATATGGGAAGAGATTCAATAAGAGAGAAATTGTTTGTTCCCAATCTCTTCATCTCAAAATCTATGAAGGGAATTTATTCCTTGAATAGAACAAAAGGTAGTTGTGCCCATGTGAGTATGCCCATTTACGATAATCGGATTCTGTCGGAGTTTGATGATAAATTATTTAACCATGGTTGAAAATTTTTGAGATACTATGTCAGCACACGAAAGTCACTAAGAAAAAATATTTTAACCATGGTTGAAATATTTTATTCCAATGACTATTGTACGGTGATTTCGTGAACGACGGAGAATGAGACAGTGAGATACAAAATTGGGAATTTTGACAACGGGAACTCCGGTGTCAAAATCGAGAAAACGGATGCAAAAGAGCTATTTCCTTGCCCTTTTTTGATCGAATTTCCGGAATTTTGACAACGGATATACCGTTGTCAAAAAGGGATGTTGGATAACATATATGAAGTTACGATTTCTTTCAAGCCATCCCTTTTTCTACATTCACCTTTCTTCTGTTTACAAAATGAGTGGCATGACGAAATAGCTGAAAAGCGTTGTCAAGACCAGTCCCAGCAGATTGATTGCGATGCCGATGCAGGCCATTTCTTTGATAGAGATGTAGCCATAACTGAAGACAATGGCATTCGGCGGCGTGGAGATCGGGAGCATGAAGGCCAAGGAGGCTGAAATGGCTACAGGAACAGCGATGAGCAAAGGATTGATGTTGAGTCCGACTGCAATGCTCAGTGCTATCGGGATCAGCAGCGTGGCTGTGGCGGTATTCGACATCAGTTCCGTCATGGCTACTGTTACGAATGCGATGATGGCAATAAGAAGGATGATGTTGACGTTGCGCAACTGATGGATTAGGTCAACGATCGTGGCGCTCAATCCAGAGGAGGCGAATCCTTGTGAAAGGGCCAGGCCGCCGCCAAAAAGCAACAGGATGTTCCAAGGAAGCCGTGAAGCGGTCTTCCAATCCAGGAGTCTGTCGCCGCCTTTGCCTTGGCAGGGAATCATGAAGAGTGCGATGGCACCTGCAATGGCAACGGTCGTATCCGATATCTTTGTGAAGATGGGAATGTCGATCAAACCGCGTACGATCCAAAGGATAACCACGCAACCAAATGCAATGGCAACGCGTTTTTCATGGGTTGACATCGATCCGAGTTTGTCCAGTTCCGAAGTGATTTGATCCGTATTGATAGAGAGTTTGCGGGCCTCTTTTGGCATCACAATGTGCGACAGGAAAAGCCAGACGATGATCAGTAAGATCAAGGCAAAGGGGAAGGCAAAAAGCAGCCAGCGCACGAAAGAGATTTCGATATGTGCCTGCTGGCTTACGATGGAAGCCAGTACAATGTTGGGAGGCGTACCGATCAGCGTTGCAATGCCTCCGATGGATGCAGCATATGCCAGAGAAAGATACAGGGCTTTCGAAAAGTGGCGGATCGTGTCTCGTTTGTCCTCACCCATCTGATCTTCCAGACGATGGACCACAGCAATGCAGACGGGAATGATCATGAGTACGGCGGCCGTATTGCTCACCCACATCGACAGAATGAAGATGACCAGCATGAAACCCAATATGACGCGTGTTGGACTTCCTCCGATGAGACGGATGCAATGAAGTGCAAAGCGTTCGTGGATGCGCGATTTCTCCAGGGCCAGAGCCAACATGAATCCGCCCATAAAGAGGAAGATGGTTTCATTGGCATACTGCAAGGTCACTTTCGCGAAGGGTGTGATGCCTAAGATGGGGAAAAGCACAATCGGCAGCAAAGCGGTTATGCCCAATTCGATACTTTCGGTGATCCAAAGAATGGTCATCAATGCCGTTACAGATAACATATCCCATGAGGCATCTGTCAGAGAACCTGGCGTCGGTATGATCTGCATCACTGCAAATACAAGGATGCCAATAAACAACCACAAACTCTTTCTCATAATCGTATTATTTAAAGCTGCCAAAGCAAGCAGCTGATTAAAGGTTACTGATTTGCAAATAAAAACAAATTTGTCGTAATACCAATTATTTTCAGACTTTTAAATGCATTTCGATCTGAATTTTTTTTGCTATTTTTCCTTCTTCAGCGGACGGACGCTTTCTAATCCAAGGCCGAAAAGGGCAAAGTCGCCCAACGTCGGATCTTCCGGGAAAATCGTCCGCATCCGATCTGTGATTTCTTGGGCTGTTTTCATGTCTGCCGCTTTTCGATCCGTGATATGAAGAATATCAGCTGCAGCCTGGCGAACGTGCGTGTCAACCGGAATGATCAAATCGCACGGCGAGATGTTTCTCCAGATTCCAAAATCCACGATGCCGTCGCGACGCACCAGCCAGCGGAGTAGCATGCAGAGCCTTTTGCAAGCGGATCCTTGATCGGGATCCGAGAATCCGTGAATGCCGTGAAAGGGAAGTTCCAAGGCTTTGAGAAGGGAGACTTGAAGATGGCGTCTGTTCCCTATGACCGCCTCTTCCAGCGAATCGAACTGCTCATAGACAGCCCGAAACGCTGCGCATAGTTCGGCATAGTCGTTCTCTTTATAGAAGCGGTACCATGTCTTTGTAGAACCTGCGAAACGTTCCCACAGGCCTTTCTGTATGTAACCGATCGGATCGCCTTCGAAAAGAGCATCCATCTCTTCGGCCTTTCGGATGATCTGCGTGCGTGAACCGTAGGAAATCCACGAAGTGAGCACCGCCGAAATCTCGATGTCGCGCTTTTTGACATACCGATGCGGGAATTGGACAGGATCTTTCTCTATGAACGATTCAACATCATACTTCGCAGCCAACTTTTGTATCAGCTCCCGAAATTCGGCTTCTTTGAGGCGGTTGTTCATCTGTCTTTTGTTAGTGAAGAGCCGGAAGAATCTCGATCCAGTAATCATCTGGATCATGAATGAAGTAAAGCCCCATGGCTGTGTTCTCAAAGCAGACGCAGCCCATCTCTTTGTGATAGGCGCGGACAGCTTCGTAATCGCCTTCGACGCGGAAGCAGATGTGACTTTCGTTGTCGCCTAGTTCGTAAACCTGGGGATGATCCTTCAGCCAGGTGAGTTCGAGGAGAAAATGCGATGCGTCGTCGGTCATATAGACCAGCTCGAACGATCCGTTGGGAGCTTCATGACGATGATCGACCGTCAGACCTAAGGCTTTCTCATAAAACGATATGCTTCGCTCCAGGTCTGTGACGTTGATGTTGCAATGATCGAATTTTGCTTTTATTTCCATATATCGTGGGTTTATAATTGACTCATCGAAGATAGACAAAAAGGAAAAAAGTATGAAATGTTTTGCTGGAAAAAGAGAAGAACACGTTCCGAACTGTGTATCTTTGCTCGTGTAAAAAAACGAACGAAGATGAAGATAACCATCGTTTCCGGGGCTCGCCCTAATTTTATGAAAATTGCTCCGATCGTTCACGCGATCGATGCGGCTCAGAAAGCAGGAAAATCCATTTCTTACCGCTTGGTTTATACTGGAAAACAGGACGACAAAAGCATCGAGCCGTCGCTGTTCACCGACCTTCAGATGAAGATGCCCGATGTCTATCTGGGCATCGATACGCGCAATAACACGCAACTCGCTGCCGGAATCATGCTGGCTTTCGATAAGGAACTGACCGAACATCCCGCACAGATTGTGCTGGTGGTGGACGATCTGACAGCTACTATGAGCTGCGCCATCGTCGCCAAGAAAATGGGACTCAAAGTGGCGCATTTGGTGGCTGGCACCCGTTCTTTCGATATGAACATGCCGAAGGAGGTGAACCGAATGATTACGGACGGCCTCTCAGACTATCTCTTTACGGCTGGCACCACAGAAAATCGCAACCTCTTCCAGACTGGTTGTAACAATGAGAATGTCTATAACGTCGGAAATATCCTGATTGATACCATTCGTTTCAATCGTCTTCGTCTTGTGCAACCGGAATGGGCTGAGAAAATGAACGTCAAGGAGGGCCGTTTCATCCTGCTTACCATTAACCGCCGCAAGTTGCTTTCCGAACCGCTGATCTTGAAACAGCTGCTCGAGACGCTTGTCAAGAAATGCAGCGACTCACCGGTCATCGCGCCGGTTCATACCTATGTCAGCGACAGCATCAAAGAACTGGGCTTGAACTTCTCGAATCTGCATATCCTTCCGGTTCAGGATTACCTCTCGTTCGTTTATCTGATCCAGCATGCCAAAGCGGTTGTGACCGATTCCGGCAATGTGAGCGAAGAGGCTACATTCTTCGGCACGCCTTGCATCACACTCAATAATTATGCCGAACATCCGGAAACCTGCCGCCAAGGTACCAACGTTCTCATCGGTGAGGATCCCGCAAAACTGGCTCAGGCTTTGGATGTTTTGAACGGCGGAGACTGGAAAAAAGGTACTATTCCGGATCAATGGGACGGCTACACTGGCGATCGCATCGTGAAAATTCTACTGAGGGAAGAGAACGTTCAATAAGATGATCCGAAAAGTCAGAACAAACGACGTCGCTGCTATCACCACCATTTATAACGGTTACATTCAAAACAGCACGGCTACTTTCGAAACCGAACCGATTACAGAGGAGGAGATGAAGCAACGCATCGAATCCATCTCGCCTCATTTCCCCTATCTAGTAGATGAGGAAAACGGAGTGATAACGGGCTATTGCTATGCGCATCCTTGGAAAGCGAGAGCTGCCTATCAATATACGTTGGAAACAACGGTTTATCTTGCACCCGAATTTATTGGCAAAGGCATCGGTCGACTTCTGATGGAAAGACTGATCGAAGAGAGTCGAAGTAGCGGATTCCGTGCATTGATTGCCTGCATCACCGCAGAGAACGAATCGAGCTGTTCCTTCCATGAACGTCTCGGCTTTGAGAAGGTCTCTCACTTCGTCAAAGTGGGAGAGAAGTTCGGTCGATGGCTGGATGTCGTGGATTATGAACTGCTGCTGAACC
>Ga0116193_1000676_pt1 | contig 30950 bp, 21 predicted proteins | sample AD_UKC115_MetaG_FD_89892 | JGI IMG/M metagenome (GOLD analysis project Ga0116193, IMG submission 89892) | Active sludge microbial communities of municipal wastewater-treating anaerobic digesters from Hong Kong - AD_UKC115_MetaG | ecosystem: Engineered > Bioreactor > Anaerobic > Digestate... | reverse complement strand
TAAGCAGCCAAGCATCCCCAATAATCTTGCCTTTCTGTGATCGGCTGCCTTCAATTTTATCAATTTCAAAAAGTATATCCAGCTTTTTCTTTTTTGCAATAGGTTTTAAGTCATAAATCACTTCTTTGACGATATCTCCAATCAGAATCGTTTCAAAGATCCCTTCTTGAGAATTCCGAAAATGACTGAAATGTTTTTTCTTATATCGTACAACGGTTGAAAGCCTTCTCAGTTCCATTTCTGCCATTCCCCGATAATTCGTTTGAACAAGATTCAATTCACCTGCAGTATTGAGTAAATCCAAAGTCCCGTTGACTTTCTGAATCAGCATCTCAATATATTCAAGTTCATTCGTATTAAATACAATTTGCGAAGTGGTATCTTCCTTTGGATGAAATAGAAAGAGTTTTCCAGTTTTTCCACCAGGGAACTTAATTTCCCGTAATTCACAGTGATACAAATCAAAGAGATCATCAAAGCCGGAATCCGTCGACAATCCTGAACGGATCATCTGGATTACTTTTTCCTTAAAATGCATCGCTTCAAAGAGAGGATTGGAAATGCTGATCTTGTCAGGTTGAATCACGATAAGTGCGGGAGTGTTTAATTGTTCCAAAAAATCAGAATATCGGCTGGCAATAATCTGAATCCCAAAATTATCCCTCAGATCATTGGTGATGATTTCGGTTATCCAGTCTTGGAAATTGCCAAACAAAATCTGTGTTCGTTCATTAAAATCCTTCTCTTCAAAACAAGCCCAAAAACAACCGCAATACCCGAACTCAGATCGAATAGGAGCAAATATTGCAGCCGATTTTTCCACTTCAAGGTTGGATAACAAACGGGATTGTTCCACAGAGGGAATTACGATCGTGGATTGACTTTTCATAATCCGATAAAACTGATAATCAGTCTCTAAAAAAGCTTCGTTATTCTTTCCGATAAACCAGGTCTTGATCTCTTCTTTATTGATCTGACCCGTCATTTCGTTCAAAATTAAACGCATAGAGATCGGGTTGAGAAATTGTGTTGTATCTAAAACAGCCTTTAACTTCTTATCCGTTTCTTTTTCCACGATTTTTTCCCATAGTATGGATTAAATTCTATTCCGGTTGTTCAATTATTGATAGGATTCTTTCAACAACTTGCTCCTGATTGATATAATCAGTGTCAATTAAAATTGCATCTTCGGCAGCTTTGAGCGGAGCAAGCACACGTGTCGAATCGATCTCATCCCGTTTCATTATATCCATCAAAATTTCATGGAAATCGGATGGAATTCCTTTTCTGAGGTTTTCCTGATATCGCCGCTCTGCCCGTTTTTCAGGTGACGCTAATAAATAGATTTTTAACGCTGCGTCCGGCATCACTACCGTTCCGATATCTCTGCCAACCATGACAACATTTCCCAGTAAACCGATTTTCCGCTGCTGTTCCGTCAGTGTTTGTCTGACACCGGGATAGGATGCAACGATTGACACATTTTTGTCAACCTGAGAGGAACGAATCGACTCATTGACCGGTTCTCCGCATAAAAGGACCTCTGTTTCATCATTCTCCGGATTAACCCGAAGCGCAATGTCCATTTCTTTTGTGATTCGTGTAACTTGGTCTTCATCCTCGACACTTCCCAGTTTTTGGAGTGCGACATAGGTAGCTAATCGATACATGACGCCAGTATCAAAAAAAAGATAATCTAATTTTTTTGCCAAAAGTTTTCCAACAGAAGTCTTTCCTGAAGCGGCAGGTCCATCAATTGCAATTTGCTGCGGTTTTCTCATAAAATCCATCCTTTCTATTCTTCTACAATCTCTGTAATCCAGCGAGGTTCCTGCCAGAAAGTCAGCATAAAATGGTTTTCTTTCACTTGACGATACAACATCCATTTTAACCAATCCGTCAATGTAAACGAATTCCATTCATCCTGCACTTTCCATACAAATGGCGTTCCGATTAAATCCTTTGTAATATCATTGGTATCGATATCGGTTGTTATAACATAAGAAGGCAATTCTGTCTGGTGATTAAGCATGCCAGTCTCTTGTACAGCAGTATTTTTCCGCAATTCCCAGTCCATCATCGGTTCATCTAAATTCAGAATCAGACCTTTAGCGCTATCTTTAAATCCACTTTGTTTCAAACCGATTTCTTGGATCTGATCCAGAATCATCGAATTCATTTGATGTATTTGCGCACCCAATGCCAATTCATGCCGATTGTGATTTTTACCTGAAGAAAGATCTTCTTGATTATACCGGAAACCTGCAGCTGACCAGGAATTCACCGTCAGACTGAATAACCAGATAAGCAGAATTCCCAAGCCGAAACTGGACCAGATTTTATTGGGGCTGAAATAATTCAGAAGATAAGGGAAAAAAACTCCAAAAATTATGAGACAAATCACAATAATGAATAAATAACCTTGAAATCGAGTTAATGAAAGGGTAATCAGTTGCTGATTCCATCGGAATGAAAGAGGCAACGATAGATCGCCCATCTGTAATAACTCAGTGATTCGAAAAACAAGGAAGCAATACAGACAAGGCAAAGTTGCAATCGCTAAATATGAATACACACTCTTCTCAATTCGAATCTCATTCGATAATTGAACGAAGATGCCTGAGCAAAAATAAATGAGAGGAATACTGATCCAGGCAAGCGCGAGGATTCCCTGTTGAAAAAGCCCCATTAATAGCGCGAAAACCACAAAAGCTGCTGCCAGAAATACTTCTGATATCTGTTTTGATCGTATCAATTGGACGAATTTCAATAGGATAAGAAGCAACATGAATCCAAAATAATAGAGATAGCCAATCAAGATTGGAAGAAATCTGACTGCTTTCGGATCTCCTGTTTTGTTTACAGCGAAACCAGCCAGGAGACCTTGTCCGATTGTATGCAGTCCGTATGGAAATCGAAAGAATCCGATGCTGAACAGGATGAAACAGATTGTCAGAAGTATCAGATTTTTTACAGAAAAGAGTTCTGTCAAATTATCGAAAATCAATTTTCTTCGGGATAATAATTGAAAGAATAAAAAAGATATCAAAATGGCTGCGGCAGGCGGCCAAAATCGTTCTCCGCCCGTCATCGCCAGCGCCAGCAGTATGATGCCAGGGATTGTGCGCTTTCGATAAAATGCAGTGATCGAAAAAAGGAATAGACAAATGACTGGAATTAACGAGTCTGCTGTCTTTGACCAGGCGATTCCAACCGGATCAATTGCCAGAAAAAAAACCAGCAGGCTTGTTTTCGGTAATCCGATTTGATGATGAAACAGAATTGGAAGACAGACCAAAAGCAATCCCATGATTGCCGGAAATACACGCGCAGTAAACTCGTTCGCATCAAAAAATGAAAAACATACCGACGTTATGAAAACATATAACGGTTGTCGAATTTGATAATCAGGTAATCCTTTCATTGCAGACCAAGATTGCATCGCCAGTCGTGCTTCAGATTCCGACAATGGCGCTGATCCAAGCCCGATGAATCGGAAAAAGAATGCTGCCATGAGGAGAAACGTGAGAATGAGAAGATATCTTTTTTGATCGATTGTATTCATTGTTTTGCTTTCAGATGATTCTTAATTAGATACTCGATAAATTCTGCAATCACCTGATTCAAAAACCAGATTCAGATGATTCATAAATTTTTTTTCTTGAATTTCGTAAGCGCTGCGCTCAGCGGATCCGATGAATATATAGTTGACATCATATTTTTCGAGCAGTAATTTCGTGTTTTCCCAACTGCGAGATTCATAAATCTGACGGATTTCATCTTCACGATTCCCAATTTCAATATATCCGCCTCTCCATTGTGATTCATGATTGGTCGGTCCAAGAATTGCCGGAAGCCCCGAAAATGTACTGACGGAATTATCGGATGTATAACTGGCGCCAACTTTTTCGACGACAACGCCAAATTCTGCCTTTTGCAGCCATGTAATTCCAGCCCAGTCATTGGGTCTGCTGCGTTCTAAAAATTCAGCTCCATTCAATGTCAGATGCTGCAAACCTCCTTCGGAGATTGCTTTTTGCTGAAGGGTTTCCAACCTGGTCAGAATACCCCAAAAAGGATAGACGAGTGAGCATAATACCAGGACCATAATTGGAATGAAAATGAGTCGTTTTACTCCGTTCGTCACAATTTGATGAAGTCGAGCCAGAAAATAAGCTGCGGCGATCCCTAATAATATCCAAACCTGATAATAGAATTTGAAAATGGTATTCATACGGGTGCCAAAAAAATCCCGCAAATAAATAAATTCAGGCAGAATAATGAGTCCAAAAGCGATCAATAACACCAAACAACCAAATGCGTCCATGGGATTGACACCGCCAGGATGCAAGTTTTGGTTAATATCAAACGCTTGTTCCGTTTCTTTGATTTTTTTTCGCAGCCCGAAGAGTACAGCCAGCATACATCCAACAGCGCCAAATAAAATGATCATGGAGGGCAGCGTCTGCATTCTTCGGATGAAGAACTGTATCATCGGTGATTCAACCCCAGTAAAACCCTGCACAGCAGCATAAGAGGAACCGGTTAATACCATAGCGCTGCCGATGGCTGAGAGTGATGAATTTGAAGATCCTTGCCAAATCTGACCAATATTTTTCAACAGAACCAAAATACCGAATATCAGAGATTCCAGGAGGAACAGGCAAAGGAAACCGATCACAGCAAATCGAAAACCTTTGAAAATACTTTTCCAATCCTGTCTGCGGACTGCATAAAACAGCCAGGTAAAAAGGATCAGGAAAAAACTTCCAAACATAATCAACAAATGGATGGTTCGAGTCGAAAACACTCCGCTTGGAATCACTCCGCCTGCCTGGGAGGAGAGCCCAATCAGGAAAATTCCGTACAGAAAAACACACGCTATCCCGGAAAAAACCGCAGTGCCCAAAAATACCTGGATGGTTTTCCGATTCCAGCCATTATATCGAAAATATGCCCAAAAAACTGCAATAAGAAACAGGAAAAAATAGAATGGGAAATCCCAAGTATTCATAAAAATGAGAGCGCCAAGACAGAGCGAAAGGATCCAGAAATTTGCATTGTGTAAAAAACGAAATGGGAAGAATTTCAGCTTCAAAGAGTGAATTTCTGCAAATTGAATACCCCAGAAAGGATCATCGGCCTTTTGCTGCAGCAACTGAAGATAAACGTTGAGCGCAATTGCCACAGCCAAAATTACAAAGGGGATACCCAAAACATGCGGATGAAGATCTCCCAGGAAAAAAGAGAAAAATGGGAACTCATCGATAATCTCTTTGGTACTCCCATCCAACCCAAGATCCGATAAGACGCGTGATGCCCTCCACCACCAGATTCCAGGCCGAAAAGTAGGATTCCAGGAGGACAGTGATGCAGGTGGAGTGGTTAATTCTTTTAAGTTGATCCAATTCCAAAAACCGGATGTACCGTCAGGATTCCAAAACAGCCCTTTTGCATAAAGCATTTCAAAAAAACCCTCCAGATTCCCGGCAACCAGTACAAATAGTGGAGAAAAAAAAGATCCAAACCTGATTTTAACTTTTTCAGTGAGTCCTGAATGCCGAAATTCAAGGAGATCATTCACAACGCAAAGAGCGCCGATCGCAGCCATTGCATAAACCGTTGCCAGCATTAAGTTAAATCCTGATTCAGCTGCAACACCGGACAGTTTAATAAGAAGAGCTGTCAGAATATAACCAAAATAATAATAGGAAATTCCATATCCGGAAAGCCAGGAATCGTGCGGGGGAAAACTCTCAGAGCGCAGAATTCCATTGATAAAGGTCATCTCCATCGGTTTCTCAGTGCCAGAGATATTGGGATCAGCCAGACGAAACAAAACGATCAGAGCGAAAGAAATCAGGAAAAGCGATCCGTTTCCCAAAGAGAAATGCCAGTTCAATCGATTCCAGGATCGAATTTCCTGCAAATACTTCTTCCAATAATATGCTGAGAAAGCCGTCCCGAAAACCAGAACGGTAATAATCCCTCCGGAATCATTGCTGATCAAACCCAGACTGCATAGAATCCAATAAAGATAACCAATAATGATGAAACCTACCGGTAAGGAAAAGCTGAAACCTCTGCTTGGCAAAAAACGCAAAAATTGAAAACAAACAGGATATCCCAGAAAACTCACATATAATAAAACAATCAGCCATTTTAGTATTTCAAATATCCAGTTATACGCCATTTTTTTATCTTCTTACCTGATACAGGATCGTATCGCCATTTTGATAAACTTCATCCCACAAAATTCCATCCATCCGCTCAAATTTATAAAGCCCTTCATAAGCATACATTCCCTCTTCCATCTGCCCGACGACGATATAGCTGACGTTATACTTTTTCAGGAATGCTTTGGCTTCGTCAATATTGATTGTATTATAAAAAGCTTCAATCGCATTTACTCGTTCCCAAACCTGATCAGAGCTGGCACCGCGCTGCTGACGCTGATGGTAATTCCATCCAACCACACCTGGTAATCCGGTGTAAATCGTGTATCGATTACCCCATTTATATTCGGTCGCATTTGCTTCAACAATTACCGGTGACCCTTTAACATGATCCTGAATCCACTGGATTGCAAGATAATCCTGAGAAAGATCCATTAGAAATCCATCCTGGTAATACTCGGAGGTCTTCATAAAATCCATACCATCCAGTGAATGGGGAGCAATGGAAGACATACGGTCGGTGATCTTATCAATAGATGCGGTAACCGTAAATGAAAGTGTACCGATCACAAAAAAGATCAGGAAGCCACTCCAGATACGCTTAATTCGGGAACGACCTTCGTTTGAAATAAAATGCTCAAGACAGACAGTCAGCGCCCCTGCAGCGGCTATCGATAACAACACCCAGGCTTGTAAATACAGTTTGAAAACCATATTCATACGCCCCAGATCTCCACGTAGACAAGTCATTTCCACAAAAAGTGTTATGAAAATACCAGTCCCTGTTAAAAACAGCAAAAACCGTTTCCCCGGTGAATTGCCCTTGCGGAACAACAGGAGCGCTGACCAGCACATCATTGGTACAGCAGTCCAGGCAACTGTCACTTTTTTGATACTGAAAAAAATCATCACAAAGACAAGCAGAAGCGTAGTAACCGCCAGCAGACTCTTTTTTGCACGAAGAAATCCTCTGAAAACAGAAAGTTTTACAGCGGCCATCCAATGGATGGTTTCGATGGTGTAATAACTGATCAATGCAAACAAGAAAAAGCCCCAATGCATCCAATAAGACCAAAGCGGTGTTCGATTCCCCTGCCAAATATCAATGGCTGAATCACGAAAATTCGTTTTTAGATATGGCAAAAACAACAAGAACACAGAGGCACAGAGCAATACTGGAACGAGAAACAAGGAAAGTATTTTCCCCTTTTGCTGATGTTGATCTGAATTTCCCTTCACCAAACCGAAAATCGGAGTATTTAATCCCAAACTTGTCAGCACAATACAAGCAATCAGCAGATAGGTAGGCATATCCCATGTATTGGAAGGGATCAGAGATCCGATGATTAAACCACCGGATAAAATGACAAAGAAGGATACGCCTATACGCATCTTTTTCTGGCTCCGAGTATGGCGAATGACTGCCAGCAGCCAAACCAGTGCCAATACAGTAATAGGCAGCGCAAAAAGATGGGCGTGCGGATCCCCGTATAAAAAGGTAAAAAAGGGAAATTCAGTGATCGGTTCTCCTGGAATTGCTCTGCTGGGAAGCCAATACCAGTCTCCCCGATACATCTGGAAATGCTGTCCTTGAAGCAATTTTATGATTCCAGAAAAAAACCATAGGATGTTTTGAAATCTGGATCCTGCCGCTCCGGCAGCTCCTAATTCCGTCGTTTCGGTTAGAAGTATTTTGATAGTGCCTAAGTTTCCGATTACCTGAAGCATAAAAATTGTCAGAATCCCGCTGAAATTTGCCCATTTTTCAGATTTTTCATCGACAGCGTCAGGTTTCAGCATCGCATAAATTGCTGTTCCGGCTGAATACGCTCCAATTGCCAGGAAGCCGTACCAGGTCGGCAGAATCAGGTTATAGGCAATACTTGGAATCATGCCGATCAGTTTAACCAGTAACCCGGAAAGGAAAAAACCATAGTAGTAATAATTCAAATATCCACCGGCAAACCAGGGGTCGTATGGCGGGAAGATCGTGCTTTTTAAAACAGCATTGAAATATGAAAAATCCATCGGTTTTTCTCCGCCTTTTGCCGGATGCCAGAGATCGGGATTTCCAAGTCGAATTAATAAAAAGAATATAAAAAAAGATAAAAAGATCAGTTCTGAACGGAGCAGAATTGGAAAGTTTTTATGGATTTCCTGAGAAATCTTCACTCGGTCTGCCTTAAAAAGGATCAGATTAAGCAGCATAAAGGCGCCAATAACCATGATGATCAACTGCCTTGTATATGGAATACTCATAAATCCGCAGATCCATACGATATAGCCGATACATAAAATCCCAAAAAACTTTGAAATACCGAAACCTTTGTCACGCAGGGAACCAAATATAATTCGAGTCATCGGGTAAAATATCCACCCGACAGACATGAGGATTAGCAGCCAGACGATGACGCCAAAAAGCTGATTTTCATTGATCCAGGCTGACCGATGGAATAATTCAGACCATGTTCCCCCGGATTGCTGGATTGCAGCTTGCTCTGCAGTTAATAAAAGAGATAGTGATTTTTGCATATTTCTGTATTCTACCGGATTTTTGTTGGATATCTGAGACAAATTCACCGCATTCAATTTTTCTTTGAACACTGATATGTCAAACGATTCCGCTTTTTGAAGAATGATCACCTTCGGATGATCATAAACGGTAAAAGCTTCCTCGGCTGATTGGGTGTTGAATATCGTACCAAAAAACTCAGGTTCTGATTCAAATATGGCTGCAATCTTAAAAAAGCTTCCCGATTGCAGATCATCAGCTGACAATTTAGCGAAACATTCCGTAACAGTATCTGATTCCGGACAATTGACAAGCTGACGATAAAGAGCTTCCAGCAGTGGGAATTTTTCCTGAATCCTGGCAGCAGCGCCATAAATCCGATTGGAACTGATCACCCAATAATCCGCCGCTTCAATTTTCGCGAGAAGTTTCTCTCGCTGCAAAATGTTCTCATCGGCAAACAAATCCAGGTCGATACTGTTCCCATAATATCCGGATGTCACATCATAAGGAAGACGTCCGGTTTCTGACAGCGGAAGTACATCATCCCAACTGGATTCCGAGGCAATCGACGGAGCAGACAATGCAACAACGAAATCAGAATCTGTAGTGGATATCGTGATTCCAATCGTATCACCCTGCTGCATAAAAACCGGAGATTGTGAAAATGCGACAATCATTTCGGAACCGGTCAAAGGATGCGGCAATGATTTCATTTGGATAGATGCAACAGAAGTATCGCCGCGATCATAATTCGTCGCTTCCACAACCAGGTGCGATGGAGAAGGGATACCGGTTATCACTCGAAAACCGCTCAGCACCAGTTTATCCAAATATCCATCTGCAGCCGATTTGAAATATGCTTCAAGCGGTTCGCCTTCCCGAATCTTGCTGGATAATCCGCTATAAAAAAGATAAGACGATTTCTGTTCTTGAATTTGATAAAGATCATACTGACTGCTGATGCGAAAAGAACAATCGGTACCAGAAGCTGATAATTGCAGAAAAGCAAATTTATTGTGCGAATTGATCACCGCGGGTTTAGGAAAATAGAAAGTCACATCGGATTTACTGGCATCCTTTGAAAGATAAGATTCATCCAAAGGACCGACAGAATCAATCACGTCATTGCAATCCGCATCCGCACATAGCGCAACTTTCAATGAACAGTGATTGCCGGATAATTTCCTTATAGATTGGAATGATACCATTTGAATATCTGCCCCATATTTTGCCTCAAATGGCAACAGAATTGGTTTCGAGTCGGATTTCACTTTTTGAAAAGTGGGAACTCCGACTGATTGCGAAACAGATCCGGTCTCTGTTTTGACGATCGCCTGAAGCGCCGATGGAATATTCTGATAAATCCATTCGCTGGCTTGCAAACGTGTATGTTTTGAACGGTAGATCGATGAAAAAGCTGTGCTCCAACATACTGCAGCGAGGAAGAGAATCACAATAAGAACTTGTTTAATTCTGTCAACTTTCCCAGGTTTCAACGAAATACTGAAAATGGCTCCGGAGATTAGAAACAAAAGGGGAAAAATTGGCAGAAAATACCGCATCATCTTGGAAAATTGCGTCAACTGCCAGATACAGAAAACAAATACACAGAGCATCGCAATAATAAGAAACATCGTCCGGGACGGCAAATCATCCACTCTGTCTTCATTCTTTTGTGATGGATGTTCTGGTGAAATGGATCGGGACATATTGCAAAAAGGAAAACTTTCTTTGAGCAACTCCTCCGCTTTATCCCGTCGTCCAACACCTGATTTTTTGATGAATGAGAAGGAAAAAAACAATCCGGATATCAGAATCAAAGATAATGCAATTCCTGATCCATAGAAGAAAAGATTCCTTAGCGCATAATCAAAAGGCCGGTCTGCCCATTGCCAGGCAGGCGGAAAAGCAACAGAACCGCTGCTCTGCAGGCTCAGTTCTTTCATACTGGCAAGCCAGTTCGTATTCATTGTAAAATTCAGCAAATTTGGTACTTGAAATGCATAGGGTTGAAAAACACGGAAAGTAAGCGCAAACGAAATCAAAAAACAAATAAATCCGAACAAAACGACAAATCGGTTCAGCTTCTTTGTCCATGGGAATTGGATGAAAAGCGCGACAAACAGGAGAAACGGGAAAAGCAGGAAAATGACCGCGCTGATTTTACTGGCAGCAGCGCATCCCATCAAGAAGCCTGTCAGAACGGATTGAAAGATAAAAACCGGGGGACGTTTTTCAATCGACATCAAAAGGACAGATAAGGTTGATATCGAGATCAGGAAGACAACTGTTGTATCAAATGTATAGAAATGGGATTGCTGGATAGCAGCCGTTAATATCGCATATCCTCCCATGGAAAGGAGGACTGATTTTTTATTTTTCCAAAGGATATGACTGGTAATTCCGATGCAACAAACCGTTAGAATGTCAAATAAAGCACTCAGAAAACGTCCGATTTGAACGACAATCTGAGAATTATTCTGAACCCCGAGCAGCGAAGCCGCAGCTTTGTTTATAAATAATGGCAGTGTACCGTAAACAAAAAAATGGAATCCGTAATTCGCCGGATTCAATCTGGATGATGCCGGATTAATCCATTCATCAAAAGAATTCGGTAGCGATCCGGCTTCGGTTACCTGGGTTAAAAATCGTTCGTCTGGATTTAATAAGCGGAAATCATCCCAGTCAAATCCCGAAAAACGAAAACAGATTGCAATGATCACCGGAAGGATCCAATAGAATTTTTGCAGATATTTCATGGAAGTCCTTTTTTTCATTGCAGAAATTGCGATGCGAAATATTGACTTGTTATTTGAATAAAAGGAGAAAAACTTGTTACTGTGATGTTTTTGCGCAGAATATAAAGCCATCACAACAACATAGAATTCCTCCCATATTTATGATTTCTTTTACAGAAAGCGAAAGAACAACGATCCGAAATATTCTCTCTGATCGAAAAAGGTTTTTGAATAATTCGAATTTTTCCCTATTTCGGTCCTTTTAAACAGTTTTTTTATGGCACCAGGAAGCTGTAAAAACTTTTCCCTGGATAAATACTTTCCTGTAAAATTGCTTTTCCATCAGGATAAAGCTGATTGAGAGATTTTGCGGTATCCAGATCATCTTCCTTATAGATAAACAACAGCGGATGTGCAGCATTTCCGACAGAGGAAATCATATCGCGTGCCAGTGCGTAATCCTTTCTGGGAACTCCGGCATTAATTCCCACCAATCGTGTATCAACCCAATACGGATACGGTATTACAAAGGCGCTTTCATAATCACCAACAGAATCCGCGAAACCTTTGATAACCGAACCAATCTGGCGGGTATTCAGCGCATTCCGGACATAATTTACACGATAATCCTGAAAAACAAGATGGTAATTACTGATACAAATACCTGTGGTAATCCCGACGACAAAAAGAATCGGAAGCAAAATGGATATTCCAGGACGTCTAATTTTTTCGATGATCGACTCAACCAGATAACAAAATCCGAAGGAAGAGATGATAAAAATCGGGATAACAGCCGCACCAGTACGGTTCAGACAAGGGTTTTCATCCGGAAAAGCAATGGACAGACTGGATGGGAGCATCAGAAAAGGAACACACAACAGCATACTCAAATCCTGCCATCGTTTATTTTTAAGATATCGGAAAAAAACAAGGATCGATCCCAGAAAGAAAAGGGGAGCACTAAATACGTCTAAAGCAGGCCGGAAGAGTACGGAATGAACCCATATGCCGCCATTATTCCAAAAAGGCATTACCGCAGCTTTCCAGAAGTTAATCAGGAAAATTAAGATGGCCGGCTTTGTCAACGAAGTTTCAGTTTCTCCAATACGTGTCATGACACGATAGAAAACCGATTCCGGCATGTCCAGAAATACACGAAGAAGCGGAAGTCCTGAAAGAATTGTGAAAAACACCATAATTCCGAAACTGATCGCCATATCTTTCCGGTTGCCGTTGGAAGTAGGGAAAAGGCTCATCATAAAAATGATGGCAATGACAATCGGAACAATCCGCATAGCGCTATACCCTTGCAGTCCAATACCTAAAAAGATTCCACACAGGATGAAATCTTTCCGCGATTTTTGCATCAATCCTTTAAACAGATGGTACAAAGCAGGCGCGGTAAACATCGGATAAAATGCGAATCGCAAAGCGACTCGGCTGATCACATTCGGCCAATATGCCACTCCGCAAAATAACATGGCGAATAAACCGACCCAACGATTTCCAAAAAGTTTCCCGAGTAAATAAATATACGGTAGTGCGAACAATCCTGCCAATACAGTCCCAATTTTTAAACTTAAGAAACTGATTCCGGTTCCGAATAATTTAATGATTAATGCTGTCCAATAAAATTGGAATGCTTCACGGCCGGTGTTACGCACAAAAAAAATGGATGTCTTTCCATCCAGTACATCCATGACATCATAAAGTTTTTCGGCATGGTCGCTGAACATATCGCCTGGAATTTCGTTGATTTGAGAAAAACGGAAATAAACGCAGATACAAAAGACACAAAAAACCAGTATCTGCCAGGGAGAGAATCGAATTTTCAATGCTTGAAAATCCTTCAATCGCAGCCATAGTCTTCTAAAAAAGCGGGAAAGGGATACTCCTGGCAGAAATGAAATAATACCCAGTACGATCGATACAATCCAAAAAAAGAGGTTGAAAATTGTGAAACGGTTGCCGCCAAACAAGAGAAATGCAATGGAAGCTGAAATGGCCGAAGCGGCGAACCATTCCAGTCGAAAGAATCTCTGAACGGGTTCGGAGTTCTTGTCCACTTCTATCAATGAATTTTCATTCGATTCATTCTGAATGTTTGACGAAGGCTGATGCCGATGGTGGAAAAAATTCAATCCAAGGAGAATTGCTGACAATCCATACAAGAGAATGGCGGGCAGAGGATTTCGTGTCCCGATAACAACATGCGGTTCCATCGATAATTGAGCCAGTAATGCTGACGTAAAAGCCAAAACCAGCATGATCGCAGAAGAGGCGCTGAATGTAAGCTGCTCTTTTGTTCTTAACATTTGTATTCGTTGAAAAAGAACTTCAACAAAAGAAGATTTTGGAGTATTTTGTTCCGCGAACGAGGTTGTTTCTGTCTGCAATTCATCCAGTTCAGTGTCTTCGGGGAGAATCTCCCGATTCCAATTCTTCGGATTTAATTTAAATCGAAAATAATCCAAAACAGTTATCTCATCCATTGATATCAGCCTTTTTTACGGGAAATATAAAACGTATAAGATCCAAATTCCTGATCGGCATCTTCATCATAATACTTGCGGCAAATTTTTTCCACCAGCCACAAATTCCAATGATATGGGAACCATATCCACTTTCTGGTCAGAAAATGACAAATCAAGGATGGCAATCCAAAATAATGCCCCCACTCCAGTGTGTGGAAGGCGCCTGGAGAAAAATAATGCCAGTATCTTTCAATCTCGAAATTTGCTTTCTCCAGTCTCTCCTGCCAAATCTGGGGGCTGTCACAATGATGATGGCGTGAAATCGTATTAAAAAAACGTCGATACCAGTCTGCAGCAAAATGCAAATGAATTTTGTCAAAGAAAGCGGAAACGGAAAGGTTACCAAGGAACTGATGATTGGGAACACAAAACAAAAAGGTACCGCCAGGGCGCAGCACTCTGCCGGCTTCAATAATTACTGCATCGACATCGGGTATATGTTCCAAAACAGAATTACTGATAACAGTCTGAAAAGAGCTATCTGAAAAGGGCATTTCACTGCCGATACAGCGAAAAGTCTGCAGATAGGCACCGGATTGTGAGGCTTCTTTCAAAGGCCCAACCCATGGATCGATTCCGGCATCGATCGGGAAATCGAAAGTTCGACTGGCAAAATGTCCATCACCGCAACCCAGGTCCAATACAGGTCGTTCAATGGGGATGTCTTGATAAAACTTGGCTTCCACAGCGCGTAGTAATCCGCGAAAATAGGGCAGCTCCCGAATTTGAATCCAGAGAAAATCTTTTCGTTTCGTTTTTGATGGTGAATTTTTTTGTTTTTTATTTGATTCCATGGGCTTTAAAGATTCGATCATATTCTGCGGCAATGAACGAAGGAGCATAAAATGTTCTAATTGCAGCAGTTTTTTCTTGATATGCCTGATGAAGGCCGATCTGGTGAATGATGGCATCAGCCAATTTTTGACTGTCACCGATCGGAACAATTTCACCCATACCATGGCGTTGCACAGGAATTCGGATTCCAGGTAAATTCGAGGCAACCACAGGTTTTCCATTCATCATCGCTTCAATTTGCACCAGACCAAACGCATCCGTCCGGTTCAAACTGGGCATCGTGAGAAGGTCGATTATTTGATAAAACTTTGTCATTTCCCAGGGGGAAAGACTGCCAAGAAATTTCCAATGACCGGAATCGATATAATTCTGTAAAATCGGTTTCAGACGCAGATAATACGCTTTTTCCCCCAGAACATCTTCATAAGGTCCGGCAAAGAAAACACAGCAATTTGGATAAATCCGAATAATTTCTGGTAAAGCTTCAAGCAATATTTCGACACCTTTATCCGCAGCAAAACGACATGCCATACCGATGATGGGATGCTTGCCTTCAGAATTAACTTTATTCTGAAATTCTGCGATTTCAGACGGATCAACTTCCGGTAATTCAACAGGAGGCTGAATAATCGATATCTTTTCAGCGAATTTTGGCAAGAAAAAAGAGTGTTTTGCATAATCTTCCGTATATGCAATAATTCTGTCACTGAATCGACCAGCGAGGTCATTCATCCATAAAATTGCTTTATTCGCTATGCGATTCACAAAACCGCCCGGCATTACCAGATCACAATGATAAGTCAGAATTGTGAATGTTTTTGTGATTTTACCAAGCCATGCAACCCATGCTGCATCGAACTGTGGTAAATGAAGATTGACCACATCAGCCCATTTTACAAGATGAATTGCTTTCATCCAAAAAACGGGCATGATGGAACCTTTACTGATACGGAATAATATCGGTGAACGAATTACACGTACTCCTTCAATAACTTCTTCCTTCGGCAAATCGGGAGTATGTTGAGAAGTCAGAACAACAACTTCATGCCCCTCCTTTACCCAGGCTCTGGCAATCCGATCTGCGTAGATGGTTAATCCGCTGACATACGGTGTGTAGTATGTTAATGCAACAAGAATTTTCATCCGAAAAGATTCCGATTCGCTGAAGCCCACGAATATAATCGTGTAATTCCCTCTTTAGCAGAAATTGTCGGAGTCCAGCCTAATTCCTGCTTGATCTTCCGAATATCCGAAATATAAATTGCCTGATCGCCTGGACGCCAATCGCCATAAGCGACTTCAATCGGATGTCCGCACAACGATTCCAAAATGGGACCGAAATCTTTCCAGATTGATATGCAATTCTCCGGTCCGCCGCCGATATTATAAATTTTCCCTGCGGAAACCTCCGGATGATCAATCGCTGCGGAATAAGCGCGAACCAGATCTTCAATATACAGAAGATCTCGTACTTGTTTCCCATTGCCATAAATCGTTATTGGCTTGCCAGTCAGAACCGCTATAATAAACCAGGATACCCATCCCTGATCTTCTATTCCAAATTGATGCGGGCCATAGATTGCACTTTGTCGAAAGACTATTGTCGGAATACCATAGATTCGATGGTAATCCCGAACATATTGGTCTCCTGTTCCTTTGGAACAACCATATGGAGAGTGGAAATCGAGAAGCTGATTTTCTGATATACCTTGCGGAAAATCCAGATAGGCATAATCATTTTCACGTTCGATGACTCTGACATTTTCCATTCCGCCATAAACTTTATTGGTCGAAGTATACAAAACGATGGGGTGATTTTTAGATTTCCGAACTGCTTCCAGAACATTTAGTGTGCCCAAAGCATTCACTTCAAAATCCTCTTTGGGATTCATTACCGAGGTTGTAACTGCAACTTGTCCAGCAAAATGTGCAACAACATCCATTTTTTCCATTGCTTTATCCAGCGCATCTGAATCACGGACATCTCCTTCGATGAGTCGGAATGCATCCTGACCATATTGTTCGCGCAGCCAGGAAAGATTCATTTTGGAACCATTACGTGACAGGTTGTCGAAAATAACAACATTCTGATTTTTTTCCAACAAATGCGCAACGAAATTTGAACCAATAAAACCGGCTCCTCCGGTTATGAAATAGGTCTGCGTCATTTTTAATTGCCTTTTTCTGATAAATCTGTGTTTTGTAAGCCTTTGAACACTTCGGAAAATTTCTGCCCCTGGATACTGAAACCGATGATTCCCCAAATCATCGGAGTCAAAATACCAATTGCATGCATGAGTAATCCGAAAGCAAGAGCGCGTGATTGATTGATATTAAACAGACTGAGTGCAAATACATAAGCGCCTTCAACGACACCTAAGCCGGCTGGTGCAGATGGAATCGCACCTCCCAATGCTCCGATGCTTTGCGTGAAAAAGCTTGCCCAAATCGGGAGTTGAGGAAAGAAAAACCGCATTCCAATGATTAATGTGAGCCACCAGCAACACCAGGTCATGAAAATCCAGAAAAGCCATTTATAGAATTTGCGTGGATTCGAAAGAATTTCCATTCCACCTAATAAGGATTGGATTTTCGGCAGCACAAATAAACCAATTTTTGAATCCGGTTTCAAGATTCTGGATAAAAGTTTCAAAAAACTTGCCTGGTTTCTGGTGATCAGAAAAACAACGACTAAGCCAATCAGAATCACAGCAAAAAGAATGTAATATGTCGAAACAGAAAACGAACTGCCAGACAATAAAGGGACGGTTGAAATCAGCATAATCAATGTGATGATGACATCAAACAATCGTTCTAACAGAACCGTTGAAAAAACATAAAAAGGACTTCTACGAACAATTCCGCCCATAATGACAGCTCTTCCAAGTTCTCCGAGCCGCAACGGCAGGAGATTTAAAAGATACCCTTCCGTAATCGTCCAAAAACCTTGTGCAAGAGAGGGTTCACCATCTAAAATCACACGCCAAGCCAGACTGCGAAAAACAAAAGCAATGGTTTGCAAGAGGAATATTTCAACAAGGAGAATCGCAGAGACATTACGAAACGAAGTCAATAATTCGTTAAAATCAACAAAATAAAGTAAAACTCCGATGATGATCAGACTGACAAGAATTCCCGGTAAACTCTTTTTGATCATACTGCCTTTTTGCGAAGTGGAATCAATATCGAAAGATCCAGTTTTTTTCATAATCCTACTCATCATCCAATTGTAGAATTGCCATAAAGGCTTCCTGCGGAATTTCAACATTACCAACCATCTTCATCCGTTTTTTTCCGCGTTTTTGCTTTTCGAGTAATTTCTTTTTGCGAGTAATATCGCCACCGTAACATTTGGAGAGAACATCTTTCCGCAAGGCTTTTACATTGGCGCGTGAAATGACTCTGCCGGACGCGCTGGCTTGAATTGGAACTTCAAATAATTGTCTTGGGATCAGCGCCTTCAGTTTCGTCACAAGCAATTGGCCTTTGTGGTACGCGTCTTCTTTATGAACAATCGTTGCAAGCGCATCCACCGCTTCACCGCCAACCAGAACTTCAACTTTCACCAGATTGCCAGGTCGATAATCCGCTATCTGGTAATCCATCGAAGCATATCCCTTCGTTCGGGATTTCAATTCATCGAAGAAGTTAACAATAATTTCTGCCAGCGGAATCTCAAAATTCAATTGTACTCGATCCGGCGCAGGATAATCCTGCCCAATGAAAATTCCCCTTCGTTTTCGGATCAACTCCATAATCGTGCCGTAATACTCCGTCGGAGAAAAAATCTGAAGGTGCATCCATGGCTCGTAGATTTCATTTATCAACCCCTCGTCAGGCAATTGCACCGGAGAATCAATGAAAATTTTTGATCCATTATTCAGAAGAACCTGGTATTCCACCGATGGAGCTGTAACAACAATATCCAGATTGTATTCTCTTTCCAAACGCTCCTGAATGATTTCCATATGAAACAGTCCAAGAAAACCGCAACGGAAGCCAAAATTCAATGCTTGTGATGTTTCAGGCTGATAATCTAAAGAAGCATCATTCAATTGAAGTTTTTCCAGAGCATCCCGCAGATCATCATAATCTTCCCCTTCAACCGGATAGATTCCTGCAAATACCATCGGTTTTGCTTTCTTATACCCTGGAAGCATTTCAGAAGCTGATTTTTCAGCGGTTGTAATCGTATCTCCAACCCTGCATTCTCTGACAGTTTTCAATCCTGTGGCAATATATCCGACTTCACCGGCAGATAATCGCTGAACCGGTTTCATCTCTGGAGAAAAAATTCCGATTTCAACCGGTTTTAAATCCGTATTGGTGGCCATCAAGCGTAAATTCGTATTTTGAGAAATGATTCCATCACGAACGCGGATATAAGCGATAACACCTTTGTAAGAATCATAAATGGAGTCGAAAATCAGAGCTCTGGTCGGCATAGAGTCATCGCCTGTCGGCGGCGGCACTAATTTCACTACTTTTTCCAGAACCTGATCAATATTGATTCCTTCTTTGGCAGAAATTCTGGGTATTTCATCTGCAGGAATACCAAGCAGGTTATTTAATTCTTCAGCGACTTCATCAGGGATCGCAGAAGGCAGATCAATCTTGTTGATTACTGGAATAATGACAAGATCAGATTCTAAAGCAAGATACAAATTGGCAAGTGTTTGGGCTTCAATTCCCTGTGTTGCATCCACAACCAGTAAAGCGCCTTCACAAGCAGCTAATGCACGGCTGACCTCGTAATTGAAGTCAACATGTCCCGGAGTGTCAATTAGATTCAGCTCATAAGTATTACCATCGGCTGCCTGGTAATTCATTCGGACAGCGGAGGATTTGATCGTCACGCCTTTTTCCCGTTCCAAATCCATACTGTCTAAAACTTGATTAACCATATCGCGATCGGAAATGGTACCAGTTATCTGCAGCAATCGATCTGCAAGTGTCGACTTGCCATGATCAACGTGAGCGATAATACAAAAGTTACGTATATTTTCTTTCATAATCGGAAAATAAGTATATCATCAATTCTCATATCTCGATTTTTCGTAAGAAATTCAGCAATTTCAAATATGGAAAGAATTCCTTGTTGTTGTGTTGTGTTTGCGCGCTGCGTAAACACGACACAACAACAAGCTTTTTCCCTTTATTGGATAAAGAATGTCCAAATTTCGAATAACTGCAATTTCTGACAGCTATTCAAAATATGAAATGACTTTTCAAATAGTTTATTGTCATTTCCTGTAATTTCCTGTATTGACTTTATCACAGTAAAGTGATAACATGTTGTCATGGATGAGAAATTCAATCTTTGATACGATTTTTGAGGAGCACTACGATGAAAAAAAATTATTTTGTCTTATTTGCACTGCTTTTAGCGGCTGTCGTCCTTTTCAGTTTCACATCCGTTCTTGCTGACGGAAAGACAACACTCGTTGTGGGTTTTGACCAGGACTTTCCCCCCTATGGTTTTGTGGGTGAAGATGGCGAATTTACCGGTTACGATCTTGAAATGGCTGCTGCGGCTGCCGAATTTATGGGTTTAAAAGTCGTTTATCAGCCGATTGCCTGGGATTCGAAGGATATGGAACTTGATTCTGGCACCATTGATTGTATCTGGAATGGTTTCACGATTAACGGCCGTGAAGATCAATATGAATGGACAGAAGCTTATAAAGATGCAGGACAGGTTATCCTGGTAAAAGCTGATTCGGATATCGAATCATTAGAGGATCTTGCAGGAAAGATCGTTGCGGTTCAGACAGATTCTTCCGCCCTGGAAGCATTGGAATCCGATGATTATAAAGATTTAGTTGCAGAATTCAAAGATCTTTTGGTTGTTGCGCAGTATAACACTGCATTCATGGATCTCGAAGCCGGCGCTGTTGACGCCATCGCAATGGATCTTGATGTAGCGAATTTCCAAATCCAGGGTAAAGAAGACCAATACCGGATTCTTGACGAAATGCTCCAGGCAGAACAATACGGAGTCGGATTCAAACTGGGTAACACAGAATTGCGCGATAAAGTTCAAAGCGCACTGGAAGATCTTGTTGAATCCGGAAAATTTGCTGAGATTTCAGAAAAATGGTTCCAATACGATTCCTGTGTATTGAGTGTCTGCAAGGATACAAAATAATTCATAAAACAAACATGAATAACAGTGAAACTGAGTGCCAATAAAGACTAAATAACAATAAACGCTGACACTCAATCACTACGAATCATATAATAGAAGAATGGCGGACAAAAGCGCTGGGGTGAAATGTAAATTTCTCAGCGCTTTATCCTTGAATAGGGATCAGTATTTCAAAAAAAAGGGAGAGAAGGTTATGAGTATTTCTGTGATGTTGAGCAAATTGGGCGAGGGAATGATAACTTCGGTTCTTATTTTTACACTGACGTTATTATTTTCGCTCCCGTTAGGTTTGATCGTAGCTCTGGCCAGAATGTCAAAAAACATCATTCTGAAAAATTTCACAAGGATTTATATCTCGATTATGCGCGGAACTCCCTTAATGCTCCAATTATTAGTCGTTTATTTTGGCCCTTATTTTTTATTTGGAATCTCCATCTCCTCTGGTTATCGATTTTGGGCAGTCATCCTCGCATTCTCCATTAACTATGCCGCTTATTTTGCAGAAATCTATCGCGGGGGAATCGAATCTATGCCGCTTGGACAATATGAAGCAGCACGTGTCCTGGGTTATTCTGAATCACAGACTTTCATGAAAATCATCCTTCCGCAAGTCATTAAACGAATTATTCCGGCAATAACCAATGAAGTCATCACGTTAATTAAAGATACATCCCTGGCTTTTTCAATCGCGGTAACGGAAATGTTTACGGTAGCGAAAGCCATCGCATCATCAGAAAAAACTATGGTATCGTATGTGGCAGCCGGTATTTTTTACTACGTGTTTAATTTTGTGGTAGCTGTTGTAATGGAATCAATTGAGAAAAAACTTGATTATTACCGCTAAGGAGCGATGGAAATGGAAATCTTCAGTATTAAAAATGCAAAAAAAAGTTTCGAAAATAATCTGGACGTCTTGCAGGATATTTCCATATCAGTCGCTAAAGGAGAAGTAGCAGCCATCATCGGACCATCAGGATCCGGAAAATCGACGTTGCTGCGATGTGCCACCTTACTGGAAAAAATGGACAGCGGTGAATTGTATTATTCAGGAGAAAAAGCTGCCTGGAATAACGAAGAGGGAAAGACTGTCTATGCGAATCCGGAAAAACTGAGACAAATCAAGAGCAAATTCGGATTGGTATTTCAGAATTTCAATCTTTTTCCTCACTATTCTGTATTAAAAAATATCACCGACGCACCGATTTCTATACAAAAAAGGAAAAAAGATGAAGTAATACAAGAAGGGCTGGTATTACTGGAGAAGATGGGGCTAAGCGATAAAGCGGATGCATACCCATTTCAGCTTTCGGGCGGACAACAGCAGCGCGTCTCGATTGCACGAGCCCTGGCGATGAAACCGGATATTTTATTTTTCGACGAACCGACCTCTGCCTTGGATCCGGAATTAACCGGTGAAATACTGCGTGTGATCCGCAGTCTGGCAGCAGAACACATGACCATGGTGATCGTTACGCATGAAATTGAGTTTGCCAGGAATGTCGCCGACAGAATTATTTTTATCGCCGGCGGAGTCATTGTCGAGGAGGGAAACGCCGAATCCTTAATCAGCGATCCGCAAAATGATCGAACAAAAGCCTTTTTAAACCGGCTTCAGCGGTAAAATTAGTAAAGAATGGAGGTCCGCATGTACGAAAGCAAAATACAAAATCCGGAAACCGATGAATTGTTTCAAGCCGTTCTCGCGCTGCAATCCGTCGAAGAATGTTACCGCTTCTTTGAGGATCTCTGCACGATTAAAGAAGTCAGCGAAATGGCACAGCGTCTTGAAGTGGCAAAAATGCTGCGTAATGGGATGACGTTTAACGCGATTGCAGAAGAAACAGGCGCCTCAACCGCGACAATCGCCCGCGTTAATAAATGCCTTTTATATGGAGCAAAAGGCTATACCACAATTCTCAACCGTATCGATCCTAAAGAATAAAAGTTGAGATAGCAACCTCCAAATTTATTGGTTGTTCAAACGGTCGTTTAGATGCTTCTTTATCCTTAAAGAAGATTTGACTTTTCGATTCTTCTTTTCTCATTCTTAGGAGCTCGCCCGCCAGTTAGAAGATTAAATAATGATGGAAATTTGTGTTTTAGGAACATTCCAATGGACAAGCAAAAAAGTAAATCCACGATAATCAATAACAAATAGCCGGTAAAAAAAAGCGCGAATCCATTTGCAGGAATATACTGTGCAGACAATTTCCGTAAAATCGTCATTAACGGTTCGTGAGAAAAGTAAATGAAAAAAGAATACATACTTAGAAAACTCAGTAATTTGTATAACTGAGTGCTCTTAACCAGAAATTCTGACATTTTCCAGAAGAATAATACTCCGATAACGATATTCGTTTTATGGATTACTGGAAAAATGTCCTGAAAAAATATTTCAATAAATAAAGTTGAGACATATAGAATTGAGACATCAAGAATCCTTATATTATTTGAGATTTTTTCAAAAGAACTTTTTATTCCAATAAAGCATCCTAAAGAAAAGAATAAAAGTGATTCAGAACTTAAAAATAAAATATAGTCTCCCCTTATCCATAACAGTAGAACAAGAACAAAGAATGTTGACGACCATTTTTTGATCAGGAAATTAATAACAGGAATCACAAGATTCAGAATAAACAAGTCGCGCAAAAACCATGTCAAATCGAAAAAAGGGAAAGGCGATCGTTCGATCACACCACTATAAGCATCAATCCAATCAACAAAATTAAAATTTTGAATTAGATAATTTTCTCGTGAAAAAAAATGACGTGTACCAGGTATAGACTGAAAAACAAAATAGAACAAAATGTTGATACTATTCCAAATCAGATAGGGTATCAGAATAGATTTTGTCTTTTTTTTCAGATTTGAGAAATAATTCTCTTTTTTTATACAAACCAAATATCCGGAAAAAAGAAAAAACATCGGTACAGCAGACCTTGCAATAATATTAGAGAACAAAATTTCAGTATTCTGAACATATTTTGGCAAGTCAAGATTTATCGTAGAACCTTGAAAATTGATCTGTGGTCCATATGCATGTAAGACAACCACCAGAAAAGTTAAGATAAAACGTAGAGAGGTAATTTGTTTTGATTCATTTATGCTCATGGATATATCCAGAATAACATATGGATCATCTTCAGGAAAACATTATCGATATTTTGTATGAACAAATACAACATTTCAAATCAGAGTTTATTTTACTTGCCGAACCCATGAATCAACATCCACGGCTTTGCCCGGATATTGAAACCATGCCAGAAATTCTACGTTTCCCTTTGGGCCAATCAGCGGTGATTTGATCAGACCCTTTGTTTCATAGTTCAAGTCATTTGCAGCGGATAACACTTCTGCCAGCACTTTCTGATGCACCTGAGTATCCCGGATAACTCCTGCGCCCTTTGCAGCTTCTTCCTTCCCAGCCTCGAATTGCGGTTTGATTAATGTGATCAGCGATCCTGTCTTTTCCTGATACCATTTTCGAATGACAGGCAGTAAAATTTTCAAAGAAATAAAAGACGCATCGACAACAACCAAATCGATTGGATCCGGTAGTAAGTTGACATCTCTTGCATTCGTCTTTTCCATTGAAATAACCTTCGGATGATTCCGCATTTTCCAATGCAATACGCCATAACCGACATCAATCGCATATACTTTTTCCGCGCCATGCTGCAAAAGACAATCGGTAAATCCGCCAGTTGAAGCGCCCACATCTGCACAAACCAATCCGCTCAGATCGGTCAAGCCAAACGCTTCTATTGCCCCCAGTAATTTTTCTCCGCCCCGAGATACAAATTGAGGGCCATAATCAATTGTAAAGACATCCTCATCACTGAATGTGGAAGAGGGTTTGATCACCATATTTCCGTTGACCCGCACTTGCCCTGCCATGATCATTTTCTGAGCGAGTGATCGGCTTTCGACAAGTCCTTTTTCCTGTAACAGGATATCCAATCTTTTTTTAATCATGCAATATTTCCATCAGTAATTCGAAATTTGGAAAAGCCTTTTGAGAAAAAAGAGAAAACGTGTTGTTCCGTTATTATTACGCTTCAAAAAAATCCGCGAGACATCAAGTTAGCTTTCTCATAATTCGAATTCGTGTTGTTTGATAAGATTTAAACACCAAAGATTATAATATAGAATTATGAGAAAAAATCCTTACATTCGAGCTCTCAGAATCCGTCAATGGCCGAAAAATGGTTTTATATTGGCGCCGCTGGTTTTTGATGGTCAACTGACCAATTTTCCCGCACTTCTTAAAACATTCGCAGGATTATTGTTGTTGTGCATCATTTCCAGCGGAATTTATGTTTTCAACGATATTAACGATGTGGAATCAGATCGCGCTCATCCTCGAAAGAAATTTCGTCCCATTGCTGCCGGTGAAATTCCCATCCGAAAAGCCTGGGGTTATGCAGCGGCGCTGATTTTATTCTCACTGATTTGCGCCTGGATCTTGGACAGGGAATTTTTCCTGATATTATGTGCGATTATCCTGATTAATGTCATCTATACGCGTGCTGTCAAACATCTTCCAATTATCGATGTCATGACCATCGGTCTTCTCTTCATTTTACGCGTTGCTGCGGGGGCATCTCTCGTCATTGTAAAAATTTTTTCCCCATGGATTTATATCATCACATTTATGCTGGCGTTATACCTCGGATTTGGAAAACGCCGCGCTGAACTGGCAATGCTTGCTGATCATGAAAACCTGACGCGGCCCGTTTTAGATGGATACAGTCTGCCGCTTCTGGATCAATTAATTACGATTGTTTCCAGCGTGACTATTATCGGATATACGCTTTACTCTTTTTCCGGTCCAACGCTTCCAGAAAACAATCAAATGATGTTTACCGTTCCTTTTGTGATCTATGGCATTTTTCGATATCATTACCTGATTCAAATTAAACACGCCGGGGGAGCGCCAGAGGAAGTGTTATTTTCTGATCGCCCGCTTCAAGTCACCATTTTCCTTTACGGTCTGACGGTAATTTATGCAATGTACATATAAAAGGGAATTATCGAAAATGGGGAAAGGTATCGCGCCTGCAAAAACGATCCTTTTTGGAGAACATGCTGTTGTTTACGGTGAACCCGGAATTGCAATTCCTTTATGGGATATTACAACCACTGCATCGTTCCGACCGCTGCAAGATCTTAACCGTAAGCAGGAATTTCACATCAGCTCGCCATTAATTGGTTTAGAAGCGGATTTCTCAGAAATTTCATCCGACCTTCCGCTGAAAAAATTAATCTACTTATTGATTGACCTTCTGCATTTGACTGAACTTCCCGCTAAAACCCTTCAAATCGAAACAACCATACCGATCGCATCCGGTCTGGGATCCGGTGCAGCCTGCTCTGTCGCTGTTATCCGTGCATTTTTCGATGAATACCAGTGCGATTTCGATGATGCAGAAGTTTCGGCAATTGCATTTGAGATTGAGAAATACTATCATGGTTCTCCATCCGGTTTGGATAATACGACCATCAGTTTTGGTAAACCTGTCTATTTTCAAAAAGAAATGGGGTTCGAAATTCTTCAATTAGGCACAAAACTGAACTTAATCGTAGCGGATACCGGCATTCAGAGTGTTACTTCGGTAGTAGTGCAAGATGTCAAAACGAATTATTTAAAAAATCAACGATATCTTAAAGAAATTGGACAAATCGCAAAAAAAGCGCGTCCGGCTATTGAGAAGGGCAATATATCCGAAATTGGTATGTTAATGAATGAGAATCATGAATTACTAAAAAAGATCGATGTGTCTTGTTACGAATTGGATTTAGCAGTAGAGACTGCAAGAAAAAACGGTGCTCTTGGAGCGAAATTGACCGGCGCAGGCCGAGGCGGAAATTTTATCGCTCTGGCAGAAAACCCATCCGACATGGCCAGAATCAAAGAATCATTGAAACAAATAGGAGCAAAAATCATATTGTGATTACTTTTCTGAAACTTGGCGGATCGTTGATTACTGAGAAAGATAAAGCCCGTCATGCAAGACAAGCTACTATCAGACGTCTGGGAATGGAAATTCGCGAAGCAATGGAAGAACGGCCTGACCTTCAAATTATTCTCGGACACGGATCCGGATCTTTCGGTCATATTCCGGCGCATAAATTCAAGACAAGAGATGGCGTTTTTTCTCAAGATGAATGGCTTGGGTTCGCAGAAGTCCATCATGAAGCGCAATCTTTGAATCAGATCGTAATAGATATTTTTTTTGAATGCGGTCTTCCCTGTATTCCTATATCTCCGCTCAGCGCTGTTGAAGCGAAAAATGGCATTGCTGAAAAATGGGATATTTTTCCGATTATTGCCGCATTAAAAAACGGCATGATTCCCGTAGTATACGGTGATACTGTTTTCGATATCATTCGCGGAGGAACTATCCTGTCGACGGAAGATCTTTTCGTTTTCCTGGCAGCGAAAATAAAACAATCCGGCAGAATCTTACTGGCAGGATGGGAAGAGGGCTTGTGGGAGGATTTTCCGGATCGGACAAAATTGATTTCCAAATTGGAAATTTCTAATTATCCTGATCAAAAAAAAGAATTTTTAAAAGGTTCGCTTTTTACGGATGTAACCGGAGGAATGGCTGAGAAAGTTCATTTGATGGCCAATCTGATTCAAAATGATATCATCCATTCGGCTTTAATTTTTTCAGGTGAAAAACCTCTTAACTTAAAAAATGCGCTACTTGATCAAATACCCGGAACCCTGTTATATTCTAATAAGAAAGAATGAATTGGATTTTTTGGTTTATTGAACAAAAAAAATCGAATTCATCCGTTTGCTGCCATCGATACGGATTTCGATTGGATTTTCGGAAAAAGACAGAATTTTTATTATTGTGATTTTGGACATTGCGCAAAATTACTATAATAACCAAAAACTCCTCTCAAATTTCGAATCGCTGGCTTATTCAGCAGTTCGAAATTTGTAAAAGACTTTTAGGGAAAAAGAGAAAACTTGTTGTTGTGTTGTTTTTGCGCTAAGCGCAAAAACAACACAACAACAAACAATTCCTCGCACATTTCGAATCGCTGGCTTATTGCGATATCAATCTGGAAATTTTTTTGGAATTTCGATTTATTCCTGTTTATTCGAGAATACAAAGGATCAAATGATGAATTACGCCTCAGCTATGAACACCTACCGCAAAGAAGATATTGGGATTGCCCCTTATGGGATCCATTCTTCCAACAGCAAAGGACGTCGTTTTCCTGAAGCTGATCATGATTATCGATCCTGTTTTCAGCGTGATAAAGACAGGATTATTCATACTACTGCGTTCCGAAGGCTTGAATATAAGACACAAGTATTCATCAATGATGAGGGTGATTATTATCGTACGCGGCTGACTCATACATTGGAAGTTGTTCAGATCGGCAGAACGCTTGCCCGAGCTCTTGGTGGAAATGAAGACCTCGTGGAAGCAATTTGTCTTGCCCATGACATGGGTCATCCGCCTTTTGGCCATGCAGGGGAATCGACTCTGGCAAAGATTATGTCAGATCATGGTTCATTCAATCACAACCGACATACCATGCGAATTGTGACATTGCTTGAAAAACGTTATCCGGATTTTGATGGATTGAATCTTTGCTACGAAACATTGGAAGGAATTGCAAAACACGAAACCGAATATGACATCATGGATGTTCAAGAATTCAGTCCTGATTTAAGAGGACATCTTGAAGCCCAAATTGCAAATGTTTCCGATGAAATTGCTTATGGATCGCATGATCTTGATGATGGTTTACGGTCAGGCATGCTAACAGCAGATATGTGCCAGGATTTGCTAATCTGGAAACTTATTGCAGACGATTTACATTGGGTCGGACCGCATTTATCTGATCTGGACAGGCACCGATTTATCAGACAGCTGACAAATCTTGAAGTCACTGATGCATTTTATACTGCTCAAGAAAAAATTTCTTCGAGTAAAATAAAATCTGTAGATGATCTGCAGCGTTTACCATACAATGTCGTCGTAAATAGCAGCTTGTGGTTATCTCAAAATCGGGAATTAAAGGATTTCTTATTTCATAGACTATATCGTCACTATCGTGTAGTTCGAATGAGTTTGAAAGCTGAAATGATCATATCCCGTTTATTTGAAGCATTTCTTAAAGAACCGAGTTTGCTGCCAAACCATATTCAAAAAAACATTGAGGAGAGAGGTCGGGAAGTTGCGATTTGTGATTATATCGCAGGAATGACAGACCGTTATGCGATTGATCAATACAACAAGCTTTTTGAACCCTCACTCTTACCATAAAGGAGACAGAACAGAAAAATGTCAGATACAACCTATTTAACCGCGGAAGGTGCGGAGAAATTGAAAGAAGAATTAGCATACTTAAAGGGTCCAAAACGTGAAGAACTTGCCAAACGCCTGCGTACGGCGATTGAACAAGGTGATTTATCTGAAAATGCGGATTATTCTTCGGCAAAAGAAGATCAGGCATTTGTCGAAGGCAGAATTCTGGAAATTGAAAACATGCTGGCCAATGTGAAGATCATCGATAATCTTGAGCGCGAACATGGCGTCGTCAATATCGGATCAATAGTAACCATCCAGGAAGGTTCCTATGAACCGGAGGAATACATGATTGTTGGCTCGGAGGAAGCAGATCCGTTTGACGGAAAAATCTCCTTTCGATCCCCGATAGGTTCTGCGCTGTATTTAAAACACGAAGGTGAATGCGTAACGGCAGACACACCCAACGGACAAATCAAGTTCAAGATTATCAGCATCCGATAACAAGCAAAAAAATTCCCGCTGTATAACGGCATGACATTCGATATTTTCAAAATGTTGCTCAGAATGAATCGCACGAATTACAGCGGGTTTTTTTATTTCTTCATAACACAAACATCAAATGATACTTTTGTAAAATAACTGTTTTTCTCAGCACTTTCCGTACCATACTCAAACGCATTGATTTTAACGGTCATTTGCAGAGATTGAGATTCCAAGAGGTATTCTTTTCCTTCAGAAATTTTATCAAATCCGCCTTTATTCTTCAGTCGTGAAACAATTTCATCGTTAGAATATGCAAAATCACTTAGCAGAAAATACGTGGGAGTATGAATATCTTCTCGATCAAAAAGCCACATTTCAAAAGCAGTCACGGCTTTTGGCTCGGTATTATTGATTGTTTCCGCAATTCCGATCCCACATTCTCCTAAGAAGTGATCATCCTGGTCATCCAATGAGAAAGTTTCGTCAAAAAGATCATCTCCAAGTTTGTAAACAGTCTGGTAGTGAATCAGAAGTGATGAATCATTTGGACCATTTTCAGGGATAGAAATTGCTATTTCGGCATCATTCTGTTCTGGAATTGTTGGCAGCGCTTCATCTTCTGTATGAATACTTTCATCGGTTTGATTTTCAGATTGATCTTCATCCATTTGATCTGATACTTCTATATCAGTATCAGCGATTTTCTCATCCATTGTTTCAAGATCCTGATCCAAAACCAGTTTTTCCGAAATTTCAATTGCATCCGCTTCCGTGTCATCAGTGGTCTTTACGAAATCCTGACGGGAAAATTCAGTATCGATCATCGAATCTGTTTCCTCAAGAAAATCAGAAATATCGTCATCATCAGTTTCCGAATCTGAATCTTCCGGAAATCTGTTGATGATCGTTCCAATATCAAAATTTGAATCTTCCCGAATAGACCAGGAAGTCGGCTCTTTTTCATATTTTGATCGGAAATCTAATATCTTTGTCCAGAATTTTTTACCATTTTCAGATATGCTGAATAAAAAGACCAGACAGAGAACAATCAGGCCAAAAAGTATGAAAAAAATCATTCCGATGATCGGCATCCCTGGAGATTTTTCCTCGGATTCTTTTTCAGGTATCGCAGTCGCTGATGGTAAATTATTAACTGGCTCAGCGGGTGACTTTACAACAATGGATGAAAAGTTCAGCAATGCCAGGGGATCTGTCAGCGAGTCTTTTTTTAGAAGCTCGAGCAAATAACTCCCATTTTCTCCAAGTTGAGCAAATCGCC
>Ga0116193_1000675_pt1 | contig 30985 bp, 39 predicted proteins | sample AD_UKC115_MetaG_FD_89892 | JGI IMG/M metagenome (GOLD analysis project Ga0116193, IMG submission 89892) | Active sludge microbial communities of municipal wastewater-treating anaerobic digesters from Hong Kong - AD_UKC115_MetaG | ecosystem: Engineered > Bioreactor > Anaerobic > Digestate... | reverse complement strand
GAGGAAATCTGGGTAGATCGTCCAACCGTCCAGACGGTGGAAGCCCGCCCGCAGGCGATTGGCACGGATGTCCGGCCGTATACCCTGGCAGACGGAGTCGATGATGCCATGCGAATGTCGCCTGATTACCTGGTCATTGGAGAGGTACGTGATGGGATCGCAGCCATGAGTTTGTTCCGAGCCTTGATGACAGGCCATAGTGGAGCCTGTACTTTCCATGCGGACAGTCCGCGAGAAGCAGCTCGCCGTTTAGCGACAGTCATGGGTGCGGATGCTGGAGTAAAGCCACACGAAGCCAATCAGATGATTTGTGATGCGGTTGATTTGCTGGTACAGATCGGCATCCGTCATGAAGTTCGCCGGGTGATCGCCATATCCAATGTATCCAAGGATTTGAAGAACGGTGATGTATATTTTGAACCCATCTTTCGATATAAAGAAGACTCGCCTGCGGAAGAACCTTATTGGGAAAAATTGGGAGAATTGAAATGAATCGATAATGAAAAAAGGAAATAATCAATTTCCGTAATTTGTCACGTACCATCAATATGTGATGATCTTCGAATTGCACCTTATGACAAGGTGATAGGGTAAAATTCGGATAGGTAATCAGTCTAAACTGACTAGAACTCATCTCAAAAATGCCTTAAGCAATATAAGAATGCAAGCCAGTTGAACCAGACCGAGGAAGTTTTCCACCTTACGTTCATAACGTACCTGAACACGACGGAAGTTCTGCAGCCAGGCGTTGAGCCGTTCGATTTTCCAACGCCGCTTGTATCTCCTCAACTTACGCCCATCCTGTGTCTTGGGCCTGACACGGTTTCTTCGATGAGGGGCAATCAGCTCGATGCCTTGTGTTCGAAGTTGTTCGTCCAACGGGTCGCTATCGTACGCCCGATCTCCAATCAGTCGCCGTGGCTTGTCTGCGACAAATCTAGATGCGATAGTCGCTTCCACAAGGGTGACTTCATGCGGCGAAGCACTTTCCAGGTGAATGGCGATAGGAAGACCAAAGCGGTCTGCCATTGCCATGATCTTCGTACCTTTGCCCCGCTTGGTCTTTCCGACTGCCCGCCCCCTTTTTTGGCGCTCACGAAGGTGCCGTCAATGAAACATTCGGATAGGTCGAGCTTGCCACGCTCTTTCAAGTCGTCTGCCAGCGAGGTAAGGATCTTCTCTAGCACTCCTTCTCGCTGCCACTCTTGGAAGCGCCGATGGCAAGTCGCTGGGGAAGGATACCGGTCTGGCAGATCTTGCCAGGCTGCTCCGGTACGAAGTACCCACAGGATCCCATTCATTACGTCTCGATTGTTAATGCGCGGGCGTCCTTTGCCATCTTCTCGTGGCTCTTTCACCGGGATTAGCGGTTCCAGGATGCCCCATTGTTCATCGGTTAGTTCCATAGGTCACGCTCATTCGTTCAGTTTGACCTATTTTACCTATTTTTGAGATGACTTCTAAGTTAATTACAAAGGATGCTAACCGCAAACAACCCATATGGAATTACACCAGATACATGGATCATTTCAGATACCCATTTCTATCATGAAAACATTGGAAGGTATTGCAGTCGGCCGGAGAACTGGCAGGAGCTGATCATCAAAAACTGGAATGACCTGATTTCCCCAAATGAAACCGTTCTTCACCTGGGGGATTTTGCATTGGGGAAGAAAGCCCATTTTGAATTGCTAACTGGGATTTTGAATGGAAAACTGTTCTTAATCCAAGGTAATCATGATCGACTGAGTCAAGCCTATTGTGAAGCACTTGGCGTGACTCTGATCAAGAATTCATTTCAGATAGTTTTGGAGCCCCAAATAAATCTGATCTTTTCGCATCGCCCGATCGTTCCTCTTGAAGATGGTTGGATCAACCTTCATGGTCATATTCATAATGTTCCACCACCTCCAGAAGGTTCCAATCTCGGGCCAAATCATATCAATATGAGTATTGAGGTCAGAGAATACAAACCCTGGAGGTTGAAGGACATCTTAAACCATTTATGCTAGAGTACTGCTACTACAAATTAACCAACCCACAAACAAGTGGAAAGATAGGTCGGTATTGCTTTTTCGTAGGGGTGAATACTATTAATTAGGGTGTCTTATTATCTCATGAGTTTCTATGTTGTGGTTCCCCAATTCCTGTAGCGGAAAAAGGACTAGAAAACCCAATTGCTTATTATACTAATCACGATTATAAAAATTGTGATTAGTATTTAAGTCCCTTCCCTTGAAAAAAAACCATATTCATTGACCAAAAGACAGAACTTGATTTATTAGATCAACGCTATCAATCCAATCAGGATGAAATTTTCGTCCTATACGGTCGCCGGCGAGTCAGTAAAACGGAACTATTACATGCTTTCTGTCGTAAACTCTGCTATGATTTCTGCGGTTGACTCAAGAATTTGAGCTTCATTTTTTACACCAGGAGTAATTTCAGTATAGGCTTTGACGGTGGCAGCTGTTGGTCGCAAAAGTATTATGATAAACAACATACTTATGCCAGCAAAGTAATATCAAGCTTTAACTTCAAATAAATAACACCGACTAGGATAATTTTATACCCAGGTTCAAATGGAGGGAGAATGGAGTATTTATACTCAATTGTAGACCCCGCAGCAGGTATTTAAGGGAATGAAAAGAAACATCTTGCACGTAGTCGCGGATAAGAGGGTTGCACCTGGGGAGCAACATACAAGCACAAGCTAAATGAAACAAAATTATGTAGAATTCAGAAAGTGCATAGTCTGACTTTCAACAAGAAGAAACCGAACTTGCTTTTCAATTTGAGCACATTGGTGACATGCAGATGAAATTTGTCTGTAAATTATGTTCATGAAAAGATAACTTATAGTTTCTGCTATGTTATAAGAAGACACGCGGGATTAACTCAAGCGCTCCAAATGGACAAACCGAGACACATAATCCACATGCTGAACATTCATCCACATTTACATGGGCAATTTGTTTAGAGGGTGCTTGAAGAGCATCGAATTGGCACACTCTTGCACACAGTGAACAAGCTTTACATTTTACCTCGTCCACCCATGCAGTTTTCTCAATCGAAGTGACAACTGTTTGCCCATGCCGATATTTGTTGAGAAATAAGCCTTTGATTTCTTCAATATCCTGATAACCGTGTGTGTCTAACCACTGGGCGGTTTCCGTAGCAATTTTTCCGTACACATCTGGCCCCTTGAGGATAGCAGCGGTGCAGACTTCAACAAGAGATGCACCCGCCATAAAAAATTCAATCACATCTTCACCACAAGTGATTCCACCCACACCGATAACAGGTTTGTCGGTAACGCGAGCAACCTCAAATACTGAGCGAACAGCCAACGGTTTTATCGCAGGGCCAGAAAGCCAACCATATCCATATTGGGATCCAAGTGAGACCGTTCCGTGCTCGATGTTGATCAGCAGGGTTGGACCAAAACTATTAATACAAGTAAAACCATCCACATACGGGTCAAGAAGCCGTGCAATCTCACCCAAATCGCCTGAGTGCAGGCTAAGTTTAGCCACAATGGGTATGGAAACCACATTTCGCAAAGCTTGAGCGGTTTCTACCAGGCGTTGCTCATCAAGATAATGGATGGAGAATTCAATGATGTCAATACCTTTTTTCTCGAGGCGCGGGCCCAAATTGGCAAGGTCTTGGGCAGTGTAGCCCACGCTGGCAATTAAAGGGAGTTGATATTCATGAGCAGCGTTTAGAGCAATATCGTATTCATGCTCAAACCAGGTTTCGGGTGAAAGTTCACTCCAGAGTTCCGTATTGAGAAGGTTTTCTTTTCCGAAACGCACCATGTTGGGATGAGGGACTGGAGCCGCCACGCTTGAGATGGTTTTTGACAATAATCCGCCTGCACCGCCCCGTGCTGCGCGTTGTACCATCTCACCCGAACCAACGTTTGGTCCTGCAGCAGGAATAATGGGATTGCGAAAGTTGTGTTTCAAAGTTTGTACAGATAGATTGGTGTTTTCCATTCTTTTCACTTTCAATAAAATATTATGAGTCTGTAAACCTAATTACATTTTGCGTTATTATGCCATAATCAACAAAAATCAGATTAAGGAAAAACAGAATAAGGTTTGAGTTCAGAAAATTAACCGATAAATAATCTATACGACTCGGTCCGCGGGGGGTGAGGTGAAATTCAGTATTTAAGATGAATTTCGCTACAATTGAAGTTCTCTTAATTGCTTGCGCAGCATTTCAATAGAAGGAGAGCCTTTCAAGCCATTCGGGGTTGAATAGACACGGCAGCTCAAGGTATAATGTTCCCGTTCTTCAGGCCATAGACCCATCCCATTGATGCGGAAAGAAGGCGAGCCAAGGAAGCGTTCCTGCTGCGCCTGCTCAGGACTTTCTATTTTTATCAAGCGGATCTCCGCTGGAAGCTTATCAACTTCAATCACTTTTTGTAAATTTTCCAAGGCAACCTGCCAGGATGGGCAACCATCAAAATAAAGCAGGGAAATTTGAATCATTGGACGGTGTTCACCGATCATTTCATTCTCCTTTGTTTTCAAATTCAAATTCCAGAAAGACCTGTTCCCCCACAGAATTTTTTCTGAAGCGATTCGCCAGTTTTAAGACCTTGAACATCAGCCCATATTTTTTCGCATACAAAGCGCTTACCTGAGCCCGGACCCCATCATTAGATACGATGCGAGCTCGAACAGGGACAAATGCTGCTAATGGGTTGCCGCGTGCATCACTGGGAGCAATCTGCGCCCGGCCATTGGCACGGATGCGTTTTGCTTTCCCACTGGCGCCGCCGGTGAAAGTGTAAAGTTTATCGCCAAGTTTGACAAACCAGACCGGGGTTGGCACAGGCTGGCCATTCTTACGAAAAGTAGTTACATTGATGTAGCTCTGGTTGTTAAAAGATTCTGGGATCGTCATTGCTCACCTCCGGGGATGCGGATCTGTGGTTTTTCAATTGTCAGCTGATAAAGAATCATATGGGGTAAAGGTATGATTTCAACACCCCTGAAACCGACTTTTTCAGCAGACGCGGTTAATTCATTGGGAGAAATTCGATGCGTAAGAGGCGGCCCCATCATCTCTTGTTGATAAGGCCATTCCAAAGCTGACACCCGCAGGCGTCCGCAGTGGTACGCTTCTGAAAGTGCTTACACCAAATCCTGGCTTTCATGCAAAGCATGCCCAAAAAACACCAGGTCAAAGGAAGAATCTGGAAATGGAAGGGTTTCCATGCTAGCTTGCTGAAAATCGGCCCCATCAACCATCTGGCTCGCTCGCTCGAGCATTTCTTCCGAAACATCCACGCCCGTGACCGCAGGAATTTGTTTGAAAAATGCCTCGGCAAAAATTCCGCTTCCCGTGCCAATATCCAAAACGCTGTTGGCAAGGATGCCTTCCAGAGAAATCTGCACCACACGCTCCAGTTCTAAACGTGTAATATACGCTCTTGGGAACGCAGAAATTCTATTGAGCCGTAAAACCGTTTCTCGTGTTGTGGGTCAATTGACATCAGTCACCTGTGAGTGTTGAGCAATATATGCATGGGGGTCTTTTTCAAAGGATTGTTGACACTCAGAAGTACAAAAATAGTAGATCAGACCCTGGAATTCGCTTTTGAATGGCGCTGTTTCGATTTTGACTTCCACCTTGCACACGGGGTCCACGGCAACCATTGTGGCTTGCTTCTGTGAATCAAAGGGATAACACTCGCTGGTCATGGGGTCGCAGTATGCGCCCATTTCACCGAGGGGGATCCGTTTGAACTGGGATCGTTCAGTCATGCGTTACTCCTTATAACTCGAACCTACGCCCAGGGTCATGCCCGGTGAGTAGGTCGTCAATCACACGACGATATGTTTCAACGGTTACCGCGCCAGGCAGCACCCACTTTCCGTTCAAAACGACGGTCGGGGTGGCAGAAATCCCAAGCCCAAAGGCTTCCTGCCGGTCTTGCATCACCGCCTGAAGGGTCGATTCGGATTCAAGATCAGCCTTAAAGCGCTCCAGGTCAAGGCCGAGTTCGGCAGCGCTTTCGAGCAGGATTTGCGGGTCGGCGATGTTACGCGTCTCGACCAGGTGCGCGCGCTGCAGCCGGTCATACATGCGGGCGTGCGCCTCCCTGCCGCCCTGAAATTCGGCAGCTTTGACTGCGCGCAGAGCAGGCATGGAATAGGGGTAAGGGAAAGGTCGATCTGCCATCTCTTCCGGGCTAATTTCTTCGCCACCAGGCAGGCGTTTGCTTGCCGCCCAATGGGTGAGAATCTCACGCTTGGCGTTTTCTTCCGAGCCAAACATAGTGGTTAGTTCTTCACGTGTTGGCCCAAGTGGAAACGCCTTGTAGGTGAAAGCCACGCGTTCTCCATATTCGCGCTCAATTTGATGCAAGCGACCGCTCGCTACAAAACACCAGCTACAAAGCACGTCGTGAAAAACGGTCAGGTGAACTAGCTGTTCCTTCATCGGTTTCTCCATAAAAATCCTACGCCCCTTTTGCCCAGGATTTGGTCATCGAAAATTGTTTCGGCGGGCGCATCGGCCATCCCCTGACAAACATGCAGGGGCAGCAGATGTTCTTCGCGTGGATGGCAATAACGGGCAGAAGGCGCGCTCTCCCATGCAATGAGACGCTTTTCTCGCTCCGTTTGCGTGAATTCTCCAGCGCAGGTTTCGATCAGCCAGTCCTGAAAAGCGTCGTTGGCTGGATCCGGCGAACCCATCGCCCTTCCAAAGAAGGCATTCTGATTGTGGAACGAAAAACCGGAACCGATGATCAGGAGATTCTCCTTTAACAGCTCGCGCAGCGCTTTGCCAAGAGCAATGTGTGCAGCTGGATTCAATCCACTCAGCAATGAAAGTTGAAGGGTGGGAATGTCTGCTTGAGGGTACATCAGCTTCAAGGGGATAAACGCACCGTGATCAAATCCGCGCTCAGCATCCAGACGGGATGGTACGTTTTGTGCGGCGAGCAAATCAGCAATTCGCCGCGCCAATTCAGGGTCACCTGGGGCGGGGTAAGTAATCTCGTAAGCCTGCGCTGGAAACCCATAATAATCATAGAACATAGGTGGGTGCTTTGCGCCTAAAAGGGTCGCGGTTCTTTCTTCCCAATGGGCGCTGATGACCAGAATGGCATCCGGCTTTGTCAGTTGTGCAGGCAGCCGGGTCATGAAATCCACCATGGCTTGATGACCAGGATCTCCCAGGATAGGCAAAGGGCCGCCGCCATGGGAAAAATAGACAATTTGGGCTGTTGATTGTAGACTTTCTGGTTTCACGCTATTCTCCTTGCGGGTCGCGGGAATTGGGTTCTACCGCATACGTTTGAATTTGCTCCAGGGCTTTTAGGAACGCTTCGTAAGGTTGCGCCCCGAATATTTCATAACGGTCATTGATGATGTAGGTTGGTACGCCGTTGATTTCCATTTCCCGCGCCTCTTGTACTTGAGCGTTAACAGCCTCGGTGTAATATCCGGCGGCCACTTCGCGCTCCATCTCATCGGCGTCCAAATCGACCTGAGAAGCAGCCTCACGCAGAACCGACCACTGGCTGATATCTTCTCCCTTTGCGTAAAACTTATCAAACACAGCTCGATGGAATTCAAGCTGTTTCCCTTTTTGACGGGCATACTCCGTGGCTTCATGAGCCAGGCGGGTGTTTGGGATGCGCGCCGGAAAGACCATCTCCAGCCCGGCCTGGTTAGCCATTTTTTTTAGCCGGGTGTTTGTTTCTGACATACGCGCTTTGATATAGTCGGGCAGTTCCATGCCTTCCGGGGGTGTATCTGGACGCAAATAGTACGGGCGCCAATCCACTTCGGCGTGCTGCTCTTCGATCAATTTTTCTACCACACCCTGGCCTACATAACACCAGGGGCAGACATAATCAGAGTAAATAGTCAATTTGAGCTGGGACATACTTTTCCTTCCGCCATCAACTACGGCAGCAGCGGCTTCACACCGCGCACATTGATGGCATCGTGATACACCAGTTGACCGCCCGTTCCGCCAACAAACACAATCCAGGCCAGACCGAGCAGGGCAAAAACCAGATAAACCGGACTTTGACCGATGTCTTTTCCTTTCCTGCGGTTGACAGCCCGCCACACGGTAATGGCGATCATCACAATCGTCCCGATCAGGGCGGAAAACTGGTGTGGTTCAATCACGGCCGCCAGGAGCGTGCCCTCATAGGGAAGGTGAGCAATCAATCCGGTGATCACAGCAACCGGAGCTGCCAGCGTACCGATCACCAACAGCAGCCACTCGGTTTCGCACAGCTTGGGCCAAAAGCGTGCCAGCAGCGCGAAGAGAAAACTCAACGGTAACAGCGCAATCGGGAAGTGCACGACCAGCGGGTGCAAATCTTGAGTCAGGGTGGAAAGAAAATTTAACACGCCTTTCGCCTCATCCTATTTGAGACCGACATATGGATGGCCGCCTACCAGGCTGACCACCCGCCGTCCACAACCAGTTCAATGCCAGTTATATAACTGGAATCATCTGACGCCAGGAATAGGGCCGCTTTTGCGATATCTTCTGGCTGACCGAAGCGTTGAAGGAGAACTTTCTTTAACATCCCCTCTCGGGCTTCCGGGTCCTTTAGCAAGAATTCGGTAGCTGGGGTCTCAATCAACCCTGGAGCAATGGCATTTGCTCGAATCCGGTGAGGAGCCAGTTCAAAGGCTAACTGGCGCGTTAATCCTAGAATGCCCCCTTTTGTTGCAGCATGCGCAAAATTACCTAGTCCAGGCAGCGCCCGCATTCCAGCGATGGAAGCCGTGTTGATTATCGAGCCTCCGCCCGATTTAATCATCAGCGGAACAGCGGCTTTGACCATCAGGAAGATCAAATGAAGTTCATTGCGAATTGTGAACTCCCAATCTTCCCAGGGCATTTCGGTCACGGGCGCAAAGCGAGCAGCGCCCGCATTGTTATAGAGGATATCAAGTCGGCCATAATTTTTTTCGACAAGGTTCACCAATTGTTGAACCTGGGTCGCATCACCTAGATCAAGCGGCTCGATAGAGATCATTGCCCCGCCGAACTCTTGCACCATGCGCACGGTTTCTTGATTGCCTTCTACCTTGAGATCACTCCCAATGATTTTAGCGCCTTCCTGGGCAAACAATAAGGCTGCAGCTCGTCCCTGCCCGCCACTCGTGCCGGTAATTAACGCAATTTTTCCATTCAAACGACCAGACATTTTGACCTTTCCTTTCCTGTTTTTCATTGAGTAAACAGATACGTTTATTTTCAGTAATCAAGCTGTGTGAATTTACTTTAAAATCCAACCTTATCTTTCACCAGGATCAGGCTGACACGCCCGGGCATCACCTCTCGATGAACAACGAGCAATTTGCTGATGTTACTGTGCATACCGTAGGCCTGCATGGCGCGCACATCTTCCAGCGGCAGCGAGTACTCTTCGACGCGCTTAAACCCTTCATCAAGCGTCGGGACAATTTTGTGCGTGCCGACCACATAGATCACATTCGCGGCGCTGGCAGCATACCCGGCAAGTTGACTACCTGTATTAGAAGCGATAATCAGGCTGCCGCTCTCGGTTACAGCATGAACGCTGCCGACGATATATTCAGGCACCGCACCCAGCTTGATCATCTCGCGTCCCTGGGTGGCGCGATCCATGCGAGCCAGTTTGGCACGCACTGAGTCATAGCGCCCCGATTGGTCAATCTCTTCGCCCACGCCCAATTCATTTATTGTGGTGGAACTACTCAGAAACACCTCTACTTTTTCGGGTAGCAGTTCCAGTAATTTTTTTCTGGCTTCCTCGCGGTTTTCTACCACAAACACCCGGATACCATTGGCTTCAAGTGCCTGGGCTGTACGGCTGATTTGTTCTTCCGAAGCCAGTTTTGCGTATTTCTCGTTAACGACCAGATTGGTTTCACTCATGATTTTTCTCCTTTTTCTAAAAAGAATGAATTACACGCTAAATAAACCCCAACGTCCCACGGCAACAAACACTGCCAACACTAACAGGATGAGATTCATCGGCAAAATTTTGTATTCGCGCTTGGGAATATGTACAGTCAGGACAGCCAGGAGTTGAATAAGCGCCAGGCCAATTGCTGCCAGCGGGGCCAGCCAGGGTAGAACACCGGTCAGCATGGGCAAAACCAACCCCAATGCGCCCAGCAATTCAGCTATGCCGACAAAACGAACAAATCCTGCCGGACGTTCCTGCGCCCAATTCATCGTTTCTCTGGCCTTGGCAGTGTTGAAGGCTTTCATTACACCTGCCATGAAGTACATCACAAGTAGTAATCCCTGAGCGACCCATAACACAATGTTCATCTTGACTCTCCTTGAAAAGAATGTTATTATACATTCGTTGTTTATATGATTACTGTTGCTTATTAAACATTAGTTGTTTTCATTCGTCAACCACCACTCCCGAATAATTGTTGTTAATACAACAAAGGAGACGAAATGTCGATGAACTTACAGGTAGAAGAAAAAATCGATCCGCGGGTCAAGCGCACGCGTGCCCTGATTCAGCGGGCATTTATAGACCTGCTGGAAGAGCAGGGGTTTCAATCCATTACGGTTCAAGATATTACCCAGAGAGCAGAAGTCAACCGCGCCACCTTTTATGCGCACTTCCCGGATAAATTTGCATTGTTAGAAGACACCATCCAGCACATCTTTCGGCAGGAATTGGAAAAACGCACTCTCAACGCCTGTCACTACAGCCAGGGAAACTTGCACGCTTTGATCGTCACGGTGTGTGAATTCATTTCCCAATCGAACCGGCACTGTAAATCCTCCGACAGCCAGTTTGAAATGCTGGTGGAAAAGCAGGTCAGAAAACAAATATATGGATTGCTGGAAATGTGGCTAGTGCAGCGTAACACGCAAGGTGACCTCAAGACTGCGGCGACAGCGGCCAGCTGGACAATTTACGGCCTGGCTGAGCAATGGAGCCGCGACAGGGGTACGCAAGCCCTTACCGCAGAACAATTTGCAAAACAGGTGCTTCCACTCGTTGCAGGCAATCTTCAGTTGGAAGCTGTGTAGATAATTGTGCTTTTATCAGAAAGTAAAATTTCAAATCCAACAATGAATTGAGGCATAAATGAAACGTTTAGCAATTGGTGATTTCGCGCCAGATTTTACTTTACCTGACCATACCGGAGAGTTTGTCAAATTCTCTGATGTTTGTCGTCAGAAAAATGTCCTGTTGGTGTTTAATTTCGGTTTTGTGTGCCCGCATTGCAAAAATCATATGATGCAGTTGCATCATGACTACCAAAAAATCCAGGCAATGGACGCAGAAGTATTGGTTGTGGTGCCGAATGGTCCTAAAACAATCAGTGATTATCGACGAAATACCGGCACGCCTTATCCAATCTTGAGCGATAAAGGTTCGCGCGTAGCCGGACAATATTCACAAATCAAACAGTTCTTATCGCTTGGAACCCCCACGGTTTTCGTAGTAGATCATAGCGGGCAAATTCGTTATGCATATTATGCAACCTCAATGATCGAAGAACCAGATAATTCAGCCCCTCTATCGATATTGGCTGAAATAGCTGGTTAAAATCAGATCTGTGTTCTCTGTTTCAATACGCCCAGAAGATCAAAAACCTCCGCATTTCCTGCCAGCCATGATCATATTTTCTCCACAATCTCTGGGTATATTTAGCACGTAAAACAATTTGATTAATGTTATGGAGAAAATATGAAAAAACCAATTTCTATTGTCTTGCGAGTGGTTGTTTTTTTGGCCCTGCTCGCTGTTGTCGGGAGAGCAGCTTTCGGTATCGGCTATGCTCGTGGTGTGACGGAGAGCCCTGCTATTGCTGAACAGGTACAATCCTGGCAAAACAAAACCGACAATGTCCCCGGAATATACGCTTTTCCTGGTTACGCTGGACCAATGATGCGTGGCGGCTATTCCCCATTGATGATGCAACGCGGTCACTTCGGCTTTAATCCGATTGCTGGGTTTCTCGGCTTTCTATTTCTAGCCTTTGTGTTTTTTGGCGTAATGCGTTTGGTCTTCTTCCGACGCATGATGCACAACAATGAACCCTGGCATGGCCATATGCCCCCTTGGGTACAGCAGCAACCCGCGCCCCAGTCACCAGCTCAACCTGAGCCACCACAAACCGAAAACAAATAACTTTTCGGATCCATCAGCCTGCCCCAAATCTTCAAATCAGTTTGGGGCAGGTAAAACTTTCTGATACACTTAATCTCATGCAGGAACTGATCCTCGTTGTAGATGACGAACCTAAAATTGTCCGACTAGCGCGCGATTATCTTGAAAAAAATGGATTTCGTGTGATCACAGCTGCCGATGGCCAAACCGCATTACAGATGGCTCGCCGCGAACGACCGGCTTTAATCGTTCTCGATTTAATGTTGCCCGGCATGGATGGACGCGAGGTTTGTCGTGTTTTACGGCGTGAGAGCAGTGTCCCCATTATTATGCTAACTGCGCTCGCCGAAGAAAGTGACCAGATTGTGGGATTAGAAATCGGCGCAGATGATTATATCGTTAAGCCTTTTTCGCCACGCGCACTGGTAGCTCGGGTGCGTGCTCTTTTACGCCGTGCACAAGGTCAGTTGACAACCCCTGTACAGATCAAAATTGGCGGTGTCGAGGTGGATGAAGCGGCATACACCTGCACGCTGGATTCCACGCCCATCCATCTTACTCCAAACGAATTCAAACTATTTACAACACTTGCACGCCGCCCTGGACAAACGATGACCCGTGAACAATTGATGGATGAACTATATGGCGTGAATCTTGTTGGGATCGATCGGAGCATCGACTCACATGTCAAAAATCTACGCCGGAAACTTGAAGGCGCTCGTCTTGAAATCGAAACCATCTATGGGGTTGGTTACCGTCTGTTGGAAAAAGAGCTCCCATGAAGCATAAAAACTCGTCCCATCAACGTTTTGTTTTCTTTGGTTTCTTGGCTCTATTTGGTGGTCTTACTGTTCTGTTCTTGATTGGCATTGGGATCTTTTACTGGTCTTCTGGAGCAAATTTTTCAACAGATTTTCACCCCTCTCCTGACAGGCACTTTGGACCATTGACCTGCCTGACTCCCATTATTTTTCTCGTCTTAGCGGGATTGCTTGGCAGGTTAGGATTTCGTAGTTTCGCAAAACCCTTCGCCGATATCATGTCAGCCACCGAAGCGATTTCCCAGGGGGATTTAGCTGTACGGATGCCTGAAAAGGGACCAAAGCCCCTGCGTGAAATGGCGCGTAGTTTTAACCATATGGCGGGTGAACTCGCCCGAGTTGAGCAACAGCGACGCAATTTGACTGCCGACATTGCCCACGAACTCCGTACGCCGCTTCATATCATTCAAGGGAACATTGAAGGAATGTTGGATGGTGTTTATGACCCAACGCCAGAAAACCTTACTGCAATTCTTGATGAAACCCAACTTCTCTCACGTTTGGTGACTGATTTACAAACTTTGTCGTTATCTGAAGCAGGACAATTACCCCTGCATCCTACCCGCTTTTTAGTAATCGATTTGCTGGCGGATGTTGTGACCAGTTTTTCGACCTACACTGCTGATCAGAAGGTGGAATTACAAACCAATTGTGACCCTTTGATTATGCTTTTCGCGGATTATGACAGACTGGATCAGGTACTTTCGAATCTGGTGGTCAATGCCCTGCGGCATACCCCACCAGGCGGGCGTATCTTTCTAAAGGCGCATTCGTTATCGGGAAATGTGAATATTACTGTTTCTGACAACGGTTCTGGCATCCCCGCCGAAGATTTGCCATTTATTTTTGACCGCTTCTGGAAGGGTGACCGCGCCCGCACGCGCGATGGAGTCGGAGGCAGTGGGTTAGGTTTGGCGATTGCACGAGAGTTGGTTCACGCCCATGGGGGAGATATCGAAGTGTCCAGCCAACCTGGACAGGGAACAACCTTCACGATAAGAATACCATTTGTTGAAGTAAATTCAATTTAGGATTGCCCGCACAAATGATTTTTTAAATCGAAACAATTCTTCAAGGGCTTTTTTTATCCTAAAATCATGCTGATATAAAAATTTTTCAATTCTACCTTTATCAATCTTTATTGATCTTTTTTACAACGAAATCCAGGCCGAACATCACAAGCGCAACTAAACCGATTGGAGCCAGACCACCCAGTAAACAAAGAAACCCTAATAATGCAGCGCTCGGGCTATAGATCAAAGCGATCAGCCCCGGACCGCCTACAAACAACAACAGAATTCCCCCTACAATCAGTCGTTTATTTGTCTGGGAAGCATATTCGTGTGAATCATGAGACATTTATCCTCCATTTGAGGTGTGTTGATTAGCTTCAGTTATGACCTTATATCGCAAGAGGTTTATGCGGCCTGGAACGAAAGAAATTTTTGATGGCACGATGTATTACCACAGTGATGCTTCCGGGAATGAGTAAGAAAAGAGCTGGCCTCAAAAAACCGGTAATAATGCCAATTCCCGTCGGAATCCGATTAAGACTTTCCAATCGCTCAGCACTGTCACCGCGTCCCCCAAGCACGGCTTGTCCACTCTCAGATCCGCGCAAAGAACCGCGCATATCTTGGGCCCAACTGGTTTGCGACAATGGTAGTAAAGCCAGTGAGATCAGTAAGGTAACAAATAATACGATAAAAGTGCGTTTCAGTGTAATTTTCATAGAAGCTTCCTAATGAGTAGTCGTTTTGCGTAGAACATATCGTTTGAAAGCATTTACAATCCAATTCCAGTGTACGGCTAAATGAACAGCAAGTACAAGCAAGGATAGATTTGAGAAAAGGTTATGCAAACTGCGCCAAAACGGGTCGTTTTTTGCTTCAATACCCAATGCAGGAAGCACAGCTTGCGAGATGAGAATTCCACTTAACATGGTTATGATTATTGAAAAATAAAAGAGGAAATTTAGAACATAGTTGAAGCGTGTTTCGCCAGATAATTTTTTAAACAGGCGTTTTGTAACACTTGTGATCCACTCCCAGTGGGTAAGAATATGAACGATAAATGTGCCAAAAAAGACAAAACTAAGCCATTCGTGCAGAGGAATTCCAGTAGATTGAGGGGCAGAGATCAGAAAAAAGAAAGTAAAAGCGGCTATATCAATCAACCAATTCACTTGATTGCTATTCATTTTTATGGTGCGTTGATTCATTAATGTTGACTCCTATTCAAAGTTAAGTATTCATATCTTAGCCGCTGAATCTGGAGAATTTGTGGAGATTCAGAGCAGGAAGTGTGGAATTTTGATCATCCTTCGATGAACCATTGATAGGGGGCTAGATTAAGTGCTGTACTGTTGAGCTCCTCCGATTATTATAAAAATCACAAGGGAAACCAGTCCTTGACAGGACTCAAATCAATGAGATAAAATAAATTAGTTATTTTCGGAATATGCACGAAAAAGAAACTTATTCCTCACTAACAAAGTTTATTGAGCCATTTTTTGGACATTTAACGTGAAGTGGATCGTCCACTTTTGTCCCTGACCATTCCTAACCCTGGGCACCGGAAATGTCACACTGGGTGAAAATAATTACATATATAAGCATTAATTAATTTTTTTCAAAATAGATCTCCACATCCAAGAGGCATTATGCAAATCAGACGAATGATAAATGGCGGCATCCGACTAACGAGGTTCAAGGAGTACTTGGCTTTTGTCATTGTAACTACCCTAATGGGTGCTTCTGCTGCAAGAAATGGTTCATTTGGATGGAAACTGATCGGTGTCCTTTTAGCAAATTGGCTGGCTGTAGCCTTTGCTTTCATGATCAATGATGTTGAAGATGCTGAAGATGACGCATTAACTCCTCATAAATGCCGACGGAACCCAGTTGCCGCGCGCGATTTATCCCCTTTTACTGCCCGGTTGATGAGTTTTGGTGTGGCAGCGGGATCCGCACTCGTCTATTCCACTCTGGGAAAAACAACTTTCTTGTTGGGTATGATCACTCTTTTGATCAGTTTCTTGTATTCTTGGAAACCGGTTCGCCTGAAGAATATCGCTTTTGTTGACTTTCTCACACATGGCTTTATGCTTTCCGGATTACAGTTCCTCACTGGGTATTTTACTTTTGACTCAGCTCCATTCATTCATTGGATATTCCCCTTTCTTTTTGTTTTCTGTATCAGTTGTTATGGCGAGTTGTTTAATGAAATGCGTGACCTGGATGGCGATTTAAGAGCGGGCCTTAAACATACCACAGCAGTATTAGGCGCCAGGGTTACCACCTGGTTAATGGGTGCGATGATGGTTTTAGCAGTAATATCAGGTGTTGTGACAGCTTTTGTCATTCGTTTGTTTCCCCTTTGGGTCTTGTGGCTTGTTCTTGCCCTATCGCTGATCTTTATACTCCCTTCAGTCACAAGAATTCGCCGATATAAAAATGGAATCGCCCTGCAGGAGTCTTTTCAAAAGCCACTTGAATATGCAGCGGCCATTGCCTTGGGTAGCCAGTTTGCCTGGTCATGGGTATCACAGCATGTTCTTTCTTGGTTAGTTGCATTAAGATAACCATAACCTGGTCAGACCCCCTTGACAAGATTCAAATCAGTGAGATAAAATAAATTAGTTATTTTCGGATAATACATGAAAAAGAAACTTACTTACCGCCAACAACAATTTTTGGGCCAGTTCCTGGATATCTACCGGGAAATGGAACATTCTGTGCATTACGTGGCTGTTGCTGAACAGCTGGGAATCAGTAAAGTGACTGCGTACGAGATGTTGCGCCTGCTCGAAGAAAAAGGGCTCGTACGGGCGGAGTACCAATCCGATCCGGATCAACACGGGCCAGGTCGCCCAACCGTCTTTTTTTATCCGACGCAAGAAGCCAATCGTTTACTTGCTGAATTGGCTGGTAATCTCTCTGATTTGGAAGACTGGCAGGTTGCCAAAGAGCACATCTTGCAGCAGTTGCGCGAAGGGCAAGCAGGAGGCTACGAAGACCTGCTTTCAAATCTTCTGTTACGTATTCCGGAAAGTCGTTCTCCGCTCATTTTTGTCACAGAATTGATCACGGCTGTGATTTTAATGTTGGCAACCATCCAGGAAGCACCTGAGGTTCGTGCTCTGATGGAACGTCTGCATCGGATCGGATTACCCCAGGAAATTGGTCTGAGCGTTTTAAGCGGAATCGGCATGTTCCTTTCTGTATTGGAGCGAAAAAGCATTCGATATTCTACAATCTTACTTGCTCAAATGAGCCGGTTTGAGGATGCGCTTTATCAATTAAATGAGGAAAGCCGACGACAGTTGAGCGAATTCACGCGGGAGGTGGTTCAAATTCTGACCAATTAATTTTTTTAATGAATATTTTCGTTATTTTCGATAAGGAGGCTTTATGAATAATATTGCAATTGTGACGGACAGCACTGCAAATATTCCAGCGGAATGGGTTGAACAATATGCCATTCGCATTGTTCCGCTGAAGATCCATTGGGGAAGTGAAACTTACCTTGATGGTATAGATCTAACTCCTGAAGAATTTTACAGACGCTTGTCTAGTAACAAACAGCTTCCTACTACCTCACAACCATCTATTCAGGATTTTCTTAAGGTTTTCGAGAGTTTGGCAGATGAAGGAGCAACTGGTATCGTCGTGCCGTTGATTTCGTCTGGCATCAGTGGCACGGTGGATTCTGCTCAGGCTGCAGTTCGTCTGTTTACCCGAGTGCCGGTGGAGATTATTGATACTCAAATCACCTCAATGGGGCAAGTGATGATTATTCTTGCTGCAGCCCGGGCTGCTGAGCAAGGTGCAAGTTTGCAGGAAGTTAGACAGGCAGCCGATGAAGTGGTTAATCGCCTGAAAGTCTTTTTCGCTGTGGACACATTGGAATATTTGCATCGAGGTGGAAGGATCAATGGGGCATCCCGTTACTTTGGGACTGCTCTTGACATCAAACCCATCCTCTTTTTTAACTCCGAAGGAAAAATTGACGCATTGGAACGCGTGCGCACGAAAAAGAAAGCTTTGCAACGCCTGATTGCCCTTGCAGAACAACAAGCAGACGGGCGCCCCGTGCATGTGGGAATTGTGCATGCCAACGTTCCTCAGGCCGCACAGGAATTCAGAGACGAAGTTGAAAAACATCTGAAATGTAAGGAAATTTTTACGGTAGAGTTCAGCCCGGTCATTGGCGTTCACGTGGGACCGGGAACGATTGGTATTGCTTTATATGCGGAAAATTAAAAAACCAAATAAGGAGGTTAATATGCGCAGCTTGTTTGAACAAAGTGTCTTGGCGGGAATCGGTCTTCTCTCAATGACCCATGAGAAAGCTCAAAAGATTGTAGACGAACTCATCCGACGTGGTGAAGTTCAAAAAGATGAAGCCAAGGATTGGGTTGAAAGTCTGGTTCAACGCGGGGAGGATGAACGTCAGAGCTTGCGTAAACTGATCCATGACGAAGTGAAGAGCTCCTTGGATGAACTAGGCCTGGTTACAAAGCAAGACCTACAGGATTTGGCATCAAAGATAGAAACTCTAGGCAGGCAAGAAAAAGAGTAAACGATTGGAAAGAAAACAATCGAAACCATTGGAGTGATGTCATAAACCTAACCGTCATCAATCCCTTCGTATATGGATACCTGTTACTTCTCTCCAGCCTGGCGCTTATCCTGGCGTGGTATCTGGATTGGTGGAAGAGAAAAAAATGATCCTGGGCCGGGTTTACTTTCGTAAAGAGCATCAAATAAGCCTGCAGAAGATGCGCACAATTAAACGATCTACATGGAGGTAGAAAATGGTTGCAAATTCTCTTACAAATGGGGCTATAAAAAATAAAGTTTTCAACGCGGGGCTGGATGTTGCTGTGGGAATCTCCCCCCTCCTTTCAAAATCAGCATCCTTGCGGTACGGCGTATTACAGACAGGAAAATTTGTTTCTTCTCGCATTCGCCCAGTCAACCCATTATTATCCTCTCTCCCACCTGGTGTATTGACTGATCAGAAATTGTTCGGAGATGCTTTCATAAAAACCTTCGATCGGATACTTGCCCGCAGATTATCTGAGGCAACATTGCGTTCCATTGCTCACAACCTGATTCATGGAGCCCTGGTTCAGGGAGGGGAACAATCAGCGATCGCTCGTTTCACCCAGGAATTTGGAATGTATCCTCCAAGTACATTGACGATTAGTCCAGGGAAGACGTGTAATTTGCAATGTACAGGTTGTTATGCAAGTGCCGGACCCACCGCAGAAAAGTTGGATTGGTCCACTTTTGATCGAATTATTACTGAGGCAAAAACACTGTGGGGCGTAAGATTCTTGGTCATTAGCGGTGGAGAACCGCTGGCTTACCGATCAGAAGGAAAGGGCTTGCTAGATGCAGCCGAAAAACATCCGGACGTATTATTCATGTTCTACACCAATGGAACCTTGATTGATGAAAAAACTGCTCAGCGAATGGCTGCTTTAGGAAATGTGACACCGGCTATTTCAGTTGAAGGTTGGCGTGAGCGAACCGATGAGCGGCGTGGTGTGGGTGTATTTGATAAGATTCTGGCGGCCATGGAACAGTTACGCAAAGCAGGCGTATTTTTTGGCATTTCCTTGACAGCCACCAGGCACAATGCCGAAGAAATATTATCAGAAGAATTCATCGATTACTTTTTCGAACAGCAGGGAGCCTTTTATGGATGGATCTTCCAATACATGCCCATCGGTCGTTCATTTACCCTGGATCTGATGCCGACCCCGGAGCAACGACTTTGGATGTGGAAGCGTTCCTGGGAGATCGTCAAAAAACACAAAATTTTCCTGGCTGACTTCTGGAATCACGGCACACTCTCCAATGGATGTATCGCTGGCGGCCGTGCGCATGGCGGAGGATACTTGTATATCGATTGGAACGGACATGTTTCACCCTGTGTTTTTGTGCCTTACTCTCCAGTTAATGTCAAGGATATTTATGCACAAGGTGGCACTTTGAACAATGTCTGGGCAAATCCTTTCTTTGCAGACATCCGCGCTTGGCAGGAAAGTTACATGCAAAGCAAAGGCAACTGGCTGGCGCCGTGTTTGAATCGAGATCACCATGCTGTCTTAAGTCAGTTAATCGCCAGACATGAGCCGGAGCCGATCGATGAAAGCGCTCAGGCGGCATTGCTTGACCCGGATTACGGGAAAGGGTTGGAACACTACGGCGAGCTATACGAGAATTTATCCAAATCGATCTGGGACGAACAATACCTGCAAGATCGATCTTAAGGGTGTTTACATACATGTACGTAAATCGTAGTCAAACTAATATTCCCCAGCATCTGGGAATTATCATGGATGGCAATGGCCGCTGGGCGCAGCAACGTGGACTTCCCCGGTTCGCCGGACATCAGGAAGGCGTGCAAACGGCCAAAAGGACAGTTGAAGATTGCGTTGAAATCGGAATCAAGATTTTAACTTTATATACTTTTTCCACCGAAAACTGGTGCCGACCAAAGACGGAAGTCGATTTCTTAATGCGGTTAGCTGAAAAGTACGCAATGCAGGAATTGCCTGACTTGCAGCGCAACGGCGTCCGTCTGCAACTTGTGGGGAGCCGTGAAGGGCTTCCTGACTCGCTATTGGGCACTTTGGATGAAGCAGCCTTGCAAACAAAAGAGAACGCTCGCCTGATCTTAAATCTAGCCCTTAATTATGGCGGACGGGCAGAAATTGTTGACGCCATGAAAGCGATCATTTCGGATCATCAACAAGGCAATCTGGAGGTCTCCCAAATCGACGAAACTACTTTTTCACATTATCTGTACCTCCCGGATATACCGGATGTTGATCTGATCGTGCGTACGGGCGGTGAATGGCGCCTGAGCAACTTCCTTCTCTGGCGTGCAGCGAACGCAGTTTTTTGGAGTATGCCTGTTCTTTGGCCTGATTTTCGCAAAGAGCATCTCCTAGAAGCGATTGCTATCTATGCTAAGCAAATAGGAGGTGGCAATGATAACGCATAGCCGACCTTCTGTCGGACTGGTATTAAGTGGTGGCGGTGCGCGCGGGCTGGCTCATATTGGCGTGTTGCGCGTATTGGAGCGTGAAGGGATTCCGGTGGATTATCTGGCAGGCACAAGCATGGGAGGTGTCATTGCAGCGGGCTATGCTGCCGGGATGAGTTCTTCTGATCTGGAACGGGAATCATTGGCCATTACACAGAAACGACATATGGTGCGTCTGGTTGACCCAGGTCTGCCAAATGGCGGTTTGATCCGCGGTGAAAGGGTGCTCGCTTTCTTTAAAAAAGAATTTGGGGATAAAACTTTCTCAGAATTGAACCTGCCAATGGCTGTGGTGGCTGTAGATTTGAATTCGCACCAGGAAGTCGTGTTGCGTGAAGGACTGGTGGCAATGGCGCTACGCGCTACCACTTCTCTCCCTGGATTGTTCAAACCGGTAGAAATAAACGGTATGCGGCTGGTGGACGGTGGTGTACTCAACAATTTACCCGTCGATGTAGTCAGCCAAATGGGCGCTGACGTGATCATCGCAGTGGATATCGGTTTATCTCAGGAGGACGGTATCGGTCAATGGATCGGGAATCATCGCTGGGTTCCAGAGGGGATTGCCAATACACTGGAAGTTCTTGATGACACCTTTTATGCCCTGAGAATTGCAGGACAGAGGAACAGATTACATCAATTTCCTCCTGATGTGCTGATTTGTCCTGAAATTCCCGCAAATGTCAATGCATTTGTAGGCTATGGACGAGTGAAAGAATTGATCACCATTGGTGAGCAGGCTGCGGAAGATCATATCGCTGAAATGAAAACACTCTTGCAACCGCACTGGCATTGGCCATTTTCGCACAAGGCCATTGAGGTAAAAAAGAAAAATTAATAATTATTCGTTTCAAGAACTTCTGAAGGGTAATGATTTTATGAAAAGTATCACGATTAGCATTGTTACTTGTACTTTCAATAGCGAAAAATATTTGAAAAACGCTTTAAAAAGTATCGAGAGCCAAACTTACCAGCCAATCGAACACATCATAAATGATGCCTATTCGACAGACTCAACTTTGGAAATCATCCGGGAATATATTGAAAGGAACAAAAACCGATACAGCATTAAATTCATTCAATCAGAACCAAAAGGAGTGGGCAATGCTTTAAATGTTGCCACAAAAGAAGCGACAGGTGAAATTATCCATTATTTACATTCAGATGATTATTACCTGAACCAGGATTCATTGGAAAAAGTAGCGGAAATCTTTAAGAATAGACCAGATCTTGTGTGGCTCACCGGTAATTTTCTGACCGAATTTGCAGGAAGAAAAGTGGTCATTCCACAAACACATTTACTGCGCATGAATCCAGTAATAGCCCTCTCCTTCATGAATTTCATCTCTCATGAAAATACTTTTATGAAGCGAGATTTTGTTCAGAGGTATGGAGGTTTTAACGAGGGCAAGAATGAGGTTGTGGAATACAGTCTATGGCTAAACATGTTAAAAGACTATCGTCCGCTCATCCTTGATGATGAGTATACCGTTTTCATCATCCATAAAGGGAGTACTTCAACAGGTAGTTTTCTAAAATTCTCTAAGGCGGTCATGAGAGCATTCAATACACAAAGAAAAGAAAAAGTCTTTCCATTGATAGTGCAACCTTTTTTCTGTAAATTCGAGTCAGAAATATCCATCGTTCTTTAACAATCGAATGACTTGCCAACGCAATAGTGCTTACCGATCTGCCACTCTTCTGAGATCTCCATCAGAAGGGCTGAAATCAGTCTCTGACAGGAAACCTCATTCGGAAAGACACCCACCACCCTGGTACGTCTGCGGATCTCCTTGTTGATCCGCTCCAGAGAGTTGGTGGTACGGATGATGCGGCGATGTTCCAGCGGAAAGTCAAAGACTGTAAACCCTTCTGCCAGGTTTTCTTCCAGCCAGGCCGACAGCCTGGGAGCTGTGACGGCGTATTTCTGGATGGCAGCTTGCAGGAACTCCTCTGCAGTTTTGCGGTCTGGGGCATTGAACATGGCTCTGATATCTGCCGCCACCTCCATGCGCATCGCCTGTTTGGGGACATAAGCTCCAGCATTTTGCTGCAAGTGGAACTGGCAACGCTGCCACGGAACGCTACCCAAAACAGCTCTTCTGGCTGCTCCCAAACCGCTGTGATCGTCGCTTATCACCAGCTTGACGCCATGCATGCCGCGATCCTTGAGGCCTTGCAGGAAAGCTTTCCAGTGGGTTTCATGCTCGCTGAGGGATACAGAAACACCCAAAACCAGGCGTTCTCCCTCAGGATTGATCCCGGTGGCCACCAGAACCGCTGCATCCCGTACTTGACTGGCCTCTCGCACCTTCTCGTAACGGGCGTCAAGATAGAGATAGCGAATTTCTCCCAACGGCCGTTCCCGCCATTCCTGTAATACTGCATCCAGTTGAGCTGCTGCCCGGCTGACTTGCATGGCCGAAATCTCAACCCCACATAGCTGCTCTGTGATGGCTTTCACCTTCCGCGTGGATACTCCCTGAACGTACATTTCCGCCAGTGTGATCGTGAGGGCTCTTTCACTGCGCAGCCCTTTTTCCAGTGCGCTGGGGTAAAAACCCCCTTCCCTGACTTGCGGCACGGCAAAGGTGATCTCTCCCATGCGGGTTTTCACTGTTTTGGGCTTGAAGCCATTCGCATGTCCTTTGCGGTTTTCTGTGCGTTCATACTCCCTGGCTTGCAAGTATTTCGCCCTTTCTACCTGCATGGCGTTGTTGATTAGCACTCGCATCAGTTCCGGGATGGCATCCAGTCCCTTTTCCACGATCTCTTCTGCCAAGGTATAATCATTTTGGTGAGTCATTTTTAGTCTCCTTCTTCGGTTGTGGTGACCTTAAGGATACTTCTGACTCACCGCTTTTGTTAAGGTTCAGCATTTTACAGAAAATATGTTACACCAACTTTCCATTAATTGGATACTATGCCGATAACAGTTTTTACGCCCGATGGAAATTGTTAATGAAAAAGACAACAAAAAGTTTCCCTTTATAGATACTTTGACCGGCACAGAAGCCAGGAAGCATATGCGTATTATTGACTCACCTATATTGGATTTGGCTGTGAAAGGGATTAATGACTCACTCAGAAATCAAGCCGCCGCACGTTCTTTTTCTGTTTTCTGATACGGGGGGAGGCCATCGCAGTGCAGCAGAAGCGATCATTGAAGCGATCAATTTGGATTTTCCAAACCGTATTTCAACGGAGATGGTTGATTTTTTCAAAGAATATGCGCCACCGCCATTCGATCTTGCATCTGATCTGTATCCTCCAATGGCCAGAGTGCCTGATGTTTGGAGATTTGGATACAAGTTGAGTGATGATCCTCAGCGTACACGCTTTTTTTACAATGTAATGTGGCCCTATATTCGCCGGGCGACCTACAAGTTGCTCAACGACCATCCATACAACCTACTGGTCACAGTGCATCCCGTTCCAGTGTTTCCAGTCAGCCGGGCAATGAAGTCAGGGTTTCCACCATTTTTCACGGTCGTTACCGATATGGTTTCGACTCATACCTGGTGGTTTAACCAACGTTCTGATCTGATCTTTGTACCCACTGAAATCGCGAGACAAAGAGCACTGTCTTATGGGCTCAATCCTGATCAAATTCGCGTGGTGGGGTTGCCGGTCGCCCAGCGCTTTTGCCAGCCACTGGAAAGTAGTCAATCCTTCAGAGACAAAATGGGTTGGCCGCAAGACCTGCCAGTGATCTTACTGATTGGGGGTGGAGATGGGATGGGACCTCTTGCCAAGACGGCGCAAGCCATCTCGGATGCCCATCTCAACGCAGCTCTGGTAATCGTAACGGGACGTAATCATAAGCTTAAGGCACAACTTGAGGTTGAGGATTGGTCGCTTCCCACCTTCATTTACGGATTTACGCACGAGATACCCAATTTTATGCGCAGCGCGGATATTCTGTTAACTAAAGCCGGACCTGGCACGATCAGTGAAGCTTTTATCTCCGGCCTGCCGATGATCCTTTACAGCCGCATGCCAGGCCAGGAAGAGGGTAACGTTTCATATGTAGTGAACCAGGGCGCAGGAGTCTGGGCACCTGAGCCCAAGCGCATTATAGAGGTATTGCACGACTGGCTCGATCATCCCTATGAGCGTGAAAAGATTGCTGCCAACAGCCGCTGCCTTGCCAAACCGGATGCTTCGCACCTGATCGCGCATGCTATCGCGGATCAACTGGGCGTGACGGAAGGAATATACCAAAGGATACCAGAAAATGAAAAATAAAGAATATTTGCATGAAACTTCGCTAAAAGGTCAAGGCAAGCCGCATTTATCTGTCATCATTCCGACACTCAATGAAATTGCATATCTCCCTCAATTGCTCGACGCTCTGGCTGTACAAACCCGTTTACCAGATGAGATTATTGTAGCGGATGCCGGTTCGAAGGATGGTACCGCAGAACTGGCGCAATCAAGAGGCGTACGTATTGTACCCGGTGGAATGCCGGCGGTAGGGCGCAACGCGGGAGCTCGAGCAGCCAAAGGGGATCTCCTCTTATTTCTCGATGCGGATGTACTGCCGCCACCGGAATTTATTGAACGTGTTTTAGAGGAATTTGAACGAAAAAAATATGACGTTGCCACATGTTTCATTGCTTCAATTAACGGAAACCCTTTGGATGGAATAATTTGTGTGGGCACAAACCTGTATTTCCAGATCATCCAACCGGTTTCCCCTCATGCTCCCGGTTTTTGTATCCTTTCGAAGCGTACCGCCCACGAAAAAATGGGTGGATTTGATGAATCGCTTACACTCAGTGAGGACATTGACTATGCCCGCCGCGCGAAACGACATGGAAAGTTTGGAATCTTATCCAGCGCTCGCATTCCAGTCTCCATGCGGCGAGTGGGAAAAGAAGGACTTGTTGGACTTGGCCTGAAGTATGCCTGGTGTGAGATTTATGCGCTGATGGGAAAACCGGTACGCAATGCACCTTTCGAGTATGAATTCGGAACGTTCGGTCCAGCCAATGTGTCGAATCGTTTGGATTTTATTCAATTAAGAAAATTGCACCATCAATGGAGCAAAGTAAAATCTTCGATGCAAAGAAGTATCCGCAATTTACAAGAGCAGCTAGGCCGCTGAATGGTATCTATAAGGGTGTATTCCAAGCAAGGGCGCTTCCTATGAATTCAAAAAAGCCAAGATCATCATGTTCGTAAAATCACGTTCAGTACGTCATTGGCAGCGATACCGCGAAATTGTGGGCATCTTTTTGCGGCATGGCTTTGGCTTTGCCTTTCACCAAATGGAACCAGATTGGAATTCCCTCCGCAATTTCCTAAAGCTTCCTTCGCGGAAGGAACCTTCAACACCTTCTGAAGACCTGGCAATGCACTTCCGTTTGGCGTTGGAAGAATTGGGGCCGACATTTATCAAATTTGGACAGATACTCTCTACCCGCCCTGACCTGCTTCCACCATCCTACATTACCGAATTGAGCAAATTGCAAGATAATGTCCCTCCAGTGCCGTGGGGCTTGATCCGGGAAGTGTTGATCCGTGAACTTGGCCGCGAACCGGAACAGATTTTTTTGACAATTGATCCGCAGCCAATGGCGGCAGCCTCGCTGGCTCAGGTTCACGCCGCAATGTTGCCGGATGGTCAGGAAGTGGTTGTCAAAGTCCAACGGCCTGGCATCTCTGCTGTGATAAACACCGATCTTGAAATCCTATCTTCGCTGGCGAAGCGAGCACAGACTACCCGGTGGGGAAAAGTATACGATTTTGTCAGCATAGCAAATGATTTCGCCTTCATTTTGAGGAATGAATTGGATTATCGTCGTGAAGGTCGCAATGCTGATCGTTTTCGAGAGAATTTTTCTAACGAATCTCATTTATACATTCCACACGTTTATTGGGATTACAGCAATCAACGCGTGTTAGTGTTGGAACGCATCCATGGCATCAAAATTGACGATCTCCCTGCATTAGATGAGGCTGGTTATGACCGTCATCAGATAGCGCTGCACAGCGCACGTGTCATTATCAAGGAAGTGTTGGAAGATGGTTTTTTTCACGCTGATGCTCATCCTGGTAATTACAATGTGCTGCCTGGGGAGGTGATTGGCGCCATGGATTTCGGGATGGTTGGCTACTTGAAGGATCGGGATCGCCTCGATCTCATTCGACTCTATCTTGTCGCTGTTGCGTTGGACGCGGATGGAATCGTGGATCAACTCATCCGGATGGGCGCTGCAGGTGCTGAAGTGGATCGAACCGGGTTAGCCCGCGATATTGGTCGTCTTCTCAATAAATATTATGCCCTCCCTCTTAAAGACATTCGCGCTCGGGAAGTTGTGGAAGAAATAATGCCGATTGCCTTTCAACATCGCCTGCACTTGCCAAGCGATCTCTGGCTTTTAGGGAAGACCTTAGCCATGATGGAGGGGGTTGGTTTGCAATTAGATCCTGATTTCGATGTTTTTGCAGTGGCCCAACCGTTTGTGCAGCGATTGTTGTGGAACATGGCAATCCCCGACGCGGGGTGGGTTCGGGCAGCCTTGCTCGGCGGGGCTAATTGGGGCGAGTTGTTCAACCGCTTGCCTCGAGCTGGAAACCGAATGTTGGAGCGTATTGAGCGGAACGAGCCTTTTAGGATTCAGATCGATGACACAGATCAAATCATCAGCAGGCTAGATCGGCTATTCACCCGTTTATCGCTTAGCATTCTTTTGGGTGCATTAATCATTGGACTAGCTTTCTTGGTCTCGAATCCTTCCCCAAGCTTTTGGGGACAATGGATGATCGTTGGTGGATTGGTCACAATCATCAGTTTGGGAATATGGCTGTTCATTTTGCTTTTTCGACCCAGAAATAAATGATTACTTTTCCGAAGAAGTCGCAATGACGAAAAAACTTCTGAAATTTTTTCCACCCATTCTTCGAAGAAAGACAAGGAGGTCAACTTCCTCTCAATGAAAATTCGCTTTCTTGGTCATTCCTGTATTGAAATTATTGGTTATCGCCATATTGTAATCGATCCGGACTTTACCACGGAGCCCGAACCAGGCGTAGAGTATATTTGTGTCACACACGGTCATCAAGATCATATTGGGCGATTAGCAGAGATCCCTACTGGGTTGGTGGTCGCCTCACCTGATGTTTGCCAAATGGCTATGCAGATGGGAGTATCACACCATCGTATGAGACCCGTGCAGCCTGGTGAACAGATTGCAAATATCCGGGTTTTGCCAGGGTATAGCCAGACCAGAGGTTTTTTCTATCGTTTTTTGTATTTTCTTCTGTATAGAAGAAAACCAGAACCAGCTACTACGTCTCTCTCATTTCTCATCTTGGATGAAGCAAGTTTGTTGCATATTGGTGATGCGCATGAAGCTCCCCTGAACGTGAAGCCGGATATCTTATGCTTGCCCTGGCGGAAAGCGCCTCTCTTGACATATTACTATAAAAAAGTATTAGTGCGTACAGCCAAGCAATTTCAGGCGCCATATGTAATTCCTATCCATTATGATATGCCTGCTACTATTACTGACACATCCGAGTTGCACAGGCAGCTCAAAGCTATCCTATTGGACGAAAAAAGATGGTACTCATTCCATCAGCAACGTCTCGAAACGGATTAACATCAACAAATTATTGTATTTATAAAGAACGATAAAACTTGAAACTCGAAGGAGAAAACATGAAGAACATTGCCATCATTACAGATACAGATAGCAGCCTACCCGTTGATCTAACTGTGCAATATGGAATCCGCCAGGTTCCCATTAACGTGATTATAGAGGGTGAAACCTATCAAACTGGTGTGGACATTGACGATCACCTCTTATTTAAAATGCTGAAACAGGTTAAAAAATATCCAACAACATCGGCTCCTTCTCCAGAAGCCTTTGCCAAAGCATTTAGAGCAGCTATTCTTGAAGGTGTCCAATCTATTATTTGTATTTGTGTATCTGGTAAAGTAAGCTCTTCTTATGACGCTGCAGTCCTTGCATCTCAAATGTTCCAGCATGATATGGTTGTCATTGATTCCCAAAATCTCTCAATGGGGCAAGGTTTTATGGTCCTGACAGCTGCTGAAGCTGTTTTAAATGGGGCATCCAGAGATGAGGTTTTGGAAAATTTGACCCTTATTAGAAAACGAATTCACACTTTCGCAGTTTTACCCTCTCTGAAATATATAGCTCTGAGCGGTCGGTTAAATAAACATTCAGCTAACTTCGCAGATCTATTAGATATTAAACCAATACTGACCGTTCAAGAAGGAAAGTTGGAAGTTGTCAGTCGTCAGCGAACCGTAAGCAAATCTATTGATAAGATGTTTGAATTGATGATAAATGCTTGCGATGGGAAAGCTATCGAACGAAGCGCGATTATTCATGCGGACTGCCCAGAAAAGGTCCAAAACCTACAGAATAAAATAAATATTTCCTTTCCTGAGCTAAAGCCATTTTTATTGTCTGAATTTACACCAGGATTATCACTCCACACAGGTCCTGGAACAATTGGAATAACGATCTTAACAAGAGAGTAGGCCAGGTCGCATGATCTTTGTAGTGCTGATTGCATTAACTGTTTATCTGATCATTTTATCCATTGTTTTAATAATCATTGCTCGCTGGAAATCAGAATAAATAGATAGTATCAATATGGTAAATACTTCTCATCCTGGTCGTCCCCCTAGGATAAGCCTTTCTCCCTTGCTATACTCAATCTAATCTGACAACTTAATTATTTATTCTTTCAATCGTTAGCTGGACTCTACCTGCTGGATGCACGCTCCAAAGGCGCGCAAAGCACGAGTGTCCAGCTTTTGTATTTAAAACTTACCTGGAGGATGCATGACGATATTAATTCCGGTGGTGGGTATTTTATGCGCCACGTTATTCCTTTTACTGTGGTATCCGAAACAGATCAAAACCGGCAGGTTGGCTGCCCTTTACACGATTGATTCTGCATGCTCTTTGTCTTCCCTGGATCCGAAATCGCTGGAGTACAAACTGTTGGCATCTGGGTTGAACCTAAAGCCCATTACCTTTCGCTTACTGCGCATTGCTTCCGGTGTTTGCGGGATGGTTATCGCCTGGTTGTTTTTGCCAGGTTTGCCGGCGATTGTGATTGGCGGAATTCTTTTTTACATTCCTGGAGCCTGGCTGGATGATCGGGTGAAAAGTCGTGGACGAAACATCGACCAACTACTTCCCATTGCCATTGGCCGCACTGCTGCAGGGCTGCTGGCAGGTGGTTCCGTGCCGGATGTCCTTCAGCAAGTTGGAGAGTCGTTGGAGCTGGAAAAAACCAATTCGCTCACACCCGAATTTGTTCTCACCGCTTCAGAAATGCGCATTAAGGACCGGGTAGAAGCGCTCCGAAGTCTTGCGTCTCGCAGTCCTTCGGTGTCCCTGTCCAATCTTGCTCAATTACTGGAAGGATACACCGAGTCAGGTGGACGCGCCTATACCGGAATTCTCATGGATATTTCTAGCCGAGTCCAACAAATCCTGATTGCCCGCAACCGCGCCCAAGCCAAAGCTGGCGATTCACTAGTCTCTGCTAAAGTGTTGCCGGTTGTCTTGATCTTTATCTTGATTTATCTCAGTCAGGATCCAATGGTGCGTTCTTCTTTGATTGCCCTACCCGTTCAAATCGTTATTGGGGTCACGATGGCAGCTATGGTGGGTGGATATTTCATCATTCGTTCAATGATCATGGAGGCTGTTTAGATGACCGCTTTGATTTACCTCACCGGGATTGCTGTCTTTGCGTTGGTCATCTACCTGACGCTTGAACTGGCACCTGCTGCACCTACCGGGCGTTTGTCTGAGATTCTTACTCCTGCGGATGGCGTCGTCCTGACCGGGTGGCGCAAATCCCTGTCTCCCCTGGATAAACCGGTCTCTAAATGGACGCCAATTGGTTTTCTTAGAAAAACGCGTGCAGATTTGTATTGGGCGCATATTGGAGAGCGTTGGAATGATTG
>Ga0116193_1000669_pt1 | contig 31160 bp, 31 predicted proteins | sample AD_UKC115_MetaG_FD_89892 | JGI IMG/M metagenome (GOLD analysis project Ga0116193, IMG submission 89892) | Active sludge microbial communities of municipal wastewater-treating anaerobic digesters from Hong Kong - AD_UKC115_MetaG | ecosystem: Engineered > Bioreactor > Anaerobic > Digestate... | reverse complement strand
GACCAACACCCCCGCGCGCCGGTTGATGGCCCGGGCGGCGCGCGGCAGTCCGGTGGTGTCTCCACCGGCGGGCACCAGCCGCGGGTGGACCAGATGAAAGTCCTTGCGGCCCATGCGGATATCGGCCTCGCCGGCGGCCAGCACGTTCTTGACCCAGTTCGTCTTGCCGTGGATCAGGCCGATCGCGACGACGTTGTCCTTGCGCAGGGGCGAGACCACCGTCTCGTAGCGGGTGCCCGACTTCCGTCCGACATGCGTGATCACCCCGAACGACGGCAGGTGCCGAAGAATGGGCCCCAATGCCGGATTGAGATATTTGACCTGCATGTTCTCCAGCCACGGCGGCATCAGCATCGGCACGCCGGGCACGTCGTTGGGATGGCTCACGGGGTTGTCCTCTCGTCCCGGTCCCACACCGTCATCACGGTGCGCAGGATCTCCTCGGCGCAGCCCAGACCGGCCAGGTGGCTCTCGCCGGGGATGGTGTAGAGCTTCGCGTCGGGCAGTGCGGCCACGCAGTGCTCGCCGTGGGCGTAGGGGATGATGTGGTCGGCGTCGCCGTGCCACCAGTGCACCGGCACCTTGACCTCGTCGAGGCTGAAGCCCCACGGGCGGGCGAACGCCACCACATCGGCGAACGGCGCGGACAGTTGCTTACGACTGCCGTTGAGCAGATCGTCGAGGAACATCGCCCTGAACTCGGGCCGCACCAGCAGTCGCCGGTCACCTTCGGGCGAGATGGCCGCGTAGGCGTACAGCGCGGGCGTGGCGATCGGGCGGATCATGTTGACCAGGGTGACCGCAGCCAGTCGCATCGGCAGGCCGGCGACCTCGAGCAGCGGCGCGACGACGGTGCCCAGCGTCATGGCGCCGCCGCTGATGGCGTCGCGTCCCCGGGTGGGAGCCACCCCGCCGAGGACAGCGGCGGTGATCACGCGGTCGGGCATCGCGGCCGCGCACGCCAGCGTGTAGGGCCCACCGCCGGACAGTCCCACGACGGCGAACCGCCCGACGCCCAGGGTGTCGGCGATGGTGCGCAGGTCATGCGCGAATTCGGACACGGTCTCGTACTGGTGCGGTGTCGACGAGCCGATTCCGGGGCGGTCCACCCCGATGAGCCGGATGTTGTTCTGCTCCGCGAACAGCCGGGCCTCGGTCGGAATCTGGCGGCGCGCACCGGGCGTGCCGTGCAGCCAGAAGACCGAGCGGCCCTGCGGGTCCCCGAACTCGGCGAAACTGAGCCGGCGGTCACCGTCGACGCCGATGTTGCCCTCCAGCTTCGGCCGGGCGATGTCGAATGCCATTCGGCAAGTGTGCCACGCGTGATGTGGTGGATTCGACGATCGCGATACTCTGCGCCGATGACCGAACGCACCGCCGACGACCACTGGGATCTGGCCTCCAGCGTGGGCGCGACCGCGACCATGGTGGCCGCTTCGCGGGCGCTGGCGAGCCGCGCCGCCGACCCCCTGATCGACGACCCGTTCGCCGAAGCGCTGGTCCGCGCGGTCGGGCTGCCGTATTTCGTCAAGCTGCTCGACGGCGAGAACCCGTCCGGTGACCCCGAGCACGATCCGCAGCAGTCGGCCAACCACATCGCCACGCGCACCCGGTTCTACGACGACATCTTCCTCGACGCCACCCGCGGTGGGGTCACCCAGGCGGTGATCCTGGCTTCGGGCCTGGATACCCGGCCCTACCGCCTGCCGTGGCCGGCGGGCACCACGGTTTTCGAGATCGATCTGCCCGCAGTGCTGGATTTCAAGGCGTCGGTGCTGGCACCGATCGCACAACCGGCCGCGGCGCACCGTCCGGTCGCCATCGACCTGCGCCAGGACTGGCCGGCAGCGCTGCGGCACGCGGGTTTCGATCCGGCGCTGCCGACGGTGTGGAGCGCGGAGGGCCTGCTCTATTACCTGCCGGATGCCGGTGCGCTGCTCGACCAGATCAACGCCGCGAGCGCGGTGGGCAGCTGGCTGGCGTTCGACTTCATCCCGGACATGTCGTCGTTCAGTGAGCGGACGGCGATGAACGAGGAACGTTGGCAGCGGATGGACGTCAACATCAATGACCTGATGTATCACCAGGACCGGCGGCACACCCTGCAGCATCTGGCCGACTGGCGGATCGACAGCCAGACCGTCGTCGAATTGCACGAACGGTACGGCTTGGCCTACCCGGAGCGCGAGGTCTTCGCGGCGTTCGCCGACACGACGTACATCACCGCTCATCGCTGACCACGACGGTCAGCTTGTTGCCGGTGCGTTCCACGTGCAGACCGGCCCGGCGTGCCACCGTGACGACGCCGGCCGCGTCGCTCGGTTCGCCGCGGCCCGACGCCAGCACCCGGGCGAGTTCGCCCTTGTGGGCCTTGTTGAAGTGACTGACGACCGTGCGGGTGCCATCGGGTCGTTCGGAGAGCACGTCGACGGTGACAACACCGACGGCACCGGCAATGCGGCCCAGCGCCGCGTAGGCCCCCGACCGCAGGTCGACGACGAGTTCCTCCGCGGCGATCTTGGCCAGCACCGGTTCGAGTGCGGGCTTCCAGCGGGACGCCAGGGTGGCCCCGCCGGGCAGTTTGGAACCGGCCGACAGGCGGTACGCCGGGATCTCGTCATCGGCGCGGAGCAACCCGAAGAGCGCCGAGCCGACCGCCAGCCGAGCTCGAGCCCGTTGCGCCGCAGCACCTTTCAGCGATCCGATGTCCAGCGCGTCATAGAGCACCCCGGTGTAGCGGTCGATGGCGGGCATCGTGGGCGCCGACCATAGCGCGGCGTTGCGGTCGATCTCGGCGTCCTGCTTCGCCGAGATCCCCAGGGCGCGACGGGACGCGGGACGGTCGGCGGCCAGGGCGACGAGTTCGTCGACCAAGTCCTCGCGCACCGGGGTGAGGCTGGGATGGCCCAGCGCCTCGAGCCGCAGTGCCGGGGCGTCACCGCCGGCACGCTTGGTCTCCGACGGCGGCAGCAGCACGATCACGCATCAGACCGTAGCGGGCGACCGCGGCGAGGCCCACCCGGCCCGACGGGGTGGGGCGAATCAGCCGAAGCCGAACCCGAATCCGAATCCGCCCCAACCCCAGCCCCATCCCGGCCAACCGGAGTTGTACGCCGAGGGCCCGGGGAACGTGGTGATCTGCGAGTTGCCGTTGGATTCGCACTGGGTGGTGTAGTTCGAGGTGTTGACGCACCGCGGTAGCGCGTTCGCCGGTGAAGCGGACAGCAATATGCCGATGCCCAACGCCATCGCCGACGCCGCTTCCACAATAGATTTTGTGGCCATGACCTGCTCCGATCGCAGGAAATTATCCTACGCCCGCGGCGGGTGGTTCGGTACCTCGCCGAGCGCGAATTCTGATGAGAGGTGCCGGTGGACCGACACCGCGTAGTCCCCGCCGGTGAAGGGCTCGCGGTCCCAGGTGGACCAGCGCGCCACGGGGGTCAGCCCGGCGGCCTCGGCGAACCGGTCGTAGTCGGCCAGTGGCAGGCGGCCGGCCCGTAACTGGAACCCAGCGATCAGCAATCCGCCGGGCGCCAGTCGCGCCGCCAATTGCCCGAGCGCGCGGTCCTCGGTCCCGGGGGTCAGGAAGATCATCACGTTGCCGGCCAGCACGACCACCTCGAAGACTTCATCGAGAAGTCCATCCAGCGACGCGAGATCGGCCTGTACCCAAGGTAATTCGGGTGCCTTCTCCCGCGCGGTGGCCAGCATCGCCGGATCGGCGTCGACGCCGGTGACCGGGAAGCCGCGCCGGGCCAACTCGATCGCCACCCGGCCGGTGCCGCAGCCGGCGTCGAGGATCCGGGTCAATCCGTCGGCCCGGGCCAGGGACTCCACCAGATCGGCCTCGCCGTGGATGGCCGCGCCCCGGGCGGCCATCCGCCGCCACCGGGCGTCGTAGTCGTCGCCGCGGGGACCGTCCGAGCCCGCCCAGCGGGTGCTCATCCGTGGGCCAGCAGCAGCGGGACGCGCTGTTCGGCGCTGGTCAGGGAACCGTGCTGCCCGAGCAGGTTCGACTCCATCGGTTCGGCCCGGGGCCGCGTGAGTATGACGGTGTCACGTGCCGCCACGACGACGTCACCGATCCGGGGCCGGACCGCGTCGCTCACGGTGTCGCCGAACCAGCCGGCGGCGATCGCCTGTTCTCGGGTGGCCACCCAGGCCCGATCGCCCAGTAGCTCGCGCCAGATCCAAGCCACCGACTCCGGCGCATCGGTGTGGACGTGCCGGGCGCGCGGCTCCCCGGCGATCATCGAAACCCCTTCCTGCAGAACCGGATCCGATTCGATGTCGACCTTCTCGCCGGCGGCCACCATGCCATGATCAGCCACCACGGCCAACATCGCGCCCGGCGGCAACGCGACCATGATCGACTCGACCAGGCGGTCGACCTGGCGCAGCTGCATCCGCCAGGGCTGCGAGCCGGGTCCGTAGAGGTGGCCGAGCAGGTCCAGGTCGGCGTGGTAGCCGTAGCACAGCCCGCCCTCGGCGACCGCGGCGCACACCTGCGCGGCCAGGTCACCGATGCCCAGCACGCCGATATACCGGCCGCCGCGAAGCACCGCGCGGGTCAGGCCCGACTCGGCGAACTGTGCGGCCGAGATCACCCGGACCGCGATCCCGGCGGCCCGTTCGAAGACCGTCGGCATCGGCTGCACCTGTTCGGGTGACAACCCACCATCGACCGGCTGCCACCGCAGTGCGTTCAGCACCCCGGCTCCGGGCAGCCGAAATGTCATCCCCACCATGCCGTGTCGGCCGGAACGATGCCCCGTCCCCACGGCCGCCAGGCCCGCGACGGTGGTCGCCGGGAAGCCCACCTGCAACGTGCGCCCCCGCAACCCGGCCAGCACCGGGGCATCGGCCGCGAAGGTGTCCAGCAGTTCGGCGCCCAGGCCGTCGATCAGCAGGACGGCCGCGCCACGCACGGGGCCGGGCAGGCCGATCCGGTCCTCGAACCCGGGCGCTCCCAGCGCCGACAGTAGCGCGGGCGTGACATCGGCCAAGTGCGGCAGGGCGGTGTCCGGGCGTGGCAGATCCACCCGGTCAGCCTAGCCTTGCGGGTATGGGTTCGTACCGCTCACCGTCGACGGGCTCGATCGTCCGCGCGGTCCTATTCGACACCTTCGGGACGGTGGTCGACTGGCGCACGGGAATCGCCTCGGCGGTGGGCGATTTCGCCCGCCGATACGAGATCAGGATCGATGCAACACAATTCGCCGACGCCTGGCGGTCCCGATATCAGCCGGCGATGCACCGCGTGCGGTCCGGGCAGCGCGCCTTCGTCGATCTGGACACGTTGCACCGGGAGAACCTCGATGCGGTGCTGCGCGACGCCGGGCTGGATCCGGCCGGCTTCGCTCCCGACGACGTGGACGCCCTGGCGCGGTCGTGGCGCTGGCTGCCACCGTGGCCGGACAGTGTCGCCGGGATCAGCGCACTGGCCACCGCGTTCATCGTCGGTCCGCTGTCCAACGGGAACACTGCGCTGCTCGTCGACATGGCCAAGTACGCGGGGCTGCCGTGGGATGTGGTGCTCGGCTCCGACGTCGGCCGCAGTTACAAACCCGATCCGGCGGCGTACCGCACACCCGTGACATACCTGGGCCTGGAGCCGGGGGAGATCATGCTGGTGGCCGCGCACAACGGCGATCTGGCGGCGGCCCGGTCGGCCGGCCTGGCGACCGGCTTCGTGGTCCGGGCCCACGAACACGGGCCGGCACAGCTCAGCGACCTGGAGCCCGAGGCGGACTGGGATGTGGTCGCCGGGTCAATGATCGAGCTCGCCGAACTCCTGGATGTCAGGAGTTCGGCAGCCGCACGACCTGGACGAAGAACTCGTCGATCTGACGAACCGCGCTCATGAACTGGTCGAGGTCCACCGGCTTGGTGACATAGGCGTTGGCGTGCAGTTTGTAGCTGCGCAGAATGTCCTCTTCGGCCGACGAGGTGGTCAGCACCACCACCGGGATGTGGCACAGGTCCGCATCGGATTTGATCTTCTCCAGCAGCTGGCGCCCGTCGTACTTCGGCAGGTTGAGATCGAGCAGGATCAGATCCGGCCGCGGGGCCCCCTCGTGCGCACCGCGCCGGTACAGGAAGTCCAGCCCTTCCTCGCCGTCGCGGGCGACGTGCAGCGTGTTGTTGATCTTGTTGTGCTCGAACGCCTCTCGCGTGATCAGCTCGTCGCCGGGGTCATCCTCGACCAGCAGGACGTCGATGGGCCGGGCGTCGGAGCTCATACGCGTGTTCCTTCCTCTTCCATCTGGGGGACGACCGCATGCACCGGGAGCGTGAAATAGAACCGGGTGCCGCCGGCGTAGGACGTGTCGATCCAGATCGTGCCGCCGTGGTATTCGACGATCTTCTTGCATAATGCCAGTCCGATGCCGGTGCCCGCATAGGCGTCGCGGCCGTGCAGCCGCTGGAAGATGACGAACACCTTGTCGACGAACTCGTCGCCGATACCGATTCCGTTGTCGGACACGCTGAATCGCCACTGATCCGGTGCCGCGGGGTCATCCGACGACTCGAATTCGATGTCGATGCGCGGCGTTTCACCGGGGCGGCTGAATTTGACGGCGTTGCCGATCAGGTTCTGCCACAACATCGTCAACAGCGTGGCATCCCCGAGCACGCGCGGCAGCGGACGGACGGGCCGGGTGATCAGCGCACCGGACTCCTCGATCGCGCCCGAGACATTCTCGATGGCCAGATCGAGCACCCGGTCGAGTTCGACCTCGGCATGGGTGACGTTGAGCCGGCCGACGCGGGAGAACGTCAGCAGGTCGTTGATGAGCACCTGCATGCGTTTGGCTCCGTCGACGGCGAACCGGATGTATTCGGTGCCACGCTCGTCGAGTTGATCGCCGTATCGCCGTTCCAGGAGCTGGCAGAACGAAGCCACCTTGCGCAGCGGTTCCTGCAGATCGTGCGACGCCACGTAGGCGAACTGCTCCAATTCGGCGTTGGATCTGCGCAGTTCGACGGTCTGCTCGTCGAGTACCTGGGCCTGCTCGGTCAATCGCGTTCGCGCCGAACGAGATTCGTCGAGTTCGGCGACGATGCGCTGGCGCATGTCCTCGACGTCGCGACCGATGGCGCGAATGTCCCGCGGGCCGGCGGGCACGATCCGCTCGCCGAAACTGCCACCGGTGATCCGCCGGCACGCCGCGGCCAGCGCACCCAGGGGCCGGGTGATGGCACTACGCACCAGGACGGCCAGCAGCGCGGCGGTGGCCACGAAGACCGCCAGGATCGCGATCAGAACACCGTTGCGCCATGCCTGGGCGCGCCGCAATTCGTGCAGGGCATCCGCCCGTGCTGTGCTCAGGTGGTCGTTCTGGGCCTCGAAGAGGATACGGATATCGTCGAATTCGGCCTTTCCCCGCTCGACGCTGGCGGCGTCGGCGGCGGTGGGCCGCCCGGGGGTCACCGAGTTGATCAGCGGTTCCGCGTAATTGGTTCGCCATCGGGCGCCCGCCGCCTCGATGGCCTCGAGGTCGGCCATCTGCTGGGGTCGGTCACCCGCGCGGCGGCGGATCTCATCGGCGGCCGCCGCCTCGGCGCGCTGGCCGTGGGCATACGGCTCCAGGAACTGCCGATCGGCGGCGATCACGTAGCCACGGACCGCGGTTTCCTGATCGCGCAGCCCAGCCTGTAACTCCTGGGCGGCGACCCGGGTGGGCTGGATGTCCTCGGCCAGCTCGGCGGACATCCGGTCGATCTTGTGCAGCAGCACGGCCACCGCCACCGCGCCGGCCAGCACCACCAGTCCGATCGCCGACAGCATCAGGTTCAGCCAGCCCAGCACGCTCAACCGCAGTGCGCGGCTCACCAGGGCATCCGCTCCACCCGCACGACGGCGATGTCATCGGACAGGCCGCCATGTGCCTGGGCCATCGCCTCGGCGCCGTCGATCAGCGCGTCGACGAAGGTGGCCGCGGGCAGATGGGCCAGCGACCTCGCCAACTCGAGCAGGCCCTCCTCACCCAGGCGCTCCCTGCCCCGACCCGAGTGGCCCTCGAAAACACCATCGGTCAACAGCACCAGCCCGGCGCCGGCGGGCAGCTCGACCTTGTCGGCGGGCCAGTCACCGTCATGCAGGCCCAGCGCCCCGGCACCGGGCGGTTCGATCCAATCCACGGTGCCGTTGTGGTGTAGCAGCATGCCGGGGTGCCCGGCGCGCACGGCGGTGATCATCGGACCCGCCGGCGGGATCGCGAGGCTCAACACCGTCGCGAAAGCCCCGCTGCCGGACCGTTCGGTGCTCAGGATCCGGTTGAGCTCCCGCATCCGATCGGGACCCCGTAGGCCGGCGAATGTGAGCGCACGCCAGGCGATGCGCAGCGCCACCCCCAGGGCGGCCTCGTCCGGGCCGTGGCCGGCGACGTCGCCGATCATCACGTGCACGGTGCGATCCGGGGTTTGGACGAAGTCGTAGAAGTCGCCGCCCAGCAGGGCGTTCTCCCGGCTGGGCCGGTACCGGGCGACGATGTTGACGCCGGGATCGTCGAGGAGCAGCGGTGAGGGCAACAGACCGCGCTCCAGCCGGGCCGTTTCCCGGGCCCGCAGCTCGCTGGCGTGCAGGTCCACGGCGGTCAGTTCGGCGCGTTTGCGTTCGATCGCGTACAGCAGGGCGCGCTGCAGCATCTCCGGTTCCACGCGGCCCTTGACCAGATAGTCCTGCGCGCCGGCGCCGACGGCGGACACGCCGAAGTGTTCGTCGGTGAACCCGGTGAGCACGACGATCGGCAGGGTCACGTCGAGGCGGGTGATGCGCTCGAGCACCAACAGGCCGGTGCCGTCGGGCAGGTTCATGTCCAGCAGCACGCAGTCCGGCCGGTTGATCGCGATCTGGCGTTCTGCCTCCGCCAGCGAAGGGGCCAGTGTCACCGTGGTCTGCATGCTGGTGTCGGCGATCAGTTCCTCGACCAGCAGAGCGTCCTGGCGGTCGTCCTCGACGAGCAACAGGGCCAACGAACCACGCACATCGGTAGACAGGGGACCGGCGGGCGATGCTGAAGTGGCGATGTATCGACCTTACCGGTTACCCGGACCGGAGCCGCCCGCTCAGGCGGACTTGGTGAGCTTGGCGCCCAGCAGCGGCATCATCATCGAGCGGCGGCTGGTGTTCGCCTCGGCGAATTCCTCGAGGGCATCGGGCACCGACGCGTAGACGGCGCCGGCGTTCTCCAACGCCTGGCCCGCAGGACCGCCGGCCACCATGGCCCAGTCGACACCGGCCTTCTCACAGGTCTCGGAAACGACTTCGAGCAGCCGTGCGGCCGGGGCGGTCACGATGTCCAGGGCACTGAGGTCGATGACGAACGGCTTCTCGTCGTTCACGAACCGGCGGACCAGGGCGCTGACCCGATCCAGGTTGTCGGAGCTGATGGACCCGCCGACGGTCACCACGTTCGCCAGCTGGCGGGACAGCGCGCGTATCCAGGCACCGTCGCAATCGAAGACGGGATTGCCGTATCGCAGTACGGACCCGGCCTTGCGGAAGGCGTCGGTCGATGCGTTGATCGGCGTCATGACGGCTCCATCCCCTGGTAGCTGCTGGTTCGAGACTCGAAGCTCGACCACTGCCACGAAGGCTATGAGGCAAATCTAAGGTCACTGGGAGCAGTGTCTAATACGTTCGTGAGAATTGTTTTGCCCTGATACCCGCCGGTAACAATCGCAATATGGCGAAAACCTTTGTTATACAGTTGATTTCGGCGATCAGACGCGCGCGCGGGCGATTTGCCTGATTTCATCGGGCAGGGCTGCTATCCCGACGAGGCGGGGTAGCAGCTCCGGTTCCTTGGTCATCGCGCGGAAGACCAGCCCGACGGTGATGTCGTGCGCGGGCCGGTGGATCACCTCGATCTGATCCCCGGCACGCACCGGTCCGGCGTCGAGCACCCTCAGGTACGCACCGGGCACGGCCGCCGCGGTGAACGTCTTCACCCAGCCCCGCACCGCCAGCCATTGCGCGAACGTCCGGCACGGAATTCGCGGGCGCGACACCTCGAGGCGCAGGCCCGACGCGCCCACCGCCCACTGCTCGCCGATCCGGGCGTTGGTGACATCCAGACCCGAGGTGGTGAGGTTCTCGCCGAACATCCCGTTGAGCAGGTCACGTCCGAGGATGACCTGCCAGTGGTCGAGGTCCTCGCGGGCGTAGGCGTACACGGCCTGATCGTCGCCACCGTGGAACGTGCGATTGCAGATCGTGTCGCCCACCAGTCCGCTGCCCAGGCCGTTGTGCATCGGGCCGGGCGGGCGGACGGCGACGGCGTCGTCGATCGGCCGTTTGTCGATACCGGTCCCGCTGCCCGGAACGGCCACATTGACCGTGAGAACCCTGCCGACCACCGTCATGCGGTCGAGGGTAACGGCCAGTTCCCGGCCGGCCGCCGACGGCGGGGAGATCCCACGCTGTCAGCAATCACACAGCATTTCGATCCCGGGGCCGACGGCGCCGCGCTGTTAGGCTGACCGGCGGGGGTCAGTGGGAACCGTCGGGTTCGGCGAGCACGAGGCCCGGCGGCAGTGCATCGTCGGAAGTGGTCGTCAGGAAGAGTCTGTGCGCAGCGGAGAGATCAAGGCCCTCACCGGGCTTCGCATCTTCGCGGCACTGTGGGTCGTGTTGTTCCACTTCCGGCCCCTGCTGCACGAGGCCGCGCCCGCATTCGCCTCGGCCGTCGCGCCGCTGCTCAACGCCGGCGCACAGGGCGTCGACCTGTTCTTCATCCTGAGTGGTTTCGTGTTGACCTGGAACTACCTGGACACCATGGGGCAGTCGTGGTCGCTGCGCGGCACGGTTCGCTTCCTGTGGCTGCGTCTGGCCCGGGTCTGGCCCGTCTACCTGGTGACGCTGCACCTGGCCGCGCTGTGGGTGGTGTTCACCTTCTACGTCGGCCATATCCCGACCGAGGACACCAGCGCCTTCAACGCCGTCAGCTACATCCGGCAGCTGTTCATGGTGCAGTTGTGGTTCCAGCCGTTCTTCGACGGTTCCAGCTGGGACGGTCCGGCCTGGTCGATCAGCGCCGAATGGCTGGCGTACCTGCTGTTCGGCGTGCTGATCATGGTGATCTTCCGGCTGGCGCAGGTCACCCGGGCGCGCGGCCTGATGCTGCTGGCCCTGGCGGCGTCGCTGCCGCCCGTCCTCCTGCTGCTGATCAGCGGGCACTTCTACACCCCGTGGAGCTGGCTGCCACGGATCCTGATGCAGTTCACCGCGGGAGCGCTGGCCTGCGCCGCGGTCCGCCGGCTGCGCCCGTCCCACCAGACGCGCGTGCTGGCCGGCGTCGCCGCCGCGGCCATCGTCGCCGCGTCCGTGAGCCTCCTCTATGTTCTGGACGCCCACCCGCTGCACGATGTGATCGACAGCGGCGGGGTGGTGGACCTGCTGTTCATGCCGTTGGTGGTGGCACTGGCCATCGGCGTCGGGACGCTGCCGCGGCTGCTGGCCACCCGCGCGATCGTCTACGGCGGTCAGATCTCGTTCTGCCTGTACATGCTCCACGAGTTGGTCCACACCAGCTGGAACTGGGCGGCCCGGCAGTTCGACCTGACGCTGACCGGCGGGCCGGGCAAGCTGATCGTGGCCGGCCTGTTCGCGCTGTGCCTACTGGCGGCGGCGCTGCTCTACCACGTGGTGGAGGAGCCGGCCCGGAAGTGGTTGCGCCGCATGCTCGACGCGCGCCCGCCGACGGACGACCCCTCCGGCGCGATACGGCCGGATCGACGGAAGGCGGCGGTGCGGTGATGCGCACACTCCTGCGCGCGACGGCCCTCTGGGCGCTGACCATGCTGACGGCGCTGACGGTGCTCGTCACCCCGGCGGCGTGGGGCGCGCCGGCGGCGTCGACGGCGCCCGCCAGTCGGATCGCGGTGATCGGTGATTCCTACACCACCGGCAGCACCGAGGGTGGGGTGGGGCCCAGCGGCTGGGCGCCCCGGGTCTGGCAGATGCTGGCGACCCAGGGCTTCAACGTGACACCGGAGGTGTCGGCCGAAGGCGGTGCCGGATACGCGATCCGCGGCAACCACGGCAGCCTGTTCGGTGACCTGACGCCCCGCGCCGTCCGGCCCGACGACGCGTTGGTGGTGTTCTTCGGATCCCGCAACGACGCACCGGCCGACCCGAATGTGGTCGCGGCCAATGCGGCGGTGGCGTTCGCGCAGGCGCGACGGACCGCACCGGGGGCGAAGCTGTTGGTGATCGGGCCGCCGTGGACGGGTGCCGACGTGCCGCCGGCGGTGTTGCGGATCCGCGACGCACTGCGCGCGCAGGCCGTGTCGCACGGTGCGACGTTCTACGATCCGCTGATCGCCGGGTGGTTCTTCGGTACGCCGTGGCTCATCGGTCACGACGGTGTGCATCCGACCGACGCCGGACACGCGTTCCTGGCCGACCGCATCGCACCGTTGATCGCCGCCCAGCTCTCCCGGCCCGTCTGACGCCGGGATCAGCTCACGAAGGTAGGCCGCGCGTCGCCGCGTACGATCGCCAGCCGCCGAATGTCGTTATCTCCGAATGGTTCTCGACCAGGGCGGGCTCGCCGATCACGCCGAGGACAACTGACCCGTCGGCCAGGGCGACCTTGCCGATGGACAGACCGGCCGGCTCGCCCAGCAGGATCCCGGCCAGCCCGGGCCGCGGCACCGACCAGACCTCGACCGCCACCGCGACGCCCGAGCCGTCGGTCACCCGGACCATCGCGGGGTGCTCGTCGGCGATGCTCCACAGCCGGTAGACCGGCTCGGTGACCGTCTCCCGCACGAACACCGCGCCCGCCTCCACCAGATTCGGGTTCAACTCCAGGCCGCGCATCAGGGTGCCGTTGACCGCCAGCAGCACGGTGTCGTCACCGACGGGGCCGGGGTCCGCCACGATGCGCGTGCCCGAGGTGCCGTCGAGGATCTGGGCGATCTCGGCGGCCGAGCCGATCACGCCGGCGGCGTGCGGGGTCCGTTCGACGAAGTCGGCGACGGCGGCGACCTTCGGTTCCATCGATCCCTTGCCGAATTCGCCTGCGGCGATGAGGTTCCGGGCCTCGGCGACGGTGAGCCGGTCCAGCCACTTCTCGGCGGGAGTGCCGAACCCGACCGCGACGCGGGACACCGCGGTGGGGATCAGCAGCAGATCGGCGCCGAGTTCGTGCGCCAGCAGGCCCGAGGCCAGATCCTTGTCGACGACGGCTTCGAGGCCCGAGACGGTGCCGTCGGCTTCGACCACCACCGGAATTCCGCCCCCGCCCGCCGCGACGACGATGGCGCCGGCGGCCAACAACTGCCGGATCGAGTCGGTCTCGAGGATCGCGGTGGGAACGGGGGAGGGCACCGTGCGGCGCCAGCCGCGCCCGGCATCCTCGGTGATGGTCCAGCCGTGTTCGGCGGCCATGGTCCGGGCGGTTTCTTCGGGCATGAACGAACCGACCGGTTTGGTGGGGTTCGCGAAGGCCGGGTCGTCGCGGTCGACGACGGACTGCGTGACGACGGCGACGACGGGCCGCGAGATGCCACGCCGGATCATCTCGTTGTGCAGCGCCTTGACGAACATGTACCCGATGGCGCCCTGGGTGTCGGCGACGGCGTAGTCCACCGGCACCGGATCCACCTCGGACTGCGCGATCTCCGAACGCCGCAGGATGAACCCGACCTGCGGCCCATTGCCGTGCGACACCACCAGTCCCCAGCCCTGTTCGACCAGCTCCAGCAGCGGTGGAACGGTGTTGGCGACGGTCTCGTACTGGTCCGGGATGCTGTCGTGCTCGGCATCGGTGACCAGTGCGTTGCCGCCGAAGGCGACCACGGCGATCCTGGGGCCGGCCGTTCTCATCGAAGTTCTCCCGCCAGCGCCGTGACGGCGCCCTCGAAGCACGCCATCGGCGCCGTGGTGATACCGGCGCCGATCTGACCGACGCCGGCCTGTTTGTGTGCGATCCCGGTATTGATGATGGGCAATACACCGGAGTCCACGACCGCGCGGGCGTCGATCCCGGCGGGGGTGCCGCCGAAGTTCAGCTGCGGCAGGGTGAATGCCGGGTTGGTGCCCAGCGTGATGCCCAGCATCCGGCGGCTGTTGGCGGTCGCGTCCGCCGGTGTGCCGCCGACGAACTGGACGATGGCCGGCGAGGCGGCCATCGCGAAACCGCCGAGGCCGTTGGTCTCGGTGATCGCCGAGTCACCCAGGTCGGCGGCCGCGTCGTCCACCGAGTAGCCCGGGAAGTACAGGCCGTCAACCGGATTGGCGGGGGCCTGGAACCATCGCTCGCCGGTCCCGGACAGCCGGATGCCGAAGTTGACGCCGTTGCGCGCCATCACGGTCACCAGGCTGCTGCCCGTCACCCCGGCCGCCGCATCGGTCATCGACTTGCAGGCCGCCATCGACACATTGAGGAAGAAATGGTCGTTGCCGGCGATGAAACCCAGCGCGCGGGTCACCGCGCCGGTCGGCAGACCGGAATCCAGCAGTGCCAGGGTGAGGCGTTTGAACAGCAGACCGGACGCCGCCGCGTTCCGATTGTGCAGTTCGTCGCCCATGTGCAGCGCCTGGGCCATCAAGGGTTTCAGATCGTGGTCGGCCATGGCACGCACCGCGGTCTGCAGCACGGTGTGGAACTCACCGCCCAGCCAGCGCAGCCGGTCGAGCACGTCGTCGGAGTTGGCGCCGAAGCGCAGCACCTTGCCCAGGCCCTCGTTGAGGTTGCAGAACGCGCGGTTGCCCATGGCGGCGTTCTCCACCACCCACACCGGCATCGACGGGCTGATGATGCCGGCCATCGGGCCGACCGCCCCGTGCTCATGACACGGCTCGAGCACGACCGCGCCCGAGGCCGCGAGGGCTTCGGCGCCCGCCAGGTCGTCGGCCCAGCCCTCGTAGCGGATCGCCCCGGCGATCGCGCCGCGCTGCGGGCCGCACATGTCGTGCCAGCCGATCGGCGGGCCCGAGTGCAGGATGCGCCGTTCGGTCAGCGCCGGGATCGCGTCGCGGGCGGGCACCACATCGAGCAGGCGCGGTTGGGCGGCCAGGTAGCGGTCGTAGGCGGTCCGATTGGCCTCCTCGACCCGCGGGTCGCCGATCAGGGTGGCCAGTGTCCAGCCGAGTTCGGCGTCGGCGCCCGCGGGTGGTGCCCAGTCCAGTTGGGTGGCGGAGCCGCCGGCGGCGGTGATGTTGTCGGCGAAGCTCGATAGCCCGACGTTGACCACCTCGAGGTCCCGGGTGAACAGGCTCTTCACGCGGTGACTCCGGCTCGTTGGGCGATCAGGGTGGCCGACCAGGTGGCCGCTTCGGCGTTACTGGATGCGACCAGCACGCCGGCGGATTCCAGGCGGGCCACCACCTGATCACGGTTCTGCGGATCCAGGTCGGTGCCGCACACGTAGCCGATGAACACCACGTGCGTATCGCGCGCCGCGGTCAGCACCGGCAGCAGTCCGGCGATCGGATCGACCGCCGACCCGTAGCCGAGCACGACGTCGAAGAGCACCACGGCGGTGTCCGGGTCGGCGGCTTCGGCGCGAATTCTGCTGTCCCGCAACGACGGATCGATCATCGGATGGGGACGGCCCTGGGTGAACTCGTCATCGCCCATGTCGATGATGGTGTTCTCGACGCTGGCGGCGATATCGGCCAACGCGGTGTTGCCGTCCACCGGGGTGTTGGAGTGCGCGGTGATGCCGGCGGCGCGGTGCACCAGCTGGGCCTCGAAACAGAAGGTGCCGCCGGAGAAGATACCCCGCACATACTGCTGTGCGTCGGTCAGTCGGCTGGCCTTGTCGCGCAACAGTTTCCGGATCTCATCCGGGATCGGGACGTCGTCACGGCCGGGGTTGCCGCCGGCTGCCAGCGTGACCGCCATATCGGCCGCCTGGGCCAGGTCAACCGCGCCGTAGACGCCCTTGCCGTCGATCGCGGCCGGGTCGGCGCCCAGGAAGATCACCACCACCGGCTTGGCGCTGGCCGCGGCCGCGGCCAGGACCTTCGCCGCCACCGCCGGGGCCGGCGGTTTGGACACCAGAACGATGACGTCCGTGCCCGGATCGCCGTCCAGCGCGGCCAGTCCGTGCAGCATCGAGATCCCGCCGATGGTCTCGGCCAGATCGTGTCCGCCGGTGCCCAGTGCCTGCGAGACACCCGAACCACCCTGGTGGATGCGGACCGTCACCTCCTGGGTGCCGGTGCCCGAGGCGCCCACGACGCCGATCGGCCCTCGTCGTACCACGTTGGCGAATCCGAGCGGTATGCCGTTGACGATCGAGGTTCCGCAGTCCGGGCCCATCACCATCAGATCGGCCTGCGCGGCATAGGTCTTGATGGCGAGTTCGGCTGCGGGGGAGACGTTGTCGGAGAACACCATGACGTCCATGCCCAGCCGGAGGGCCTTCATGGCTTCGGCCGCGGCGTAGTCGCCCGGCACCGAGATCAGGGCGAGATCGAGATCGCCGTTGCGCGCCCTGGCCATCGCGATGCTCGTCGGTGCCATGTCCGCCACGGCCCCGTCGGCGTTGGCCGGGGCGGCCGAGAGCAGGGTGTCGGCCAGTTCCAGTGCCTGGGCACACGCGTCCGGGTCGCCCCTGACGGCAACGACGAGGTCGTTGGGCCGGACCTCGAACTCGCCCAGCCCGGCGGCCGCGAGATTCTCGACGTTGGCGGCCGAGGCCATCACCACCGATCCGGCCTCGATGCCGTCCAGTCCGGTGACGCGGGCCGTCACCGCCATCAACGACACCGAGTCCTTGTACAGATTCGGGTACTGCCGGGAACTGGCGCGGGTCATGCGGTGGCCGCGATGAACTTCTCGGAGTCCGACACCCAGCCGAAAATGGCGCCCTGCGCCTTGATCATCTCCAGGGCGACGCGCTGGAACTCCGGGAAGTACGACGCCACACCGTCTTCGAGGACCACACAGCGGTAGCCGCGGTCGTTGGCCTCGCGCACGGTGGTGTGGACGCAGACCTCGGTGGTCACGCCGCAGACCACGAGCGTCTTGATGCCCCGGTTCTGCAGGATGTCCTCGAGGTCGGTGGCGTAGAAACTGCCCTTGCCGGGTTTGTCGATCACCGGTTCCCCGTCGATGGGGTAGAGGTCCTCGATGATGTCGTGGCCCTTCTCGCCGCGGACGAGGATCCGTCCCATCGGTCCGTCCTCGCCGATGAACGTCTTGCCGCCGCGGGTCAGTTTGGCCGGCGGGCAGTCCGACAGATCGGGCCGGTGGCCCTCACGGGTGTGGATGACGAACATCCCGATCTCGCGGGCCCGGTCGAGCACCCGGCCGATCGGACCGACGGCGGCCAGGAGCAGAGACGTGTCGTTGCCGAGCTTCTCGCCGAACCCGCCGGGCAGGACGAAGTCCCGTTGCATGTCGATGATGAGCAGCGCGGTGGTGGCCGGATCGAAGTCGAGCGGAAACGGTTCGGCGTCGATGGTCGCCACGGGCCCCGCCTCCAAGTCCGCCCCGCGCCGCACGGAGCCATCTGCGCCGAGATTACGCCGCCACCTGCCGCGGCGCGCTCCGAAAGCACCGCCGCCCCCGGCGGGATCTGTTCAGCGCACGGACACGAAATGCGAGTAGGAGCCGCAGCTCGTGCTGGACAGATCGGACGAGGACAGCACGACGCCCCGCGAGCGGTGTGGCTCGCGGGGCGTCGTTACCTGGTTACTTCGGTCGCGCTACTTCTTCACGTCGAAGCGGTCGGCGTCCATCACCTTGGTCCAAGCGGCGACGAAGTCCTTGACGAACTTCTCCTTGGCGTCGTCCTCGGCGTAGACCTCGGCCCACGAGCGCAACTGCGAGTTCGACCCGAGCAGCAGGTCGACCCGGCTGGCGGTGAACTTGTCGGCGCTGGTAGCGCGGTCCTTGCCCACGTAGGTGCCGTCGTCGGCCGGGGACGGGACCCACTTGACGCCCATATCCGTCAGGTTGACGAAATAGTCGGTCGTCAGCGCGCCCGGCTTGTCGGTCAGCACACCGAGCTTGCTGCCGCCGTGGTTGGTGTCGAGCACCCGCAGGCCGCCGAGCAGCACCACCGTCTCCGGGCCCGTCAGATTCAGCTGGTTGGCCCGGTCGATGAGCTGATACTCCGGCGGAATCGACAGGCCCTTGCCCGCGTAGTTGCGGAAGCCGTCTGCCTTGGGCTCCAGGTAGGAGAACGACTCGACGTCCGTCTGCTCCTGGGTGGCATCGCCGCGCCCGCCCGTGAACGGCACCTCGATACCGAAACCGGCTGCCTTGGCAGCCTTTTCGACGCCGACGTTACCGGCCAGCACTACGGTGTCGGCGAACGACAGGCCGGAGCTCTCAGCGATGCTCTCCAGCGTGCGGATCGCCTGCGCCAACTCGTCGGGCTCGTTGACCTCCCAGCCCAGCTGCGGCTGCAGCCGGATGCGGCCACCGTTGGCACCGCCGCGCATATCGCTGTTGCGATAGGACGAAGCGGACTTCCACGCGGTCGAAACCAGCTGGGAGACAGTCAGACCCGAGTCGGCGATCGCGGCCTTGGCCTTCGCGACAGCGTCAGCCGACGGTGTGGTGCCGGCAGGGACGATGTCCTGCCACTCCCACGTCTGCTTCGGCACCAGCGGGCCGAGGTAGCGGACGACCGGGCCCATGTCGCGGTGCATCAGCTTGAACCAGGCCTTGGCGTACTCCTCGGCCAGCTCCTCCGGATGATCGAGCCAGCGGCGGGTGATCGGACCGTAGATGGGGTCCAGCCGCATCGACAGGTCGGTGGTCAGCATCGACGGATGCGTCCGGCCGCTGCCCTGCGCCGTCGGCACCGAGTTGGCCCAGCCGTTGTCCTTGGGCCGCCACTGGTTGGCGCCGCCTGGGCTCTTGAACAGCTCCCACTCATTGCTGTAGAGGATCTCCAGGAAGCTGTTGTCCCACTTGGTCGGGGTGTGCGTCCAGGTGACCTCGAGGCCGCTGGTGAAAGTGTCGTTGCCGACACCGGTGCCGTTGGCGTTGGCCCAGCCCAGACCCATCGCCTCCAGTGGCGCGGCCTCCGGTTCGACCCCGATCAGGTCGGGATCGCCGTTGCCGTGGGTCTTGCCGAAGGTGTGGCCACCGACGATCAGCGCGGCGGTCTCGACGTCGTTCATCGCCATCCGGCCGAAGGTCTCGCGGATGTCGATTGCCGCGGCGATCGGATCCGGATTACCTTCGGGGCCTTCGGGATTGACGTAGATCAGGCCCATGGTGGTGGCACCCAGCGGGTTCTCCAGCTTGGTCCGGTCGCTTGCGCCGGCGTAGCGCTCCTGGGTCCCCAGCCATTCGGCTTCGGCGCCCCAGTAGATGTCCTCCTCGGGCTCCCAGAAGTCCGGACGGCCGAACGCGAAACCGGCGGTCTTGAAGCCCATGTGCTCCATGGCCCGGTTGCCCGCATAGGCGATCAGGTCGGCCCACGAGATCTTCTTGCCGTACTTCTTCTTCAGCGGCCAGAGCAGGCGACGGGCCTTGTCCAGGCTGACGTTGTCCGGCCAGCTGTTCAGCGGCGCGAACCGCTGCATGCCGCGACCGGCGCCACCGCGGCCGTCGGACACCCGGTAGGTGCCGGCGGCATGCCAGGACATCCGGACGAACAGCGGGCCGTAGTGGCCGAAGTCGGCGGGCCACCAGTCCTGCGAATCCGTCAGCAGGGCGTCGAAATCGCGTTCGAACGCCTCGAAGTCGAGTGTCTGGACGGCCTCGCGGTAGTCGTAACCCTCGTCCTGCGGGTTGATGGCTTCCGGATTCTTCTGCAGGATCTTCAGGTTGACCGCATTCGGCCACCAGTCGCGGTTGCTACCACCCTCGACTGGCGGCTTGATCCGCATCGGGCACGCGCTCTCGGCCGGCTCGGTCTGAGCTTCGCCCATCGGGGGGGTTGTCTCAGCGTGTTCCTCAGGCACTGCATTTCCTTTCGGGAGTGGTGAATTGGGCTGTGATCACGGGTGTGATCAGGAAAACTCTTCTGCGGCAGAGGATTTCGACTCCTCGGACGCAGAGCAATTGGGGCACAGCCCCCAGTAGATGACCTCGGCCTCGTCGAGCAGGAATCCCTCGACGGCCGTCGGTTCGGGAGTCAGGCACGGGGTGTCGCCGACCGCGCAGTCCACGTCGTTGATCACCCCGCAGCAGCGGCAGACGACGTGGTGGTGGTTGTCGCCGACGCGTGATTCGTAGCGGGCCACCGAGCCCGACGGCTGGATCCGGCGTACGAGCCCGACGGCGGTCAGGGCGTTGAGGACGTCGTAGACGGTCTGCCTCGAGACGTCGGCCAGGCCGCCGCGGACGGCGGCGAAAATAGTCTCGGTGTCGGCGTGGGGATGGTCGTGGACGGCTTCGAGAACCGCGACGCGTGGCCGGGTGACACGAAGATCGGCGCTACGCAGCCGCTCGACGTACTCCTGGTTCGACCCCACCTGAACACTAGTACTCCCTTTTTCTGGACTGAGTCAAGAGTTTGACCGAATCCGCAGGCAGAGGGCGTGTCCTGTTACGGTGCGCCGGTGATCCGAAACGTCGTCATGATCCAGTTGAAGCCCGAGCCCGACCTCACTCTGGTCGCCGAGATCCAGGACATCTTCCGGAACCTGAACTATCCGGGCACCGTGGATTTCACCCTGGGGGACGACCTCGGGTTGCGCGACGGCAACTGGAGCTTCGCGATCGTCTCCGACCACGTGGATGCCGACGCCTACCGGGCGTACGACCGCGACGAGGCGCACAACGCGGCCCGCGCGCGGCTGGCGCCGATGATCGCGCAGGCCGCCCGCGTGCAGTTCGAGCTCCCGGACGCCTGACACCCCGCGGGACTCAGTCGATCGAGTTCCAGAATTCCGACAGCACGGCCGCGCTGTTGGCCGGATCCTCGATCATCCAGTAATGGCCCAGCCCCTCGAGCACGGCCGTGCGGGCGCCGGCGCGGTCGGCGGCGCGGCGACGGATCTCGTCCGATCCGACGAAGGTGTCGGCGGGGCACAACACCGACAGGCCGGGCCGGGCCGCGGCATTCTCCAGCCGACCGACATCGGCCGGCCGGGGCGCCGACCGATACAGAGCCAGGATCGCCCGGCCCATCTCGGGACCGTGGGCACGCCACACGTCTGCGGCGATGTCCGCCGTCATACCCATCGTGGCGATCTGGGCGACCCAGTCCTCGAGGGGCGTCGCCATCATCGCGTCGACCAGTTGTTCACCGTCCCCGGGTGTCTGCCAGATCTGGGCCAGGTCATGCCAGACGTAATCGGGGTCGTACAGACCGATCACATCGGTGACCCAACTGCGCACCAACTCGGGCCGGTGCATCATCACGTTGACCACGTGGCCACCACCCCAGTCATGGCCCACCAGGTCGATGGGGCCGTCGATGGCCGCGAGTTCACCCTCGAGCCAGTCGCGGTAGTCCACGTAGGTGGCCGGGAAATCGGCGGGCAGGGGCGCGCCGAAACCGGGCGGGGACAACCGGACGACATCCGGTCGTCCCAGCGCATCCGCCAGGGGGCCCCAGATCGCATCGGTTTCCGGGTTGCCATGAACCAGTACGACCGTCATGGCAGAGAGCTTTCCACGGTCCGTTTCATCGCCGGATAGCGCGGGTATGCGGGGCGGGCCCAACAATTGAGAGCGAGAGCCTGATGAAAACCAATGCCAGGACAGCACTGGCGCTCTTCGGCGGGACGGCCGCGGTTGTACTCGCGGTCGGCTGCAGTAGCAGCGACAGCACTGGACCGACAACCACCACGACACCGGTCGAAACGACCATGACCGGCGAGACCACCACCACGGAAATGAGCCCCACGACATCTCCGACGATGCCGGGAACGGGCACCGAAGCTCCGACCGGCACGGGTGAGGTCACCGTCCCGGGTGGGCCCACCGGCGGCGGCGGACCCGAGGGCGGCGGCGGGTCGATACCCGGCGGTCCGACCGGTAGCGGCGGACCCGGTGGTGGCGGCGGCGAGATCCCCGGCGGACCCACCGGTAGTGGCGGACCCGGAGGCGGTAGCGGAAGCATTCCCGGCGTCGGCAGCGGCGGCGGGGGCCCGGGTGGCGGGGGCGGCTGCATCAACGGCGTCGGCTGCGTGACCGTCCCCTGAGCGGTTGAGTCCGATCAGCCGGAGCCGGTGGGGAAACCCGCCGGCTCCCGCTGGTTGTCCGGCTCCCTCCGGATGCTGGGCTAACGTCGCACCCTGTGCAGACCCTGATCGACTTCGACCGCGCCCCGGTTTTCGCGATACCGGCGACGGCCGATTCGGGGGCCGCGATGATCCGCGAGGGCATGCTCCTCGAGGGTCCGCAGGGCTGGGGTGAGTTCAGTCCGGCCGTCGACGCCAACCCCGCGGTGCTGGGGCGCTGGCTGACCGCGGCCGTCGAAGGCGGAACGGTGGGGTGGCCCGATCCGGTGCGCGGACGGGTCCCGGTGGCGGTCCGGGTGCCGGCCGTCGATGCCGTCCGCGCGCACCGAGCGGTCATCGATTCCGGCTGCGCCGCCGCCGACGTCGTGGTCGGGTTCGAACCTCTGGCCGACGACATTGCGCGCGTGGCGGCCGTCCGCGATGCCGTCGGTCCTACGGGAGCGGTTCGGTGTGACGCCGGAGGCCGATGGAATGTCGACGACGCGGTGACGGCCATCGAGGCGCTCGACCGTGCGGCCGGCGGACTCCAGTACATCGAACAGCCTTGTGGCACAACCGAAGAGCTGGCTGCGGTGCGGCGGCGCGTGGACGTGCCGGTGGCTGTCGACGAGTCCCTGCGGAACGCGGCGGATCCCAGCGGTCTCGAGCTCGCCGGGGTGGCCGATGTCGCCGTGTTGTCGTTCGGCCCGATGGGCGGTGCGCGGCGGGCCCTGCGGATCGCCGAGGCGTGCGGATTGCCGTGCGTGGTGACCTCCACCGGTGAGACCAGCATCGGACTGGCCGGCGCGGTGGCGCTGGCCGGGGTGCTGCCCGAGTTGCCCTACGCCTGCGGACTGGGTAGCCGCGGGCTGTTTGCCGGTGATGTTGTGCCCCAAGGGCGTTGGCTGATCCCCGTCGACGGCCACCTGCCGGTCGCACCGATGCCGCCGGGACCCGACCCCGGTCTGGTGGAGCGTTTCGCCCTCGCGGATCCGGACCGGGTGACATGGTGGCGGCAGCGGCTGTCGGCCGCGCAGACCCGGGCCTAGCGACGGAAGCGGGAGAACGCCATGCGGGCGGTGCATTCGGTGGACGGATCGGCGACCGTGGTCGACGCGCCCGTTCCGGTGTCCGAATGGCCGGTGGTTCAGGTCGCCGCGGCGGGGATCTGCGGCAGCGACCTCGGGCTGCTGCGGTTCGGCCTGCCGGTGACCCTCGGTCATGAGATCGCCGGAACCCTGGACGGCAGGACGGTCTGTATCGAGCCGACCATCGCCTGCGGGCAATGCGATCAATGTGCGGCGGGCGCAACGCAGCGCTGCCGGGGCCCCGCGCCGCGCGGAATGCTCGGCCTGGACCACGACGGCGGGATGGCCGAGCGCGTCGCCGTCCCACCGGACTGCCTGCTGGAACTACCGGCGGGCCTGGCGGTGACCGATGCGTCGCTCGTGGAGCCGATGGCGGTGTGCTGGCACGCATTTCGACGGGTGTCCGCGACGGCGGGGGAACGCGTCCTGGTGGTCGGTGGCGGCTCGATCGGACTCCTTGCGGTGGCCGCTGCCCGTGCGCTGGGTCTGGATGTCGACCTCGCGGCCCGCCACCCGCATCAGATCGCCGCAGGGGAGCGGCTGGGCGCCGGCCAACCGAACGGCCCGTACGACATCGCCGTCGAAGCGGCGGGCACCGGGCCGGCCCTGCAGCAGTGCGTCGACGCGGTTGCCCCGGGCGGGCGGATCGCGATGGTGGGCGTGAACACCGGGACGTGGGCCGTTCCCGGCCTGCCGCTGATGATGAACGAACTCACCATCGCGGGCAGCTACTGCTACGGACGTGGCCGTGGGGGCCGGGAGTTCGCCGAGGCCGCGACGGCCCTGGCGGCGGATCCCGAGATCGCGGCCGCCGTGATCACCCACCGTTTCCCGCTGGCGGACGCGGCGTCGGCGTTCCGGGTCGCCGCCGACCGGTCGGCGGGGGCGATCAAGGTGGTGCTGCACCCCTGAACCGGCCCGCCATACACTGACCGATCGTGGGCATCCTGTTTGGCTTCGCGCCGTGGCTGGTCTATTGGATCCTGGTCGGCAACGTCCCGTTCCTGACCGCCGTCCTGATCGCGCTGACCACCGCCGTCGCGTGCCTGGTGATCGGGCGGGCCAGCGGGAAACCGGGTGCCGCCCTGCAGATCGGGGCGGTGGCCACCTTCGGGGTGTTGACCGTGCTGACCTTCGTGCTGGACCAGTCGGTGATGGAACGCTGGATGCAGCCGCTGAGCAACCTCGGCATCCTGCTGGTGGCGCTGGGCGGTGTGCTGACCGGCCGCCCGTTCATCCGCGAGTTCGCCGAGGAGGGTCAGCCGACCGACGTGATCAACAGCGATCTGTTCGCACGGATCACCAACCGCCTGACGTGGATCTGGGTCGCGGTGTTCGCCGGAATGACGGTGTCTTCGGCCATCCCGCCGCTGGTCCAGGGTGATGCCACGATCCTCGACACCCGCACCCCGCTGTCGTTCGTCTTCTACTGGGTCATCCCGATCGCGCTGCTGGCCGTCGGCGCCCTGGCGTCGAAGGTCTTGCCGGACCGGATGACGGCCGGGCTCGGTGACGCCGAGCGCAGAACCACCTTCGTCGCGTACAGCGAGGCCGCGATCGACGAGCTCTACTACCTGGCCACCGAGCACGCCAACAAGGAGGTCGGGGCGGGCAAGGAGGCCTACAACGTGAAGGTCGGGGCCAAGGGCGTGCCCCTCGTGGGTGACGAATCCCGGCAGTCGTGGCCGTCGACGTACAAGGTGCGCGACAAGAAGCGCTAGTCGAGTCGACCGATGCCGCCGCGGCACGCGGCGGAGGAGGAGCGAGACAGTCGGGCACAGTCGAGTCGACCGATGCCGCCGCGGCACGCGGCGGCGCTTGCGCGGCAACCCATTTCACGTCCTCCGGTAACGGGCTGCCACCGGGGCGGTCACGGTACGACAACAGATCCGAAACCCCTGCCACCAGATTTGGTGGCCCATTCGGCGTTGTTGTACAAGTGGTAGTAGTGACTGTTGTGGCGTATCTGATTGATTCGCGCCGTGACGAGAAAGGTGGACGGACATGACACGGATCAGCAAGGTCGCGGCGGCCGCACTGGCCCTGGTCGTGTTGGTGGCACCCGCGTCGATGAACGTCGGCACCGCCGCTGCCGCCCCCTGGACCGGGACCCGCGCACAGGCCATCCAGTTCGTGATCCAGCGAGCCCTGTCCCAGCGCGGGGTGCCCTATTCGTACGGTGGCGGCAACGTCGACGGAGCCAGCCCCGGCTCGGGTTCCGGCGATGACGCGGCGCCGGTCGACCTGAGCGCGGCCCAGACCACGGATCCGCTGAATCCCGCACCGGTGCCTGTCTTCGGGCAGCTGCCCCCGTTGGCCGCGCCCGTAGTGCCCGCGCCCAAACCGAAGGTGGTCGGCTTCGACTCGTCCGGTTTGATCGTGTACGCCTTCGCCGGGGTCGGCATCAAGATGCCGCGGTCGTCGGGCGAGCAGTACAAGGTCGGCCGCAAGGTGCTGCCCTCGCAGGCGCTGCCCGGTGACCTGATCTTCTGGGGCCCCGAGGGCAGCCAGAGCGTCGCGTTGTTCATCGGCAACGGGCAGATGGTCGAGTCCACGCCGCCGGCGGTGACGGTGTCGAAGGTGCGCACCGACGGGATGGCCCCGTACCTGGTGCGCATGATCGACCAGTAACCGCGCCGGGCGACCCTGACCGCCCGCCACCGCGTCGCGCCTGACACACTGTGCGCATGGCACAGATAACCTTGCGCGGAAATGCGATCAACACCCTCGGCGAGCTGCCCGCGGTCGGCACCCCGGCTCCGGCGTTCACCCTCACCGGTACCGATCTCGGCACCGTCAGCAACGAGCAGTTCCAGGGTAAGGCGCTGCTGCTCAACATCTTTCCCTCGATCGACACCCCGGTCTGTGCCACCAGCGTGCGCACCTTCAACGAGCGCGCCGCGGCCGGCGGGGCCACCGTCGTGAACGTGTCGAACGACCTGCCGTTCGCGCAGAAGCGATTCTGCGGTGCCGAGGGCATCGAGAACGTCACCACCGCGTCGGCCTTCCGGGACAGCTTCGGCAAGGATTACGGGATCACCATCACCGACGGTCCGATGGCCGGTCTGCTGGGCCGCGCCGTCGTGGTGGTCGGTGCCGACGGCAACGTCGCCTACACCGAGCTGGTGCCCGAGATCGCGCAGGAGCCCGACTACGACGCGGCCCTCGCGGCGCTGGGGTAGATCGATCTGGCCCGAAGGTGCCTGTGCGTCAGGTAGTTTCGGGCTTCGTGACGCAGCGAACCAACCGCCGGATAGTGCTGCGGCGCCGGCCCACGGGTCTGGTCGCCCCCGATGACGTCGAGCTGGTCGAGGGGCCGGCGCCGGACCTGCAGGACGGTGAGGCGCTGGTGCGCACCACCTACATCGGGATGGACGCCGCGGCGCGGACCTGGCTGGACGACCAGCCCGGGTATCTGCCGCCCGTCCAGCTCGGCGAAGTCATCCGCGGCGCCGGCATCGGCGAGGTCGTCGAATCGCGCTGCCCCGCGTACGCCGTCGGCGACGTGGTGACAACGCTGACCGGGTTCCAGGAGTACGTCGTGGTGCGCGACGACCTGTTCTGCACGCCGGTGGCCCCGGGGTTGGGCCAACTGGCCGCGATGTCGGTGTACGGCCCGACCGGCGCCACCGCCTACTTCGGCATGTCCGGCATCGGCAAGCCGCAACCGGGCGAGACCGTCGTGGTGTCGGCGGCGGCCGGTGCCACCGGATCCGTCGCCGGCCAGATCGCCAAGATCGCCGGGGCACGGGTGGTCGGCATTGCCGGGGGAGCGACCAAGTGCGCCTTCGTCGTCGACACGTTCGGATTCGATGCGTGCATCGACTACAAGCGGGGCGAACTGGCCGCCGATCTGAAGGCGCACTGCCCCAAGGGCGTCGACGTCTACTTCGACAACGTCGGCGGACCCGTGCTGAACGCGGTGCTGGGCCGGCTGGCGTCCCGGGCGCGGGTGGTGCTCTGCGGTGTCATCTCGAGCTACCTCACCGGCGACCATCCGGGTCCTTCGAACTACGTGAACCTGCTCTCCCGGACCGCCCTCATGCAGGGCTTCAACGCGCTGGACGAGTGGAGCCGGTTCGAGGAGGCCTACGCGGCCCTGAACGGCTGGGAGGACCAGGGCCTGCTGGTGCATCACGAGACCGTGTTCGACGGACTCGAGTCGTGTGTCGAAGCGCTCAACGGGCTGTTCACCGGCGCGAACATCGGCAAGATGCTGGTAAAGGTGAGCGACCCCACGAGTTGAGTTGATGCCCAGGCCAATTGGGGCCTCCTAGACTTGATTCCATGGTCGGCGCCGGGCAGCACACCGTTCCCTCCGGACTGCTGCGCATCGAGGATTGCCTGGACGCCCGCGGCGGAATCGTCCTACCGCCCGGCACCACGCTGATCTCCCTGATCGAGCGGAACATCGCCAGCGTGGCCGACGCGGTGGCCTACCGATATCTGGACCACAGTGGATCGGGGGAGCCACACGTCGTCGAACTGACCTGGGCTGAACTCGGCCTTCGTCTGCGCGCCGTCGGCGCCCGGATCCAGGAACTCGCCGGCCGCGGCGAGCGGGTCGCCATCCTGGCCCCGCAAGGTCTCGAATACGTCGCCGGGTTCTTCGCCGCCATCAAGGCGGGCACCATCGCGGTCCCACTCTTCGCCCCCGAGTTGCCCGGCCACACCGCCCGCCTCGAGGTCGCGCTCGCCGACGCCCGTCCGTCGGTGGTGCTGACCACGGCGGCGGCGCGCGGGCGGGTCAATGAGTTCCTGAGCGCCCACGCCGGTGCGGGCAACCCGCACGTGATCGCCATCGACGAGGTGCCCGACGACGCCGGAATCGCGTTCGCTCCGACGGAACTCGACGTGGACGACGTCTCGCACCTGCAATACACCGGTGGTGCGACGCGACCGCCGGTGGGCGTCGAGATCACCCACCGCGCGGTCGGTTTCAATCTGCTGCAGATGATCCTGTCGATCGACATGCTCGACCGGAATACCCACGGCGTCAGTTGGCTGCCGCTGTACCACGACATGGGTCTGTCGATGATCGGGTTCCCGACGGTGTACGGGGGCCACTCCACCCTGATGTCGCCGACCGCGTTCATCCGCCGGCCACAGCGCTGGATCGACGCACTGGCCGCCGGTTCCCGCGACGCCCGGGTGGTGACGGCCGCACCGAACTTCGCCTACGAGTGGACCGCGCAGCGCGGCGTGCCCGCGGCGGGCAGCGATATCGACCTCAGCAGGGTGGTCATGATCATCGGCTCCGAGCCGGTCAGCGTCGGCGCCATCACCGCGTTCAACACCGCCTTCGGCCCGTTCGGCCTGCCGCCGACGGCCATCAAACCGTCCTATGGCATCGCCGAGGCCACCTTGCTGGTGGCGACCAGCGAGACGCCGTCGGTGCCGAGGGTGACCTACGTGGATCGCACCGCGCTGTCCGAAGGCCGGGTCGTCGCGGTGGCGGCCGACGCGCCGGAGGGACTACCGCAGGTTTCGTGCGGTCGGGTGGCGCGCAGCCAATGGGCCGTCGTCGTCGATCCGGACACCGCCGCCGAGCTGCCCGACGGCCGTGTCGGTGAGATCTGGCTGCAGGGCCGCAACATCGGCCGCGGCTACTGGGGCCGCGCGGAGGAGAGCCGCCGGACGTTCGGGGCCCGCCTGGGCCAGGTGCTCCCGGCCGGCGGGCACTCGGCGGGTTCGGACCCCGCCGGCGACTGGTTGCGCACCGGCGATCTGGGCTTCTACCGGGACGGTGAGCTGTACGTCACCGGCCGGTTGGCCGACCTGATCGTGATCGGGGGGTGTGCCCATTACCCGCAGGACATCGAGGCCACGGTGGCCGACGCCGCGACGCTGGTCCGGCGAGGGTACGTGGTGGCCCACGCGGCTCCCGGCGCCGACGCGGTCACCATCGTGGCGGAGCGGGCCGCGGGTACGGCGCGCGCGGACGTGCAGGCCGCGATCGACGAGATCCGCGCTCTGGTGAGCAGCCGGCATGGGGTGGCCGTGGCCGACGTGCAGGTGCTGTCCGCGGGAGGCATTCCCCGCACCACCAGCGGCAAGCTGGCCCGATGGGCCTGCGCGGGGCGCGGCCGAGATGCCGCCGTGTGACCGTTCTCTCCGTTGCGGTGTTTGACAATCACCTGGGCCGACCACCATATTTGACATTGCTGTGATCGCTATCACGGTGCAATCCCAGACCTTTTGAAGGTGTCTCGGAGCAGTGAGGAGACGGCCATTTCGACGCGATTTCGTCGTGCTCTGGGCGCCTCTGTCCTCACAACCGGGCTGACTCTCGGCGGTGCGTTCGGCGCCGCCATCGCCTCGGCCGACCCTGGCGACGCCTCGCCCGGCGGCGGGACGACCACGTCTTCGGGTTCTTCGGACACCCCGGGCACCGGTACTGCTTCGTCGTCGTCCGCCGGCACAGCGGGCCGTACCGGCACCGGGCCGTCGCTGGACAAGGCGATCCGCGACGCGGTCCGCGCCTTCACCGGGGGTCTGGGCTCCCAGCATCGCAAGTCGGCACAGACCGCCGCCGACGAGGCCGCGGACCAGGCCGCAGCCGACGATGCGGCCGATGCCGCCAGTGCGGCCGACCCCGTCGAGAGCACCGCCGACCAGTCCGCGGCGACGGAATCCTCGCCGGCCGCGGGGGTCACGCCGGTTCCTACGACGGACGCCACGACGGCCGTCACCGATGCCGCACCGTCGGCCGCGGCCGCAACACCGACCGCGCAGCCTGCCGCCCAGACTTCCACGGGGGGATCGTCCGCGACGACACCGCCCATCGCCGCGGAGGGCTCGTCCGCCCCGGCCGACACGCTCCCGACCGCCGAATCGGTGACCGCACCGGTCGATCCGACGCTCGCATCGTTGCTGCAGCCCACCACGGCGGCGCTGACCGCGGCCACCAACTTCGTCGTCGCCGTCGGCGACACCGTCATCTCGCTACCGGCGCTGCTCGCAGCGCTACCGACGTCATCGACACCCGTCGCCGACGTCATCACGTACCTGCAGGCCAGCCTGACGTCCATGGGCGGGGCGCTGATCCCGCTGGTGTCGCTGCCCAGCGAGGTGGCCAACGCGGTGCTGTCGCTGACCGCGAATCTGCCGGACGCGGTCGCCTCGCCGGTCTCGGCGGGCCCCGCAACGGGCTACCTGCCCGGCGCCGGACTCGACGTGCCGCGCGCGCCGGTCACGCCGACGAATGTCGGCGGCGATCCCTCGCCGCGGAATCCGGTCACCTTCGCGTTGCGCGGCGGGTTCGCAGCGGCGCCGCCCGTGACCGGCCCGGCTCGACCGGCAACGGCACCCGCGGCGTCGGCACCGGAATCGCACAGCAACACGCCGCTCCTGATCACCGGCGCCCTGGCCGCGCTGCTCCTCTCGGCGTCACTGTGGGCGTTGTTCGCCGCGGCGCTCCCGGGTCTGGGCGGCCTGGCCGCATTCAGCGCCACCGGCATGCGGATCGGCTATCGCCAGGCCAAGGCGGGCACCGCGCTGTACCGCAGTGACCTGGCCCGGTTCGCCCCGCGGGGCCCGATCGGGGTGGTGCGTTCGGATTCGCTGGTGTCGGTGCACCGGCGCCGTGGCGGCACCGACGAGCAGCCCGCGAAGCCGCATCTGCGGCTCGTCGACACAGCGGCCTGAGTTACCCCAGCGTTCCGTCGGCGATCAACGCGCGCAACGTCTTTCGGTCCAGCTTCCCGCTCGGCAACGTCGGGATGTCCGTGCTCGAGATGAGTACCCAGCGCGTCGGAACCTTGTAGGACGACAGCCGATCCCGGGTGTGGACGGCCACCGCCTCGAGATCCAGGTGTTCGGCCGCCGGCACGATCACCGCGCAGACCTCCTCGCCGCGCTCGGCGTGATCGATCCCCAGGACAACGCACTGCGCGATGTCCTCGCGTTCGGTCAGCACCGCCTCTACCTCCAGCGGTGACACGTTGGCACCCGCGCTCTTGATCAGCTCG
>Ga0116193_1000668_pt1 | contig 31236 bp, 28 predicted proteins | sample AD_UKC115_MetaG_FD_89892 | JGI IMG/M metagenome (GOLD analysis project Ga0116193, IMG submission 89892) | Active sludge microbial communities of municipal wastewater-treating anaerobic digesters from Hong Kong - AD_UKC115_MetaG | ecosystem: Engineered > Bioreactor > Anaerobic > Digestate... | reverse complement strand
TCTGTGGGTGACGGGTTATGAATACAATCAGAAGATACAAACTTTCACTGCCTATAATATTGATTGCCGGGTTCATATATAGTTATTTGGCTTGGAATATGCAGATGGGACAATGTCCGGATGAATATATGAGATATCCTGTTGCTCAATGGATTGTATCTCACAATTCTCTTCCGACCGGATATGAGGAAGAGATCATTAATCCAATATGGGGTTTCTCTTATGCGTTGCTGCCATATTTCCCGACTATGGTTAGTGCATTGTTCATGAAAGTTATTTCACTGTTTACAATTAATGAGCACTTATTGTTATTTGCAGGCAGATTCGTTGAAGTTGTTGCCGGTTCTATAAATGTTTTCCTCTGCTTCAGAATAGGAGATAAATTATTCCACAACAAAGTGTCGGTGTACATGTTGGCTATATTTGTAGGTTTCTTACCGCAAATTGCGTATTTGAGTGGATATATCAATAATGATGTAGTATCACTGATGAGTTGTTTCATTATCTTTGATGCATTGCTTACAGGAACTACCGGATGGACACTAAAAAAATCACTTTACCTTGCATCAGGTGTCAGCTTCTGTATGCTCACTTATTATTTTGCGTACATGTGGGTGATTATTGCAATTGTCGGTTACATTTTTACTTCATATAAGTCAACTCAAAACAAGATAAAGACTGCAAAAGGGGCAGGAACTGTTGCGATGATGGTTTTTGTAATGGCCGGTTGGTATTTTATTCGTAACATAATTATTTACAATGGTGATGTTTTTGGACTGAATCAGACGGCAATTTCAGCCAGTATGTATGAGGCGGAAGGTCATGAAGTCTTTCACGCAATTTCTGCCCAAGATCACGGAATGAGTTTTAGGGAAATGATGTTAGATAATTCACTTGATATCGGATGGATTCGTACCACAACAAGAAGTTTGCTGGGTCAGTTTGGATATATGGCCTATACTATGCCTGAATATGTCTATGATTTTTACAAGTGGTTTCTTAGGTTGGGATTATTTCTCTTAGTTTATTTTAAGGAGAAGACAAAACTGAGAAAATCGATTGTGTTCTCGTTGATAATATCGGTAATAGCTGTTGTCGCCATATCTGCGTACAACTCATTTTACAATGATTATCAATCTCAAGGCAGGTATATTTTGTCGGCAATTCCTGCTATAGGAACGTTTGTGATTGCAGGCTATGACGCTTTGGGAGAGCGGCTCGCAAGTCTGAAGTTTGTGAGAAAATCAAAGGTGATGCAGGTTGTTACTGGGAATGCAGTTCAGGTTGTTCTGTCGATAGCATTGATAGGTATATTTATCTATGTTTTAAAGACAGTTATGATTCCGAATCTGTTCTGATAATATGTATAACAAGATAATACAATCAATAGAGAAGATAATGGATGTAGTTGCGAGATATACGCTTGCTGTTGCTTTCTCAGTGATATTTATCATTGGTTTGTTTATTAAAGCAATGTATTCTTTTGACGATTCCCCTTACTTCACAACACCTACCGTATTTGATTTTTTATCTTTCGCAGTTGTTATATTGATTACATTCATAGCTTATAAATACAGAGACTTTATACAGAAGAAGACCAATTACAAATTGTGTTTTGTCCTGTTTACAGCTGCTGCGCTTGCATATGTTATTCTGGTGCCGCTTATTCCTTTTTCTGATATGAGCGCAGTTTATCAGGGCGCTATTCTTTTTGCGGAAGGCAAGTGGTCTGTTTTTTTTGATATGCCATATTGGAATGTTTTCCTTGTAAATATGAAGCTTGCCATGTTCTGGGGAGTTCTGATATTTCCGTTTCCCAAGCAACTAATCACTTTTAAAATATACAATATAATAATGATGTATGCTGCTGCAAGGCTTACGGGAGAGATAGCCAAAAAATACACAGCATATTACAATCTTGTATATCTTGGTATTCTGTCCTTCCTGCCGTTTATCATCTATGCAAATCATATTTATTACGACATGCCTGTAATTATGCTGATTGTTCTTGGCTTATATTTATATATCCGAAGAGACAATCTGATTATGAGCCTCATTGTTCTGTCGTTTGCGGGAGTAGTACGAGACACGAGTTTCTTAGTTATTGCATCAATTGTAATAGTATATGTTATTGATAACAGAGGCATCAAGGGAAGAGAGGCGTATCACGTCTTTTTTAGATTGGCTGCCGCCATAGCGTTGTTTATCACAATAAAAACTGGGTTGCAGCTCGTAGTAGAGAAGTTTCAGCAAAACGAATATCAACCATATCCGTCGTGGAATGGGTACTATATCGGAATTAACGAGACCGAATTCGGATTTATGAACAATGCTGAGTTAAGTTACAGCAGAAGTTTACAGGATGTCATTGACAGAATCAGAGAATACGGTCCGGTAAGAATATGCAAAATTTTACTCAAAAAGACATTCTGGTTGTGGAGCCAGGGAACATACCAGGCTCAACGGTATGGCTTTGGTATAGATACAAACGAATGGAATGACAAATTTCAATATCAGACCTTTATTACGCCTTACGTTCTGAATGATTCTCAATTTTTGAGAAAAGTGATAAATGCGTTTGGCCGTGCACAGTACTATGTTTTGTTCGGGCTATCAATAATTACACTTTGGAGAAAGAGCAGCGCAGACAAATTCAGATTATTTATCTATATGTTTATGGCAACGTTTCTGATTATGCTGTTATTCGAACTTAAATCGCGTTATATTCTGTTTCTGTTTCCGTGTATGCTGATAATGGCGATTGACTGTTTTGATTATCAATTGCCGCGGAGAGTCAATTAGTCTTTGCCATAACCCGCTACTTTATATATAATAGCAGGATAACTACGGTTGTTTTATCAGGAGGCGTCAAATGAAAGGAATTGTACTTGCGGGAGGCTCGGGCACCAGGCTCTATCCTCTGACAATGGTTACTTCGAAGCAGCTTTTGCCTGTTTACGATAAGCCGATGATTTATTATCCGCTGTCCGTGCTTATGAGCGCGGGGATCAGGGATATTCTGATTATATCGACGCCGACGGACACTCCGAGATTCGAAGAGCTGCTCAAAGACGGAAGCCAGTTTGGTATAAATCTGTCTTACAAGGTGCAGCCGTCACCGGACGGACTCGCACAGGCGTTTGTGCTGGGCGAGGAGTTTATCGGGGATGATGATGTGGCGATGGTGCTCGGGGATAACATTTTCGCCGGACACGGAATGGGATTGAGACTTAAAAATGCGGTCGGGAATGCCGAGAGCGGCAAGGGCGCGACGGTGTTCGGGTATTATGTTGAAGACCCGGAGAGATTCGGTATTGTGGAGTTCGACAGCAACGGGACCGCGGTGTCTATTGAAGAGAAGCCGTCACAGCCGAAGAGCAATTATTGCGTTACGGGGCTTTATTTCTATGATAACAAGGTTGTTGAGTACGCGAAGAATCTTAAGCCTTCCGCGAGAGGCGAGCTTGAGATTACCGATCTCAATGCCATCTATCTTAAAGAAGGCAGGCTCAATGTCGAGATCCTTGGTCAGGGATTTACATGGCTTGATACAGGGACACATGAGAGTCTGTTTGAAGCAGGCAATTTTGTGAAGACGATTGAGCAGCATCAGCACCGCAAGATCGGCTGCCTTGAGGATATCGCGTATCTGAACGGATGGATTGATCGCAGTCAGGTTGAGGAAGCAATCAGGAAGATGGGCAAGAGCCAGTACGGACAGTACCTGCAGGCTGTGCTTGATGACAAGTATATTAACAAGATTAAGTAAGAATTAATAACTGAAAGAAGGATCATAAAAAATGAAGATTATCGTTACCGGCGGCGCCGGATTCATCGGAAGCAATTTTATATTCCATATGTTAAGAGAGCATCCGGATTACAGAATTATCTGTCTCGACAAGCTCACATATGCCGGCAATCTGTCAACACTTGAATCAGTTATGGACAACCCGAACTTCAGGTTCGTCAAGGCTGATATCTGTGACAAAGCAGCGGTTGAAAAACTTTTCGAAGAAGAGACGCCTGATATAGTCGTTAATTTCGCTGCCGAGTCGCACGTTGACCGCTCGATTGAGAACCCTCAGATTTTCCTTGAGACGAATATAATCGGAACTTCGGTACTTATGGATGCATGCCGCAAATACGGCATCAAGCGTTATCACCAGGTATCGACAGACGAGGTTTACGGTGATCTGCCGCTTGACCGTCCGGACCTGTTCTTTACGGAGACAACACCTATACATACGAGCTCACCTTATTCATCTTCGAAGGCCGGAGCGGATCTTCTTGTGCTCGCGTATTACAGGACGTTCGGACTGCCTGTTACCATATCGCGCTGCTCGAACAACTACGGCCCGTATCATTTCCCGGAGAAGCTTATTCCGCTGATGATTGCCAACTGTCTTAACGACAAGCCGCTGCCGGTTTACGGAGAAGGACTCAATGTAAGAGACTGGCTCTATGTTGAAGATCACTGCCGCGCGATTGACCTGATAATCCATAACGGCAGAGTAGGTGAGGTTTATAATGTCGGCGGACACAACGAGATGAAGAATATCGACATAGTTAAGCTTATCTGCGAGTATTTAGGCAAGCCGGAGTCACTTATCGTTCATGTTGAAGACCGCAAGGGTCACGATATGCGTTATGCAATCGATCCTACCAAGATTCACAATGAACTCGGCTGGCTTCCTGAGACCAAGTTTGCCGACGGTATAAAGAAGACAATAGACTGGTATCTTGCAAACCGCGAGTGGTGGGAGAACATCATTTCCGGAGATTATCAGAATTACTATGAGAATATGTACTCCAAGAGAGTATCGGAGGGAACGAAGTAATGAAGTTTTTTGTTACAGGAGTAGGCGGTCAGCTCGGGCATGACGTGATGAACGAGCTCGCTTCGCGCGGTTACGAGGGCGTCGGCTCAGATATAGCACCGGTTTACAGCGGTGTGGCGGATGGCTCGGCAGTTACGACTATGCCGTATGTACAGCTTGATATTACCGACGGCGACGCAGTCATGAAGGCAGTGTCTCAAGTCAGACCTGATGTTGTTGTTCACTGCGCGGCATGGACGGCTGTTGACGCGGCTGAAGAAGAAGAGAACAAGCCAAAGGTTCACGCGATAAATGTGGATGGAACGGCGTATATGGCCAAGGCTGCCGCTTCAGTGGGCGCGAAGATATTCTACATCAGCACAGACTATGTTTTCGACGGCAAGGGCGACAAGCCATGGACGCCTGACTGCAAGGATTACGCGCCGATCAACTATTACGGTCAGACCAAGCTTGAAGGAGAGCTCGCTGTTGCCAAAGCTACGGACAGGTTCTTCATTGTGAGAATCGCGTGGGTATTCGGAAAGAACGGCAAGAACTTCATCAAGACGATGGTTAACGTGGGAAAGACTCACGATCATGTGAGGGTTGTAGCGGATCAGATCGGTACACCGACTTATACTTATGATCTCGCGCGACTTCTTATTGATATGAGTGAGACTGATAAGTTTGGTTACTATCATGCAACCAACAGCGGCGGATATATATCATGGTATGATTTTACACGTGAAATTTACGAGCAGGCCGGACTTGCCGATAAGGTCACCGTGGAAGCTGTGACGACCGAGGAGTATGGTTTGTCCAAGGCGGCGAGGCCTAAGAATTCAAGGCTTGATAAGTCAAAGCTTGTAGAGAACGGGTTCGAGCCTCTGCCGACATGGCAGTCTGCGCTCAACAGATATCTGAAGGAGATGAACGGCTGATATGGGTCAGATTAAAGTTACAAATGCCCCGATAAAGGGCTTATACATTATTGAACCGGCTGTACACGGCGATGAGAGAGGTTATTTCGTTGAGACCTATAATCAGCGCGATATGCATGAAGCCGGGCTTGACATGGTGTTCGTTCAGGATAACCAGAGCATGTCAACCAGAGGCGTTCTCAGGGGTCTGCATTATCAGAAAGAATTTCCTCAGGGCAAGCTTGTTCGTGCAATTAAGGGAACGGTTTTCGATGTGGCGGTTGACCTGAGAACCGGGAGTGAGACGTACGGACAGTGGTTCGGTGTCGAGCTGTCGGCGGAGAATAAGAAGCAGTTTTATATTTCGCAGGGGTTTGCACACGGTTTTCTTGTTCTTACAGAGACTGCCGAGTTCTGCTATAAGGTTACCGATTTCTATCATCCCGGTGATGAGGGCGGACTTAGATGGAATGATCCGGACATCGGTATCAAGTGGCCGGGAGTCGTCGGAGAGGCTTTCGAAGACGGAGCTTTGCTGAATATAAACGATCGCGACAGAAACTTTCCGGGCCTTAAGGGCGCGTTCAAGTTCTGATCGAGCAATAGATAGTAATGCCTGGTAAATTACATACAGCGGCAAAACATATTGACTTCGTGATGCTTGATGTCTTAAGCATCGTTTTATCCTTTGTTTTTGCCTATCTTATAAGAATTGACAGAGTTGACGACGGCGTTTATTTCGAGATGTACAGAAATCTCGGTATAATTATCGTCGCCATTTATCTGGTGCTTGTATCTTTCAGCAACGCGCACAGCAATGTTCTTAAGCGATCTGTTCTCCGTGAGATATGGCAGATAATGGTTCTTAACGGCGAGATTATCGCCATCATGAACGTAGCACTCTTCGCGATGAAGACATCTGCAGATTATTCGCGTATGTTGTTCGGTCTGTTTGTTGTGTTTGACTGTCTCATGATGTTTGCGCTGCGTATGATGCGCAAAGCCGTGCTGCTCAAGCGTTTCAGCGAGGGCAAGGATACCGCCAAGGTTATAGTGGTTACCTACGAGAATACTGCCGAGAAGATAATTGATACACTTAACAGGGAGAATTCCGGCTACTATGAATTCAAGGGAATCGTACTTATCGGTGAGTCGCAGGAGACCGAGATAAAGCGGATTCCTGTAATCAAGCTCGACAAAATACTGGACTACGTTAAAGAAAATGCCATTAATGAGGTTTATATTTTTGTCAAACACGGCGAAAGCGGCAAGCTTATGAGCCGTTTTATGATCATGGGTCTGACGGTGCATGTCGGGCTCAATCTTGAGCTTCGCAACCTGTCGAATGTCTCAATAGATCAGGTTGATAATTACACTGTTGTTACCTCGACAATCAGCAGTGCCACTGTCGGTGAACTCTTTATCAAGAGAGCCTTTGACATACTGGTTGCTGTTGTAGGAATGATTGTTACGGGTTTTCTGTTTATTCTGGTGGCCCCGATAATCAAGTCCCAGTCCCCGGGTCCGGTTCTGTTCGCTCAGGAGCGTGTCGGCAAGAATGGCAAGACATTTAAGATGTACAAATTCAGGTCTATGTATTGCGGTTCCGAGAAACGCAAAGCACTGCTGCTCAACAAGAATGAGATGTCAGGACCTGTGTTCAAGCTCGAAGATGACCCGAGAGTGTTCCCGTTCGGTCGATTTATGAGAAAGACAAGCCTCGATGAGTTCCCTCAATTCTGGAATATCCTCAAAGGCGACATGTCACTTGTAGGTACACGTCCGCCGACAGTCGACGAATTCGAGCAGTATAAGACGCATCACATGAGCCGCCTGGCGATGAAACCGGGACTTACAGGAATCTGGCAGGTGTCAGGCAGATCGAGCATCACGGATTTCGAGGAGATTGTGCGTCTTGACAACGATTACATAAGAAACTTTTCGCTGCCGATGGATATTATTATCATCGCGAAAACGATTATCGCGGTGTTCGGCATGAGGGGGTCAAAATGACAGAACCTGTGGTTACAATCATGGTTGCGTCACATAAGCCTTATCCCATGCCGGATGATGCCATATATCTGCCGCTTCAGGTAGGGGCGGCGGGCAATGAGACAATCCCGGGCTTTACGCGCGATGACACGGGCGACAATATATCGGATAAGAACGACATGTACTGCGAGCTTACGGGGCTTTACTGGGGCTGGCGCAATCTGACCGATACTGACTACATAGGGCTCGTCCACTACAGAAGATTATTTCGCGGCAGGAACGGCGCCATAACAGGAAAGGAAGTCCTGAAGACGCTTGAGACGCACAGAATTATTGTCACGTCCAAGCGCCGCTACTTCATAGAGACTTTGTATTCGCACTATGTTCATACACACGCGGCGGAAGAAATTGATAAGACGCGCGATATTGTAAAGTGGATGTACCCGTCATATATCGGAGATTACGATAAGGTCATGGAGAGAACGTGGGGATACATGTTCAACATGTTCGTGATGCCGAAGGATATGGCAGACAGATATTGCAGCTGGCTCTTCAGCATACTTGATGAGCTTACTGCCGCGATAGGGACCGAGGAGCGTTCTGATTTTGACAGGAGATATCCCGGAAGAATAGGAGAACTGCTGTTCAACTGCTGGCTTGAACACCAGCTTGATTCAGGCATAATAACCCGAAGAAATATCTGTGAGATACCGTTTATGTATACGGAGAAGGTAAATCATATTGAGAAAGCGTGGGGTTTTCTTCGTGCCAAGTACAGCGGAGTAAAACAGGAAAAGAGCATATAGGAATGAGTCTTAAGTCGGCAATGGAATCAATTGACGCCAAGGCGTTGGGCCTGAAAGTACCGGACGATTCTGATATTGCGAATATTCATGCGGTCTTTCTTAAGGCTCTTAAAGATATTGACCGTTTCTGCACAGACAATAATATCGAATGGTCGCTCGCAGGCGGAAGCATGCTGGGAGCTGTCAGGCATAAAGGTTTTATACCTTGGGATGACGATGTTGACATACATATGCCAAGGCGTGAATTTACCAGATTTGCCGAGGCCGTCCGGAAAGGCGGTCTTGAAGGTTATTTTCTGGCCTGTCCGGGAGACGAAGGATATATGTATCACTATCCCAAACTGTTCATAAAAAACACTGTTTTTCGAGAGGTTCAATCGGTTCCCGGGGAATACAACGAGATGTTCATTGATGTGTTCATTCTTGAGGATACACCCGATAACCGTATTGCCAATGCGGTGCGCGGCCGGATATGTATGTTTTATATGTTTGCATGTTCGTGCACAAGGGTACTTAAGTGCAGTGATAACATGTTAAAATATACAGCAGGGAACGACAATGCTACCGCTGAAATCAGAAAGCGCATAAGGCTGGCGAAGCTGCTCGGGCGAAGAAGCGTCGAGTCGTGGTGTGCGCGAGCCGACAGGTACTTCTCCGGATGCAAAGCGTCAGACTCCGGGTACATAGTTATTCCCGGCGGAGCAAGACACTATTTCGGCGAGATGTACAGAAGAGACTGGATATGTGAGACCAGAAGAACTGAATTTGAAGGAATGATGCTTCCTGTCCCGGCCAAGTCAGAGAAGATGCTGGCTTTAAGATACGGAGAGAATTACATGGAGGTTCCGCCTCCCGCGAAACGCGCGCATCATGCGCTTATTGAACTTAGAACTTAGCATGCGATTATCGTAATGACGGCTGTAACAGAGCTGTAAGGACGGTTTAAGGAGAAGAGAAAATGAATTATGCTATTATTTTGGCGGCGGGCGTCGGCCAGCGGATGAGAAACTCGGGAAGACCGAAGCAGTTTCTTGAAGTTTATGGCAGGCCGATAATTATTCATACACTGGAGAAATTTGAGGCGTGCCTTGATATAGACAGCATAGTAGTTGTATGCAACGCCTCCTGGATAGATTATATGAACGATCTGGTAAAGAGGTTTGAAGTCAGAAAAGTAGCGGCAGTTGTTCCGGGCGGATCATCACGTGCCGAGAGTATTATGAACGGACTTGAGCCTGTCAGGGCCTGTGCAGGTGAGGATGATATTGTAGTGATACATGACGGCGTGAGACCGCTTGTAGACGTCAATATAATCAGTGAGAACATCCGCGTTGCAAAGCAGTACGGAAGCGCAATAACGGTTCATCCGGCAGCGGAATCCATAGTAATTACAAGCGGCGAGGAAGCTGAGTTTGCAGACTTCCGCAAGCGCGATGACACATATACTCTGACGTCTCCTCAGACTTTCAGACTTCAGCTTATCTCGCAGACATATGCTTCGACAACGGATAAATCCGAAGACGGTCTGCCGCTTCTTGATACTGCCCTGGCATATGCTTCACTTGGAAACAGTGTGCATATTGTCCGTGAGAACAATCACAACATTAAGATAACAACGCCGGAAGACTTCTATATGCTCAAGGCTTTGCTCGAGCTTGAAGAGAACAAGTCGGTGTTTGGAATCAATTAGGAGGCAGGGCGGACTTATGGAGAAGAGAGACCTTGACATTATTTTCGCGAATGCGGTGAACTGGCGCATGTACATGGATACTACAGTGCTGGTGACCGGTGCGACAGGAAGAATCGGAATGTATATCCTGGAAGCTCTCGTTGAGGCAGACTTAAGGTACAATCTCAACATGAGGATAATCGGTCTGGCACGCTCGCCCGAGAAGGCCGCTTCGGTTTTCGGCAACACAATGGAGCTGCCGAACGTCAATTTCATATATCAGGATGTGTCTGAACCGATTGAGGCGGATGGCAGAATTGACTATATTTTCCATACAGCAGGTCCTGCGGCGCCGGTGGATTTCAGGGATATACCGGCAGAGACTCTGTGGGCGCATGTGGCGGGGATGCATAATGTGCTTGAACTCGCGCGCCTGAAGAATGTACGTCGCGTTTTCTATACATCGACAGTGGAAGTCTACGGGGACTGCAAGGCCGACGGGAAGATGGACGAGAATTACATGGGACCTGTCGCAAACCTGTCAAGCCGTGCATGTTACCCGGAAGCGAAAAGAATCGCCGAGACAATGCTCGTCTGTTATAAGGCTGAATATGGCATCAGTTTCTGCGGATGCCGAATGAGCCACACACTCGGCGCAGGAATATCGCTGACGGACGGAAGGGCATTCGCGGAATTCATTGCGGATGCGCTGGCAGGCCGCGACATAGTCCTGAACTCGGACGGTTCGGCGGTAAGACCGTATACATACGTAGCAGATGCCGTCAATGCCATGTTTATCATTATGGACAAGGGAGAAGACAGATTCTACAATGTTGCGTCCGACGATAATCTTATAAGCATAAGAGACCTTGCAGCACTTGTAGCTTCGCTGTCACCGTCGCACAAGACGTCAGTGATTGCGGGTGAAGGAACAAAGGATTTGCCATATCTGCCTTACAGACTCGCGACTATGGACACGTCAGCCGTAAGGTCGCTCGGATGGCGTCCGCGCGTAAGCATTGAAGATACTATCAAGTGGACCATGGAAAGTTTTATGTGATTGATCGGGAGAGGAGTATAACGCATAGATGAGCAGGGTAGTGGTAATGATGAGCACCTATAACGGAGAACGATTTCTGCGTGAGCAGATTGACAGTATCCGTGCTCAAAGAGACGTTGATGTCACACTTGTGATAAGAGATGACGTCTCACATGATTCCACGCCTGAGATCATTGCCGAGGCCGCACAGGGCAGAGATGACATTGTAACCAAGCCGTCAATGGAGAGAATGGGACCCGGAAAGAGCTTTATAAGTATGCTCTATCAGTGTTTTGACGACTATGGGGATACCGCCGATTACTACGCTTTCGCGGATCAGGATGATGTCTGGCTGCCGGATAAGCTCGCTGTCGCCGTGTCTGCGCTCAGGACACTGCCCGCCGGACGTCCCGGACTTTACTGCTCCAATCAGATAGTATACAAGGATGGCAGGCGTTGCGGAATGAGGTTCTCCGAACCGCCAAACATGACTCTGGCCGGGCATATTACGCGCAATCTTCCGTCAGGATGCACTTATCTTCTGAACCGTGAACTTGTCCGTGCTGTCTGTGAGGCGGATCATGCCGACGACAGAATTATTGAACGCCGCATCCACGATTCATGGATGATGCTCGTGGCGCTCAGCATAGGAAGCGTCATATATGACCACGATTCATATATTCTCTACAGAATACACGATCACAATACGGTTGGCATAGAGAAGGATCCGTGGGCGAAAGTAATGAAGGTCAAATACCGTAATCTTACGGACCGTGAATTTGCCCATTACAGGCGAAGGACAGCTGCGCAGCTTCTCAAGTCGTTTCCTGATATATCGGGACGTAACCGTGAGATTCTTGAAGAGGTGGCATATTACACCGAGAATCACGAACTTAAGCAGCGCCTGCTGAAGGATAATGAGGTGATGGCGGGAATAGGCTCGCCGCTGAAAGTTATTCTTAATATAGTGTGATGTTGGATGAGTACTGAAATATTTGTAGTGACACATAAAGAAACGCAGATGCCGGAAGAGCCCTGCTATACGCCGCTTTTTGTCGGTGCCGCGGGCAGAACCGTACCGGAGGGATACAGGCGCGACGACACGGGCGATAACATATCCGCCAAGAACGACTCGTACTGTGAGCTTACCGGCGGATACTGGCTATGGATGAATACCGATGCCGGTATAACGGGTCTGGTGCATTATCGTAGATTTTTCGCACATGTAAGAGGCTTTGAATACAAGAGCAAACACATAGTGCTGAGCAAGAAGAATGCATACCGCATTTTGTCCGCCGCAGAAGCGGAGAAAATTCTTGCAGGCTGCGACATACTGGTGAAAAAGAGCCGTACCTATAAGGAGACCAACGAGACGTTGTTCTATCGTGACTTCGGCGCGGAGATAATGGACGAAGCACGTGCAGTGGTACAGTCTCAATACCCGGAGTATTCATCCGGATTTGATCGCAACCTTAATATGCATTACCATGTCAACTGCAATATGTTCATAGGCCACAAGGAAATTGCAGACCGCTACTATGACTGGCTCTTTGATGTCTTGGGGCGGGTAGATGAAGCGCATAAGAACAGAACCGGAGACAGATTCCATAACCGCGAGCTGGGATATCTGGGTGAAATTCTGTTCGGAGTGTGGCTCGACCACAACCGGATCAATTACAGGTTTTATCCTGTGGTATGCACTTCGGAGCTTGACTATACACACCCCGGAAGAGCGGAAGGATGCCTTGTCTACCCGCATGAGCTGATTCGCCTCAAATTTTCGAGGGCAAAGAATGGATGAGTCAAAGACACTGAAACGGAATGTTTTTATGAGCGCGCTTCTTGCGTTCTCAAATGTCATATTTCCTTTTATCTCATTTCCTTATGTTACGCGCATTCTGCTTCCTGCGGGAACAGGTCGCGTATCGTTCGCTACCTCGGTGCTGTCATATTTTCTGATTGCTGCGCAGCTCGGTATCCCGACATACGGAATACGTGAAGTTGCCAAGGTGCGCGATAACCGGGCCGCGCTGTCAAAACTTGTCTGCGAGCTTCTTATAATAAACGCGATAACCACACTTCTGTCATACATAGTGTTTACCGTTGCGCTGTTTACTGTTCCGCGTATGTCTGAAGACAAGCCGCTGTTTGTCATATCAAGTCTTGTACTGTTCTTAAACTGCATCGGCATGGAGTGGCTGTACCGCGGGCTCGAATGCTACACCTACATAACCGTTCGGTCGATTATATTCAAGTCTTTGGGCGTCATCGGTATTTTTCTGTTGATTCACGCACCGGCAGATTATTTAAAATACGCCGCATTAGTAGTGTTCTCGGGTTCATGCTCATATATCCTCAACTTTATTAACGCGCGCAAATACGTGAGCTTCAAGGCTATTACCTCAAAGCTTTCAATCAGGCCGCATCTTAAACTGATAACAGTATTTCTGGCTATGGCCGTAGCGACAACAATCTACACTCATCTTGACATGGTTATGCTGGGTTTCATGCGGACCGACACCGATACCGGTTACTATGATGCCGCAGTCAAAATCAAGACTGCCCTGGTAGGTGTCGTCACGTCTCTCGGTGTCGCACTCCTGCCACGGTCTTCAGCCTATTTAAAGCAGGGCAGAACCGATCAGTTTTACCGCATAACCCGCAAAGCCATGAACTTTGTTATTCTGCTGGCTCTTCCGGTCTCGCTGTTTTTTATAATGTATGCCAAAGAGAGCATTCTTCTCGTCGCCGGTCCGGAATACGGGGGCGCGATAATTCCTATGCAGGTAATAATGTTTACCGTTCTGTTTATCGGAATGAGCAATATCACCGGAATACAGGTGCTGGTTCCTCTTGGCCTCGAAAAGCAGGTGCTCTGCTCTGAGCTTCTCGGTATGACAGTAGACCTTGTAATCAACATAGCTCTGATTCCTCGTCTGGCTTCTACAGGTGCGGCAATCGGCACTCTCGTAGCAGAACTGTGCGTGGTTGTCTGGCAGCTAATCGCACTTCGCCGTAACACTCCTAAGGCACAGTCTATCTTTACAGATGTAAGACTCAAGGCTGTCATACCGGCGATTGTCTTATCCGCAGCAGCAGCCCTGGCCGTAAGGTTTTCAGTAACGTCAGGTATGGCACCGCTTCCGGCGTTGTCATTGGGAGCGGGGGTCTTCTTTATTGTCTATCTCGCCGTCCTCATATTCGCGCGCGAGCCGCTGACATGTGAGCTTCTGAGAATTAAAAGAAGAGGTTCTGAAGCGTAATTCTGTTTTTTGTGAAACAGCGCAGCCTTCCGCCCGGTCTCGAACTGTCGCCCTTCGGCCTCAAGCCTGCTTTTCAACACCGGGTAGTCGGTTCTATATTAAGAATGACCTTGTGAACCTCATTATTTGTGCAAATTACTGACTTGGACTTGCGCCGTGCTGGTGTATATTTTCTCATTGGGTGCAACAACTTTGGGAGGATACAAAGATGCAGAAACGCAACAACGGTCTGGACGGTTTGCGGTGGTTTGCCGTGACACTTGTTATACTGAGCCATTGTGATATTTTGAAGCAGGGTGCTGTGGGAAACTGCATTTTCTTTACACTGAGCGGATTTCTGGCAATACTGCCGTTCGTCGAGAACGGTGAGGACAGATTTGCTCATCCCGGCAATATTCTTAAGTATTACGCCGGCAGGTTTCTGCGGATTGTACCGGTTTTCTGGGTTTGTCTTATTGCTGTGTGGCTGCTGATGCCGTACCGGTATTTCGACATTTTCGATATGAAGACAGACAGCTCTCTGATTCTTAATCTTCTGTTTATCAGAGCGCGCAAGCACCTGTGGTTTCTCCAGCAGGAGATAGTGTTTTACCTTATGTGTCCTTTTATCCTGCTTTTGATAGTCGGATTCAAGAAGATGTTCAAGAACATATGGATACGTGTAACCAAAGAAACTGCGGAACCGGGCAGCGCCGGAGCGCAGGTGGCAGACCTCGCGACTTCTGTTCTTCTTGCGGTACTCGCATTTGTTTACTATGCAAATCTCCACGACACGCCGATTAAGCTCATGGCAAGGGAACGCCTGATGCCGTTTGAACTGCATCAGTTTCTCATCGGCATGGCATTCGGATATATATACAGAGTTGTTGCAATATATGCAGACAAGATCAGGCAGCATAAGTTCGCGGGAATCATCGGAAGTGTCTATATGTGTCTGTTTGTGCTGTTCTGCATTCTCTCATCCAGAACATTCCTTGTGGTCTATTTTGATGACGAAGGTCTTGATGATTATCTTATAGGGTGGGAGCAGCCGATGCTGTTCGGGTGTCTCAGCGGCATCTTCATTATTTTGCTTCTGGTGGAAAATGACGGCTGGTTTGCACGTGCTCTTGGAAACAGATTTACAGCATATCTCGGCAGAATCAGTTTTGAGATGTATATACTTCATGTTTTCTTTCTCAAGGCATTTGATCAGCCGTCGCAGTACAGGCAGTGCGTGCTGGTGTATAGTGTTACCATCGCGGTGTCCATTGTGGTTCATAATTATGTCGAGAAGCCTTGTATCAGGTTCGCGAAAAACTTAAAATTCAAGGATGTTGTAGCATACTATAAGTGTACTGTTAACCGGTGATTTAAGGGACGGGAGAAGCATGACTGATAAACCGGAGAAGAAAATTACCAGGCGGGGAACTGTAATCAGAGCAATCCTGACTTCAGTTCTCTTTTTTGCTGTTGCGCTGATAATAACAGCAATGCTGTGGTGTATGGATGTCTGGCGCGATATTACAGTGGATGAAATAATTTTCCATCTGAGCGCACCGCTTGAAGGTACATCTTCGGATGTAATCAACGGCTTTCTGCTGCGCTCACTGATGCCGGCTGTGATTGCCGCGGCCCTTTTCTGCTCAGTAAGGTTGTTTCTGGGACTGAGGTCTTTCGGTCCTTCAGGCTCAGCCGGCTCTTCCGGTTCATCCGGGCGCGCAGACCGCATTGTAAATCTTGTATGCTGGGTGATGGCGGGAGTTATATTGATTCTGTCATCGGTGCAGTTCTGTCTGCGGTACGGCGTTGTCAGGTATATAGCGTCGCAGACGATGAACTCGGATTTTATCGCAAACAATTATGTGTCGCCGGATGATGTCAATCTGACATTTCCGGAAAAGAAAAGAAACCTCATATATATCTATCTGGAATCTATGGAGATGACCTATTCCGACAAGGCCGACGGCGGCGCTTTTGATGAGAACGTTATTCCGGAGCTGACTGATATCGCGCTCGGCAACGAGTGCTTCAACGGCGATTCCGGCACGCTCGACGGTGCGCTCGTCACAACCGGAACCGATTACACAATGGCGGCGCTTGTGGCACAGACGGCAGGCATACCGATAAAAGACGGAATAGGCAATGCTGCAGCATCCTATGCGGATTCGTTTTATCCCGGAGCGAGGGTGTTGGGAGACGTGCTCGCAGACGCAGGCTACAACCAGACATTCATGTGCGGCTCTGTCGCTTACTTCGGCGGAAGGGAACTTTACTTCAAAGGACACGGGAATTACAAGATTTTCGACTACAAATATGCGGAAAATAACGACTATATTCCCAAAGGCTATAACGTCTGGTGGGGCTTTGAAGACGAGAAGCTTTTCGGGTTCGCAAAAGACGAGATTACAGCGATGGCCGCGGAAGACAGGCCTTTTAACTTTACTATGCTGACGGCTGACACTCATTTTGAAGACGGTTATGTGTGTGACCTGTGCCGGGATGATTTTGACGATCAGTATTCAAACGTTATGGCATGTTCAAGCAGGCAGGTCTCGGCGTTTCTGGACTGGATCCGGGAGCAGCCGTTTTATGACAATACAACGATTGTGATAAGCGGCGACCACACGACGATGGACTCGGATTATCTTGACTCTATAGATACGGATTACCAGCGACGGACCTACGTGGCTGTCATAAATCCTGCGGCGGAGTCCGACAATGATGAAAGACGCGAATACTGCACACTTGACATGTTTCCGACGACGCTGGCGGCAATGGGAGTTGATATTCAGGGCGACAGGCTTGGGCTTGGTGTAAATCTTTTCTCCGATAAAAAGACGCTTATGGAGCAGTACGGCTATGATTATGTTGATACCGAGCTTGCGAAGAAGAGCAGCTTCTACCAGACGATCGGCGCATTTGACACGCTGACTGCCGACATACTGAAACACCTTAAGTATCTTAATCTTACCGCCGATCTTGACGCGGACAACACTCTGGCCATTGATTTCTGGGGCATCGAGAACGGCACGCTCGAGATTGCTTCCGCCCGCGGAGAGTTCTACAAGCAGGACGGAACGCTCGTAGCCAGTGCAGTTTTTACGATTGATGCGGCGAAAGACCACAAGGGTGAGTTCGACCTGAGTTCTCTCGGGTTCAGAGACATATACACAGGTAACATGAAGCTTTATGCGACGGATACCGACGGGGTCGAACATGTTATCTACGACAACGACGATAACACTTCAGTACTTTCTTACAGTGATATTTCCTCATATATTGATATGCTCGCGAATCTGGACGATGTAACCGTTATGATAGCTGGCAAGGATGAGTGTTCGACAAATCTGACGCCGGCAATCAGAGCCGAATTCAACAAGCTTGGTCTGTCGTGTCCGCTGTATGATCACACGAACTACTCATATTATGCCGTCGCCACGGACGGCGAGCAGCCGATAGAGCAGGCTTCACCTCAGATGCTTCAGACATCGGGAGAACTTGAAGACGGTACGGGCTATGAGATCACGAGTGCCGGACTTCATTGCGGAAATGTCGCGTCGATAGAGATAGGAGATAACGACTATGCCATCAATACGCGCGGACTTAATATTGTCGTCTATGACAATGATGCCCACAGGGTAGTTGACCGCCGTGTCTATGATCTTTACGGTCAGTCGGTTACTTCGTATATGGATGACGATTCCGTCGATGTGACCTATGATTACGACAGCGAGGCGCAGACTCTTGATGTCCTGATAACAGGGACTTCTGACGTAATCCTCAAGAATCGTAATCTATATGTCTATATGTACATATGGTCGGCAAACGGACCTGCCGAAGTGACACGTAAAGTCTTTACGGAAGGTACCGATGACAACGGCTGGACCTGTTTCAAAATTGATGATCTTGACGTGTCGGGCTATGATCCGGATACTTTCGGAATGATGATATTCTTAAAGAGCCAGGATACGGGATTTATTGATTACAAAACGAAAATGGTTGTCGATTTGAACGGCGAAGGTTAGAATTATCCTGTGGAGGATTAGTTATGTCAAGGCCAACAAAAGTCAGACGCGTATGCGTCGAACCGCAATTTACCCGCTTTGTTCCGGTCGGAGCCGATAAAATCGACTCGGTTGTCCTTTCCATTGAAGAATTTGAAGTAATGCGCCATGTCGACTACCAGAAAATGACACATGAAGAATGCGCCAGACATATGGATATCTCAAGAACCACTGTCACCGAGATTTACGAATCCGCGCGGTTCAAAATAGCCGACAGCCTCATCAACGGCAAAGTTCTCTGTATAGAGGGCGGCAATTACCGCGTTTGTGAAGGCGCGAAAAGCTGTAAGGTCAATTCCGGAACTGCAACGTGTGACAATAAGTGTGATGAGTGATTACCCGGGTGGATGCATCTGATGATTTTTGTGTCATCCGAAAGTATTTTTAATTACAAACAGTTTAAAATATAGCATTTGCGGACTGCGTTTGAGATAATAAAACGCAGGTGAAAAGAGGTAAGTGCAATGATAGAGACAAATGTCAATGACAGCAATTTCGATTCCGAAGTTATGTTGTCTGATATTCCGGTTATAGTCGATTTCTAGGCTGAATGGTGTGGTCCGTGCAAGATGATGAATCCAATATTAAACGAACTCGCTTCTCAATATGCCGGCAAAGTGAAATTCTGCAGGTGTAATATTGACGAGGCTGAAGGGACCGCAGAGAGAATGAACGTAACAAGCGTTCCCGTTATAAAATTATGCAGGGACGGAGCTGTTGTTGCTGAACACCTGGGCTTTATGTCCGGCAATCAGCTCAGAGAATTTATAGATAATAATTAAGAGGCGATGCTTCTGCTTTTTTTGCGGCGTGTGGTGGATTTTTCGTCACTGCCGCATTAATTTTGCGGTTATTCAGACAGTCAGGTTTTGAAATCCGGAATCATTGAATCTCCGGATGAACCGAGTTCCTGAACAAAAGCATTTGTCTGGCCGAGAGAACTCAGCAGGGTGCACATGGAATTATAGTGCTCTGCCGACAGGTGCCGGCGCAAACGCGGGTCAGAGTTGTGATCCGACGTAATATGAGGCATGGGTGTATACTGGCTCATCAGGCTGATTGCAATATTGTTGCCGTAACGTGCACACAGATATTCCAGGATATGCTTGGTATCGAAAAGACATCCGGGAAGCATAAGATGTCGCACAATCATGCCGCGCATAAGGAGACCGTCAGGCGATAATGTGTAGCTTCCGACCTGCCGGTACATCTCGTCTATGGCGAGGCAGCATGTCTGGAAGTAGTCCGGTGCGCCTGCAAATCTGCCGGCAATTCCGGCGGAGAAGAATTTCATATCCGGCATATAGATATCTGCCAGACCGTCGAAGAGCCTTAGTGTATCAACCGAATCATATCCGGAACAGTTTATGGCGACAGGAATCTTAAGACCGGATAGTTTTGCTGAGGCAATTGAGTCGGCGACGGTCGGCGCGTAGTGCATCGGTGTCACCAGGTTGATGTTGTAAGCGCCCTGAGACTGCAGCTCAAGAAAGACATCAGACAGCATATGCGCGTCCATCTTTGTGCCACGGCCGGTGAGGCGGTGTGATATGTCGTAATTCTGGCAGAAAACACAGCCTGTTCCGCAGCCCTCAAAGAAAACCGTGCCGCTGCCTCTTGCAGCGTTGATACCTGATATCACAGGTTCTTCGCCGAAATGAAGCTTGTACAGATTTACTACAGGGTATGACGGGGACTTGCAGAAGCCGGTGTCGCCTGAAGTTCTGTCCACTCCGCAATGCCGCGGACATAAATTACAATAAGAATAAAGGTTTTCCATGGGGACATTATATTCCAATAGCGTCATTTTTCCCAAAACAGTTGCTTTAAGAATATAAAAATATAGTGTTTTCACACCATTTGAACAATGCCCTTAGGTGATAAAATTGCGTTATGGCTATTCATGAGGAATGTGGTGTATATGGAATTTGTGGCGGTGAGGCTGTTGCCTCACTGGTGTATTACGGACTTTTCGCGCTCCAGCACAGAGGTCAGGAATCATGCGGAATCGCAATCAATGATGATGCTTCAATCAATTGTCTTAAGGGAATGGGGCTCGTGAGTGAGTTCTTTACGCCGGAAAAGCTGGCGCAGCTTAAGGGCAGCACGGCAATCGGGCATGTCAGATATTCAACAACCGGCTCATCCACAGCAGACAATGCACAGCCCCTTGTTACTCAGTATATAAAGGGCACACTGTCCATCGCGCATAACGGCAATCTGACGAATGCCATATCGCTCAAGGCAGAGCTCGAGGACAGCGGAGCCATATTTCATACAACGGTTGATTCAGAAGTTATTGCGTATATGATTGCGAGCGCCAGAGCGAAGACAGACTCCGTAGAAGAAGCCGTAAAGAGCGTTATGCATAAGATTCAGGGCGGATATGCCCTGCTTGTCATGTCGCCGAAGAAACTGATTGCGGCGCGTGACCCGTATGGGCTCAAGCCGCTGGTTATGGGCAGAATCATCAGGTCTGACGGCGGTTATGCAACAGTGTTCGCATCCGAGACCTGTGCGCTTGCGGCTACAGGTGCGGAATATGTAAGAGATGTTTTGCCCGGCGAGATTGTTATTGCGGATGACAGTGGCGTCAGGTCGCTGGATTCCGGACTGACGGTGAAGGTGAAGAAATGCGTTTTCGAGTATATATATTTTGCCAGACCTGATTCGGTGATTGACGGAATATCGGTTTTTGAAGCAAGAGTCAGAGCCGGGGCTCTTCTGGCCAGGCAGTATCCTGTTGATGCAGACTGTGTTATAGGTGTGCCGGAGTCCGGAATTGACGCGGCAATGGGCTATGCGAAAGAGTCGGGAATCCCTTATGAGAAGGGGTTTGTGAAGAATTCATATGTCGGACGCACATTTATCAAGCCTTCACAGCAGCTTCGCGCGCAGGCGGTGAGAATCAAGCTCAACCCGATTGCGGCCGCAGTAAAGGGCAAGCGCGTAGTCATGATTGATGATTCAATCGTTCGCGGAACTACAATTGCAAATATCGTAAGAATGTTGAGAACAGCGGGTGCTGCCGAGGTTCATGTAAGAATATCGTCGCCGCCGTTCACAAATCCCTGCTATTACGGAACTGATGTACCTTCCCGTGAGAACCTGATTGCGTGTCAGCACACGCTGCCGGAGATTCGCGAGATAATAGGAGCCGATTCACTCGGATATCTTCGTGTCGACTCGCTCGACGAGATGCTTGGTGAAGAAGGCAGGCACTATTGTGATGCCTGCTTTACCGGTGATTATCCGAATGTTGACACAAAGATTGATCTTATGAACGAGGACGCCGGAGTCCTGGAGAAATAAAATGTCAGATATGAATTCCTCCAACGGCACCGCAAGACGGCGCCCGGAAGTGAGGTCTGCGGACAAGATAATGGAACGCGCGCTGAAGCGCGAGTCAACAGACATGGATCGTCTTGAAGGAGACGATAATGCCACGCGTCAGGTAAAGAATGCTGCCAAACGGAAGGCAAACAACTCAAGGACGGCAGCTCTTCTGGGAATTCTCGCCTTTGCTCTGCTTCTTGTAATCGTCTGGCGTGTCATGCACCTTATCAATGGAGAAGCTGACAAACTTATAAGAGATGTTACCGTTGAAGTCGGAAGCACTGCGAGCGAGTCAATGTTTTTCTCGGAAGAGCCAAACATACCGCAGCTGGTATCGTGCAATCTGAATTTCGATGCCGTCGATTACTCGGTTCCGCAGGACATTCATTTTACTATTACGATGTACTGGGCGAATATTGTCTGTACACTTCATATTGTTGACACTACCCCGCCTGCGGCACAGGCCGTGCCGCAGACTTTGTTCTCCACTGACGCGCTGCCGGATGCATCGTCATGTGTTACGGGGATTACGGACGCCACCGCCGTCACCGTATCGTGGCTTACGCAGCCTGATATTGCATCGGGCGGCAATCTCACAGGTCAGGTGCTGCTTTCTGATTCATTCGGCAATGTCAGTGTGATTGACGTTCCGTTCAATGTTACAAAGGATGTGACACCGCCTGTAATAAGCGGTGCAAAGGATCTGACTGTTTATATCGGAGATTCCATCGCGTACAGGGACGGGGTTACCGTTACAGATGACATCGACCAGAATCCGACACTTACGATTGATGCTGACAGTGTTGATCTGACGACTCCGGGAACATATATAGCCGGATATACCGCGACTGATTTCAGCGGCAATAAATCCACACGCAACATTACGGTGACGGTCGAGGAGAAACCTGCCACATACGTAGAGCCTGAAGTTGTATACGCGGCCGCAAGAGATATTCTGAGCCAGATAACAACGGACGACATGAGTGATATGGAGAAGGCTCTTCAGATTGTCTGGTGGTGCAGGTATAACATTCACTACGCGCAGAGCGGCGACTCTTCATCGTGGGAGCGGGCGGCATATAACGGTCTCGTCAATCGCACCGGAACATGCTATACATTTGCCTATGCGGCCAAGGCAATGTTCGATTGCGCCGGCATCGACAACGAGATTGTCAGGCGCGATCCCTACATTCATGAGAAGCATTTCTGGAACTACATCTGCATAGACGGGCAGTGGTATCACTGCGATTCAACTCCAAGACACCTTTACTCCGGGTATTTCTTTATGTATACAACCGAAGAACTTGAAGCCGTCTGGATGAACGGATGGAACGGCTACAGCTTTGATGAGAGTAAACATCCGGCGAGTGCCACCGAGTCGGTTCAGGACAGAATAGACTATGCCAACCACACGATTATCGGAGATACCGCCGGAAATGTTCAGACGGATTCTCAGAGCGATACTTCGGGCGGCAGTCCCGATGAGACTTCTGACACTGCGGATGGCGGTGTCTAAAAGGTTGATGGGCATTTGAGATTTTATAGTATAATAACTGCATGAATATTTCTGGAAAGTCAAAAATAACACCACAACTTGCGTTTCTCGTGCTCTTCACGGGAGTAGTTTTGTATACTCTTGTTCTATTTCTGACTACCGGGGGAGAGAATCTCTTCGGACTGTTCTTTTCGGATATTATCGATAATTTTATGGATTTGTTCAACCCGCTTAAGTTTGTTTACGGCGGCGATCCTTACAAGTATGTCGAGCTGGGCGCAATGTATCCGGCTCTGTGTTATGTTATCTGTGATGTCACCGCTTTTTTCCTTCCGGCAGACTACAGGACAATGAGTCCGTATGATATGGGCAACCACCCGCAGGGAGTAATTCTGCTTGCAATATGGACTGTAATTCTTGCCGGCGCGATTATTGCCTATGTTTTGTGCTTTCTCAAAAAGCGCAAGGTATATTACGTCGTTGCTGTTGTGTTCAGCTGTCTTTACAGCGCGCCGGTTGTTTTTCTTTGGAGCCGCATGAATTTTCTCATTCTGGCTCTTGCTTTTCTTCTTATGTTTATTATCGGCAAGGACTCAAAGAACAAGGTTATTCGTGAATTATCCTATGTATGTCTTGCAATATCAGCGGCGATAAAGATCTATCCCGCAGTTTTCGGTGTATTGCTTGTTCTTGAGAAGAGATGGTTCGACACGATAAGGTGCGCGATATACGGTCTGATAGTTTTCTTTGTTCCGTTCTGGTATTTTGACGGCATTACTTCGATTAAGAATTTCCTGCATAACCTTATATACGGAATCGGCTTTACCGATTACGAATGGACGGGAGTCGCATACAGAATTGATTTCAAGAACAATCTCGCCATTCTCAAGTGGCTCATAGGTGGCGATCCGTCAGTTACGCCGCCGAGCTACAAGCCCGCCATGATTCTTGTTCTGGTGGTGCTTGCCGCGGGACTTTTCATTTTCACGGATAAATGGAAGAAGGTCCTTTGTGTTACCATGATAATGGTGCTCGCACCGTCTTTTAATTACGCATATTCCGCCAGCTTCTACCTTATTCCGATGGTTCTGTTCATGTCCGCGGAATCTTCAAAGGAAAATCAGGCGCGATGCCCTGCGGACAGAATTTTCGGATACTTCTACGCGGCGGCACTGGTGATGCTTCTTGCTCCTTTTACAGGCCCTACGCGCTATATGTCGGACAGATGGGCGATTGAGAGCCGCAATCCGCTGACTGACGCGGTGTTCCATCAGAATATAGGACAGCTTATATTGATAACCGTTGTGGCAGTGGATCTGTGTGTTGCTTCACTGCGTCTTATAAAGAGAATTACAGATAGAAACAGAATTGAGAGAAAAGAACAGACATGAGCGAAAAAACAAGCGACAGGCATACGTTTGCGGTATGTGCATACAAAGAATCTCCTTTTCTTGACAGCTGTCTCGAATCACTTTCAAACCAGACAGTGAAGTCGAGAGTTATAGTCTGTACATCGACACCGTCGGATTACATAAAGAATCTGGCGACCAAGTACGGCTATGAGTATTTTGTGAGGGACGGCAGAAGCGATATAAAGGATGACTGGAATTTTGCCTATAACTGTGCCGGAACAGAATATGTCACGATAACGCACCAGGATGATATCTACCTTCCCGAATATTGCGAACAGATGCTCAGACTTACAGACGAGAGCGAGAAGGCCGGAATGCCGGTAACCATTTATTTTACCGACTACAAGGCGTGTAAGAACGGAATCCCGTTAAGAGACCGCAATTCGTCAATCAGAAGAATTCTCAGATGGCGTCTGCGCGTTCCGAAATGGTCATGCAACAGCTACATAAAGCGCAGAACTTTTTCGCTCGGGAACGTAGTGTGCTGTCCGACCGTCACATATCACAAGAAGCTTCTCGGAGACTCTGTATTTACTTCCGATTACAAATTCAATATAGACTGGGACACATTCAGACTTCTGTCCTACAAGGACGGCAGATTTCTTTGCAACGAGACGCCTTTGCTGTACTATAGGATACATCCGGGGGCAACAAGTGCGGAATTTATCAGAAGCAACGAGCGTTTCGACGAGGATCTGGTGATGTTCTGCAAATTCTGGCCGAAGTCTGTCGCGAGATTCATAATGTGTTTTTATCCCGCAGCCTACAAGACGTACGGGAAACTGTAAGGGGGACAATATGACGCCGATACTATATCTTGTAATTCCGTGCTATAACGAAGAGGCGGTTCTGCCTGTGACGAGCGGGCTGTTTCTGTCAAAGATAACGGCGCTTACAGCGTCGGGTGCCATATCAGACAGGTCTCGAATTGTGTTTGTAAACGACGGCAGTGCTGACAGAACCTGGGATATAATAAGCGGTCTGTGCGAGAAAGACTCTCACTATGCCGGAATCGCGCTGTCCCACAACAGAGGACATCAGAATGCATTGATCTGCGGACTTATGGAGTGCGCTGATTTCTGCGATATCACGATTTCTCTCGATTGCGACGGTCAGGACGATATAAACTGCATAGATAAAATGGTAGAAGAGTATGCCAAAGGCAGCGAGATTGTCTATGGCGTAAGGAACGACCGTTCCACAGATTCATGGTTCAAGCGCAACAGTGCCGAGACATATTACGGCATGCTTAAGTTCATGGGTGTGGATATAATTCCTGATCATGCGGATTACAGACTGCTAAGCTCGCGGGTCATACATGCGCTCTCAGGCTACGGTGAAGTAAATCTTTTCTTAAGGGGAATTATCCCGCAGCTGGGGTTCAAGAGTTCAAAGGTATACTATTCAAGGGCTGAACGCATGGCCGGATCAACCCATTATCCTCTTGCGAAAATGATTGCTTTGGGAATGGACGGCATAACTTCATTCTCGATAAAGCCGCTTCGTATGATAACCGGTCTCGGAGGGATTATTGCAGTTGTATCTTTTGTAGGAATTATCTATATAATTGTCGGTGCCGCCACCGGCAACACAACCCAGGGGTGGGCTTCTATGACGTGCCTTCTCTGCTTTCTGTCGGGAATACAGATGATAAGTCTCGGAGTCATAGGTGAATACATAGGAAAGATATACCTTGAGACCAAGCACCGTCCGCGCTATATAGTCGACAGGATTATCAATATTGAGGAGGATAAGTAATGGATATTCTGTATGTGGTAATGCCGGCTTATAACGAAGAAGATAACATTGGGGATGTTGTCGCTTCATGGTATCCGGTTCTCGAAGGCAAAGACCCGGCGTCCCGTCTTGTAGTCGCAGATGCAGGAAGTGCAGACAGGACTCACGCGATTCTTGAAGAGTTCAAGGCGGAGCATCCGCAGCTTGAGATTATCTCAGATACCGGGAAACAGCATGGCCCGAAGGTGATCGCGCTTTATGATTATGCAATCAGGAACGGAGCGGATTTCATATTCCAGACTGATTCGGACGGGCAGACAATGCCGGATGAATTTGACGGCTTCTGGCAGCTTCGCAATGAATACAAGGGAATTTTCGGACACCGCAGGGTCAGAGGTGACGGCAAGTCCAGAGCTTTTGTGGAGAAGACGGTATGTTTTCTGCTTAAGGTTTATTTCCATGTGAAAGTTCCGGATGCCAATGCCCCGTTCAGACTTATGAACGCGGGAACGGTAGCAGAGTATCTGCCGCGGCTCGATAAAGACTACAATCTTCCGAATATTATGATGACTACTTATTACGCATACTATAAAGAGCCTATGACTTTCCGCGAGGTTACGTTCAGACCGCGCCAGGGAGGCGTCAACTCAATCAACATTCCCAAGATAGTCAAGATCGGATGGAAGGCTCTCAGAGATTTCCATAATCTCAAAAAGGCGATGTAATGAAGGCAGGACGGAAGAATATCATCAGGGCTGTCGTACTGACGCTTGTCAGCGTGGCTTTGCTGTGGTTTGTTCAACGACTTCTGATGCCGAAATATCAAAAGGGTGTGGTTGAAGGATCATTTACAGAGGAATATTACCGCGAGACTGTACCGCACGAGGTTCTGTTTTTCGGAGACTGCGACGTTTATGAGAATTTTTCGCCGGTCAGGATGTATGAAGACTACGGAATATCTTCTTATATCAGAGGCTCCGGAGAACAGTATATATGGCAGTCATATTATCTGCTCAAAGATGCGCTCAGAACAGAGACACCAAAAGTTGTTGTTCTGACAGTTCATTCACTTCAGTTTAACGAGGCACGCAAAGAATCCTATAACCGTATGACTCTGGACGGCATGCGCTGGTCACAGGATAAGATCGATGTCATCAATGCCTCAATGACTGACGGTGAGAGCTTTATCTCATATGTTTTTCCCGTTCTGCGTTTTCACGACCGCTGGGACGAGCTGACCGCAACTGATTTTGAGCATGTCTTCTCGAAAAACATTACTTCAAACAACGGCTATTATATGAGATGCGATACCGTTCCTTTCGACGGCTATCCGCCTCAGACCCCGCTTATAGATTCTGCTTTTGGAAGCAATGCCATGGGATATCTTCAGAAAATCACAGACCTGTGCAATGAACGCGGAATAAAGCTGATTCTTGTCAGAGCGCCGATCGAGTACGGCTGGTACGAGCAGTGGGATGAGAATGTTCAACAGTTTGCCGATGCGAACAATCTGACTTATATCAACTTCAACGATTATGTCTCAGATATGGGGCTGGATCTGTCGACCGATACTTACGATGCCGGAATTCATCTCAATATCTACGGAGCGGAGAAGCTGTCGGATTTTTTCGGTGCGTATCTCAAGGCTAACTACGACCTCACGGATTATCGTGAAGACCCCGAAGTGTCGTCAGTCTATAATTCAAAGATTGAGTTCTACAATGCCATGAGAGATGATCAGTTAAGTGAGATTGCAAAATACGGGCACCTTGTGAATTACGGCGCGAATGCCATAGGGTAACTGTCAAATTATAATAAAACATACGTATAATTCAGTTCAATTTTTGTGGTCTATTTTATCTTTTTAAGTGTAAAATAAAAATCTGTGTAAACTTCTAATCTAATTTTTGGAGGACTTTCTATGAATATCAAGAAAATTGCCGCACTTGCTCTTGCCGCTTCAATGCTTATGGCAATGGCAGCATGTACATCCGAGGCACAGCCTGTATCATCTGATGTAAAGGTTATCGCAACAGAGTCTCAGAATGGCTCGCAGAACTGCGAGACCGGCGCAGCACCTACAGTTGATGAGAATGCCGCATCAGAGAATTATGTTTTCACATATCAGGGCGTAAATGTAATTGTAAGCACTTCAATGAACGACATTATTGACAGCCTTAATGCGGTCGCCGGCGAGCCAAAGTACTTCGAGGCAGCTTCGTGCGCAGATGACGGAATGTCAAAGACATATACCTATAACGGCGGTTCTTTCACCGTCAGCACAAATCCTAACGGACTTGTTGATGTAATTGCGAATATCACACTTTATGATGACACTGTTTCAACGGCGGAGGGAATCTGCATCGGTTCAACCAAGGACGAAGTCAGCGCTGCATACGGCGAGGCGACCACATCAACCGACACAACATATACCTACGAGAAAGGAACTTCGACGCTGGTATTTGTTTTCGATGCCGACAGCAAAGTCAGCACAATCATTTATAACGCCAAGCTCTGATCCGGCAGATGAAAAAGCGCGGGAATGAAGCAGCTTCGAGAATACTCGGCTTTATGGTTATGCCTGTTCTTGCAGGCATGCTGTTCGGCTCGTATCTTGCATTCAGAATCTACTCGGGCTTTATCGAGAATGTTGAGGCAAGCTGTATCGACGAGGTCAGTGTCAATTACGGCCATCCGATAACGATAGGCGATTTCTTCACCGACGTACCGAAGAATGCCAGGTTTATCACGAACGTGTCGCAGATAGACACCGGCATTCTCGCAAGCTACGACGTGGCGATTGACTGCGACGGACATGTTATGCATTCAATTCTCAATGTTGTTGACTTAACCGGTCCGGCGGCTGTTGCGGTACCATGCAGAATGTATTGCGGGGAAGCTCCGGCACCGGAGACACTTGTGAAGAATATATTTGATATGTCTGATGTCACCGTCGAATACGATCAGGGTGCTCCTGATTTTACGACCGGCGGAGATTATGATGTCGGAGTAAGACTCACGGACGGATTCGGAAACGTCACTGTTGTTCAGGTTCCGGTAACCGTCATTGACGACCATAACGCACCTGTAATTACCGGTGCGCACGACATAGAGTTTGTTATCGGAGGAACTGTCTCTTACAGGGACGGCATCACCGTAAAGGACGACTATGATGACAATCCTACGCTTACAATAGACAATTCCGGCGTAAATCTTGATATAGCCGGCACTTATCCGCTGATATACAAGGCATCTGATGAAGCCGGCAACGAGACTTCCGTTACGGTGAATGTCAACGTTGTGGTTCGTCCGTCGGCAGGACTTACCGATGCCGAGGACGCGGCTGTAATTCAGCAGGCATACGACCTTGCGACTGACGTTCTGTCCGATATCACTGAACCGGGTGATACGGATGTCGAGATAGCGATGCACATCTTCTACTGGTCATACCATCATCTTGGATTTGCCAGAGGTACATCCGATTACACTTCATGGGCACACGCGGCTGTCAAGGCATTTACGACGCGGACATCCTCCTGCTACGGACATTGGGCGGTTTGCAAGGCGATGCTTGATGTCGCCGGCATTGAGAACATCTGCGTCACACGTTTTCCTGATACATGGGCAGTTCATTACTGGTCACTCGTCAAGCTTAACGGCGGATGGTATCACTGTGACCCGCAGGCCTGGGACGCTGAGAATAACTGGGGTCAGTTTGTCTTTATGTGTACCGATGAAGAACTCGCGGCAATGCCGGGCAATCACGATTTTGACGAGACTTTGTATCCTGAGCGTGCGACAACGTCCGTGCAGCAGTACGTTGATGTTTATACCGACTCGATAAGTCCTGATTTTCCGTATTCGGAGGGCTGACGCAGGCAATGATTCCGATGATAAACAGACGAATAGGAGTTCCTGCATTGATATGCGCGGCAGGACTTACGGTTGCTGTTGTAACCGCCGTAAATGCAAACGCCCAGCCTATCGGCGAGATTTGCATTGAGACCGGAACACAGCTCAGTGAGAGACTGTTTTTCGATGATGTGCCTGAGGATTGTGCATTCACGACAGATGTATCCACTATAGACACGTCGGTTCCCGGCACATATTCACTGACGATTACATATAACCGCGTATTCTCGAAGACAGTGCTTGTCACCGTCATTGATACCACCGCGCCTGTAGGACAGGCGGTGTATAAGCATTTCTATGCAGGCGACATTCCGGACGCGGCCGACTGCGTTACAGGAGCTTATGATCTGTCCGGTGTTGTCAACATAAGCTACGGTTCCGATATGCCGGACTTAAGCCTTGGCGGCGATTACGATGTACCCGTGGTTCTTACGGACAGGTACGGAAACTCATCTGTAATCAGCGTGCCGTTTACGGTAACAGATGACCACAATGCGCCTCTGATTTACGGACCTTGTGAAATGGTGGCCGGTGTGAATACCGACTATATGAGCGGGATTACCGTTACCGATGATTATGATGACAACCCGGAGTACGGGTGCAACTACTCGGCGGTGGATCCGGACGTTCCCGGAGAATATCCCATAATCTACTGGGCTTTGGACGAAGCCGGCAACTATACGCAGACAACTGTGACGGCTGTTGTTATTGACGAAGATGCGATTGATTACTCCGGCAGTGCCTATGATATAGCGGCAAGTGTTCTTTCTACCGTCAGGAGACGAAGCAAAG
>Ga0116193_1000665_pt1 | contig 31262 bp, 23 predicted proteins | sample AD_UKC115_MetaG_FD_89892 | JGI IMG/M metagenome (GOLD analysis project Ga0116193, IMG submission 89892) | Active sludge microbial communities of municipal wastewater-treating anaerobic digesters from Hong Kong - AD_UKC115_MetaG | ecosystem: Engineered > Bioreactor > Anaerobic > Digestate... | reverse complement strand
TGTGGCAATAATCACTAAATAACTTAAAAAACTTGTTTTTTTCATAATGAATAGAAATTTGATAATGTTTGATTTTAATTGTTATATTGTGCTAAGTAAGATTCAAATCCTTTTCCTAAATCTTTGAGTGAACGTAAAGTTAATTGATGATAAATTTTAGATAGATTAAGTGTTGCGTCTTCATTATTATACCAGCCTACGATAGCGGTAATATTTCCTTTCATGCTTGAAGGAGGTAATGGTTTTGATGCGAATTTAGCATATTCACTGGTTGATACAAAAATCGAGCCAGTTCCATCTTGAATTTCTCTGGATTGTGGATAACCAATGCCATCTGTTGGTGGAGCAAAAATTTTATACTCTTCAGGTATTGTAACTGGTTTCCCATAATCAGCTCCTTTGCCTGTGAAATAAGCATTTTTTATGCAAACGAGTTTATTAAATAGAGAAGAACCTGCTGCTTTAATTTGAGCAATGGTCATGGTATCGGCTTTGACAGCTTGTGGCTCAGGTAATCCATAAGCAGAGATATGAATATCGGACAATAATTTGGGCATTCGTCCAGGTTCAATTCTATTGTTTTTTTCTTTGTTTACATATCTGATACCAATTTGAGGAGATTCAGCATATTTGCCAATATACAAATCATTACAACGTACAGAAATTCTTTGCCCCAAAGGATATATAGCCGATAAACCACTAACATCAATGGAAATTTTTATGGCTTGTGCGTTTTCTCCTTCTTCCTGCACCGTCAGATATTTATAAACATTGCCTTCTACATCAGAAGAAGTAACAATTCCATTGAAAACAATATCTGAAGAAGCATTTTCAATTTTATCTGCTGTAAATAAACCTGTAGAAGTCATATAATTATTCTTTAATTCAGCAATAGTAATAGTAGCTTCCCACCTTTCGCCTTGAATTTTTTCAAATGGAATCAGATCAAATTCAGTTTTTGCACAACTTCCTAAGAATATGGCAAGAACAAAATAAATATATTTTACTTTTTTCATTTTTCCTAATTATTAATTCTTTTAAACAATTATATTTTATTTATCAAATGATTTATTGATCTTTTAAAACTTATATCCGATATGGAAAAACACATTGAATCCCCAAGCATAATAATACTTGTTGGGAAATCTATTCAGCCCTGTTAAATCAATGGCTCCATCGTTGAGTGGCAAGCGGGCTTGCTGATAGCCGCCGGTGATCATTTTTTGGTTATTCAAAATATTACTGGCACTTAAATTAAAATTTAAGGAGCGTCTGTTTTTTAGATAAATTAATTTCCCAATTGATGCATCTAAAAGGAAGCCATTTTTGAGTTTTTCTTGGGTGCCCAGTGCTGCTAACACTTCTGGTGTAGTATATTTTGCCATATTGTTTTCAGTAAACCTGTTAGGAGCAAAGTCCAAATAGTTGTTGTCAAAGTAATTCAAAGTAATATCTGCAAACCACATTTTTGGGTGGAAATAGTCTAATGTAATGTTAGCTGCTAATTGAGGTCCATTGGCAATTTTTAATCCTTTTGTTAAAACTGTTTCAGTAATATCAGGAAACGAACCATTTTCAGGACTTTTAATTCCTTTTGCATTGTTGGCATAAGAGTAATCAGCATAAGTGCCGGCTATTGCCACAGAAAAATTACTATTTAATTTTATTGATGCTCCAGCTTCCACACCTTTATAAACTTTATTTACGTCTGCCAAAACATGATTAATAAAGGTTCGATATTCATCATCGTAATAACCCAACTTATCGGAGGTACCATAAACGTTCGTTTCAAACAAGCCAATTCTTCCTCTGATCACAGGAAAGCTGAAGTTGTAATTGATGTCAGCAGACCAAACTTTTTCAGATTTTAAATGCGGGATCAAGGTATCTTTGATTCGTTCTGAAATATAAGATTTGCTTGCCAGCGGAGCTCTTGTTTCGGCAATTCCATTGATGGACAATCTGTTTCGTCCATCAATTTTATAAGTAATACCAGCTTTTAATGACGGATCTACAAACCACCAAACTTTGCTTTTACCATAAGAATTTTGAGGAGCACGGCCATTTTGCATGAAACCATACCGATAAAATTGTGTGTAACTTAATTTTGCTGCATAAAAAATATCAAATTGAGGTAATGTCCATTCGTTTTGAATAAAAGCACCTACATAGAGAGTGTTAATATTGTAATGATAGCCAAAAATGTCATCTTTATGAATAACAGCATTTGGATTACGTAAATCATTTTGAATAATGTTTGGATCAGTTGGAAAATCACGTTCAGCAAACTGATCTATATCAATCCATTGATTTCCACCTAACAGATCATCCATTGTTTTGTAATGCATGCCTTTATTCATTTTTCCTTCAATACCGCCAGTAAGTTTAAGTTTTTTTGTAAACTGTTGACTATAAGTAGAATTCAAGACTATTTCCATTGCATTATTATGACGTCGTTCTACAGCGTACTTTGCTGTGCCAGAAGGATTTATAATATTATTTCGGTAATTTGCCAAATAAAGTTCTTCCCAATTGATTTGTGAAACATTTGGATCGGTTTTCCACAGAGAGATCATTTGATTTCTAATATCTTCATTTTGTTGAAAACTAGGCATATAACGGTAATAATCAGGACGAGGATCGGGAGCATTATAATAAGCAAGTGCAGAATTACTATAAAAATTATAATGGAAGGCTATTCCGGTTCTTAATAATTTTTTTTCGTCGATTTTAAATTCATGAGAAAGAATAGCAGCCGGGTCAAAACTTTTCACAATTCTTGAATTTCGTTTTTTCCCTTCCTGATATCCCCAATAAGGATTATAGTAAATGGAACCTACCAAATCAAAGGTTTCTTGCGTAGTAGCACCTTGTTGAGCTCGTTGGGTAGGAGCTCCAAAAGCTACAAATGATAAACTATGTTGCTTATTGAAGACTTTTTCGGCAGAAAAGAAAAATCCAGCAGAATTATAAAATGTTCCTTCAATAATTCCTTCATCTGCCCAACGTACTACTGCTGATCCAGCAAAAGCCCACCCGTTTTGCATCAATCCTGTTGCATAAGTAGCTTGTCCTCTAAGTTTGTAAGAACGATTACTGTAGGCAACATTTGCTTTTGTGCCAGTTGCATAAGTACTGGCTTTTGTAATAATGTTGGTAACGCCTCCAAGATTGCCGTAACTAAAAGTAGCAGGACTAATTCCATAAGTTTTATCTTGATTTCGCATGGCATCATTCAAACCTCCTAAAGAAGAATAATTAAATAAACCTCTTTCAATGTCGTTAAAATAAACTCCATTTATGTATGTTGATTCATAGTTTTGATCATAACCACGAAAACTAAAACGCATGGGACTGAATGAATAACTTGCCTGGGAAAGATACACATCGCCTTTACTTGCTAAAACAGGTGAAATATTTTGAGTAGCTCGTCCTTCTTCATTTTCTAATTGACTTTCGCTTAATTGAAGGATAATATCCTGTTTCATTTGCTGTGCAATGTCTTCACGCAAATAAATGACACCAAGATCGTTTTCTGCATCCGCTTTTAAATGAATAAATTTAATTTGACTGAAATAACCGTCTTTGGTAAAACGAATTTCTTCGTCGCCTGCTTTTAAATAACTTAAAGAAAATTCTCCATTAGGATTGGTAATCGTAGAAATATTTTGTTTTAATAAAGTTACTTTAACGCCCGGCAAAGGCTTGTCAGTTTCTGCTATTTTAACTACTCCTTTTAATGAGGTTTGTGCAATTAAAATTGTAAAAGAGTGCATAACGATACATAAAACCACTGCTAATTTTCTCATAAGTAAAAAATTAATTTATGTAAAATATTTCATATAGAATTTTAAAAAGGGGTGACAAGGTAAAACTTTTTTTTGAATTATTGAATAAATTTTCAGAAAAAATTTATCCAAGAAATTTTTTCTTTTATTTTTAACAAAGAAATATTAGGATAAATTTGTATTAATCTAACTAAAAACTATTATTGAGAGAAAAAAATTTAAAAGAAAATTTAACATTTTACTGAAATACTTCAAACAATAAAAATTGTTTTAATAATGAATAAAATTGATTTTTTACGAAAAATGTTTTTTCTTTCAATTTTTTTCTACACTTTTGTTGTCTTTTAATAATAAATTAAAAATTTCTAGTTATGAAAAATCATCCATTATTCGTGTTACTTTTTTCAGTTATTCTAATATTAGGAATTTCTTTTCAGAATACTGTTGTTGCTTCATCATCCAATAAAGTCAATGTTCAGGTTGCATGCGTTGCTTTTTATAATTTAGAAAATTTATTTGACACGATTGACAATGAAAATGTGAACGATGAAGAATTTTTGCCTAATGGACCTTATCGATGGAATTCTATGAAATATTATTCAAAACTTGAACACCTTTCGTATACAATTTCTCAGATTGGATTGGATGTGACACCAGTTGGAGCGATTATAGTTGGTGTATCAGAGGTTGAAAATAGAGGTGTATTAGAAGATTTGGTTAAACAACCAACTTTAGTAAATCGTTCTTATGAAATTGTTCATCATGACAGTCCAGACCGACGTGGTATTGATGTGGCGCTATTATATAATCCCAGATATTTTATTGTGACCAATAGTAAATCATATCGATTATATACACAAGACACCACTTTCCGCACCCGAGATCAACTAATGGTAAGTGGTTATTTGTTTGATGAAAAAATTCATGTGATTGTCAATCATTGGCCTTCTCGATCAGGAGGTGAATTAGCTTCACGACCTAAACGAAATGCTGCGGCAGCTCTTACCCGTTCTATTGTTGATTCCCTATATAGAGTGGATCCAAAAGCAAAAATTATCATTATGGGTGACCTCAATGATGATCCTTTCAATGAAAGTTGTGCAAAAATTTTAGGTGCAAAAAAGAATCCTAAAGATGTAAAAGATGGCGATTTATATAATACTTTATGGAAAACTTTTGATAAGGGGATAGGTTCGCTCGCATACAACGATCAATGGAATTTATTTGATCAGCTTATTATTTCTGCCCCTTTACTTCATGCTTCTCCTAATGAATTGAGGTTTTGGAGAGCTGAAATTTTTAATCGTGATTTTTTAATTCAAAAAGAAGGACGTTATAAAGGTACTCCCTTACGTACTCATGCTGGTGGTGTGTGGTTAAATGGTTATAGTGACCATTTCCCCGTTCTACTCTATCTGATTAAGGAAATACAATAATTTTGCAATTCATATATTGGAAATTTATCTGTCTAACAAAAAATGTTTTGATAGAAATAAAATTGTGGTGATTATCCATAAAAGATATTTTTTGTAATTTTGCTATCGTTTTAAATTTTTGGCAGATAATTTCTTAACTATCATTTAATGCCTATAAAAAAGCATCTTGTTTTTTGTATTCTTTTTTTCTTTACTAATAGTATTTGGGGAACAATTCCTGTAAAACCTCGTCCGGTAAAGACATGGAAAATTTCTGATCCTTTTGCTGTGGTAGATACGATTCCAGTAGATACTTTACACCTTAATTTTCAGGATGCTAATCCCATTGATCGTTTCAGTATTGCCAATTCATATAATGGAAACTTGGGTTCTCCTATTGAACCAAAACTGTATTTTGATCGCCCTGAAAAAAGCGATTTTATTTTTTCAGAAGCTTTTTATCCTTACATAATGGATATAGAAAAAGCAACTTTTTATAATGTAAAAATGCCTTATACTCATATTGTTTACAATACGGGTGGATCCACATATCGCCAACAAGATCATATTAAATTCCTTTTTACTGCCAATGCCAATAAATCACTGAATTTTGGGACAAACCTGGATTATTTCTATGCGGTCGGCGAATATAATAATCAAGCAGCAAAACGCTTTAGCGGCTCATTATTTGGCAGTTATAATGGCAAACATTATAGTGCTACTGGCTTAGTGACTGTAAATAACATGTTCAATCATGAAAATGGAGGGATTGCTGATTCTTCTTATATATATGAACCCTTAGGAATAGCCACCAAAGATATTCCTACTCGAATTAATGGATATTCAGTTTACAGAAAGAATGTCTTTTTTTATAATCAACAATACACAATTGGATTTGAACGACCAGTTCATATTTCACCAGATTCAGTAAAAATGGAATATGTCCCTGTTACGCGATTTGCCCATACTATAAAATATGAAGATCCTCGAAAAAGATATTATGAACCTACAGTAGAAAAAGATTTTTACCAGAATACTTTTCTGCCTTTTACACAAACCAATGATACAGCTGCTTTGCAATCATTAACCAATACTGTATCTGTAAATATGGCTGAGGAATTTAATAAATGGTTGAAGTTTGGAATGACTGCTTTTTTACAGAATGAAGTTCAAAGATATACTTTTAAAATTGATTCAGTTTTAGAGCGAAAAAATATGTCGAGCACAAAGGTTGGCGGAATTCTTTCAAAATACAAAGGACCACGTTTTCGTTATGAAATTTTAGGCGAAATGGGATTGCTGGGATATAAAACTGGAGACTTTCAAATCAAAGGCAAATTGGGTGGCTATTTTAAATTGTTTAAAGATAGTATTATTTTAACGGCAGGTGGATTTGTAAAAAGTAATAAACCTTCTTATTTTTTACAACATTATCATTCTAACCATTTTTGCTGGGATAATAATTTTAACAAAACCTATCGTACCAATATTAATGGAACTTTTTCCATACCAACTCGCTATTTTTCACTAAATGTTTCTGTGGAAAATTTGACTGATTATATTTATTTTAATTCTCAAGCATTGCCGGTACAACACAATGGAAATGTACAAGTTCTGGCATTGAATTTAAAAAAGGATTTTCATTTTGGAAAATTTAATTTGGAGAACAATGTTGTCTATCAGCGAAGTTCTAATTCGGAAGTCATTCCGCTGCCTGCATTTGTCTTGTATCATAATTTATATTATAATGGCTTGTGGTTCAATGTGCTAAGTGCTCAATTAGGTGCTAATTTACGTTATTTTACAGAATATTATTCACCTTGTTATATGCCAGCTACAGCACAATTTTATAATCAGTCCACAACAAAAGTAGGAAATTTTCCAGTAATTAATGTATATGCCAACTTTCATTTGAAACAAGCTCGTTTTTTTGTAGAATATTACCATGTCAATCAGTTGTTTATGAAAACTGCTTATTTTTCTATGCCTAATTATCCCCTTTCTCCAGCAATTTTTAAAATTGGTGTTTCTACCAATTTTTATAATTAAAAGGAAAACCCAGTATTTTTAAAACTTTCGATTGATTTATTCATTTAAAAGGGTTACTTATTTATGAAAATTAAAAAGTATATTTACTTAACAATTGCTTTAGTATTATTAATTTTATTTATTAAACTATTGTTTTTCAGAGAAAAGACAGCACATGATTTGCCAGCCATCTTAAAATCGGGAAGGTTGGCTGTTGTCACTGATAGCAGCGTTCTTGGTTTTGCAATGAAAGGAGACAGTGTTTTTGGATTTCAATATGAAATTGCAAAAGCTTTTGCTGATAGTTTGAATCTTGAATTAATAATTAGTACTAATAATAATTTTAAAGAATGTTTGGAAGGTTTAAGGAAAGGCAATTATGATATTTATGCTGATTTTATTCCTATTACTTCCGAATGGCAAAATGAATATTTGTTTACTATTCCTCTTAAAACTTCCAGGCAAGTATTGATACAACGAAAAGATTCATCTGAAAAAATTATTAAAAATCAAGTGGATTTAGCTGGTGACACCATTTATATACCAAAAAAATCACCTCATAAACTACGCTTAAAAAATCTTTCTGATGAAATTGCTGATACAATTTATCTGGTTGAAGTAGATGATGTCAATTGTGAAGATTTAGTAAAATGGGTGGCTATGGGCAAAATCAAACAAACCATTTGTGATGAAAGAGATGCATTGAAGTGGAAATTACAATATCCAAACCTCGATATTTCTTTACCACTCGGTTTTGACCAGCAATATGGTTGGATGTTGTATAAAGAATCAAAACAATTGCAACAAAAATTGAATGATTTTCTGAATGATTTTATTGGAAGTGAAGCTTACTGGAAAATTTATCGTAAATATTATTAATTTTGAACTTTGTTTTTGTAAGGTTGTTTTAGTAATCAAACAATTACTAATCAGCTTATTTGAATAAAAAAATTTTTGAAAAAATAAAAATATGCCATTAAATATTCCTGCCTCGATGCCCGCTGTAGAAATTCTCAGAAAAGAAAACATTTTTGTAATGGATTCTGATAGAGCTTCTCATCAAGATATTCGTCCTCTTAAGATTGTGATATTAAACTTGATGCCTTTAAAAATTACTACTGAAACTGATTTGATACGGTTACTTTCGAATTCACCGCTTCAAATTGAAGTCGATTTTTTGCAATTGGAAAGTCATACTCCCAAAAATACGCCAATTGAGCACATGATGGCTTTTTACAAAAAATTTGATGTCATCAAGGAAAGCAATTATGATGGAATGATTATCACAGGCGCTCCAATTGAACATTTATCTTATGAGGAAGTGACTTACTGGGATGAAATCACGAAAATTTTCGATTGGGTGCGTACGCATGTCACTTCTACTATGTTTATATGTTGGGCAGCCCAGGCTGGTTTGTATTATTATTATGGCATTCCTAAATATCCATTGAAAGAAAAAATATTTGGCGTTTTCGAACATACGCTATATAATCCGCAAAACCCAATTTTTCGAGGTTTTGACGATGTGTTTTATGTTCCTCATAGTCGTTACACTGAAGTTCGTGCCGAAGATATTAAAAAAGTTCCAGAGCTTACTTTACTTTCAGAATCCGCAGAATCAGGTGTCTACATGGTGATGGGAAGAAATGGACGAGAGTTCTTTATTACTGGACATTCTGAATATTCAGTTCGAACACTGGATGATGAATATAAAAGAGATTTAGCAAAAGGGTTGCCAATAAAGATACCTAAAAATTACTATTTGAATGATAATCCAGAAAATGAACCTGTTGTTCGCTGGAGAAGTCATGCTAATTTGCTTTTTACAAACTGGCTTAATTACTTTGTTTATCAAGAAACACCGTACGATCTTAGTAAAATTCATTGAATTGAAATTCATCAGGGCAAATGAAAGGGAAAATATTTTTCATCTTGTGTTCCTTTAAAAGTTGCATTAATTGGTGGAATTTGCTTGAATTATGAGAATTATAAATAGCTAAGCTTATTGTAGTTATTTTTCCTTTTCTATATTATTTTCAAAATTCAGTAGATTTTTCACCACATATTCAGGTCTATCTTTCACTTCATCAAAAAGGGTTCCTATATAAGTTCCTAAAATTCCAATCGTAAGTAATTGAATCCCACCAAAAAACACGATGGTTACAAATAAGGATGTCCATCCAGGATCGGCATTCGTAAAACCAAATATTTTCCCAAATATCGACCACAAACCCAATAAAATAGCCAGTAAGGTTGTAAAAATTCCGAGATAAATAGCTATTTTTAATGGTTTTTTAGAGAAATACAGCATGGAAGTAGTTGCCAATTTAATCATTTTAGAAAGTGAATATTTTGTTTCCCCTGCAAAACGGGCTTCTCTTTCGTAATAAAAAGGTACTTGCTTAAATCCCATCCAGGCAATTAAACCACGAATATATTTCCCTTTTTCCCTCATTCGGTTGAATTCTCTAATAATATTTTTATCCACCAATCTGAAATCACCTGTATCAACGGGAAGTTTTATTTCGGACAAAAAATTCAAAAATCGATAAAATATTTTTGCTGAAAACCTTTTAAATAAATTTTCTCCCTTTCGAATTTTACGTACACAATACACTACTTGAGCCTGATTTTTTTTCAGTGTTTCTATCATTTGCGGGATTAGCTCGGGAGGGTCCTGTAAATCGGCATCAATAATTACAGCCAAATCAGAAGTACAATGATTTAAACCAGCCGTCACTGCATTTTGATGTCCGAAATTTCTTGAAAAGCTGATTACTTTTACATTTTTATCCGTTTTCGCTATTTCTGATAAAATCTGTTCAGTACGGTCGATACTTCCATCATTGATAAAAATGATATCTGTATCAAAATCTAATTTTTGTGAAACTTGCCTCAATCTTTTATAAGATTCAGTAATTACTTCTTCTTCATTATAGCAAGGAACGATTATGCTTAATGACTGATACATTTAAATTTAGATTTTAAAAGTATAATACTTGTTTAATAAAAAATTAATAATGGTATAAATCACCATTGCTATCAACTGACAAACGTAATTGTCTATTGTTGTATATTGGAGCAATAGATGTAAGCCGCCCAATTGTAATAAATAGGAAATAACAAAAGTAATGATAAATTTAAAAACTGTTACTGAAATTTTTCCATGGCTTTCAAAAGTCCATTTTCTGTTCCAGATAAAACTATTTATCAAACCTGCGAGATAGCCAATAATATTTGAAACATAATTAGAACAATGAAAAACCTTGAGCAACAACCAGATAACGAAAGCGGTAATGAGGGTATTTAAAATACCCACTATCCCAAATTTAAAAAATTGTATCACAATTTTAGAATGGTTATTCATACAAAGGGTTTGAAAAAGTTTTCTGAAACAAAATTATTTTAACTGGCCATTTCTGAAAAGTTTGTATAGGTTTCCACTGAGTGGTGTCTTTCAACTGAAAGAGCCATTCATCAGCGATATTAGAAATATTGGAATAAATAAAATACTCATTATTGAATTGATCATTTACTTTTTTGCCTGCATGTTGGAGTTCTATGTAGCCTCTGTCGCCATACAAGCAAAAACCAGCAGAAATTTTTTCATAATTTATTTTCTGTTGATCAATATAATCGAAACATTTTTTTCTCAATTCATAATAAGGCAAATGAGCCAGCGTACTATCCCACGATTGAGCTATTTTTTCAGGATAGATCCAGAAATGTCCGGTTAATTCAAACAGCAGAATCACGACAAAAGTAATTTTAATTTTTCTATGGTCGAAAAAATGAATAATCCCTGATAGAGTGATTAAAGTCAACACAAAAAACAAGGGTATGAAATATCTTCCTGAAAAAGGCATTCGTGTTGTAAAAACCAGAACAAGGTATTCTGCCATTAAAAATAAAAAGCAAAAAATCAATACATTATCTTTGATACTGGTTTGTATTTTTCCTCGAATAATCAGTATAAACAAATAAAAAGCAACTCCCCAAACAACAATACGTCCGTTTTCTATAAGTCGGATAATAAATTCGAAAAAATGTTTTATTATCATGGAAAAATTAGCTGGTAAAGAATAATGTCCTGCCTCTGAAGAATCGGCGAAAAACCATCCATTGATTTTAAAATACAAGTAATAATATGCTATTAATAACAGAAGAGTGGGAAGAAAAGGGATAAAAGATTTTTTCAAACATTCAAAGGTATGTTTTTTCTCTGATTGTAAATACAAATAATAATAATTTGTGAAAAACAATGCAATTCCGGTTAACAAACCTCTGGCATTAATGCCACATAAAAAAATCAAGCCTACGGAAAGTAAAAATTTTTTTTGTTCTAAAATTGCTCGTAAACAAATCACAAATGCAGTTAATAAAATAAAGTCGGGCGAAGCAATAGCAAATTGAGTCAGTACTGTTGCTTCCAAAAGTACGATGATAAGTATCCAACTTGCATATTTTTGAGGGAAAATTAGTTGCAGCAATTTTATGGTTTGATAAAGCAAAATAAAAAACCAGCAAAAAACAAAAAAGTGAGAAACCCACAAATGATAACCAAAAATTTTCCATAAGACAGCCGTCATTATCCCCATCAAAGGTGGATGATATCCCGTGGCAATAGTTTCATTACCAGAATTTTGTATTGGGATTATTAGTGAAGAAAAATTGTTTTGATAAAACCAATGTGCTTCTTTTGAAATTTGTTGAATATTGTCCCAGAAGTAGCAATGATTCCAACATACAATTGTCAATAAAGTGTAAATGCTGATAATGAAAAAGATAAAAAGAAACTGTTTTTTTATTTTTAAAGACATGATGAAAAAATTTTTTGATAATTTTTGACAGGAAAGGTAAAAAGTTTTCTTACTTCTTCATAAAATTATTTCATTTGCTTTTGATAATGAACTGTTTGTTCGAATCCCTGAATAAAAATCAATGGAAATAAAGACTAAAATTAATAAATAAACAAAGAAAACTGGCTCCATTGGTAGAATTTCATTGAAGCGAGAGCAACGAATATAAGAATAAAGCGAAATCATCCAGACGGCTAATGGCAGATAAAATTTACGAGGGAAAATCATTAAATACACCACTCCCAGCACATCTGCCAGATAAAGATAACGTTCGTGCATACCTGGCAAGAAAAAAGGTATTACCGTCACGCTTAAAAAAGCAAGCTGAATCCAGTTTTCAAAAGTAAAATTTATTTTTTTGGAGCTTAATTTTATTCCACCAAACAAAGTAAATAAAAAAGTAAAAAGGATACCTATGTTTGAAATCAATTCATAATAATTATTGCTGAACCAGATATAAAGATTGGGGAAATTCAGCGTAAGTAATCGGTAATAATCGGCTTGGGAAAAATAAATGCTTATTAATTCTGAAAAAGGTCTACCAACTAACCATGCTGGAAAAATGCTAATAAAATAGACGGCTGGAATGAGAAAAAAATGATACCATTTAACATTGCCCCGTAAGAGCATCACAAAAAAGAATGGCAGGATAAAAGCTGTTTGTAATTTTAATGAAAAAGCTATTCCTAACATTAAAACTGAAAGAAAAGATTTGTTTTTTAATGCATAATAAATGCTGGCTACCGTAAACGAAGCATAAATAGCATCACATTGCGAGAGATAACTGCTATTAAGCATCACAGAAGGAAGCAGGGGAACAATTGCTAATGCAATGATAATTACCAGATTGTCTTTAAATTTCAACCATGCAATTTTTCCAATAAAATAGGCTGTTACGTATTCAAATAAAACAGAAATTCCTTTGATAAGAAACAAAGGATTTAAGCCTGTTTTAGCAATAAAAGTCAAAATATAAAGGTAAGTAGGTGTATAATTAGAGAAATCATATTTTAAAGCAGAAAAGTAGCCATGTGTTTTTATAAAATTAATCCAGGGTTCCAAATACACAACATAATCGCCGGTTTTTACTGGTAAAAGAAAAAATTTTATGAGTAGACTGATAAAAATCAGGAAAATCCACCATTGTTTTTTCAAATAAAACAAACGGAAATTTTTATAAGTCTGTGTGATTTTATTCAGCATATCTTAAATGTTATTTACTCAAAAATATCAAGATGCTTATCAATAAGAGAAGTTGGAATATTTCCAGCAGACAAGATACTGTGATATAAAAAATTTTACATAAATTTGTATATAGCCTTAAAGATCAGCATCCATAGCTCTATTAATTAAGCTTATACCACCTATTATAAAAGGTAAACTCATATTAAAATAGGTAATGTCATATCCAGAGTTAAATAATAAATCTGCAAAATTTTCATTCGACAATCGAAATAAAAAATTAATTGCAACTAAGATAAATAATGAAAAAGAAATGAAAATGATAATTTTATAAAAATTATTTTTTGCTTTAAACGAAAAGTATATTGCTAATGCTATTATAATTATAATATCAATTCCAAAACCTTGTCTTGTTTGTAATATAAATGGATTATGATCAGTTAAAAATAAAGTTTTATAATCCCATAAAACAAAAGGTAAAAAAGATAAAATAAAAGTAACCAATCCTAAAACAATAAAAAGTATTTTCTTTTTTAAATTTATTGTCCAGAATTCATAAAAAAAATACAAGAATAAAGGAAGAAATACAGATAATCTGGTAGACATAAATAAGCCACAAACGATTCCTAAGCTAATTGTATTGTTTTGAAGATTAAAATTCTTTTTTTGTATAATCAGCAAGGCGATAAAAACCACAAAAAAATTATACATTAAATCGCTTCTTACTGAGACTTCGTACCAAAAAGCAGGAGACAAAGCCATAAGGGAAAGAAAAGTAAATGTTACTGTGTCTGATTTAGAATACCATTTTATACATAAAATCAAACAAACAAAACAAAAAATCATGCAAAGTCCCACATCTCCCAAAAAATAAAAAGGTATGTGAAAAATTTGCCAAACGGGGAATGGAGAACCATATCCTCCTAAATGAGTGTTAGCAGAGTAAGGTGATTTACCTTTAAATAAGTTAGATAAAAAATTATTAATTGCTGACCATCTATCAACTTTAAGTGTTAATGGATTGATTTTTATTTGAATAAAAATAATTAAAGCCAAACTAATTATGAAAAGAGCAATCAGAAAAAACTTTAAAAGTTTATCTTTTTTCTGGAGTTTTTGATTTATAATGAAAAAAGTTAATATAAGTAAAATATAAATAAAAAAAACGATAAGAGAATCAACAAAATTAAATCGTCTTATATATTTAAAAATAAATAAACCATTTATAATAAGATATATGATGCAAAGAAGTAATGTTTTACCGTTATATTTATAATTTTTGGTGATTAAATTATTCATAATTTCGATTGAAATTTATTTTTTGATTCTCATCTTTTTTCAAAAAATCGATGCTAATACAGATAATTTTAATAATGAGAAAATGAACAAAGGAGGTAAGAGGATATCACAAAACAATTAGCCTTATTTAAGTATTAGTTAAGCAAATGTTCCGGATAATGCTTAAATATTTTAAATGATATGACAACTTTTAAGAAAATATTTATCAAATAATTAAAAAACTTCTGATATCTTTTAAAATTACAAAAAGTTGTTCTAATTTAATATTATACATAAAGACTCCTTGTTATTTATTGACATAAAACAATGCATTTCTAACGACATCATATTATTTAAAGCATTATTCAGTTAATAAAATAGTTATCAATTAAATTTTTCTTTTATTTGAGTAATTCACGAAAAGTATTTTATTTTTTACGTTTATTAATTTATTACTAAAATTTTCGTAATAGCACTTTGACTTCCTTCAGAATTGGTGCATATAACCAGATATATTCCAGTGCTTACTCTGCGTCCATGTACATCTTTTCCATCCCAGGTAGCAATACTGCCATTCGATACCGTTTCACAAATCAAATTACCATTTAAATCAGTAATTTTAACATGTGATTTATCTACCAATCCTGTAATGGTAATTACTCCCTTATAATTTTCGCGCACTGGATTGGGATAAGCATATACATCGCCAAAAATATCACCGGCTTCAGCCGCATCACTTTGATAAGAAATAATACCATTACCAGTTCCAAAAAAAACTTCTCCTGTTACTGGATTAATGGCGATGGAAAGAATATTATTGGACAGCAAGGGACTATTGAAAGTGGTAAAATGATGAATGGTTTCCTGTCCATTTTCAGACATTAAGTAGACACCTGATGATTCTGTCCCAATCCATTTTCGATTGGCTCCATCAATCGCAATCGCTTTCACTTTTTCGTCTGCCAGCAAATAGTCGGCAAGATTGGTTCCATCATTTCTGGGAATTTTTACACGAGAAGCCATAAATTCAGTAGAATTAAAGGCATTGGTAGGATTATAAAAAAGTAAAGGTCCCATATCAGTTCCTACCCAAACAACTCCATTTTTATCCTGAGTGATACAATAAAAAGCTGTTGGTGAAATTCTTTCATCACTTGTTTGGAAAGAAGAATAAAAAATGTCTTTGTCATCGTTTTGTTCATCAAGCGTACCATTATCGTCAAAAATACCAATACCTGGTTCTGAACGAACAGACAACACCCATTTTTGTTGGGGTTTTTGTTTTAGTATCATTAGTTCTCCCAATGTGGGTTTTGAAGATAAAGAAGCATAAGTTAATTGTGACCAAGTATCATCAGATTTTCTAAATTTTATTCCATTAGGAACCAATGAATTGGTAAACCACACATTTCCTTCTGTGTCAAAAACTCCTCCATCCATACGCATATAAAGATAAGCACTATTAGGATTATCAGGGAAAATTGTTTCAATTGTACTATTGGTGAAATTGTGCCAGGTAGTGAATTGATTATTTTTAAACTCATAAACCCCTGTCCCATAAGAAGGAACATAAAAATGAGAAGGATCAGCTGGGTCTATGGCAATATCCATAAAATCCAGCACTTTTTTCCCTGTTTGAGCCTCGATATTTTTTCCATCAATGTTTGTCCATACACCATTTTCGTAAATCATAACATATCCTGGCTGATCATTCTGGTTTGACCAACGACCACCTGGAACCACAAAAAGTTTCTGACCCGAAAAACGCATTTTCCAGGGAATGTTTACAACTGGTCCTGAAGGTTTATAAGTAGAAATAATAGGCATTCCATCAGCATTTTCTTGATAGGAAATAACTCCCTGACTATTCGCAGCTAACCAGTATAAATTATTCACAGCATCATATTCAACGTCTAAAATTTTTCCCGGATAATTTATGGTTTTAAGATTCATTACCTCATCAACTACATAAACATTATTGTCTGTGTAAATAATCATTTTACCATTAGAAACACTTAAATTGGTAGCTGTAATTCCAGAGTTTTCAGAGAAAAAAGATGTCCATAAATTATTGCTATCTTTTTTATAAATTTCCCCATTTCTAAGAATAAAAAGTTGATTAGCAAAGGAAACTATCGATTGAAAATTACCACTTCCAGGAATGGTATTGTCAATGGTCCAGAATTCGTAATTCACTAAATTCGGTTCATTGACAGAAGCTTGATATATTGCATCTTTTGTTAAAGCATAAATAAAACCATTATGTACAGTAGTGTTTAATACCTGAACTTCCGATGCATTAGGACCAATATAATAAGTTTCAGCAATTTCATTTTTCTGAATATTTAATACGATGATACCAAAGTTACAGGATAAAAAAGCCTTATTTCCATAAAAGTAAATATGATTTACTCGTTTATCAGAAATTTGTGGTTTATTATACAAATCAGGAATATTAATAATGCCACCTGAACCCATAATGTCCATATTGCCATTGACATACACAATGAGTAATTGTTTAGAATTATTATCATATTCAAAATTTCCAACTACGTTATCATGAAGCCCAGAAATTTTACTGTAAAGTTCAATACTGCCATCTCGTTTATCTACTGAAAATAAAGCACTATCGCCAACTGCATAAATTTTCTGGTCAGACTGTGCAATGATGGAAACAGTATTATATGCAAGGTGAGTTCTCCACTTTCCCATAGCTAAATTGTCAGCCTGTAAAGTTTTAGCAAAGAATAACAATAGTAAAAAAAGAAAAATTGTATTTTTTTTCATTTTAATTGATGTGAGCTAATTAAAGAAATAATTTTCAAGGAGTTTTTTTATTATATATAAACAATCTTTTGTTTGTTTTATTTTATGATAGCAATCCAAAAAATTTCAGTTATTGATTTCTCTAAACAATACTTCGTTCAGTTTTAATATAAAATATTTGATAATCAATAAAATAAATATATAATTTTTGTTGAAACATTTTAGCATATCATTGAAAATCAGTATTTATGTATATTATTAAAAAACAAAAAATAGTTTACAAAATTCACTTTTCCCTAAAATGGCACATAATCTAAGTTGTGAATATTATTTTCTCCTATTAAAACCATTGAATAAATGGCATAAAGATTTTATAAAAGATGTTCTTTAACTTATTTTAAGCATACATGGAAAATTAATTTTTTACAATTATTCTGTTCCAGAAAATTTAGAAAACAACACTGCTATCGTCAGTTTGAAAAAGACTTTGATTTTCTTCGCTTCAACATAAATCTTATCAAAAAATATTGCTAAAAAAGGAAAGATAGCCATCTTTGTCGTCTATGTTTATTTTTGAAAACCAACTTTTTCAAAGAAAAGAAAAAATACCAAGATTTATTTTTTGACTGACTTGGAAATGATAAAATTGTCCACTGTATTCTATTTCTCCGCCACAAAATATTATATAAATTCTAATTTGCAAATACACAAATTTTTTTGAAAGGGATAAAACCCTTCGAATATTATGACATTTCCTCATCTTTTTTTAAAAAATGATAACCATTTATGCAATCAATTTTTAAACTTTATATAAAAACATTAATCACAATGTTTTACTGATCGAAATATTTTTCAATTTTTGTCATAAATTCAAATATACTTAAAATAACCAAAATATCAAAGAACTTTGTATTATATAGCACTATGCGATTAAAAATTAACGAACTATTGTAATAAGAAAAACTGTAATAATTTTAAATAAAAAAGAAAAACAAAAATCTTCCTCTTTGAAAATTTGGTATTTCATTGTTCTTTAGGCATCATTACTACCTCTATCACATTGTTTTGATCGACTAGTTTTTTCAGCGTAGTTTGAATGAATAGTGGTGTAATTTCTTCTACCGAAGACTTATAATCGGTTACTAAGTTCAAATGATCTTGATAATAAAGATAGATAGCATTTTGCCACCAGCCATTATTTTCTATATCTTCCGCATATTTTTTCAACATTGTTTCTTTTACTTTTTGCACATCATCTTTACGAGGTCCATTTTTTATTATATTGCTTATTTCATCGTAAATAATGCTCATCATTTTAGGTTGTTTTTCTGGATCGGTATCAAATTGTATTATTAGCATAGCCTCTTCAATGGGTTTATTGTCCAAACTTCCACGCACTCCAACGCCATAAGAACCACCTTCTTTTTCACGAACACTTTCCAGATAACGAATATTTAAAATATTTCCTATCGCACTCATAGCCGTTCTGTTTTGTAAATTAAAAGGCATCTGTCCATGATGAGCAATAAAATTTGAAGCCTTTTTTACTTTCATTTCTTTTGTGAAATGATTGTTTACTCTCCCTTCAGGTTTTCTTATCTGATCATCTGTAAATGTTTCCTTCATGTTGATAGTACGTAAACCTCCCAAATAAGTACAAATAAGTTTTTTCAATGATTCATTTTGTGGATCAATATTTCCTGTAAAGATGAAAGTAAAATCAGCAGGATTGGCAAATCGTTCAGCAAAAATGGACAATGCTTTATCTTGATTTACTTTTTCTATTGTGTTCAAATTTAACAAAATAGTACGTGGATGATGATTCGTGAGCATAACAGTAATGCTGTCTGAAAAAGCTTTGTTAGGATTTTTTTCACTATTAGATAAAATAGCTTTATACGTATTCATTAAAGCTGTAAAAGCATCATCATCCTTCCGCAAAGCTGTAAAATGCAAATAAATTAACTGTAACATAGTTTCAAAATCTGAAACGGAAGCATTCCCTGAGAAACCTTCTTCATAAGAAGATATATAAGGTCTAACACTCACAATTTTCCCTGTTAATAATTTTTTTAAATCTATTTGTGAAAATTCTGCTAAACCATTATTTGAAACAATTTCAGAGGCAAACACACCGGAAATTAAATCTTCATTATTTGTAATTTTTGCCAAACCTCCAATGCTATATGCATTCAGCAAAATCTCATCCTTTTTGAATTTAGTAGGTTTCCAAATCACTTTCACACCATTGCTCAGTAACCATTCGGTTGTTCCCAGCGTCGAATTTTTAGTTACTTTTTTTATTTTTCCAGCTTTAGGCACTTGATCTATCAATGGTTTATTAATTTGTTCATCAACTTTTGGTGCTAATTCAACAGTTTTGGTATTTTCGATCAATTGTCGGATTTGTTCTTCTGTAGGGATTTTAACAGATTCTTTTTCAGGAGCCATAATAGAAACAATCATATTTGTATCTGTAACATATGATTTTGCTAATTGATTTACCATGTCTACATTGACTTGTGGTAGTATCATCTGCAACGTTTGATATTCCCATTCGATACCTGGAATAGGTTCGTTGTTTAAGAAATGACCTATATATTCCTTGACAAACTCGCTATTTTTTAGATTTTCTCTTTCATTATATCGTTTTTCAACCTGCTTTATTAAATTTGCTTTTGCTCTTTCCAGTTCTGAATTGACGAAACCAAAACGCTTGATTTTTTCAGCTTCAAGGAGCAAAGCCTCTAATCCTTCCAATTCTTGTCCTTCTTTTGGAATAACTATTAATTGAAAAGCATCTTTCGATTTAACCAATTCTCCATAATTCGCATAACCTGCGACAAAAGGAGCATCGGGTTTCATTGTAATTTCATCAAAACGATCCTGCATAATATTGGAGATCAACGAATTAACAAGCTCAATCACATAACCATTCATTGAAAGTTTAATCTCTGCTGGTAGTTTATTATGCTTGTAATCCAATTCTATCTGAGTTTGAGGAGCTTCTGGATCTGTTACAATCGAGATAATAGGTTCTTCATTGTCAAAAATTGGATAAATTGGACGTTCTGGAGCATTTTCATTTTTCTTTATGTCTGTAAATAATTCTTTAATTTTTGCTTCAACTTTATCTACATCAACATCACCTACAATTATTATTGCCTGTAAATCTGGTCTATACCATTTATTGTAATATTCACGAAGCTCATCTGGTTTAAAATTTTTAATCACTGCTGTATCTCCAATTATATCCCGTTTAGCATATTGTGAATCAGGAAATTTTTTCTTATTCGATTCAGCCCACATTCGGCGGTAAGCATTCTGCCCTTGTCGCCATTCTTCTAAAATTACACCTCTTTCTGCTTCAATTTCATCATCTTCTAATAATATAAAATGTGACCAATCATGTAAAACCAACAAAGCACTGTCGATAATACTTTCACGAATAGTTGGTACATTCGAAAGGTGATACACTGTCTCATCAAGGGATGTATAGGCATTGATGTTTTGACCAAATTTAACACCGATGGATTCAAAATAATCAATAATTTTTTTCCCAGGAAAATGAACAGTTCCATTAAATGCCATATGTTCAAGAAAATGTGCAAGACCATTTTGATGATCTTCTTCCAAAATTGCACCTACATTTTGCACAATATAAAAATCAGCTCTTTGCTTGGGTTCTTGATTAGCACGGATGTAATAAGTAAGACCATTTTCTAATTTGCCATACCTTACTTTCGGATCAATAGGAAGAGGCTGAAATTGTTGTTGTGAAAATAACGAAAGAGATAAAAGCGTCAGTGCAGTTAATAAAATAATCCTTTTAACTCTAAAATCTTTATTTATCATAATAAAAAAAATTTAAAAAATGAACTTTAAAAAAACAATTTTAACTCACAAAGTAACAGATAAATTTTAGAAAGTACAACAAATTAATTTGCTTTTTCTTAAAAATGTTAAATCTTGTAATTACTATATTCTCAAATGAAACTAAGAATTGAAATAACTCTCAGAAAAGATTTTTTTAATGTAATTTTGTAGTAGAAATGTAAATACATAATTTTTTATGAGTGAAAATTTATTTATTCCGATAAATGAAACAAAAGAGGAGATTTATAATAATCTATTACCTCAAGTGGCTGCTTTGATAGAAGGAGAAAATGATTTTATTGCAAATTTAGCAAATGTTTCTGCTGCTTTGCATGAAACTTTTCATTGGCTTTGGGTGGGTTTTTATCTGATAAAAAATGATGAATTGGTACTTGGACCTTTTCAAGGTTCTATTGCCTGTACACGAATTGGTTACGGGAAAGGTGCATGTGGAACAGCTTGGAAAGAAAAGAAAAGTTTATTGATACCGAATGTTAAAAATTTTCCTGGACATATTATCTGCAATCAACTTTCTGTCGCAGAAATTGTTGTTCCAATATTTGATGCTAATCAAAATATTGTTGGTGTTTTAGATATTGACAGTGATAAATTTGATGAATTGACAGAGGTAGATGTATTTTATTTAGAAAAAATTTGTCAATTGATTACGAATAAATTATCTAATTTTTTTCATGTTTAAAAAAAATATTAACAAGAAACAATTTTTTACTAAAAATTCATATTGGTTGTTATGATATTTTTTAATTTTTTGAGATAAATGGACTTTAAATACGATATAGTAGTTGTTGGGAGTGGACACGCAGGCAATGAAGCAGCCTGTGCTGCAGCCAATATGGGTTCAAAGACTTTGCTGATTACAATGGACATGAACAAAATCGGTCAGATGAGCTGTAATCCTGCAGTAGGCGGTATTGCCAAAGGACAGATTGTTCGTGAAATTGATGCATTGGGTGGTCAAATGGGAATTGTTGCAGATCGTTCAGCAATTCAATTCCGGATGTTAAATCGTTCTAAAGGTCCTGCTATGTGGAGCCCACGTTCACAAAGCGATCGTCATCAATTTATTCGTGAATGGATAAAAGTAATTAGTAATACACCTAATTTATATCTTTGGCAAGACACGGTAAAGGAATTAATAATTGAAGATGACACGGTAAAAGGTGTTATTACTGCTTTGGGAGTGAAAATATCTGCTAAATGTGTAATTCTTGCTTCTGGAACTTTTTTAAACGGATTAATTCATGTCGGAAAAACCCAAATGAGAGGAGGACGAATTTCAGAACCTGCCTCACTTGGTTTGACAGAGCAACTTGTTTCTTCGGGTTTCGAAGCTGGAAGAATGAAAACAGGAACACCTGCCAGAATTGATGGTCGTACCATTGATTTTTCTCAACTTAAAGAACAAGTAGGCGATAATGATTTTCATAAATTTTCCTTTTTAGAAGAAATACATCGTGAATTAAAACAAATGAGTTGCTGGATTACTTATACCAATTCCATAACTCATGAAGAATTACGTAAAGGATTACCGGATTCTCCACTTTACAATGGACAGATTAAAAGTATTGGTCCCCGTTATTGTCCGAGCATTGAAACTAAAATTATTACATTTGCTGAAAAGCAGAGTCACCAAATTTTTCTTGAACCTGAAGGTGTGGATTCTCAAGAGTATTATGTGAATGGATTTTCTTCTTCACTTCCGTATCCCATTCAAATTAAAGCTCTTCATACCATTGCTGGTCTTGAAAACGCTCAACTTTACAGACCGGGTTATGCCATTGAATATGATTTTTTTGATCCGACACAATTAAAACATACACTGGAAACAAAGAAAATCAAAAATCTTTTTTTTGCCGGGCAAATTAATGGAACAACTGGATATGAAGAAGCAGCAGGTCAAGGTTTGATTGCAGGCATCAACGCTCACATGAGATGTCATGGCGATGCTGAATTTACTTTGGCTCGTGATGAATCCTATATAGGAGTATTAATTGATGATTTAGTTACAAAAGGAGTAGATGAACCTTATCGTATGTTCACTTCACGAGCTGAACATCGTTTACTTCTTCGTCAGGATGATGCTGACGCTCGTTTAACTGAAAAAGGTTATCAAATAGGATTGGCTTCACAAAATCGCTATTATCAGTATCAAAGAAAAAAAGAAGAACAAACAAAACTTATACAATTTATTCAAAATTATTCAGTAAAACCTCAAGAAGTAAATGCTTATCTTTCACAAAAAGGTTTATCAGAATTAAAACATGGTTGTAAATTATCTGATTTAATTTTAAGACCTCAACTAAACATTAATGATTTGGTTTCTGTTATCCCTGCTTTAAAACAAAAAATTGATGAGATTCCCTCACGGAGAGAAGAAATTATTGAATCTATTGAAATTATTTTGAAATACAGTGGCTACATAGAACGTGAAAAAACGATTGCAGAAAAGCTTCAACGATTAGAACATTTAAACATTCGTGGACGTTTTGATTATGATTCTATCTTATCTTTATCAACCGAAGCTCGGCAAAAACTGATGCGAGTCGATCCTGAAACTATTGGGCAAGCAAGCCGAATTCCAGGAATTTCTCCAAATGACATTAACGTGCTATTGGTTTTAATGGGAAGATAATTTTAATGTTCCACGTGAAACATTATTTTGCAAAATGGCTCAACAAGATTTATTGTTACAACAACTGGATATGCTTCCTGAAAAGCCAGGAGTGTATCAATTTTATAATAATAAAGAAGAAATAATTTATGTTGGCAAAGCAAAAAATCTTAAGAAAAGAGTTTCATCTTACTTTAATAAAACGCATGAATCGCCACGAACGAATGTTTTAGTTAAAAATATTGCCTCCCTAAAATATATTGTAGTGGATACAGAAGAAGATGCGTTGTTGCTCGAAAACAATTTAATAAAACAATATCAACCACGATATAATGTTCAATTAAAAGACGACAAAACCTATCCAAGCATCTGTATAACCAATGAAGAATTTCCAAGGGTTTTCAAAACCAGAAATATTATTCAAAATGGTTCTCAATATTTTGGTCCTTATAGTTCGGTAAGTGCTTTAAATTCATTACTTGATACCATTCGTGAACTTTATCCCATTCGAACTTGCAAACTTCCATTGACCAGAGAAAATATAAAAGCAGGTAAATTTAAAGTTTGCTTGCAATATCACATTCACAAATGCAACGGTCCGTGCGAAGGGAAGGAAACCGTTGAAGAATATCAAAAAAATATCCAACAAATTCGTCAGATTATTCAAGGCGATGCGAACGAAATCAGTAAAATGCTCTGGAACGAAATGCAACAACTTGCTGCTGAATATAAATTTGAAGAAGCTTATACAATAAAACAGAAATATGACTTGATTGAAAACTATAAAGCAAAATCAATTATTGCCAACACGATAGTTGAAAATACAGATATTTTTGCTTATGATGAAACTGAAAATGTTGCTTACATTACTATTTTAAGAGTTTCAAAAGGTGCTGTCATTCAAGGATATACAATAGAATATCAAAAAAAGCTGGAAGAAGATAAAGCCGATTTGCTCTCGACAGCCATCATAGAACTTCGACAAAAATTAAATAGCAATTCAAAAGAAATTGTTGTCCCTTTTGAAATTAATTACAAACCAAAAGATACACAAGTGATTATTCCTCAGCGAGGAGACAGAAAAAAATTACTTGATCTTGCTATACAAAATGTTCAACAATACAAGCTGGAAAAACTCAAACAAGCTGAAAAATTAAATCCAGAACAGAGACAAATCCAACTGTTGAAAAACTTGCAAGAAAAATTGCATTTAGATAAAATTCCCATGGTGATTGAATGCTTTGACAATTCAAATATTCAAGGGTCAAATGCTGTAGCAGCATGTGTGGTTTATAAAAAAGGCAAACCTTCGAAAAATGATTACAGGAAATATGACATTAAAACTGTTGAAGGTCCTGACGATTATTCTTCCATGAAAGAAGTGGTAAGACGAAGATATACCAGAATGCTAAACGAAGAAAAGCCTTTACCTGATTTAATCATTGCTGATGGCGGTATTGGGCAAATGAATGTTATCAGAGAAGTACTGGAGGATGAACTACAAATTCATATTCCGATTGTTGGACTGGTAAAGGACAATAAACATAACACGCGTGGCTTGCTTTATAGTTTTCCTCCAAAAGAAGTAGGATTAAATCCAAACGATTCCTTGTTCAGATTTATGGCAGCAATGCAGGAAGAAGTACATCGGTTTGCCATAACTTTTCATCGCAACAAACGAAGTAAAAAACAAATTGCTTCAGAACTGGACGAAATTAAAGGAATTGGAGAAAAAACAAAAAATGAACTTTTAAGACATTTCAAAAGTGTAAAACGCATTAAAAATGCATCGAAGGATGAACTCTCTAAAATTATAGGAAAAAACAGGGCATCAATCATTTATAATCATTTTCATAGCAATTTGAGCTTGTGAGAATAAGATATTTCAAAAATATTGATAGATTATACGTAAATATGAGCATCTTGTAAAGATTAACAAAAATCAAAATAATGAAACAACCTATTACTTTAAAAATTTCTTCACTTTCTTCTATTCATGAAGTAGCCAAACAATTTATCAAGCAAATGGGCAATGATAAAATATTTGCTTTTTATGGAAAATTAGGAGCAGGGAAAACAACTTTTATTAAAGCCATTTGCGAGGAGTTAGGCGTAAAAGATATGGTCAACAGTCCCACTTTTTCCATCATCAACGAGTATGAAACAAACGAAGGAGAAATAATTTACCATCTTGATTGTTACAGAATTAATAAAATACAGGAAGCTTTGGATATTGGTGTAGAGGATTATTTTTACAGTGGAAAACTTTGTTTCATTGAATGGTCAGAAAATATTGAGCAGATTTTACCAGATTTTACTATAAACGTTTACATTGAAGAAAAAGAAAATCAGGAAAGAGAAGTGAAAATAATTAAACCTACAAAAGATAAAAATTAAGCCTAATTAATTAGAAATATTCAAACATACGGATTACACGTCTAACACACATCAAGAAAAGGCAAACCAGAACTGTATTTGCCTTTTCTTGATAGTATTTGCTATTAAAAAAATTATTGAATAACTAATTTAAAAGGTAAAAGGGCGTGAATTCCATTGATTTTATTCAAATTTGCTATTTCTTCGAATAATTGATATTGTTCTCCAAGTTTAGATTTTATAAAATGTATTTCCGGGTCAGAGGAAAAACTTTTCATTATTTTTTCAGCAAAACTTTCTTTCTTAGGATATTCAACTATTTGATAAGAAATTAAATTTGCTTTTTTAGCAGCCATCACAACAGCTTCATCAATACCGCCAATTTTATCTACCAAACCAATTTTCAATGCTTCTTTACCTGACCAAACTCTACCCTCTGCAATTGCTTTAATTTGATCAATTTTCATTCTTCGACCATCAGCACAACGTTTGACAAATAACTCATAACCTCGGTTGACATAATTTTGCATTAAATCTTTTTCTTCAGGAGTAAACGGGCGATTTATAGAAATAGCATCGCTTAACTTATTGGTTTTGACGCCATCAAAAGTTAAACCGATTTTATCATTCAGTCCTTTTACATTAGGTATCAAACCAAAAATTCCAATTGAACCTGTTAGTGTATTAGGTTGAGCTACAATACTATCAGCCATACATGAAATATAGTATCCTCCTGAAGCAGCGTAATCACCCATAGATACGATCAATGGCTTTTTTTCTTTTAATAGAGTGAGAGCATGCCATATTTGTTCAGAAGCATAAGCACTCCCTCCTGGAGAATTTACTCTGAAAACAACTGCTTTAATGGAATTGTCTTTTGCAATTTTATTAATAGTTTTTACAAATTCTTCTGATTGGATGCCTACACTACTTCCCATATCAATTTCTCCAACTCCGTAGAGGATTGCTACCTTGTTCCTTTCAAATTTTACATTATCCGGAACTTTACACATAGCAGCATGTTTCACATAATTCAGCTCTTTTAAAGTGGTATCCTTTATCAAAGATTTCAACAGGTTTTCTACTTGTTCCACATACAATAATGAGTCAATTAGTTGATATTCTAAAGTTTTTTCGACAGGCTGAAAAGTTATCAATTCGTCCGCATAAGCATTTAATTTATCTACTGGGATTTTACGTGATAATGACACTTCTGATAAAACTGTATTCCAAATAGATTGGGTATAAGCAGTGACTTGTTGCCGATTGGCATCGCTCATTTTGGTATTTACATAAGGTTCAACAGCCGATTTAAAAGTTCCGACTTTAACTACCTGCATTTCAACACCTAATTTATCTAAGGTGTTTTTAAAGAAAACTACTTGTGCAGCCAATCCTTTCCAATCAAGCATGCCTTGTGGATTTAAAAGTACTTGGTCAGCTACTGAGGCTAAATAATATATTTTTTGAGAATAATTATCAGCATAGGCAATAATAAATTTTCCGGATTTTTTAAAATCAACTAAAGCATCCCGAATTTCTTTTAGAGAAGCAAAGCCAGCCACCATTGGCCCGCAATTCAAATATATTCCAACAATATCAGGATTATTTTTTGCTTTTTGGATATTTTTTAAAATATCATCTAATCCCAGCGTTTGATAATCACTTGCTCCAAAAACTTGCGATAAAGCAATTGAAAAAGGTTCTTCTTGTGATCGTTCGAGTAATTCACCTTTTAAATTCAATTGATAAATAGAATTTGGTTTTAATTTGGGTGCTTTTTCTTTTGAGCTTGCTAATCCACTAATAATGCTGAAAAAAATGACAAAACAAAGCAAACTTGCAATAAGCACTCCCAAAATAGAAGCAAGTGTAAATTTAAAAAATTGTTTCATAATGTTTTGTTTAATATAGATTTATTAAAGTTGGTTATTATCAGCTTACAAAGAAAGAGAATATTTTTTACTTTTTAACAACTGAAACGATTTTTTTGGAATAATCTCTCTAACGAATTTTTATAGGTGTATACTAACAGTAAAAATCCACTTATTTTCTTATATTATTAACTGTTTCTTCTTTGATATTGAATATTTTATCAATTATCTTTCAAAATGAGTTTAATTTTGTTTCTTCAATAGAATTTCATTAATAGCTTTTATAAACGATTCTTTTGGCATCGCACCTAAAGCCATATGAGGATCTCCATTCAGAGGGCAAAAAAGTAATGTTGGAATGCTGCGGATACCAAAAGCTGCTGACAGTTCTTGTTCTTCATCTGTATTTATTTTGTAAATATAAATTTGTCCATTATATTCATTAGCCAATTCTTCCAAAATAGGAGCAATTACCTTACAAGGTCCACACCAATCTGCATAAAAATCTATAATACAAGGTTTATCCCCTAAATATTTCCACTCGTTAGGGTTGGTTTCGTAATTAACTACCTTTTTTAAAAATTCTTCTTTTGTTAAATGAATTGTTCCCATCGTTTTTTCTTTTGTGTAATTGTTTTTTTGTGTTTCTTCTTTATTGTTGCCAGCACAAGCATTAAAAGTGATTAATGCCAGAATAAGGCTTAACTGAATAAAATTTTTCATATTTCTCTTGTTTGATTTTTTAAGTTTTTTTTTCCTTGTAAAGATAATTATTTTTTTTTGCTACTAATAAAGCAAGCGCAAATAATTATTTATTTTTATTTTTCGTTTTTTCTTGCTGCGGAAAGGTAGAAAACAATAAAAAACTAATAATTGTTCCATAAATAATACTACAGAAAGGATTTGGAATTATGGGACATGTTTCTGAACTGCATCCTATAAAAAATAAAAGTTTCACACTTCAGAAAGTATTGAAAAAGTAAAAAGGGGAACAGCGCTAAAACACGAAAAAGAAAATAAAGTAAATTTGTAAAACTCTTTTACAGTTTTGATAAAATTAGGAATGCATTTTTTTATTCAACTTTGATTTTCTGAAAGTAAAATATTATTTTTGTTTGATTTTGCAATGAATTTTAATAAACAATTTAATCTTAAATTAGTTATGGCATTACAAGTTGGAGATAAAATTCCTGATTATTTGGGGGTTGATCAAAACGAAAAAAAAATTTATAGCTCGAATTTTAAAGGGAAAAAATTGATATTGTATTTTTATCCTAAGGATAATACTCCTGGTTGTACGTCAGAAGCCTGTAGTTTTCGGGATAATTATGCCGAGTTGCGTCGCAGAAATTTTGAAATAATTGGCATTAGTACAGATGATATTCTTTCCCATCAAAAATTCATTCTCAAAAATAATCTTCCTTTTACATTGATTACTGATACCGATCATCGGTTGGGTGAACTGTTTGGAACTTTTAAAGAGAAAAAACGTTTTGGAAGAAAATATTTTGGAATTGAGAGAACCACTTTTATAATTGATGAAAATGGTATCATAACGCATATTATTCCTCAGGAAGAAATTGACACCAAAAAACATGCTCAACAAATTCTTGAAAGGGTAGGTGGTGAAGAAAAGTAAAGAAAGTCAAATTTTTAACATCAAACACTATTAATAAAAAATTTGAAAGGTTATTCCATTTTTTGAAATAACCTTTTTGCAAATGGTTCATGTAATATCTTTGAACATTGAGTACAAATAAGTGTTAAGTACTGATTTGGCAATTAAATTTAAAATATTATTTTTAATTTTTTCCACTGTTTGAGATTCATTGCAAGTTTGCTGTAATGAATTCAAACTGACTTCATTAAGTCGTGATTGCAAGAGCGACTCAATTTCAAAGCACGACATGTTTTTGTTTTTTAACCGAACAATCCACTTTTCAATATCAGGCTGGAATTGAGTAATTATCTTTTGGGCATCTTCTTTTATAGCCTCCCTGTAAATTTCTGGAAGTAAATGAGTCATTGAATTTACTTCACGCTTAAATCGAAGATTGATTTCATTAAATTCGATGTTGGACATAGTAGTAAGATTTTAGAAGTAAACATCCCATTTGTATTTTTTAAACATTTCTATAATCAAAAAAGTTTACTAATAATACTTAAAATTTAGAAAAATATTTTGTTTTTTCTACTGAAAAAGTTTTAAAGGGGAAATATACTGCTTAAAAAATAATTTACTACTATTTTTCTATCAAAGAAAATTAGACGAAATAAAATAAATAAATATCTTTGCAGCGAATTTTTCATAGTTAGAAGTATTAAAAAATTTAATTCGCAAAATGCTAAGTACCTATAAAACTATTGCTAATAAATCAGAAGGAATTTATAAAGATAAAGGGAGCAAATTCATTTCCTTTGCAGTTCCCACTCGAAGCGTGGACGAAGTTAAAGAACTGGTAAAAAATTTCAAGGAAGAATTTCATGATGCTCGTCATATTTGTTATGCTTATGTGATTGGTATTGAACATAAAGAATGGAGAGCCAATGATGATGGAGAACCTGCTGGAACTGCTGGACGACCTATTTTAGGACAAATTAATTCACGAGGATTGACTAATATATTAGTAGTGGTGGTTCGTTATTTTGGTGGGATATTATTGGGAACACGTGGCTTGGCAACAGCATATCGGGAAGCGGCTGCTGATGCCTTGAATCATGCTGAAATTGTTGAAAAAACCATTGATAATTTTTTTACTATTCGGTTTAATTATTCTAAAATAAATGAAGTGATACGACTCTTAAAAGAATTTAATGGAGAAATTTTCAATAAAAATTACGATAAGAATGAATATATAATTGAATTTTCCATTCCTAAAAAAGATGCGGATTTTTTAATTTCAAAACTGAAGAATATTATAGGGTTAACCGTTGAACAGCAATAAATTTTCAATGTCGATTAATAAAAGATTTTGAGTTATTTTATAAATTTCTGTTCAAGTTTTTAAAACAAAAAAAGCAGTTTTTTAAATAAAAATCAATATATTTGCAAAACAAATATTTCTTTTTTTGAAAAATATACCATAATTTATCCCTCTTAAAGTAGGATACTTTGCGGATAATCATAAATCTTTTATTAATCGACATTGAAAATTTATTGCTGTTCAACGGTTAACCCTGTAATATTC
>Ga0116193_1000662_pt1 | contig 31372 bp, 34 predicted proteins | sample AD_UKC115_MetaG_FD_89892 | JGI IMG/M metagenome (GOLD analysis project Ga0116193, IMG submission 89892) | Active sludge microbial communities of municipal wastewater-treating anaerobic digesters from Hong Kong - AD_UKC115_MetaG | ecosystem: Engineered > Bioreactor > Anaerobic > Digestate... | reverse complement strand
GCACCTCGTTATTCAGGACAGCCTGAATCTGGTCACGCAGGGTGACCAGGGCGCCGCGCTTTTCCGTGAAGATCAGCCGCTAGAAGGTGCCGATGTACTCCGGGTGAACAGGGAACAGCCGCACGTACTCGTCCATGCGCTCGTTCATGGAGCTGTAGAACTTGGCGAACTTGGTGAGGTAGGTCCGGATCTTGTTCTGCTGATCAGCGGTCTTCTTCAGCAAGCGCTCAGCGACCACGAAGCTGACGTCTTGCCGGGCAAGCAGCACTTGAGTGAACCGGTCCTTCACCCGGCGCAGGCTGTCGGCGACGTGCTGGAAGCGGTTGCTGTCGAAGATGGCTTCCTGCACACCGGCCACGAACCGGAAACGCAGGTGCTTTGTGACTTCACCGATCTCACGCAGGAACGACAAGTCCAGCACCAGGTCGTGGTCCTTGCGTGAGCGCAGATAGTCGAGAAACTCGTCGACCACCAGGAGCACGCCGTGGTTGGGGTGAACCTCGGCGAACGCGGCCATCATTTCCTCGAACGCCGCCTTGTTGTTGACCACCTTGTCGGCGGCCGGGAACGAGTAGCTGACACCGTTCTTTTCCAGGAAGAGTTCAAGCTCCTGGGTGATGATGTCGCGCAGCGACATCTGGCTGGAGATCTCGATGCGATGGACCTTGAACTTGCCGGCGATCTTCCCCGCTGCTTCTGCAACCTTCGGGTGGCGGATCATGGGCTGGTAAGCCGCGTCCTCAGCCACAAGGGACAGCACCGACATCAAGTGCGACTTACCGGTGCCGTAGTTACCGACCACCAGCACGCCCATGTGGTCGACGGACTCGTCGAATGAGAGTTGCGGAATCATCTGCTTGGCGATCCGCTCGGCCATGTCGTCCGACATGACATACGTCGCGACGAGCTTCTTGGCCTCGTTCGGACGATTGGCGTCGAGCAGTTGGATGACCGATTCGATCGGTTCGAATTGAATGAGATCGCCGTAGCGCATGTCTTCCTCGCTTCCCTATTACTGAATTTCAAAGGGGACCAAGCCGGCAAGGCTGTAGTCCTGGTGTTCTGGATGCCCCATGTCCGCGTAGGTCAGCCGGCCCGTTCTCGCATCGCCCTGTAACTCGCCTGGCCAAACCGCAACGACGCGCTTCGCGTGTGCGTGGCGCTTCAGCAGATCGAGTGGATCGAGCTGAAGGGATCGGTCGAACAACAGTTCGATGTTGTCAAGCAGCAGCAAGTCGCCAGGGGCATGCTGATCGACCAACTCACGCAGGATCGTCATGGTCTGCAGGTGGCGCTGTCGCTGCGGCATGCCCGCGAGACGACCACCCAACTCAGCCCCGACGTTCAGCGGCGTGACACCCTTGCTCTTGGTTAAGGCGTGGAGCAATGCCGTCTTGCCGGCATTGGGCGCCCCGATGAGCAGGACGAGCTTGCTCTGCAGTGCTCCGACTTCATCGACCAGGCGCTCTAGCTTTTCGATCACTTGGGGGGCCACCATCAATCCACCTCCGACTCGAGGCGCTGCTGATCGGGTGACCTGTACCCAGGCGCAAGGATCGCGTTCTTGACGCCGTACATCGCGAGGTGGTCCTTAAGCCAGAGTCGGTACTCTGGCCCTTGAAGGCTGTGGTCGGGGGAGCAGTCCACGCTCCACTTGCGCAGGATGTAGCCCGCTGTCGCCGCACGGAGCTTCATGCGCAGCGACCCGTTCCGCATCCCGTAATCCATCACCGTGATCTCCGGGCGAGGCTGGTCTGGATGAGGAACAAGCTCAAGCTCCACGATGCGCGTCCATTGGATGTCCTCATCGCTGATCTCGTGCGCTTCAGGCTTCTCTCCCTTCAAGACACGGGGTTGCCGGATTCGCGTGATCACGAAGTCGCGGAACTCCTGCGACTTTCGGTCGAAGGCACGGACATGCCACCGCAGACCGTTGTCGATCAGCGCGAACGGCACGATCTGGTGCTCGGCCTTGCCGTTCGAGATGGAGTGGTACTCGATGGCAAGCGGGCATTCCTGATGGATCGCCCGGGTCACGCTGGCCAGCACGTCCAGATCCGGGTGCGTCAGTCGCGTCGGGCTCTCGCTGGCCACCCAAGCCTTGAGCCGCATCGGCTCGCCGTCGCCGAAGCCCTGGGTCAGCCAAGACAGCACACGCTCGGGCGGGAAGTCGAAGACCGGGCGGAAGTCCGGGCCCAGGATGTAGGACTTGCCCTTGGAGTCGTAGTCGATGTTGCCGGGGGCAAGGTCTTTGTAGAGCGCCAGGTCCCGGCTGGCCGCCGCCGACTGGATGCCAAAGCGCGAAACTAGGTCCTGGCGGCGGATCTCCCCTATGAAGCGCACGCGCAATTCCACGAACGCGAGGCGGTCGCGCTGCGGCTGGGTGAGGTCTGCTAGCTGTTCGTTCGACATCCTGGGGGCTCATTCGGGTTAACGAAAGCTTGTGCGGGGCATTGCGGGAAGTATATAAGATGCTCTAGAATGTGTCCATCGACGCATTAACATTCTAATATACGTCGTATTATGATACTCATTGACCATTCGATGGGTGTGAGGTCGGTCGGTTTGGATGCTCTGGCTCACGGGAAGAAGTTCTGGCGCGCGCTCGTCTGGCTCGCCGGTACAATGATCTCAACATCCAGAGGTGGGCCGACGCCCACGCCAACCTGCCCTCCCCGGGCAAGGTGGAAGCGCATATGCGGATGGGGCCTCTTCGGAGGCAACGAAGCGGGAGAAGCGTCGGCCCTCCCGTGAAACGGAGGGTTTTTTGTTTTCAGCGTCTGTCATCGATCCGCGCACCATCCAGGCATACCTGGAGACGGAGTACCGCGCGCATGGGGAGCCTAGCTTCACCCTTCGGGTGGGACAGGCCAGCGCTGACCTGCTCTCCGCCCACAAGCGGCAGAAGGCTGACTGCAGCGCCTTCCTGACTGCCTGCAACCCATTCAGCGAGTCATTCGACGAAGCCGCCAACGCGGCACGACAGGCCGCCCTGGCCAAGGAACTCTCGGGGCGCAGCCTCGTGTTTCTCCCTGGCATCGGCCAGCACCCATCCAATCGCTGGCCCGGCGAGGACAGCTTTCTGGTGTTCGGACTGACCCTCGAGGCGGCGAAGGTTCTCGGCGCTCGGTTCGAGCAAAACGGCTTTGTCTGGAGCGGCGCAGATGCGGTTCCACAGTTGATCTTGCTGAGATGAAGCAAAGGGAATGGTCTGCCCGCTGTAAAGCAACAAGACCGGGGGGATTTGATCCAGATTGCCGCCCCCGACACATGTCAAAGCGGCTAAACAGGAGAAGTACATGCGTTCACTCATCCAGGCCACCCCGGCCCACGAGCGCTCGATCGACATCACCACCTCGGCGCACGGCCACAGCCTCCGGCTGATCAGCTTTGTGCCAACGGCTCGGCGCCCCGAGGATCAGGTCAAGTTCCAGGGCGTGTTCAGCACCGCGGAGCTCAAGTCACTTCGCGACGCATTGAACCAAGCAGGGCTCTCCATTTAACCGGACTTGCCGGTAGACTTGTTGGGTGGACCATCCACGCGCAGGTAAGCACTACCCAAGGTCGCTCGGGGAGTTTCAAGCTTGGTTTCGAACCGATGCCGACTGCTTGGACTACCTCGAGTGGCTGCGTTGGCCCGCCGGGTTCGTTTGTCCGGCTTGCCTGGGGCGTGACGGCTGGCGACTGGGCGACGGGCGATTCAAGTGCACCGCGTGCGGTGTGCGAGGCTCCGTCACCGCTGGAACGATCTTCGACCGCACGCGTACGCCCCTGACCTTGTGGTTCACCGCCTGCTGGCTGTTCGCCACCGGCAAGGACGGAATCGCCGCGCTGAGTTTGAAGCGCACTCTCGAGGTCGGTTCCTACCAGACCGTATGGGCCATGCTTCACCGGCTGAGGGCGGTGCTCGTGCGCCCGGGGCGCGAGCACTTGGTCGGCACTGTTGAGGTCGACGAGACCTACATCGGCGGTCGAGATCCTGGGGTAGGCCGCGGCAAAGGCAGGGGCGACAAGGTGTTGACGGGCATCGCGGTGGAGATCAAGGAGCCCAGCGGCTACGGGCGGTGCCGGATCGCGCCGCTGGCTGACGCCTCCGCTGCATCCCTGCACGCCTTCGTCTGCGATCACGTCGAGCCAGGCGCCACAGTCATCACGGACGGCTGGCAAGGCTACCGTGGGCTGGACCGATGCGGCTACACCCACGAAGCGCGCAGCCAGCGCGCGGCTCGGCTTCGCGGGGATGAGCAGCCTGGGGAGTTGCTGCCCGCCGTGCATCGAGTCGCCTCGCTTGCCAAGAGGTGGATTCTCGGCACTCACCAAGGCGCGATCGACCACGCACATCTGCACGACTACCTCAACGAGTTCGTGTTCCGCTTCAATCGGCGTCACTCCCGCAGCCGTGGAATGGTGTTCTACCGAGTGCTCGAGCTTGCTGTTCGGCACGCTCCCGTACGCTACGCAGACATCGCCGCAGGCCATCGGCCGCGCAAGACGCCACCGATGCCCCCCTCCTCACGAGGCAAACCGGCAAGCCTGGAGCGCGCACCGGCCGATCGCCCCTGGAGGTCCGGTTAAATGGAGAGCCCTGGAACCAAGCACTGACCCCGGAAGCTGACAGGCTCATCCAGTGAGCTTGTCGATGTACAGAATGATCTTCAGCACCCGCGGGTTGGTCAAGGTGCGCCGCGCTGGCGCATCGAAGCACAGGAGTTGCCCTCCTGAACGGCCGAACACGGGCAGGTTTTGATCGGGGAGAAACCATGTTTTGGAACAAGAAGGATGAACCCAGCCCACTCGGCGTGCCGCTCGGCGATCTGATGGTGATGCTGCAACCTACGTCGATCAAGGCAAGCCTGAAGGGCAATACCCTCACGGCCCGCCATGAGCACTACACGATCCGCATCGAGGTTGTGCCGCCCGAAACACGAGAGTCGGAGAACGGGCCGATCCGCGCGGTGGTGCGCATGATCACCGAGTTGCCCAAGCCTATCTTGACCCTTTTCCAGGGCAAGGAGGCAGAGGCCACGGCGGCCTACAACGCGTTCGCCGCGTTGGGGTCCCTGTGCGCAGATCGCGGCAACGTCTACATCGGATCCAGGCTGACGATCTACGAAGCCGAGGACTCTTGGCGAACGCTGCACCTGCCGCTTTTGATGTTCACCACGATCTGTGGCACCGAGGCGATTCTGGGCGCGCTGCGCCGGACCATGACCAACGAAGGGCAGCGAGGCGGCACATCGAAGTGGACTGAGCCCGACTTCGCGCAGGTCGAGGGATATCTCTCACAGATGTGCCTGTGCACCACCGGAGGCTTGGGTCTGACGGCCGAGTTCGGCTTAAACAAAGGCGCAGTGAGCGCGGTGGCCGGAGACCACAAGACCGCCTTGTTCCAGCTCATGGCCGATCAGCCACACCCAGAGCTGGGCGGCGGTTTGTTCTGCCTGCTGCAGATGCCGCACCAGCTGCAAGACGAGCACCGCCTGGACCAGGTGTGCCTGCAGCTCAACAACATGGAAATGGCCGCCCATGACCTGCCGCCGCACTTCGGGGCCTGGTGTCCAGGAAAGTTGGGCAACAACCCGGCCTACATCAGCTTCCTCCCGAACCCGCTGTACGCGGCCTCAGGTATCGCCGTCAACTCGGCCTTCTGGGCGATGAACCGCGCACAGTGGGCAAACGCCATGTTGGCGTCACTCGGAGTGCGGGCATGACAGCGCAGATCGCTGAGAAGCTCCGCTACGAGGGTGAGGATGTGGCCATGTGCACCAACCCCCTCAGCGACTACTTCGCCATGGGCGGGGTCAATCCGCGCTTCGAATCGAATTGCACGGCGCTGTGGCGGGGCTACGTTGGTCGATGGGAAATCATCGATGGCCGGCTCTATCTGGTCGAGCTGCACGGCACCCTGGAGAGCGGAGACGAAGCATCGGTTGCCACCATCTTTCCGGACTTTCCGGACAGAGTTTTCGCCCACTGGTACTCGGGCACGATCCGCATCCCGCAGGGCAAGCAGCTCGAGTACGTTCACATGGGCTACGGCAGCACCTTCGAGCGCGACCTGTTTCTCCACTTGGAGCGTGGCGTCGTCAAGCACACCCGAGTGCGCCACAACGGGACGGCGGAGTCTGAAAGCGCACCTGAAGGCTACGAAGTCGGGGCCATGACCGTATTCCCTCGGGTCAAGAAGGACGACGGGGAGGCCGCGTGATCTACCTGTACTGGTACCTCGGGGTCGGCGCTGCGGTGCTTGCCATCGTCTTTGGCGCGCACCGACTGACGAAAGAGCATGAGTCGGAGTCGATTCGAGAAATCCTCGATGCGGTGAACCCCGAGCGCAAGAAGCTTTCGTACCGAATCCTAAACAACTTCGTGGGGCCGGCGCTCGCTGCCGTGGCCATCGTCGTCGCCTGGCCCGTTGCCATCTACATGAAGGGCAAGGAGACCTTCTCGAAGAAGGGATCGTCTGTATTGCAGGAGGAACGCGAGTTCGCAGTCGAGCGCGCTCACCTGCATGAACCACTGACAGTCCCGCAGATCGAGGCACGAGAAGCGGTAGAAGACCCGTTGGGTGCCGTACCGAACTTGCCCTTCGGTCACCTGAATGCAGCCTGGAAGACCTTCATCGAAGGTGTCGCAGCTGACGGGGAGCTTTGGTCATTCACGGCGCCCTGGCAGACGACGTGGGGGCGCAAGGAGATCAGAACCGGATATGTGGTCGTGCATGGTGGCAGCCCGGCCAAGCACCTTCTGACCATGTGGAAGGAGATCGAGGACGAGCCCGTTGATGGCAAAGCTCCCCATGCCGTCGGTGCCGACGGAGCACGGTTGTCGAGTTAGCAGGAAGGATTTGGGCATGCACAACATTGAGATGCACGAGATGACGGAAGCCTTCTTTCCGTGTTGGAAGGCTGCCGGCATCCACCTGAGCAAGCAAGTCGATGGCGGGATCCAGTCCTGGCTGCGCGCACATCCCTACCCGCCGTTCCTGGAGCACCTGTCGTTTCGCCTCGGCAATCAGTTGTTCTTCGTCCGTATCGAGGACGTGGACGGCAAGGCCCAGGGCCCTGGCACCCTCCGTGGGCTTGCTGCCGCCGCCAGGGACGCCAATGGACACGCCTGCATCCTGCCGATGAAGAAGAAGCTCTTCGGCGGCTCCTGGGTGGCCGACATGCCGGGTTGGGGCTTGCTGAACGCAGAGACCAGAAAGCCGATCAACCCGGTGCCCCTGGTCACGGAAAAGAAAATAGAGATGACGCCGTGGGAGGTGCATGACATGGCGGTACAGGTGGTCCGGGACTACCTTCAGAAAGAAGGCTTCGAGTTGATGTCCTGGCAAGGCAACCCTGAGGTCGACCCGTCGATCTGGTTTGTGGGCAAGACCAGGAGACCCGAGTGGGTCGTCGTGCGGTCGGCCAAGTTCCCGGCCAGCAACGCCGATCGCCCGACCAACTGGGCTGCCATTGCAGATGGCTGCGCAAGGCTGAGTACCACTGGGCACTTCGCGTCGGTCGCTGTTGTCAGCGTGAATCAGCCCTTCGCGTCCAGTGAGGAGGCACCCGTACCCTTGTGGCGCGGGCACGGGATGCATGTGCGCTTCGACGGATTGGAATGACGGCGCAAGGACGGGCAACCCGAATGAACATGCGCGATCAGTGTCCGCCGTGGGTGATCTTTCATGTGCCTCACGATTCGACGCTTGTTCCATCGGAGGTGAGGCGCCAGATCACCTTGACCGATGGCGAGCTGGACGAAGAGTTGATCAAGATGACCGATCACTTGACCCTGCTGCTGTTCGCCTCGGGTGCCCCGGAGTCTCAGGTCATCCGAGCGCCCGCCAGCCGATTGGTGGTGGACGTAGAGCGATTCGCGGACGACCGGCACGAGCCGATGGCAGACCGTGGAATGGGCGCCGTCTATTCCGTGACCTCAACCCTGAAACCGTTGCGGCGACCGTTATTCGATGGCGAACGCGACGCCTTGATGTCGGCGTACTACCGTCCGCATCACGCCCGGCTCGAAGCCGCAGTGTCGGCGGCCATCGACCTTCACGGTCGCTGCCTGGTGATCGATTGCCACAGCTTTCCGAGCCTGGCGCTACCGTACGAGTTCGCCGATCCCGCTGTAGCGAGACCGGACATCTGCATCGGCACTGACGCGTTCCATACCAGTGACGAATTGGCCACCACCTTCGTCGCAGCCTTCCAGCGCGAAGGATGGAGCGTGGACCTGAACCAACCCTTTGCCGGGGCCTTGGTACCTGGAAGCCGGTACGGGCAAGACCGGCGCGTCAACGCCGTCATGGTCGAGATCAACCGTCAGCTCTACCTTCGCGAATCAGACGCGACACCGCTACCCACCTTTGCAACCGTCGCGGAACGCGTCAGAAACTGTTGCATGGCGGCCATCGCAGCCTGCAACCCATAGGGAAACAAGTCATGGCAAAAAGCAAGAAGATGGCGCCGCAACTCAAAGTGCACGCGGAGCCCATCACCGAGTTCGAGGTAACCGAGGGCGGCACGCTGCGCATGGCCGACTACGCCGAAGCAGAAATCCGTGCCGAGTTCTATGAAGACGTGGCAGACCAGTGGGAGGGCTCGCCACAGGACCTGTCTGACGCGATGGACGAATGCCAGCCGTTGGCATGGGCCGTGAATTCGATCTACTCTGACTTTCGGGATGAGATCGTGGCGGACATTGGGGCCGCGGAGACCGACGCCAAACACAACAAGCGGCGCATTGCCGTCCTCAAGGAAAGGCTCAAGAAGCTGCCGGAGGAGCCTGAAGAGGGTGCCTGCGACTGGCTCCTCGGGCTCACCACGTCCGAGTTCGAGGCGAACGTCGTTCCTCAAATTCAGGCATGGTTCTCAGAACCGCCCGACTGGAACTTCGAGGACGACTACCTGCCGCAGACGGGCACAGCGCAGGGCGCGGCTCTGGAATTCTTTCGCAGCATGGACGCCAATTCTGTGGACTTGCTGGGCGTCGACATTGTCGAAGGCGAACATCCTGGCAGCACCTACTACGCGGCCGAGCTGCGCGGCGACATCGACGTTGCCAACCGTGCTGCCGAAGCGGCAGGACTGCGGGTTCGGTTCGTCAAAGCATGAAGCCGAGCGTGCCGACCATGACGGTCGCCACTCGGGCCCAGTTCGTGAATCAGGAGAGACCTATGGAATCAAATGGAAGCCAGCTCGGCACGTTCGTAAAGGCAGTCGCATTCGCTGCGGAGAAACACCGGAACCAGAGGCGCAAAGACGCGGACGCCTCCCCGTACATCAACCACCCGATCGCACTGGCCAACGTGCTGGCCAACGAGGGAGGTGTCTCGGACGCAACTGTGCTTTGCGCCGCCGTCCTTCACGACACCATCGAAGACACCGAAACGACCGAGAACGAACTGACGACGACATTCGGCTCTCACGTTTCGTCGGTCGTCTTGGAAGTCACTGACGACAAGTCGCTCGAGAAGCATGTTCGCAAACAGCGACAGATCGAGCACGCACCTCACATTTCCACCGAAGCCAAGTTGGTAAAGCTGGCCGACAAGATATGCAACCTGCGGGACATACTGGCATCGCCTCCAGCGAATTGGTCCACGGAGCGAAAGCAAGCGTACTTCGACTGGGCCAGCAAGGTCGTCGCAGGGGTACGCGGAGTACATCCCAACCTTGAAGCAGTCTTCGATGGGCTGGTTGCACGCCATGCCGAACTTCGCTGACCGCCGCCGCAACCCGTTGCTGCCAACGGATTGCAGGCTACGCTGCGTCGTGCATCCCATCGCTGTTTGGGCGATCCGTGAGCACCAGGGGGATGCGAATTCTGATCAGCAGATGGGGCCAACCCTTGCGGGGCTTGAACATGCACATCGATGAGTTCCGGGAGTTCCAGCGACAGGGCGCCACACACGACGTTTTCAGCCTTGTGATGACCTGTCGTCGCAAGTTTCTCAACGCCGCCCAACTGCTTGAACTACGCAGTGACGCGATCAGCAAGCTGGCATCGTTCGGCGTGGATGCCCCAGTCGATGTCTGGCCACTGCTCACTCCTTTCAGCGTGCTGACAGAGCGGTACGCGACGCAGTTGTTCTCGCCGCAGGAGAGCCTCTTTCAGGTGCCGAGCGAGAAGCAGGACGAGAAATGGGGTAGGTACTTTCATCACATCCTGGTCCCCCATCTCATCGCCAGCGACGAGGTCGTTCGAAACGTCTTGCGCGCGGTGCGGGCGCTACCCAGCCAGCATCCCGAGCAGGCGGCTGTCGCACTGAGTCAGCACTTCACAGAGATGACGTTGCCGGATACGAGTCCACCTTGGGCGCCCGAGGACGCGGTCGACTATTGATGCAGGCAACTGGAAGCGAAGAGCAAACACCGTGTACGTGATCGACACCCGACACTACCTCGACGACAAAGGCGACATCGGGCCCGCGAAGGGTCCCGCCCGAAAGCTGGCTGACTTCATCACCTCGGTGGTCGCCCATGCGTCCGACTTCGACCGTCCTGAAAGCACGCCCGGACCCGTCTGCTTCAAGTGCCGCAAGCGCGACAACCGTCGAGTGGACACCGGCATGACTGACGACGACACGGTTGTCTGGCACTGCCCTGCTTGCGGCACCGAGGGACGTATCTCGAATTGGCAGGGGACGTTCTGGGACCTCAGCCACGGCACGCCATCCGACTGACTTTCGCCACCGTGCCCATGCCACCCAAGCCGGCCGAAGATCGAAAGCGCTTATCCACGGCCGCGCGATCGGCGCCACTCACGCAAGACTCGCGCGGCGGTGGGTAAGCCGCCCGAATCGTCATCTAGCGCCGGGCGCTGACTCATCGGTTTTTCGTGACAGTTGACAAAGACAGTTGTACTGTCTAGTATTACTGCCATGGACGAACCAAAGGCCTTCACGCTCGATGACATCTCTGCTCTTGCAGAGCTGCCACGTCGCACGGTCAGGTACTACATCCAGTCCGGACTGATCGATCGCCCACAGGGCGTCGGCAAGGGCGCGTACTACACACAGAGCCACGTCGAGCAGCTTTTGCTGGTGCGAAAGTGGCAGCTGGCCGGACTGTCTCTGGAGCGAATCGGAGAACTTCTGAAGCAGCAGGCGGCCGGCCCCCTGCCGCCAACCCCCCGGCGCGCCGGTACCGTCGAGGTCTGGAGCCATCTGGTCATTTCGGACGGCGTCGAGCTCAACTTGGAGCCAAGCCGCGCCGGCCTCAGCCCGGAGCAGATTCGAGCCTTCTTCCGTGCTGTGACACAGGCGTACGAGCAGATCCACCAAAACGAGGAAAGAAAATGAACAAGCTGGCATCCGCCTTGACTGGCACGGAAGGTGAGCGCGTCGCCCTTTGCGACGTCTCTGTCTCTGCCCTCCTCCAGGACCTGCTCGCGGCGGTCACTGTGTCGCAGACCTACCGCAACGACGAACGCGTCAACATCGAGGCGGTCTACACATTCCCGCTTCCGCTGGATGCCGTCCTGCTCGATCTGGAGGTCGAAATCGGCGGGAGGCGACTCAAGGGGGTGGTCGTCGAGAAGAAGGCCGCAGAGGAGAAGTACGAGGACGCGGTCGCCGCGGGAGATGCGGCCGTGATGCTCGAAACGATCGAGCCTGGCCTGTACACGATGAACGTCGGCAATCTGCTGCCTCTGGAGACGGCCAAGATCACGTTCAGCTACGCGATCCTCTACCGCTGGGCAGGTGACCGCTTGCGGTTCTTTCTTCCGACGACGATCGCGCCGCGCTTCGGCGAATCGCATCATCTGCCGCACCAGGTCCCGGAAGCCTCCCTCACGGTGGAGAACCAGTTCTCCCTGCGCATTGAGATTCACGGGAGTCTGCGGGACGCCCAGTTCATCTGCCCATCGCATGCCATCGAGCTCGAGAAGGCGCCTGAGAAGGTCGTTCTGTCACTGCTGCAACCCAAGGCGGTCATGGACCGCGACTTCATTTTGAACGTGAAGGCGCCTCAGGCCACGCGCAGCTTCGCCCTGTGCGGCCAGGACGGCGACGGCCTGGCGGCCGTGGCGAGCTTTCAGCCGTTCTTCCCAGGACTGCAGCAGCCGCGGCCATTGAACCTCGCCATCGTCATCGATTGCTCTGGCTCCATGCAGGGAGACTCGATGGAACAGGCAAAGCAGGCGCTCGAGGGAATTCTCGACGGATTGCAGCCGCACGATCGCATCACACTGATTGCGTTCGGCAACTCGACCAGTGCGCTCTCAGATCGGCCGCTTGCGTGCAACAAGACCAACCTCACGAAGGCCCATCGGTTCGCCAAGGCGCTCGACGCGAATATGGGCGGCACGGAGATCGGCAAGGCCCTGCGAGAGGCCTACTCGATCGTTGGCGAGGCGGAATCTGCCGACATCTTTCTGGTGACCGATGGCGAGGTCTCAGAGTGGGTATCCGTGGTTGATGAAGCGAAAGAGTCCCGAAACCGGATCTTCACGGTCGGCGTCGGCAGCGCTGTCTCGGAGGCTTTCGTTCGCCAGCTCGCGGCCGACACTGGCGGCGAGTGCGAACTCGTCTCCCCCCGCGAAGGCATGGCGGACCGCGTCGTCCGACACTTCGAACGCATGAGGGCTCCGCGCGCAAAGAGTGTCGTCGTGCGGTGGCCAGAGGGTGCCAAGCAGATCCACCCTTCCCGGATCGGCGCGGTCTTCGAGGGAGACACGGTGGTCGCCTGCGCGCGCTTCGATCAACCGCTGCAACATGGCAGCGCGATCCTCGAAGTTGAGACGGACAAGGGCGAAGTTGTGCGACAGGAGCTGAAGTTTCCGAAGGCAATGCCAGCGTCCTCACCCGGCGGCATATCCATGGTGGCCCGCGTGACTGCTGCAGCGGGACTGAAGGAACTGGATGATGTCGCTGGCCTGGACACCGCGCTCCGCTACCAACTCGTATCCCGGTGGACCAACTGGCTTGTGATTGCGCCGAGGACCGAGGAAGACAAGGTCCAGGACATCCCGGCTTTGCGGAAGGTGCCGCAGACTTTGGCGGCCGGTTGGGGCGGTGTCGGCAGCGTCGCCGCGTGCCTCAGCATGGATTCGTTGGCAGCGCCGTCAGTCATGTACTCCCGCAGTGTCGACTTCGCAGCGATGGCAGATCTTGACCTGACCGAGGTTGAGTCCCCAACTCGCGTCCCGCCTCTTGATCTGCCGGAAACCTATCGTCGACTGCTCACGCTCGTCGATGCGCATCCCTCGCGGCTCGACGTTGCCGGCGCCCTCGATCTGCTCATGGAGTCCGGCCTAGCGGCTGAGTTCGATGACATCTTCCGACACGCGACCGATTTGGACCTCAGCATCGAGGTCATCGCCGCAATCGTCCTTGCCCGTCTTCTGGGTGGTCCCCTCGGCGAGTTCTTGTCCGGCGACGCCCAGGTTGCGTTGGCAGCGCTGCAGGAACGCGCCAAAGAGGCGACGGGCGCGCTCAGGGAGATCGGGCGCCACGGCATCGCTCTCGCGCGCATGACCCAGGAGCCGGTTGCGCGCGAGTTGCTGCGGCATCGTGCCGACGAAGACGCACTGGCGCGATTTGCACGGATTCGAGAACTGCTCGATCACCTTGAGGATGCGATCCGCCGGTCTGCTGACCGAATGCAAGTGTTCCGAGTGGATCACGCTCGTCTTCGGGGCGGAGCTATCGCGTAACAGCCAGGACGGCAGGACTTATCCACGTCTGCGACAAACGCAAAGGGGAAGCATGGGATCCGATCGCACGGAAGACTCGAATGCCGATGCCGGACGCCCTCCAGCACAGGTGACTGACACGTCCTGGGCGCATGCGCGGGTGCTGGCCGGCTCTGGTCGGCTGAAGGTTCAGTGGGACCGCCTTTTGGAATCACGGCCGCCGCCACTGCCGTCTGCCATCAACCTGGCGGACAAGGTCGAGGGCATGCTTCTCGGGCTTGCTGTCGGTGACGCACTGGGCAATACCTCTGAGTCCATCAATCCGGCGGAACGGAAGCTACGTGTTCCCTCGGGATGGATATCGAACTACTCGCCGAATCGCTATGCCGACTACCGAAGCGTGGGGCTGGCGTCCGACGATACGCAGATGGCATTCTGGACAATCGAGCAGATGCTGGCCGACGGTGGGCTCGACCCAGCGCGCTTGGGAGAGATCTTCTGTCGACGGCAGATCTACGGTATCGGGCAGAGCGTCAGGCAGTTTCAGAGGAACTGGGAATCTGGCCGGCCCTGGTTCGAGTGCGGCGTGGCGTCTGCAGGCAATGGCGCACTGATGCGCATCGCTCCGATCCTCCTGCCCCATCTGCGTTCGCCCAGCCGCAACCTGTGGGCCGACACCCTGGTCGCGGCTCACCTGACCCACGACGATCTATTGTCAAACGCCAGTTGCTTGGCGCTGGTGCAATTGTTGTGGCAGTTGCTGGGCCTGGAGGCATCGCCCGACAAGCGCTGGTGGATCGACACCTGGCTGGCCACCAGCGAACCGCTGACGGCCGGCCGGCCAGATGGCATCTTCAGGGCCCGTGCCCATCACCCGCCGAAGTTCAGCGCCACCATGGCAGACATGGTGGCGCAACACGTTAGACCTGCCCTGGATCGAGATCTGGACGTGGCAGAGGCTGGTGACATCTGGCACTCGGGCGCCTACCTGCTGGAGACAGTGCCGACGGTGCTGTATGTGCTATCGCGGCATGGTCATGATCCCAAAGAGGCAATCCTGCAGGCAGTAAACAACACCCGGGACAACGACACCTGCGCCGCCATCGTCGGCGCGGCCGTAGGCGCCTTGCACGGCGCATCAGCACTGCCAGCGGAGTGGATCGACGGGTTGTTGGGCCGCACCACCGTCGATGACGATGGCCAGGTCTTTCGGCTGCTGGCGCAGGCCGGTGACCGGTACGGCTACGGTGTGTCGCCCCGGGTGCGGCAGCGGGCCGCAGCGTCGCGGCAAAAGGAGACTTGATGGACTGGTTCGAACGCATCACAGGTTTCCCCGAAGACGACTACGCCAGCACCAAGGCAAGGTTGGAGGTTGACGGTCAGTTCCTCATTTCCAAGGTCAACGGCAACCGTCACCGCGTCGGCCAGTTGGAGGTCGTGACGCTGCAGAACCTGCGTGCGCGTCGGGCGCGTTCAAAGACGAAAGGGTGCAACACGTCGGTGCACTGCCTGGCTGGCGATGCCCGCGAGCTGCATGCAAGGCCGGAGTTCGCCGGAGCAACCTTTCAGGTGGCCTCGCAGTTCAACCTGCTGGAGATGGTGGGGCCGAGCATCACCCCGGAAGACGGCGTCACACGTTACATCGGCGACCGAACGCAGGGCCCGGCCTGCGCGATCGCTGCCGGGGCGGGCACGATTTACCGCAACTACTTCGCACCAGTAGGCGGTGGTCTGGGCCAGACCAGGCACCGCCAGATCGACGCGCTGGCGCCTTTGGGCGAGGCGCTCGCCAAGCGTCTGGGCCGGCCTATGCAATCGCTGTGGACCATGCGCAACGGCTATGCGCTGTGCACGGTGGACGGTCTCTCGGCGATCTGCCGCCACCTGCAACGGGCCGACGAACAGGAGCTGGATCACCTGCGCGGGATGCTGGCGGTCGGCTTGCACCGCGATGTGGCGGTGACCGATGTTTGCGGCGCCGAACCACCCGTGGTGACACAGGTCTACTGCTCGGCGCTGCCGATTGCCTACAGCGGCATCGACCCTTCTGCCTGGGAGCCATTTGCCCGGCTCGTGCTGGAGTCAGCCTACGAAGCCACACTGCTCGCGGCTGCGGAGCAGACCCAACGAGGTGTCACGCCGACGGTGCTGCTGACACGGCTGGGCGGCGGGGCATTCGGCAACCCTGACGACTGGATCGACGATGCGATCAGCAGAGGCTTGGCAGGGGTGGTGTCCGACGGCTTGGACGTTAGGCTGGTCAGCTACGGCACGATCCATTCGGGTATGCAGAGGATTCAGGCCTCATGGGGCAATCGCTAGCAATTGCCAAGGTCGAAGGGCGTGTTCAGGGAGATGGAGCGCCACCGCATCGCTCTCGCGTACTAGACCCAGGAGCCGGTTACACGCGAGTAGTTGCGGCATCGTGCCGACAAAGACGCACTGGCGCGATTCACACGGGTTCTTGAGGAGGGAGCGATCGCGAAGCAGCCAGGACGGAGAGACTTATCCACGGCCGCGCGATCGGCGCCTCTCACGCAAGACTCGCGCGGCGGTGGGTAAGCCGTCTGGCCCGCCGCTGCGGTACCGGCTGTCAGCCGTGCTGACAGACTTGAGGCAAACGACCTGCCCATTGGGAAGCCGGAAACGGTCACAACAGTGACTGCTGTTGCAGCCCGCATGATGTTGGCGCAGCATCGGTCCGTTTGATTTCTCGCTGGCTGAGTCAGCCCGATTGATGCCCGTCACCGCATCGCCCATGCCCGCTCACGCGGGCGCAATCGCCGGCCTCATCTCCTGAATCCCGGCAGCCGAAAGGCTTGGAGATACGCGTCAGGCTTCGGGCACGACAGGCGCCCGCCCTGCCCCAACCGGCATCCCTGCCGCGCCCGTCGGCCTGCTGCGCTGCCGACACCAGTCGGCCAGACCGAAGCGGCTACAGCCGATGTCCAGCTGCTGCAAGCTCGCCAGCGCCCTGCTGCTGATACCCGCTGCGCCAACCGCGTCGTCACTACGCGGCGCCAGCCAGTAGTGACGACGCGCACGCTGCCCCAGCGCCCCAGGGCTGATGCCGGGCAGCCGCAAGTGACGGCACCACGTGATGGGCTCACCGCGCGTCAGAACGGCAGACCGTGCAACGCGATCTGCCCCGCCCGCTCCCCGCGGGCCATGTCAGCCACGGCGCCACCCGGCGCACCCAGAGCCTTGGGGAATGGCTCAACCCGATGGAGCGACTTGCAGCAGCAAGCGCCATCGAAGCCAATGCCGCGTGCCGCGGCGGCCAGCAGCAAGACCTCGGCACAAAACGGGAGTGGTGTCCCGTGTCCCTCGTAGTTCCCGCAGCGCTCAGGCGTTCGGGACGGACAGAAACACTTACCTGACCTGAACACACCAGCGACAACGAGCGGATACCCCGGGGCAATCGACAGACCAGAGGATGACAAACCGAGAGACAGCGAATGCGGGATCTGAACTACGAGCTGAAGCAGCTGTGCCGGCGCAACCGCGACGGCAGCTATGCGACCCAACGCGATCGCGAGCGCGTGCTCGACCTGGTGGCGGGCCAGCTTCAAGAACTCGGCTACCGGCACATGGCTGCAGCAAGCCTCAAGCCCAAGCACGTCGAGGGGCTGGTCGAGCGATGGCAGGCCGAGGGCCTGGCGGTCGGCACCATCAAGAACCGGATGGCCGAACTGCGCTGGTGGGCCGAAAAGATCGGCAAACAGAACGTCATCGCGCGCGACAACGACCACTACGGCATCGGCAACCGGCAGTACGTCACCAACGTCAGCAAGGCGCGCGAGCTGTCCGGCACCGAGCTCGGCCGCATCACCGACCCGTACACCGCGATGTCCTTGCGGCTGCAGACCGCATTCGGTCTGCGGCGCGGAGAGTCGATCAAGATCCGGCCGGAGTGGGCCGATCGGGGCGAGAAGCTCGCGTTGAAGGACACCTGGACCAAGGGCGGCCGCGCCCGAGAGATCCCGATCCGCAACGACGAGCAGCGCTTGGTGCTCGATGAAGCCAAGGCACTGGCAGGCAGGGGCAGCCTCATTCCTGCAGACCGAAGCTACGTCGAGCAACTGCGGCGCTTCGAACACCAGTGCGCAGCGGCAGGCGTGCACCGCATCCACGGGCATCGACACCAATACGCGCAGATCCGCTACCGGGAACTCACCGGATGGGCGGCACCGGCAGCAGGTGGTCCGAGGTCCAAGGATCTGACACCCGAACAGCGCGAGCTGGACCGGGAAGTTCGGCTCACGATCAGCGCAGAGCTGGGGCATGAGAGGGAGCAGATCACGGCGGTGTATCTCGGCCGGTAGATGTCGATCTGGATCACCCTGAGCCCAGGTTCCAACCTTCCACACCGGCCACGATGCCTCCCATCAAATCGCCGCTGGCACCTCCAACGTGTCAGCACTGCTGACAGTCAAAAAAAATGCCCGGGCAACCGTGAGGTTGCGCCGGGCGAGGGGGAGGAAATCGATCGAGGGCAGGCGCCGGGCAACACCGTCTTGGACGGTGCTCCCGGCGCTTCATGCAGCGTGGGCCAGGCCCTTCCACTCGGGGGGAGCCAGCTCGATGAGCTTGCCCCCCAACGCCTCGAACTCGGTGGCTCGGTCGTAATCCTCGACGTCCTGCGAGTAGTGCGTGACGGCGTTGACCAGCCCGTACCCTGACAAATCGCCTTCGATGATGAGGTGCCGCAGAACACCGGCACGCTCGGTATCGTTGAGCGTGTAGCGGTTGGCCAGCACCTCGACTGTCTTCACGGGATCGCCGGTCAGGCGAATGTCACGGGTCTTCTGCAACTTCATGGCGACCTGGCGGAAAGTGGCTTCCGAGACGGCCGCTTCAACCACGTCGCGCACCTTCAGGAAGAAGGCCCGATCATCCGCGGCCAGGGTGTCATCCCTGAACACGGTGACCGACTCCTCCTCTGACGAGAGCGAGCGCCCGACATGGGTCTTGCGCAACGCATGATCCGACGCGATCAGCCCGTTCTTGCACACCAGCCTGTAGATGAGCGGCTGCACCGACAAAGTGCCGCAACCCACTTCCGAGTTGGTGATGACGATGCCGGCTTGCACGATGTCGCCCGGGGCGACTTCGAACTCGACACGCGGCGTGATCACCTTCAGGTACATCTTCGTGTCGGTCAGTTCGACCGACTCGAAGCGAGCACCCTCCAGTCGCTGCAGGATGGGCAGGACGTTTTCAGCGAGGTCGAAGTTGTCCAGCCGCCGGTAGCGATCGGACAGCACTGCCCTCACCTGACCATCGAGCGTGCGGATCATCCGGCGGTCGCCTTCAGTCTGCAGCCAGGTGTTGACGTTACGGTCGAGCAGGTCCGGCTGGCCTGCGCGCATGCGCTCGAAGTAGGCGAACGGAATCTTCAGCTTGTCGGCGAGTTGGCGTCGCGCGAGGCTGGTGATGCCGTATTCGCCGCCGCCCTTGATGCCACCGCTCGCGAGGTGGTTCCCGGCATCGACGATCAGTTTCAGGTTGCCGCCCTCATCGGTACGGCATTGCAACAAGGACGAGGGAAGGACCAGGTCCTGCTTGGTGGCGATCTGGCGCTCCAGTTCTTGCGCCAGGTCGACAAGGGTACGTCCGCTTTTCATGGTGATGACTCCAATGGAAATGCGGAGACGGCTGTCCCCAGGCCGGGGATGCACATCCCCGCTGGGGTAACGAAAACCGGACCGAAGGATTTCGATCCGAACATGGGACGCGACAGGTGTCGCGCCAACTCATCGGGCGAGCAGCAAAGGAAGAACCCTTGCGGCCACACCACGAATGCCTATAGCAAACCGCGCTCTGCGAACGACACGACGCCGTTGCCGGCGACGATGAAGTGGTCGAGTACACGGGCGTCGATCAAAGCCAATGCCTCACGCAACGTTCGCGTCAGAAACTCGTCGGCCCGGCTGGGCTCGGCGACGCCGGACGGATGGTTGTGCGCAAGGATCACAGCCGCGGCGTTGTGTGCCAGAGCGCGCTTGACGACTTCGCGTGGGTACACGCTGGTCTGGGTCAAGGTGCCCCGGAACATCTCTTCCGAAGCGATGACCCGGTTCTGCGCGTCCAGGAACAGCACCATGAAGACCTCGTGGTCTCGCTTGGCCAGCGTGACGCGCAGGAAGGTTCGAACTTCGGCGGGTGAGGCCAGCACATCCTTGTGCGCGATGGCCTCGACCAAGGAACGACGGACCAACTCGGCGGCTGCCTTCAGCTTCGAGGCGACCCGGGGCTGTGCGTACTCGACCGGCAACGGCTCGTGCAGCAACTGGGACAGGCTGCCACTGGAATCCCTCAACAGATGGACTGCGTGGCGAGGGCCGACCAACACGCCGAGCAAGTCGGTATCTGACAACGATTCGATCTTCGGACACATGAAACTCTCCTCATCAAGAAATCGGAGAGCTCCGCCCCTTGGGGAGAAGACTCCCCAAGGGATGGAACGACGACGAACGTCGCGCGGTCAGAACGGAACGCTGTCGCGCTCCAAGGGCCGGGCGGGCTGCGGCACATCGATGGACTCGCCGTTGACCTTGGCGAACTTGATGCGCAGCAGACGCCCCTTGATGGCGACGCCAGGGTGCCCCTTCCTTTCACCCTTTTCGAAGGTGAACATTTCGGGGTAGATGTCAGCGATCCTGAAACCGATGATCACAGCCTTGTCGGCCATGACATCCGCTTCCAACCGCTTGACGACTTCCTGGGCGTCAGCACCGCTGACACGGCAGTCGAACTTCGTGTAGCTGACATCACTGTCGCTGCCACGGAGGGCGGCGACGGTGCAGGCCAGGAACTCCTGACCTTTCTTCGGCTTGATCGTGCGAACACGATTGAGATAGCCGACGCCTTCAACGTGCAGATTGAAGAAGGACGACGGGCTGCTGGCTTGAGATGACTCGGACATGATGGCCTCCTATGGACATGGAACACATGGAAAAGGAGAGACCACCCCCAGCGCGGGGATGGGACTCCCCGACTGGGTTGAAGCGACTGACAACATCTCCGAGCCTTGCGGCTCCCGGTTTTCAGGAGATCTGACCGGATTCGGGCGATGCGTGACGCGCATCAAACGGGCTGACACAGCCAACGAGAGACTCGGTTCGGCGCGACGCTGAAGCGTGCGTCCAATCGAAGCTGATGTGGAATGCTGAACCCGGAATCGGGTGCGATGCAACTGCAATGAAAAGTCGATCCAGCACACCGCCGACGCCGGTGGCCCGCAAGGTCAGAACGATTAGCGGATGGCCATCGTCGGCCCTGCGGATGCGCCTGGTTTCGATGCTGTAGCCATGAAACGCAGTGCGGTCTGCGCCCCGCTGCCAGGCGTCGCAGATCGACTGGCGCGCGACGGCACCGAGCATCCGCAGCTCGGGCCTGCTGGGCTGGTATCCGACCGACGCTGGTGTGCTGGTCACAGCAGCTGTCCCGTAGGCGGGGTCGCTGGCTCGGGCTGCGCGTCGATGCTCAGCGACGCCTGCCTCAGCAGCCGCAGCTCGGCTGCGGTGGGTGTGATCCGTCGCTGCGAATGTCTCGGCGCATCGTCGCCGGTGAAGACCGCACGCGGCACCTCACCAAACAGCGTCACCGCAATGTGCATCCGCTTCCGCGCCAGGTCATCGGCGCCGGGAAGGAAGTCGCTCCGGCTCAAGGGCAGCATTTCCTCGCGCAACAGGAGGCGCTCCCAGCGGATCGGCTCCAGGAACAGCGCGCGCAGACCACGTCCGACTTCGCGGATGGCTGCACGACCATCACCGTCGCTGAGACGGTCTTTGAGTACCAGCGTCTTGACCATCCGCACGTGGTAGTCGAATTCCACGATCGCCTCCGCGGTGGCGTACCCGTACGGACTGCGAAAACCCAATGCGACGGTGGCCGGGCTGCGTGAGCTCAGCACCGACAGGCTGAGCCCCTTGCGGCGCAGCCCTTCGAATTCGGCCTCGCGCACGGCGATGGCCTGCGCCATCTGCGCCCGGATGGTGACGAGCGACTGGTACACGCGGATCAGGATCCAGTCGGCATATGGGTTGTCATTGGCCGACAGGTACCAGATCGATTTGAGTACGGCGGCGAACCGCCGGCCGCCCGGAATGGCGGGCGCCTTGGTCTGCGAATCGGCAGCCCGTCCCGTGAACATCCGGAAGGCGTCCTGGGTGTGCAGCGTCATGACGTCGGGCGTCTCGTCCGCCAGTTGGCCCAAAGTGGTCGCCGTCGACAATGCGAGCGGCGTGGGTAGCGTCGGTAAGCTGGGCAATGAAGCAGTGTCTGGCGTAGGCATGGAGATCTCCTTGAGTTGGGATGAAATGCGGCTGATCGATGGGACGGCGGGTTTCATTCATCGCGGCCGGCCCGGGCCCATGCGCTGCTTCATGTCCTCGAGCAACCTGCTGATCTTTTCGCGCTGGGCACGGGTCCTGGCCTGGTACTCGGGCGTGGCACGCTCGGCCTCCAGCCGCCGTTCCTCGATCTCGCGCTCACGGCGCTGTTCAGCGGCCTTCTGACGCTGTCGGCGCTCAGCTGCGATGCGAGGGGCGAGTTCCGGCACGAAGCTGCCGGCGGCGGCTCGATTGATGAGGCCGCGCAGATAGGCCACCGGGGTGCTGCGCACACCATTGGTCTGCAGCCGCCCGGCCAGTTCGTCGAGGAGCACCTGGGCCTGTTCGCCGCTCTGGCGCAGCAGCAGGCGGGCCGCAGCACACTCATCCGGCAGCATCCGGTCAGGAAAGATCAGGTCACCACCACCGGCCGTCAGGCTTGGCGCATTCGCTTCGCGCGACGTGCTTTGTGGTTGTTGTACTGATTCACATGTACTGTGTTCAATTAGAGAAGTGGCGCTTTCGTCGACACAGTGATGGCGGATTGGGTGAATCAGGGATGGCGGTTTCGGCGAGGCAACGATGTGGGGATGCCACAGGCTTGATTCGCCCTTCTGTGCAAGGCTGCCTGTGGCGTCCACGCAGACTTGCCTTGCTTCCCGAGCGGCGCCAAACGCGGTCGCTTGCGCACCGTCCGTCAGCAACGACAGCAGGCAGTCCAGCCGGACACGAGCAACCAGGCTGGGCGGTATGCCCCGCAGTGTTTCTTCCCAGACGCCTGCGCGGCCCAGGTCGCGACGGGCCGTCTCCTGTTCGCGGCGAGTCAGCCCGATTTCCTCGGACCACCGAGCGGCGGAGTTGCAGACCCAGGCATCGAGCTGGCGTCGGTGTTGCAGCCGCGTGAGGTACAGCGCCCGCGACAGCATGAGCCCGGCATGCACGCCGCCGGCGATGCCCGCCAGCGCGCGGTGGTAGGCCACCGACGGCCCCAGCATCTCGGCCACCATCACCATGTCATTCCAGTCGGCAGTGCGCGGATCGACAGCGATCCGTTCGGCGAGGAGGCTGCCCAACTGCTCCGTGTTGAGTCGGAAGTGCAGGCGGGCAGGAATCCCCAGGAGACGTTCATCGACCAGGTCGAGCACCTTCAGCGCACCCCTTGCACTGCTCTGCTCCTTGGCCGACAAGCCGGTTTCCCACGACCACTGCTCGGTGGTCTTGTGGAACCACCCGCCGTTGCGGGAGATGTCCCTTCCACGACGCGTCCAGTAGATCGACTGCGACAGCAGCAACGCCGCCTTGACGTTGTCGGTCAGGTCGACCAGACGCCGGTGAAACGCGATATGGCGCCCGAGCAGCGACCAGATGACGGACAGCGGCGCGGTACGGTTGGATGGCTCCCATGCCGACGGGTCGAACGAAGCGTTGCCCGGTTGATCAGCCACGGCCAGCCCCCTCCATCGTCACCGTCCCCCTCGGTCGACGCTCGCCTGGAGGGCGTGCAGGAGAACGTCGGCACACACCCGAAACCAGAGCTTTGCTGGCATGCCCAGGCGTCGCTCTTCCAGCAGACCGGCCCGCCGCAGAGCACGCCTTGCCGTCTCCTGTTCCCAGCGCGACAAGCCGGTCTCCTGCGTCCATTGCTCCTGTGACCGCATGAACCAGCCGCCCGCCGAGGGCTCCAGTGCCTGGCTGGTCCAGATGGCCTGAGACAGCATCAGTGCCGGCGTCACGCCGCCGGCCACCGGCACGAGGCAACGATGGAAGCTGACCGGAATGTCGAAGACCTCCAGCAGCAGATCGGTGGTGATGCCGCGGGACTCGATGCGTGCGTTCATGCGTCCGCCTCGAAATCGCGGATGACCACCTCCAACACGGCGATCGGCAGGTGCGTGAAGGCCTGGTGCAACTGGTAGTAGCGGATGCGCGGCGCCGGGTCGCCGATCGTTCGCCAGACCTGATAGATGCGTTCGCGCGTGGCGTAATCCGGCAGAGGCACACGCCCTGAAGGCCGGCGCACGTCGAGATCTCGGCGGAACTTCAAGGTGAGCTTGCGGCGAATCTTGAAGAGCGCGCTCATCAGCTGGGTCGACGCGCCGTGGCGGATGAAATACGCCTCCAGCGCCTTGGCCTCCTTCACGAGGGCGACAGTGCGCAAGCCGGCCTGCAAAGCCTCCCCATCCAGGGCGATGCCGATGGTCAGCGTGCGCATGGCTGCCAGCCGATTGAGATCGAGCGCAGACAGTTGACGCAGGCGATCGAGCTGCTCGTTGGCAATGCCGACGGCATCCAGTTCGTCGGGCCTCGCGTCTGCCAGGCGCAGGGTGACGTGGTTGAGCAGGACGAGGCGAACCTGCGTGTCGTGAAGCGGAAGCATCAAGCCTCCCCCCGGGTCAGCGCCGCGTTGCCTCCGGCATCTGGTCCGCCGGTCGGACGATGCGTCCGCCTGAGGCATGCCAGAACCTCCCAGAACGCTGTGGCCGATGCATCGGCCGGGTCGACCAACCAGAGCAGGAAGGTCTGATCGAGAGATACAGAAGCAAGCGCCTCGCTGTCGACCTGGCCGCTGACACCTGCGAGCAGCCCCCAAGCACGTTGCCGCGCCGGTGCTGCTGCGCCAGGATCTGGAATCGGAGCGAGCCGGAAGCCGGCGGACGACATTGGCGCCGGCTGAACACAGTCGCTGAGACCCACGACATCGGCGAAGGCGCGCGCGCGCCGCAGCAGATCGTCGCGTTCAGGCGGCGGGGCATCGGCGTGCACAGTGGGCGCCACCGTTTCGACGATGGATGGCGTGGCCGTCGCCTCGGTCCGATGTGCAGGCGGCTCACCCTGCCCTCCACGCGCCGATGCCGGGCGGAGTCCTTCGCGCAGCGTATCGACGGGTTCGCCAAGGTACGCGGCCATTGCCGCTTCGCACGCCTCGCAGGTGGCGGCGACGCTGAACTCGCCGGTATGCGGGTACTTGTCGGCGATGCGCCTGAATACGGGCTCGAAGACCGTGTCGTACAGCGCATCCTCGGACGATGACTGCCTGGCCAGTGCGTACCGCTTGATCGCGTTGAGCCTGGGCTGCAGGGTCTTGACGTCCAGACCAGCCAGGCCGGCCACGGCCTCACCGATGGTACGGAGCCGTTCAGTGGCAAACAGATACAGCCCGAGCGTCGCCGTGTTGACCGCGAGACCAAGGGCATGGAGTGCATCCTCCAGCGGGCGCAGGGTCAGCAGCCGTCCCTGCTCTGTTTCCAGTCGGTGCTTGAGCGCCACGATGCCGGTGGCCTTGTCCCAGAAGCTCATCTCACCGCGCTGCTCGTTTTCGATGAGGTGGGCGGTGAGGACGTGGCTCTCCGACTTCCATGGCCGAAACAGCACCACGAGCTGGCGGAATCGAGGGTTCCGCGTCTCTGACCACAGTTGCTGCAGCGCAAGCAGCCTGGTGTTGCCACCGGCCTCGACGATGAAGTGAGACTCCCCTGGTCGTTGCGTCACCGTCAACGGTGACCTCAGTCCGCCGGTGCGGATCGACTCCTTGATGTCATCGAACTTGACGTTCTCCGAGCGGCGAGGGTTGTTCTCGTAAGGCCGGATGTCATCGACCGTCAGCTCGATCTGGTGTTCGAACTGATCGTGGGACGCGCGCGCATCGGCGACACCCGGGAGGTCACGCGCGTTGTTGCCCGGGTTGCCCACCAGCAGGGACTGCGCCACGAGCCGGCGACGCTCATCGACGGAAACCTTGTGGCTCATGACGACGGCTCCTCCACTTGAGGCTCGTCGGCGAGTACGCCCTGCAGACTCGGGATGAGTTCCCACGCGAGTTGGTGCATGACGGTGCTGGCACTCGGCATCACGCCATCGCGGCGGCGTTCATGGCGATGCACCGGTATGCGCAGCGTCGCGGCTTCCTTGTAGGCCTTGGCATGCGGCACCACGGTGTCGAGCACCGACACCCGACCTTTCAGACGAATGAAGTCTTCACGGATCCCGCCGGCGATCAAGCGGGCATCCGCGGTGCGGTCCTGTCGATAGATCACCGCCTTGACCGGTCCCAGCGTGGCGCCGAGCGCGCTGCCGGGCTCCAGCCTGTCGAGCAACTCCATCGTGCCGTCCTTGAACTCGCGCGCCGACAGGATTTCCGGGGTGATCGGCGAGACGAGGATGTCGGCAGCCATGACGGCGGCGTCCTGCAACGGACCGATCGCGCCTTGCGTGTCGATCAGCACGCAGTCGTAGTGGCCAGCCACCGCCGGTGACTGCAGCGCGAAGCGAAGGCGAAATCCGCGGTCGATGCGGTTGAGCAGCCAGTTGGGCAGATGACCCTCCGGGTCATCCGAAACGACGATGTGCAGGTTCGGAAAAACGGTCGGCGTGATGCACGCTGCCGTCACCTGGCCACGGACGATAACCTCGGTCAGCCCGGCCGCCGGCTGTGGCGCCGCCAGGGGAAAGTACTTCGACAGCGACGGCTGGACATCCGCGTCGATCAGCAGGACGCGCAGGCCCATGTCGGCCAGCAGTGCCCCCAGATTGGCGGTGAGCGTCGTCTTGCCGACACCCCCTTTGGTACTGGTGATGGTGAACTTGATCATCGATTCCGCGCCTATTCAGGTCCCTGATAAGGCTTACGGAATCGCCTCGAAAAGTGTCGGATCAGCCCTTCAAATAGCCGTCAAGCCCATGATCCGCAAAGACTTTGCGGATCCGCTTGATCTCTTCGTAGAGGGTGCCGCGCGGTATTCGGAGCTGCTCGGCAGCCTCTTTGACCGACAGGCCTTCCGCGCCGAGCATCGCGCACAAGCGCTGCTGGGCTAGCGTCAACCGCGCCATGGCACGCAGAAGATCCATGCGCACGTGGTGACGGTGGGTTTCGCCCATCTCGCCCACCTGCGTGGACTCGGACGCGTCCAGCAACTCGGCCAGCGTCATGCCGTCCTCGGCGCCGTCGACCGTGGCGTCGAGTGAGACCGCACCCAGGTCACCGGCACGCTTTTCCGCGCCCTGCTCGCGCATCAAGTCGGTGAGCTTGTTGCGCACGACCTGCGCCATGTACCCCACAGGTGGCTTATCCGGGTCGGGGACCAGCTTGCTGCGTACCCCGATCCAGTGCAGCAGGCAGTCCTGGACCAGGTCGTCGAACTCTTCGCGCCGGAGGATCCGTGATCGCCTTCGGAATTCCCCCACCACTTTTTTTGCGACTGCAATTTCCCACTTGTCGAGACCATCCCCAGGCTTGAGCGCCATTTCGTTCCCCATCGGTTGCCGATGGGGTGAAAAGCGAACTCAGGACGGGAATACTGAATAGGTAAATTGCAGCTATATCAACAACTTAGAGGGGACATGGCATCCGGTGCCGACACTTTCCGGCCGGATTTCGTAACTGAAGTCGCGAGGGCTATCGATAGCCGCCGAAGGCCGACGACCCATGTCGAACGACGCCATCACGGCCGGCCAGAGGGCCCTCGCGGGGCCGCGGGACGCCATAGCGATGGCGGCCACGCGGGATCGAAACGGTGTGTAGAGGTCGAGCGGCAGCGTCGCCAAGGGCGGCGCGATGCCGGAGTGCCAGGTGGCGCATCGACCGAGTACGGGGGTCAGGATGAAGCGAGCGAACGAGTGCGTCGAGCAGGCGCCGACGGCGGCCAGCACCACGAGCCCGGTGGCGGACGCCGATGCCGATCTGAAAATGCACGGCTCGGAGCGGGCCAGGCATGCCCGCGAAGCCATCAGGGCGCGACAGCCCAGAGGTTCGTTCGACGCCAGGGCGATCCGGGAGTTGTCCCAGGCAGCGCCGACCGATCCAGCTCAGTTGCGACGCACGATCCGCCGCAGCGAGCTACGCCAGATCGTGCCGCTGGCTGACTCGACGATCTACGAGCTGGAACGGCGCGGGGATTTTCCCCAACGCTTCTTCCTCACGGCACGCTGCGTCGTATGGGACCTGGCCGAGGTCGAGGCCTGGCTGCGGAGCCGTCGGCAGTCAGGCTGCGCTGACGCAGTGAAGAAGGCGCCGGCACCGGACTTTCGGCGCCGGAAGGCGTTGGCTGGCACTGGTGGCAGCTAGGCGCGCCGGAGACGGACATTCGCGGTCGACACACTTGATCTGGCCTCCCTTCGAATGTTCGCTTCCATTAACCATTCTGGTAAACTACTTCGATGAGAGTCTCCTACGAAGACGAACACGTCGAGGCTTTGTGCAAGCACACCAAGTTGGCCGTCAAGAAGCTGGGAATGGAGTCGGCGAAGAAGCTGCAACGCCGTTTGAGCGAGCTTCATGCGGCAAGCGTGGTCAGCGAGCTTGCGATCGGCCGGCCTCATCCCCTGAGCTACGACCGAGCCGGGCAGTTTGCAGTGGACTTGCACAAAGGAACGCGATTGATCTTCAAGCCAACACTTCAGCCCCCGCCGCTCAAGGAGGACGGTTCGATCGACTGGTCGCAGGTCGCGGAGATCACCATCATTGAAACAGAGGACTACCATGACTGAGGCTGCACTACGGACCTACGAGTCGCTGGCGGAATTTGCTCCCGATTGGGTTGCCATTCCTGGCGAGTCGATCAACGATTTGCTGGAAGAGCGCGGCTGGACGCAGGCCGACCTCGCGACGCGCACGGGCTTCACCACCAAGCACGTCAACTTGCTGCTCAAGGGAAAGGCGCCCATCAGCGAAGAGACTGCACTGCGCCTCGAGCGAGTGCTGGGCAGCACCGCTCGCTTTTGGCTCAACCTAGAGGCTCAGTACCGCGAGCACGTGGCAAGGCAGGAATCAGTCAAGTCGCTCGCCAAGCATATCGATTGGCTCAAGGAGCTCCCACTCTCCGAGATGGTGAAGTTTGGCTGGGTCAGAAAGGCAAAAGACAAGGCCCAGCAGGTCTTCGAATGTTTACGCTACTTCGGCGTGGCGGACGTCGATGCTTGGCGCGAGCAGTACGAGCGTCCGGTTGCGGCTTACCGCGCTTCTGAGAAGCTGATCCGAACTCCTGCTGCAGTCAGCGCATGGCTTCGATGCGGAGAGCGCGCAGCTGAAGACATGCGTCTAGGCGACTTTGACGGGGATGAGTTCGAGTCTGCCCTCCAGAGGATCCGTACGCTGACGGCCGAACGGGATCCCAAGTTGTTCATTCCACGGCTGACCGAGGAATGCGCCCGCGTGGGTGTCGCCGTCGTCTTAGCGCCCGCGCCTAAAGGCTGCCCTGTCAGCGGTGCGACGAAGTGGCTGGGCACGAATAAGGCTCTCATCATGTTGAGCCTTCGGGGCAAGACGGACGACAAGCTGTGGTTTTCTTTTTTTCATGAGGCAGGTCACCTCACGAAGCACGGCAAGCGGATGATCTTCTTGGATATCTTGGGGGAGGACGGACTAAACCCTCAGGAGGAGCGGGAAGCGGACGTCTTCTCCCGTGATGTACTCATTCCCCCGTCTGAGTTCAAGACTTTGTTGGCACAAGCCGTGATCAGCGAGCGGATGATTCGCGATTTTGCTGACCGGATAGGAATCGCGCCCGGGATTGTCTTGGGGCGTCTTCAATTCGAACGACGAATTGGCTGGCAGCAATTCAACCATCTGAAGGTCAGCTATCGCTGGAATCACGAGGCATGAGTGGCAGTTGTTAGCGGGAAGTGGTTGACCCCTAGCCTGGGCGGTGGGAATTTGCACTATCACCATGTCATAGCGGCGCCGTCGTAGTAACCACCTTCATCGTCGGCGGTAACAGAGTGGGCGTGTGCGATTCGCCGGCAACCCACGCGTCGATCATGTCCGCCCATTCCTGCAGCATGTGGCGCCGCTGCTCACCGTACTCGGCCTTGTTGTAGACACCGCGCGATGAGCGGCCGTCCTCGTGTGCCAGGCACTTCTCGATCCAGTCGCTGTTGAAGCCCAGTTCGTTCAGGATGGTGGAGCCCGTCCGACGAAGGTCGTGCACGGTGAACGACTCCAGCGGCAAGCGAGATTCCTTGGCCTTCTCGACCACGACCTGGGTTACCCGGTTGAGGGTCGCCTTCGACATGCAGCGATCGGCGTCATAGCGCGAGGGCAGCAGGAACCGCGAGCCGCCGGCACAGGTGCGAAGCGCCACCATGATGTCCAGCGCCTGCTGTGACAGGTAGACGTTGTGGGGCTTGCCCGCCTTCATGCGGCTCTTCGGGATCGTCCAGACGGCGTTCTCGAAGTCGATCTCGTTCCAGGTGGCCTCGATGAGCTCGCTCTTGCGCACGAGCGTGAGCAGAACCAGGCGTAGCGCCAGGCGAATGGTCGGCAGCGTCGCCGTGGTGTCGAGCACGCGGTGCATGACGCGGATCTCGGACGGCGACAGCGCTCGATCCTTGGCCACAAACGTCGCAATCGACGAGGGGCCGACTTCGTCTGCGGGGTTCGGCGCCTTGTCGCCATGCAGTGCCGCGAAGCTGAACACTTGCTTGACGATGTCACGCACATGCACGGCGGTGGCGGGCGCGCCGCGTTCCTTGACCTTTGCGCACAGGTTGCGCAGGTCTTCGGGGCCGATCTCCGCCAGCAACCGACTGCGGAACGCCGGCATGATGTCCCGGTCGATGATGCTCTTACGCATCGACTTAGTGCTGTCCGCCATCCTGGCCTCTTCCAGCCAGCGGTTGGTGAACTGCTCGAAGGTCTTGGCCTCGGCCATGCGACGCTTCTCGCGCTGCTTTTCCTGGCTGGGGGAGTGACCTTCGGCGATAGCACGCCGCGCTTCCATGCAGCGCTCCCGCGCCATCAGCAGCGAGATGCCGTCCCTGGCACCGTAGCGGCCCACCGTGAGCGTCTCGCGCCGGCCATTGAGGCGGTAGTCCAGCCGAAACGTGATCGTGCCCTTGGGCGAGACGGTCACGTACATCCCGTCCCGGTCGGCCACCTTGTAGGCCGTAGCCTCTGGCTTGAGACCTCTCAACGTCCCATCTGACAGCATCGTCGCACCTCCGTTCGTGCGAATTTTACCGTCAAGAAAAAACGAGCACAACAAACGACCTAAGTCATTGTTTTTAATGAATTTTTCTACTTATTTTTTACCGTCACAGTCCGCTTCAGCCTGACGGTAAAAAATCGGTGTGGTGCATGTCTCTATTTTTTACCGTCAGATTTACCGTCAGACTGGAGCCGATCCCCCCGATAGATGTCGATAGACCTCGACAGACTTTTTCTATACGGAACAGGCACTTAGCATCAAATTTCGATAGATCTCGATAGACCCCGAAAGACGCCGAATCATTCCCACTCAATCGTCGCCGGAGGCTTACCGGAAATGTCGTAGACGACGCGATTGAATCCGCGCACTTCGTTGATGATGCGATTCGACACTTTTGCCAGCAGCGAGTGCGGTAACTCGGCCCAGTGTGCGGTCATGAAGTCGGTGGTCTGCACGGCGCGCAGCGCGACGACGTTCTCGTAG
>Ga0116193_1000661_pt1 | contig 31458 bp, 19 predicted proteins | sample AD_UKC115_MetaG_FD_89892 | JGI IMG/M metagenome (GOLD analysis project Ga0116193, IMG submission 89892) | Active sludge microbial communities of municipal wastewater-treating anaerobic digesters from Hong Kong - AD_UKC115_MetaG | ecosystem: Engineered > Bioreactor > Anaerobic > Digestate... | reverse complement strand
GGAAGTTGCCCAGCGGCTGGGCGCAAAATCAATCAATGCCTATGCCCGCTACGAACAAGGCCGCGCCACGCCGACAATTCAAAAACTATCGCAACTTTTGGCCGCAGTGACTTCGCACGGCGACTTCGTCATCCAGGAAAGCCGGACATAATCAGGAATTTACCCGATGATTGACTTCACCAGTTTGGATGAATTGAAGAAGCGATTGGATAGTTATCGTCCATTGCCTGCCGCTGTTCTCTCCAATCTACACGAAGATCTTGTTCTGCGCTGGACTTATAACAGCAACGCCATCGAAGGAAACACGCTGACATTGAAGGAGACCAAAGTCGCATTGGAAGGCGTGACGATCGGCGGCAAGACCTTGCGCGAGCATTTTGAAGTCATCAATCATCGCGACGCTATTGAATATGTTGAGGCGATCATTAGCCAGAATGAGCCCTTTTCATTGCGGATGATCCGAAGCATACATGCCCTGATTTTAAAGAATATTGATGATGAAAATGCCGGAGCATGGCGCCGATACAATGTAACAATTGCGGGCGCACGTCACGTGCCGCCGGGGGCCTTGCATGTTCCTGAACAAATGGAAGCATTTACCGCCTGGCACGAATCGCATCGCCCCGTTCTGCATCCGGTTGAACTTGCTGCCCGAACGCATGTTGATTTTGTTAAAATTCACCCGTTTATAGATGGGAATGGACGCACGGCGCGCTTGCTGATGAATCTGGATCTGATGCGCGCCGGATTTCCACCAATCGTTCTGCCTGTTGAGATGCGACTTGGCTATTATGAATCACTGGATTTGGCGTATGTGGAAGGTGATTACTTACCATTTCTGCGAATGATTCGCAATCTAGCCGAAAAGGCATTTAAGCCGTATTGGCATGCATTGGGAATTTAAGGCAACTAAATACGTCGGCTCGGAGAGCCAACCTACACTGGTGAGATATTAAATTATGCGGTATGAGCCTGTCATTGGCATGGAAGTTCACGTCGAGTTGTCCACGCACAGCAAATGCTTCTGCGGGTGCTCCATTGAATTTGGCGCGGAGCCGAATACGCAAACCTGTCCCATCTGCCTGGGCATGCCTGGCGTGCTGCCCGTGCTGAATGAAACCGCGCTGGAATACACGTTGCGCACGGCGATTGCGCTGAATTGCCGCGTCAATCGCTCCAGCCAATTTGAACGTAAGAATTATTATTATCCCGACCTGCCGAAGAATTATCAGATCAGCCAGTTGCGCAAAAACCTGGGAGATGATGGCTGGCTCGACATTCCAGTTAATAATTCCACGTTGCGCATCGGCATCGACAATGTGCATTTGGAGGAGGATGCCGGCAAACTCGTGCATCCGGAATTTTCCGGTGCCGACTATAGCCTCGTCGATTTAAACCGCGCCGGCACGCCGCTCATTGAAATTGTTTCCAAGCCTGATATGCATTCGGACGATGAAGCGCTGGCCTATATGGAGACATTGAAAAACCTGCTGCAATATCTCGAAATCAGCGACTGCAACATGCATGAGGGGCGATTGCGCTTTGAGGCGAACATCTCCGTTCGTCCCGAAGGTTCGGATGAACTGCGCACGAAAGTGGAAATTAAGAATCTGAACTCCATGCGCACAGTCCTGCGCTGCATCGAGCATGAAGTCAAGCGCCAGTCGCTGGCCTATGATCGTGGCGAGACGATTGCGCAGGAAACCCGGCTTTGGGACGAGGCGGCAGGCGTCACGCGCACCATGCGCTCAAAAGAACGCGCCAATGATTATCGCTATTTCCCCGAACCCGACCTGCCGTTGTTTGAGATCAGTGAGCAGCGCATTGAAGAGGTGCGCCGCCATTTGCCTGAGTTGCGCGAGGCGAAGATGGCGCGTTTCATCGGCGAATATGGATTGCCGGAATACGATGCGGCGCTCATTACCAACTCCAAGCCGCTGTCGGATTACTACGAACAGGCCGTGCAGGCGCACCGCAATCCCAAGTCCATTTCCAATTGGATCATGACCGAACTGCTTCGTCGGCTGAAGGAAACGGAAAACGAGATTACAGATGTTCCGATGAAACCTCAGCATTTGGCGTCGCTGGTCAAACTGGTGGATGACAACACGCTGTCGCTGCCGATGGCGAAGAAGATTTTCCCCGAGATGTTTGAAACCGGCAAAGCGCCGGAAGCGATTGTCGAGGAACGCGGATTGAAGCAGGTTAGCGACACCAGCCAGATTGAAACATTTGTCGATCAGGCCATCGCCGCCAATGCCAAGGCAGTCGACGATTACCGCAAAGGCAATCCCAAGGCTCTCGGCGCGCTGGTTGGCTTCGTCATGAAAGCCTCGCGCGGACAGGCCAATCCGGCGGTGGTGAATGAGTTGCTGGAGAAAAAGTTGAAGCAGTCATAAACGAATGATCTTTTGACCGGATTGACTTTGTTGACCGGATTGACATTGTGAAGAGTTTGCGCAGCTCGTTGCGCTATCTCTATGCCCTGAAGCCATCGCGCGTAATAAAGCCCTGGCTCTCCAGGTAAGTCAGATGCTCCTCGGGATCAACAATCAGGTCGCGCGGCTTGCTTCCTTGGAATGGCCCTACCACGCCATTCTGCTCCATCAGGTCCATGAGTCGTCCCGCGCGCGCATAGCCAATTTTCATCCGGCGCTGGATCAAGCTGACTGAAGCCTGCTTCGATTCCAGCACCAACTTCAGGGCCGGCAAGTACAACTCATCGCCAAAATCTTCGCTGCTGCCTTCATCCGTAATATCGCCGGAATCGCCCTCATCATAACCGCCACCACCACCTCCGCGACCGCTCTTCTTGGGCCGGCTGGCGGCGAAATCCTCTTTCTGGTATTGCGGCGGGCATTGCTCGCGAATCATGTCGGCCACGCGCTCAACTTCGGTATCCGACACGAATGCACCCTGGATGCGATAAGTGCGCGCGCCACCTGGCGAATAGATCATATCGCCGCGCCCAAGCAGCGCCTCGGCGCCGTTGGAATCGAGAATGGTGCGGCTGTCCACTTTCGATGAAACGCGGAAGGCAATGCGCGTGGGGAAGTTGGCTTTAATGACGCCGGTGATGACGTTGACCGACGGGCGCTGCGTGGCCAGGATCAAGTGGATGCCCACGGCGCGCGACATCTGCGCCAGGCGCTGAATTCCTTCTTCCACTTCGCTGCGCGCTACGAGCATCAGGTCCGCCAATTCGTCCACAACCAGCACGATGTATGGCATCGGTTCGGCATTCTTGTCGCGCAAAGCCTTGCCATTATCGCGCGCTTCCGACACCACGGAATTATAGGCGCCGATGTTGCGCACGTGCATGCTTTCCAGTTGCCGATAGCGGCGTTCCATTTCCTCAATGGCCCATGAAAGCGCACCGGCAGCCTTGCGCGGATCGACAACCACCGGCGCGAGCAGATGCGGAATCTCCTGATAATTCGACAGCTCAACGCGCTTGGGGTCGATCATGATGAACTTCACGCGCTCGGGGGGCATGCGCATCAGGATCGAAACGATAATGGAGTTGAGGCAAACGCTCTTGCCCGCGCCGGTGGCGCCAGCGATGAGCAGGTGGGGCATGCCAGCCAAATCGCAGATCACCGGCTGACCGCTGATGTCCTTGCCCAATCCAAACGCCAGCGGCGAGGCGTGATTCTGAAATTCCTCGCAGGAGAGAATATCGCGCAAGACAACGGCATTGGTCTTCTTGTTTGGAATCTCAACGCCAATGGCGGCTTTGCCCGGAATTGGCGCCTGGATCCGCACGCTGTCGGCCAGCAGCGCCATGGCAATCTCGCGATCCAATCCGGCAATGCGATTGACCTTCACCCCGGGCGCGGGCTGCAATTCAAAACGCGTGACCACCGGCCCCTGCACCACTTCGGTAACACGCGCCTCGATGGTGAATTCGCGCAGCGTCTGCTCCAGTCGCGCGGAAATGTCGTAAATCTCCTCCTGCGAAATGGAAACGACTTTTTTTTGCGGCAGGTTCAGCAACTCAATCGAGGGCACTTCATATTCAGAGGGGAAAAGATCCAACTCAGGCTGCTCAATCTCGGCGTCATCCAGTCCCTCGAAGAAATGATCATCCTGCATCACTTCGCCGCGCTTCCTTTCCTTTGCTGAATTCGTGATCTTGATTGAATTCTTCTTTTTCTTTGGCGGTGCGATTTCTTCGGCCTCTTCGTGCATGCTGCCCGAGCGATCAATAATGATAGGCGCAGTAGGAGACGACGGCTCGCTATTGGTTTTCTTGCCCATTAAAATGCCGAACAGGCGTTCCCAAATCGAGCGGCGTGCCTCGCGTTCGCCTGTGTCTTCTTTCTTCATCTTCTCCAATTTCATCTGCTGGGCCGCGCGGCGGCGGTTCATATTCAGGAACACGGAATTGCGTGAGACTTGATAGGCGGCCTTGGCCGCGCGCGCTCCAGTTCCGAACAGATCGCGCAGAAGATAATTTGTCACGAGCATGACAGAGACGAGCAGCAAGCAGCCGAAGAACAGCGCCGCGCCAATGGGGCCGAATTGATAGGAAATACCCAATCCTTCATTCGTGGTCAGGAAAGCGCCTATAATCCCGCCTGCCGAAAATTGCCAGCGGGTGTTGCTGCTTTGCGATGCGGCCACCAGTGTCGAAAGAGCGCAGAGCGAGGCGATGAGCAGCACCACGCCCATAAATTTCAATGTTGAACCGGTCATGGAAAGCTGGCGATTGCAGAAGCAGCGAATCGCGAAAAGCCATGCGGCTGCGGGCAGGCAATAGCAAACCCATGTGCCGAAGATAAAAGTTAATCCTGTGGCAATATGCCCACCGAATGCGCCAATCCAATTGTGCTTGAGATTGGCCGAGGCCAGCGCCAGCAACAACGTGGCGCCCACCAGGAAATATCCCAAGCCAATAATATCGCGCAAAAGCCCAAGTTGAGCGGCTGGCTTTTTGACGGATTCTGTATCCATACGGGCCATCTTCTCTCTCTCCAACGAGAACGGGAATCGCCAAGCAACGTGAAAAACTGCGGCGAGAGCAAGGCCAATAGGAATTGTAGCCAAATGGATAAAATAATGTAAAGCGCGGTTTGATCAACGCAGCAGCGGAAATAAAGGGAGGAGGCGCTGGCTGGCGCCTCGCTCCCCGAAGTGGGTCAGTTATACGTGATCACCAGTTTAGGACGGTTGGAATCGGTGGCATTGTCGCCGGGATAGAAGCCCAGGTAATCGGCTCCGGCGTCATTGTCATCATCCGTGGCAAAATATACGCGCAGCTGCGTGATGCCTGTCTTGTTGATGGCCCCGCAGCCATTCGAGTTCAAATTGCCAGTCGAAACCGCGCCATCCGAAGCGGGATAGTTCATGGTGGCAACCTGCGTTTGCGTGGCGGCGGCTTGGAAGTCGCCATTTTGCAGTGCCTGGCTGCCGCTGAAACTGCCCTTGCAGATGTCCACGCGGATAGTCCCCAGCACGGACGGATCCCCAGAAATGCCGCCGCGGGTCATCTTCAATTGAGCCGAAGTGATCGTGGCATTATCGGGAAGGGCGGCAGTGTTAAAGGAAATTACCGCTTTGTATTGTTGCTTGCTGGAAGTATCTCCAATGCGCATGCCTTCCCCGCCGGTCAGCGTCGCATTCAGTGAACCGCCGGTGTTTGAAGTTTCAGTCGATTCGATGACATAGCCATCATCCGCCGCGATGGAGGTGTAGGTGGATTGCGCGGACGGAGAAGCAGAGATCGACACACCCGGAATCTTCCAGTTCGGCACCTCATCCTTGGTGAAGAAGGAATAGTAATAAACAATCCCATTGGTCAGGGATGTGTCGGTATACGAAGTGCCCGTATCTTCATAAACATTTTGTCCACTGTCTGGGTTGGCAGGGGCCGAGACGGTCGAGCGGCAGATGCGCACACCGGCGAAATCGGGGTCGGTGGGATTGCTCCACGTTAATGCAATCTGGCCCACTCCGGGCACAGCCTGCACATTGGTCACATTCCCCGGCGCAGTTGTATCGGCGGGAATGCAGCTGTCATGTGCAACCGTGGAGTATTCAGGCGCGGCGCTATATGCCCACGCAGAATAGAAATACTCGGTCCCATTATTCCGCCCTGTATCGGTGAACGAAGTGGCTGTTCCCTGATAGACCAGATTGCCGTCGGTTGGATTGGCGGGATAGCCTGTATAAGAGCGGCGAATCATTGTTCCTTCATAATTGGGATCGCTTGTGGGATTGGTCCAGGTCAGCAACACCTCCCCGTCGCGAGGAGCGGCATTTAGATTGGTTACCGGGTCAGGAGCGGTAGGCTCGCCCGTGGGGACGGTGGTGTTCAGTCCGCCCGCGACCCCATTTGCATCCACCTTGCCCTTGACGAAATTAATGATGTCCGTTTCATGGCCTGTCAAATAACGCCAAAACATGTAGTTTACATGCAAAACCTGTGTTGCGTTTGTATAATTCGGCTGCAAACCGACCGTCCAATCATAATCCGGGGTCTGAACCGCGGAGCCTTTGACGCAGGTATTTCCTATCGAATGTCCATTTACATTGGACCATCCCCAGTAATTCCAATAAAAGGCATACGTGCCTGGAGAACTGTTAGAGCCGACGAGGAACGGTTCTAATCCAGGATTACCGATGACGTCCGTGGGCCGTATATCCGGTCCGCCCCAGCCAATATTGTTGGCAATGCAGGCATCGGCCCATTTGGTCAGTTGCGACTTGGGGCCATTGGCATACTGGATCAGGCGCGTCTGCGAAAAACAGCTGCGCGCATTCACGAAAATTGTGCGTATAGCATCGCCATAGGTATTGTCGTCGATTGGCGCCTGGCCGCTGGCGGTTTCGCTGTTATTAATGCAGACCAAAGTGGCATTGCCATCCAGGTGGTTCGCTAGTGCCTGGTAACAGGCCTGAAAACGTGCCTGCACAGCCGTGTTCCAAACATAGGGGTAATGCGAGCCGGTATCGGTCACATAATAGCCGTTGCCGGTGCCGCCGTTTGCCGGATTGCCATAAACGCCTTCGCCATTGTTATGAATGTAGTTGGGGAATTCCCATTGGCCTGAGGTAAAGGATTTGTAAGAGAACTGGATAATAAGTTTTTGTCCGCGACCAAGTCCATTAATGGTGGCAATATCATTGTCGATCTGCGTGAAGTCGTATTGGCCTTTGGACGTCTCGATGCTCTTCCAGTAATAGGTCTGCTGCACGCCGCGAAACACCACGCCGCCCGAATTGGACGAGGCATTCAAGTAATTGGTGATATGGCCTTGTGAAAACGGATCACCGGCGGCATAGACGTAATGGCCCGGCGCCAGCGGTTTCATGGCCGCCGAAGCGGGCAGACATAAGGCAAGGAAACCCAACAGCAGGAACATTTGAATCGCGATGCACTTCTCAACCTTGTGAAGCATGTGTGTTGCTCCTTCTTTGGAAGTGGTTGCATCAGTTCATCATTTGCATTTGCGGCAGTTTGATTGAGGGTTTCCTCCTTTCAAATTCAATTCAGATGAATCCATCAACTCACGATCCAAACAGGAAGCTGTGCGCTGAATTGGCGGCTTCCTCGGGAGAAGAAGGCACTTTCGCGCCGCCGCGCAGAACTTCCGCTGCCCGGCCCGACGTGCGCCGCAGCCATGGCTCATTGCGCGCTTTCTCAGGGCGCAACAAGTTTTCGTGCATCAACTCGAACATCGTCAGGGCAAGATACATTTCAAAGTTTTGGCTGAATCGCAGCCATTCGTCTTCTGTTGCTTTGCCAAAGTACGATTTGCACATGGCGACCATGACGTCCTGCTTGCCATCGCTCCAGAGAGCCATCGCACGCAAGAGGTCGAATCCGGGCAGATCAAAGGAGGCATGCGAGAAGCCGAGCAATGTTGGCTCGGCCGCCGTGAAGCGCATGTTTTCGGGTCCCAAATGCCCATGGCACAGCGCGAACGCCTGCCCATTTTCCACGGCCTGCGCGGCGCGCTCCCAGAACCAATCCAGCGTGTGATGGCTGAAGAATGAGAGTTCCGCCATTGGCAATTCGCGGATGATGGTCGTATAGCTTTCGCGCACGCGCGGCAGCACGGAGCGATGCGGATAACGGCTTCGGGGGATTTGCAGCCCAAACAACCCGCCCGCTTCATCGCGCGCAATGGCATGCATGCGCGCCAGCACCGCCGTTGCCGCCAGGCAATCGCTCATTGAACCGGCAACAAGACGCCGCTCGTGCATCAAATCCTCAACCGTGAAAAAGAACCGGCGCGGCGCGAACATCCGCCGCGTATTCTGGCTGAAGAGCAGGCGCGGCACGGGAATGCGGCGCAATTCCAGCAGGGCGTGCATGTTGGCGGCATTGCGCCGCAGCATGAACCGCTGTCTTTGCGTGGTGTTGAATGGATTCTTCCACGCCGCTTTGACCACAATTCCCCGCTCCAACCCGCCGCCGGTGACAAAGCGCATCCAGCGCGAGGGCTTGGCCTGCGGGTCATCAGGCGGAATGGCGCTGATCTGCACTTCGGAATTGGGCGCGCAATTCAGCAGCGGCAGGATTTGATTGTCTATCAACGTGACGAGGTGATCGCGCCCCTCCACAGCCATTGCCTTGATAATTACCCTGGGGCCATGCGGGATTTCCACCGTCTTTGATTCAATCTCGTGAGCCGTTCTCTGCGGAAGCGTTGGAGTCCAGAACGTCAGCAGCGCTTCTGTCCAGACAATCGAGCGTTCCTCCAGCCATTGCGGGATCACGGCCAACGGCGTTCGCGTCAGGAAGGAGGCCACCGTCCCGCCCCAAAACACTCCTGCAATGACGGAAGAGGGCCACTCCTTGCCAACCAGCATGGCCGCCGGGCTAAAGACGAGCGTTGGAACGAGCAAGGCATACGACAGCTTGCGTGAACGGAAAAATGCCAGCCATACAACGGAAAAGAAAATGGTCGTGTTTCGCGAAGGAACCGAACGCTTGTCGGTGGTGTCCACTCTCCACTTATGCGAGGCGTTGATTTGATTAATATCGCGGAAATCCTTCATTACATAACTGGGGCCGCGAATATGCAACTTCTCCTCAATCGTGTCCGTCAACTGATAAGCCACAAGAATGGCAATAACGGCGCCGGCGCTGATCCACAGCAGGTACCCAAGCAAACGCCCCATGTCCCAGTAGCGTTCATTCCAGGCATGCACCAGATAGATGCACAGGAAGATGAAGCCAATAATGTAAATCGCGCTTTTCTTGTTTATGTCATTGAGAAAACTATCATACGCATACCAGTGGCCAATCAGGCTATTGACCCCATGCGCTATTTTCAAATCAAGCGATTCCAGGATTTTGAAGTGATGTGGCGTCAGGGTGAAAAACAACGCCACCAGCGCAAAAGCCAGCACATACCAGGTGGTCTTGATGTAGTCACGGGCCGACTTATAGACGAAAAACATGGGTGCACGCGCCGTTTGAATAAATGGTAAAGCAGCAGTTTTGATGAAAATGGGCCATCACGTCAAGCCTGAGCCGTTGAACAGGACGGAAAGAACCTTGCCCGGCACGCGCCGGAATTGATTCTCCAGCACGCGAGCAAACGAAACAGTGCCCTGCCGGGGGATCATCCCGGTGCCATACTGCACAGCCAGCCCGGCATTCCATAGGCATCCCAGTGCAATAATGGTCCATAATATGTAATGGGCGCGCCGGCTTGGATAGCATTGCGCCAGAATAGCCCATCCTGAGGCGAAGCCGAGCAGCACGGAAATATAGAAGCGATTGCCAAATGACGCGCCGGCAAACCACACCTGCCAGCAGGAACAGATATACCACGTGGCAAGCAATGCCAGCAGCGGCACTCCGGCGGCGATACGATTGCGTCGCAGACCGGTGATCAGCCCCGCCGCGCCAATTGCCAGCAGCGGATGCCACCAGAACAGGCCGTGATTGGACGAAAAGAGCGTCTGCAACGCATGAATGGGGCGCAATAAACTGAACTCCGAATAGCGCAGATAAGGCGCTGGGCCGGAGAAATAGGAACCATACAGGATACGCCAGACGATCATCTGGGGTGAAAACACGAGAAGCGAAAAAATGCCCGCTGCAATCACCGGCCACAGCGCGCGCGCTGAGCGTGCTTGCATAACGACATAAATGCCCGCAAAGGCAAATAGTGCCATCACCAGCGCCGCATCCTGGAAGCGAATCATGACGGTTAATCCTGAAAATAAACCTGCCGCCAGAAACCATCCCCAGCGCTGTGTGCGCAAGGCTCGCTCCCAGCAAAGCATAAGCGCCGTTGCGGCAAAGAACCCCGTGGCATGCGACATGGACGTATGGAAGAAGAGATAAAAGGCAAGCGGGCTGGCGCCGATGGCCACACTAGCGCCCATCCAGGCCGCCGCTGTTCCCCAATTCCGGAGCAAATACATGAATAGCAGCAGCAAGCCTAATCCACCCCAGAAGACCGATGCCCATCCAACGGCGTGCACATATCGCGCTTCTAAGCCGGTGGCGCTAATGCCCGTATGCACATCCCAGCATCGAACCAGTGCCACAAATGGCGCCCAGAGAATGGCCGAACCGATGCCATATCGATCGCCGGGGCGTTTGGTGGCAGTTTCCAGCGGAATGGCAGCGAATGAAAACCGCCAGGCTGTGGCGGAGTCGAACAGCCGATAATCATTGCGAAAGTCAAGGTCGTGGTCAAAAAGCAGTGATCGCAATGGGGCATAATTGCCGTATCCATCCGCGCCATGAATGGTGGGATGGAATAAAACACAGGCGAGCGTGAGATACGCGGCGATGAACAGCGGAAGATTCAGGCCCTGGGGAATTCGTTTCATAAGCGCTGGCGCCGGTGGCATTGCTCTTACCGTTTACATCGGCGCGCGCCTCTTCGTCCAATCAAATCCCTTGTGCGCGACGGCGTTCAGAAATTGACATCTTGCGCCTGTTGGGGCAATTCTAGCGCTGGTTCATGGCGAATATGTTTTCCCTGGCGAGGTGCGATGTGAGTTTTGCGCGTTCTTTACGATTGAGGTTGCTTTTGCATTGGGCGCTGCCGTGCATGGCGGTCGTCTTATTCGCGGGAGCTGCGGCAGTGCCGGATTCAACCCCGGCCTCCAGCATGCCGGCCAGTTCGCCCAATATGGAGCCCACATCCCGTCCCCAGGGCACCGCCGCTGAAATCATTTATTCCGGCAATCGCATGAGCGAGATGGAGCCATGCGGCTGCCAATCGAATATGCAGGGGGGGATTAATTTCGAGGCCACCTATATCAACAAGGTGCGCGGCGAGAAGGTGCCGCTTTTGCTGCTCGATTCCGGCGGCTTTATTCATGGCACAATCAGCCCCAACAATTTCCTGAAGACGCAATACCTGATGAAGGCGATGGGCAAAATCGGCTACGAGGTGTTGAACGTCGGATTCTCCGATCTGACCTATGGCGTGGATTTCCTCAAGCAACAGGCTAAAGAAAATCATTTCCAACTTGTGTCCGCCACGATTGTGGATCCGGTCACGCGCAAGCCGATCTTTGCGCCATATATTATTAAGGAATATCCGCGCCCCGACGGGCGGGGGAAACTGCGCGTGGCGATCACCGGTTTCACGCGCCCCTCAGCGGCGGTTATGCCCACGGCGGTTTCACAGGCGGTGCCTGTTGCGCCTTCGCAACCAGCTTCCGCGCCAACGCCCACGCCGCGTGTGGCCCCCACCCCCACTGAGCGCGAGCATGGCATCTGGCTGCCGCCTTCAGGCCACACGCGCACCGAACCGCATGTCACGCCCACGCCCATGCCCGATATTGAAAACTCGCCATTGGTCAAGGGATTGCGCGAAGAACAGGAAAAGCGGGCCGAATCCTCGCGCCGCGCCATGGCCATTGAGGCGGAAGAAGCGCGCATGAAAATGCTGCAGAACCTGCTAAGCCAGTCTGAGTCAATGTATTCGGCGGAATCGATGTATTCCGCGACACGGCCGATCACCTCGTTGCCAGCCAGTGCGCCCGCTTCGCTTCCCGCCAGCAACGCTTCGTCGCCCAGCAGCCAGTCATCTTCGTCTCCGGCCAGTGCGCCGATGTCTTTCCATGGCATTCCCGTGAGTAATCAAGAGCGGCTGACGGTGCTGCCCAAGCCGCGCGCCAATGAATTCCTGGCGCTAAGCCCCGGCCCGGTGCTCGAAGCATTGATCCCGAAATTACGCGAGCAAGCCGATTTCGTGGTGCTGCTGGGGCAATATCCCAAGGAAAACGCCTCGGTGATTCTGCGCAACATCAAGGGCATTGACCTGCTGATCGTCGGCTATGGCTCGGTGGGCGATCCCGAGGTCAAACGCAAGGCAAACATGACCATTGCCGATCCGGGCTACACCGGGCGCTCGGTGGGACGCTTGTCGCTGTTCTGGGATCCTTCCATTTCGCGGTGGAATGCTGAAGGGGAGATCGTGCCGATTAACAAAACGATCCCCTCAGAACCCGCGGTCGCGAAATTATTGGAAGACTATAAGAAGGACACAATGAAGCTGCCGCAACCCGCGCCGCCGGATCGCTATACGCTGGCCGGAGCGGATAGTTGCAAGACCTGCCATGAGGCGGAATACAAGCAATGGTCGAGCACAAAGCACGCGCATGCCTTTGAGACGCTGGTGCAGAAGAATCAGCATTTTAATCCCGATTGCATTCCATGCCACACCACATTCTATAACAAAGACAATGGCTTCCGGGATATTTCAACGACGAAGAATTTTACCGATGTGCAATGTGAGGTTTGTCATGGCCCAGCTCTGACCCATGCCATCCAGGAGCGCAATCTGGCCTTTGGCGTGAATTACGACGCGGCGCAGAAGGAAAAGATTCGCGAGTTGGCCAAGCAGACGATGCCGAAGAGAGAAGTCGCGGCGGATACGTGTTTGCAGTGCCACACGTCCAAGACCGACCCGCAGTTTGATTTCTCCACCAAGGTGCAAAAGGTGGCGCATGGGCAGCATGAATAGGCCAGCATCCAGAGAGAAGAAACGCCATTATGAAAGATCGTGAAGTCCTGATTACCGGCGGCGCCGGATTCATCGGTTCGCAACTGGCCGAGCATTTGATCGAGCAAGGCATGCGCGTCACCATCATCGACGACCTGTCCACCGGCTCAATCCGCAACCTGGACAACCTGCGCGGGCGCGACGGCTTCACCTATTACATCGACACGATCTTCAATCGCCCGCTGTTGGCGGAATTAGTAGATCGCGCCGATTGGATCTTTCATCTGGCGGCGGCCGTTGGAGTGCGGCTGGTAGTCGAGCGCCCGGTCCATACCATTGAAACCTGCGTGCATGGCACTGAGGCCGTACTGGAACTGGCTGCCAGCAAACGCAAGCGCACGCTGATTGCCTCGTCCTCCGAAGTCTATGGCAAGAGCGAAAAGACGCCGTTCCGCGAAGATGACGATATGGTCTTCGGTCCCACCACGATGAGCCGCTGGTGCTATGCCTGTTCCAAGGCCATTGATGAGTTTTTGGCGCTAGCCTATCACGCTGAGCATCAATTGCCTGTGGTCATTGCGCGCTTCTTCAACACCGTTGGTCCGCGCCAGACCGGTCGCTATGGGATGGTTTTGCCACGCATGGTCTCGGCCGCGCTGGCAGGGCGTCCGGTTGAGGTGCATGGGGATGGCGCGCAGACGCGCTCGTTTGCCCATGTGCAGGATGTGATCCGCGCGATCACCACTTTGATGGAGCGAAGCGACATTGCGGGCGAGACATTCAATATAGGCAGCGACGAGGAAGTGAGCATCAACGAACTAGCCGCACGAGTGATTGCCCGCAGCCAAAGCGCCTCCACGATCACACACATTTCCTATGAAGAAGCGCTGGCGCCGGGATTTGAGGACCTGCGCCGCCGCGCCCCCAGTATTGAAAAAATCCGCAGCCGCATCGGCTTTACCCCGCAATACAATCTCGACCAGATTATCGACAGCGTGATTGAGTATCAACGAAGCACGCGCAGGGATTAATGTAGATTGGCTCTCCGAGCCGACATCTGTGGATAACCAAATAACTTCCGATGCCTGGCCGGAAAGAGATAATGCAGATACAGGAACATCATTCTCAGAGCGCTCAATGGCTCCGCCGGAGACGACGCTTCCGGAGGAGGCCAACATTAATAGTTAATGCTGTTTATTTACAATCTCGGCTCCGTTAGGAGTCGCCCATCGAAAGTCATGTTGGTATCTTATTACAATCAAGAAATATAAGGAATTGTATATCGATCCTGGAAGTGTTTAGCCTATTGCTAATGCCAATGAAATGCGCAGCCAGCGCCGATGTACGACCCCTACGGGGCCCAGATATTTATCAGCCTGTTAGCTATTGATGTTTGCCTCCGAAGGAGGCGGCGCGAAGCCATCCTAGAACGGCAATATCCTTGTGACTGCGTTTTTCAGACTACAAGAGATAGTTCCTCAATGAGGAAAACCTTCTTGGAAACAGCTATAGTTTCTCTGTTTTCTCCGTGTTCTCCTGTAAATGATTACTTCCCAAAATATGGCGAGCCTTGTTGAATAACTGGCAGATCGAATATCAATTCCGCATCGGCTAATCGGTAAATACGCAACGCGCCCACTTGTCGCTTAATTTCGAAAGATTGTGCATCATCGAGCAGAATGATCGCGGCCATGGTCTGATCCGGTGAGACGGCGACTTCGGAAACAGGAGTCCGGTCTGCGGACAGCTCGCGCTGCGAAAGAGTTGCTTCCTTGCCATCCACCGAATGGAGAACGACGGCTGTTGGCTTCCGCTCGATCCAGCAGTTCGGGACCAAATCAATCAGCTTCCCATCGGGCGCCGTCTTCTGCTTCGCATCCTTGAAGAGAGTTTTCGTCGTGGTCGAAGCCTCAACTGCCGCCGCGATTCCGAGCACCTTGCGGAAATCCTCATTTACTATCGGAATCTCATCATTCTCATCCGCCTCAATTCCTGAAGGCGGATTTTGAAGATCGCCTGTTTTGATGGAGTAAAAGAATAGCGCCGGATTTTCGGCGAAAGAAACGAGGGCCAAAGCAGAGAATGCTTTGGCGGCGGGGTAATAACGCAAATACCTGACGGGCAAATGATGCAGCCATTTCCATTGCGCCTCATTTGCGGAGCGGGTGAATAGACCCATTTCCCCAAAGATAAACAGCCGCTTTGTCTCCGGCTCGCGCACAAAATTATTTTCGGTTTCGGGAGCGGAAAACCATGAGCGCGACGGCAGATGCACGAAACATTCTTCTGCCTTGGCGTCATATAGACTGCTCTTAAAGTGCAGCCACTGCGAATCGGCGCTCCAGCGCGGCTCATGATGGCTAAAGTACTGCCCGAACCAGGCATGGGCATACAAGGGCATAGAAAAGATCAACAGAAAGGCAAGGCTGAGTTTTGTGCGCATGGGATTATCGCAATGAGTCATGGATTTTGTGCATTTCTTAGGAAATGCGATCACTCCAGGCCAAAGCAAATCATATTAGCCCCGCGATTCATCGCGGGGTGGCTGAGAATTTAGGCCATAACCGTTTCAACGGTTTTTCCGCGGAGATCGTTAAAACGATCAAATTTGTAACTCACGCCATCTCCCCGGAATAAATTCCGGGGCTAGTTTCCCCTTAATTCCAAAAGAACTTCATTTCAACTCCTCGGCAGCCTGGACTTCCTCCTGTGCGCTTAGTCGCCAGTGGTCAATCAGGTTCCGTATTTTTACAGGTTCCATGGCTATAAAACCATGTTATCAATAGCAATGATTGCTGGCAAGTTCCATTGTCATCTGTTCCAGTGCCGGTTTGCTGGCCCTACGCAAACGAGCATCTCGCAATGCGTTGGACAGGAATGCGGTTGACAATGCGCGGACATTTTCCATTATAAGCAAACTGGTCATTCTCCGTTCTGCATGCGGGGACAATCCGACCGGGGAGAACTCATGGTGAACCTCCGACTGCTTTTATTAGCCATTCCTGCCCTGTTTTTTGAGTTTTCCACGGCACCTAGTCTCTTTGCCGAGACCGGCAGCGTTGGCGGAGCTGGCGTGTTGGCGGCGGAGCAACAAAAGGCGCAACAGCAGGCTACGCGTTATCACTTCGGCCGGCGGCGCAATATCGTGGAATTCTTAATGCCGCCCGTGCAAGCCTCCGAAACCGCGCATGAAGCCCCTCCACTGGTGACGCTGTATTCCGACCCGAAATTGCGCGCGAAATATCCTCCTAACCCAGGCGCCCCCACTGTGGCCCAATCGCTGCATCAACCAATTGGCTCGTTGGTGGAATTTCGCTACTCGCTTCAGGGACAGGATGAAAGTCTGCTGGAGAGGCAGTCCCGCACCGATGCGCTAATGTCGCTGGCCGGGGAAGTCTATTACAAAGACCGCATTCTCTTGTCGCAGGACTTAATGCCCAAGTATTTCCAGCAGAATGGCGACCGGTTCATTCGCGCCAGTTACATCTCCAACCGGCATATCGTGGGCGGCAAGCCCAATTTTGACCTGACGCTGCTGGTGGATCGCGATGCGCTCATGCGCGACCTCGAGGAGAAGCGCTTCGTCTTCCGCCCAGCGCTGCGCCCCTTGTTCTTTGTTTTCCTTGACCAGACCGTCAACGGCGTGAAGGACGATCAGCAGCGCGGGCGTGCCGCCATGGAGGCCGTGATCAACGATCGCAACCAGCGCTATGCCGAGGAAAACCTGCCGTCCATGGCCAACATCAACCAGGACATCACGGCCAGCAAGGACTTATTCCTGGAAGCCCGGCGCGCCGCTCAGCGCAACGAAGTGGAGGTGGCTTTCTCGGGCAAAATGATCGCGCGCCCGGCTGACCTCGAAGCTACCATCAGCGATGAGGATTGGAAAAATAACACGCTGGAAGTGGCCGTAGACACCGGCGTCCTCTCGGCGCCAGTGGCCGCGCATCTTCCGGTTTCGCTGCTGGTCAAGGAACTGGATCGTCGCCTGGCAGAATCGAAGAAAACAGGAGGTCGCGTATGGTGGGATATCGGCTCGATTGAGGTCAATGTTCCCTTAAATACCATGGTATTGACCGAGGCGGACCGCAAAACGCTGGAAGACTCCGGCGCGCAGTTGCGCACAGTGGTTCCGGTCACGCGCATTGGCATGAAGCGCAACTACTACAAGCCTTACTTCTATACCGCGGTGCGCATGAATTTGACGCTGGTTCGCATCGACAATGGCGAAGTCATTGGCGATAACATGGCCGAGGCCGCTGCCGGGGCCGAGGATCGCAATGCCTCCATTCAGCAGGCGATCCAGGAAGTGAGCAGTTCCGCGGCCAACAAGTTGATTGACAAGTTCATGGATCTCTGGCCGCTGGAGATGGGGAACAAAGCCAATTACAAGATCATGATCACGGCCGTCACGCCCCAGCAGTTGGAAGGCCTGATGAGCATGATCGAGTCCTCCGTCAGCGGCTCGAAGGTGTACCTGCGCAGTTTGCTGGGCAACACGGCCGTGGTGACGGTGGCATACCCGAAGGATCTGAATGCGCTGGCGCAAACCATTGAAGGCATGGAGTTCCCGCGTCTGCGATTAGTCTCCCGAAGTGATAAGGGGTTGGAATACCAGCGCGTGGACTCGAAGGAAATCGGCTCGCGCAGCTGATTTGAAAAATGCCTCACAGCCGAGGGCGGCTGTGCCACATAAAAAAAATCCAGCGCATCCTGATAAAATTGTGGGCGCGCTGGATTTTTATTTGTAATGCCTGCTATATCGGCAACCTACTCTTTCACCTTCAATTCCTTCACCTTCTCCATCAGCGCCTCCTTGTCCTTCTGCACGTTGTAGTTGTAATTCACGTAGCGAACGACTCCCGTCTTATCCAAGAGAATGACCGAGCGCTGCGCGTTGCCGGATTCCTTTTGCGGCACGCCAAATTTTTGGATGAGCTTGTGCTCGGGATCGCCCAGGATGATCATGGGCAGATTGTATTTCTGCTTGAACTTATCCTCGGCGCTCTGCTGGTCGGCGCTGATCGAAATAACCGTCGTGTCATTGTCGTTGAAAGTTGACCAGTCGTCCCGGTAGCCGCACATTTGCGTGGTGCAACCGGGAGTGTCGGCCTTGGGGAAGAATGCCAGCACGACATTTTTCTTGCCCATGAACTGATGAAGCGAAATCGTCTCGCCGGGCTTGCCGCCCATGGATTCCGGCAGTGGGACTGTGAAGTCCGGCGCGGCGGAACCGACCTGCAGTTGCGTCGGTTGCGAGGCGGCCGGCGAGGTGGCAGGCTGCGAATCCTGGCCTTCGGACGGACCAGCAAAGCAGAAGATGCCGCAAGCGAAGCTGAATGCGATGAATGTCATGCGAGAACTCCTTTCCTGAATGCGTTGCCTTCGGTTCGGTTTAATAGATTATCGTGAAAAAAGCAATGCCGTTTCGTGCCACTGCGATCTCATGGTTGTGCTGCCACGAAATTACGTCGTGCTACTACGCAAAAAATGCCAGGTAAGATTGTGCAATACGCCTGGGCTGTAGGGTGGGTCTTGACCCACCAAGACTGCCGAATTGTAAACTGAGCCAAGGTGTGGTTGGTCAAGACCCACCCTACGGTTGCATTTTTATCCTTTTCCGCGAGAATGAAAGATCCAGTGTTGAAATCCAAGGATTCTGAATTGATGTTCTCCACCGAAAAACTTGCGCTTGCGCTGCAAACGAAATGGCTGGGGCGGCGCATTCGCCATTTTGCCTCCATTGATTCCACGAATTCCGCAGGCTTGCGATTGCCCGAAGAACAGGCGGTGCATGGGTTAATTCTGCTGTCCGAAGAGCAGACCAGCGGGCGCGGGCGCATGGGACGCCAATGGCTGGCGCCATCTGGAGAGGGATTGCTGTTTTCAGTTGTTCTGCAGGCTGATAGCCATCGCGCTTCAGCGCGACACCACCACAATAACAATGGCTCGGGGCTGACCTATGCCGCCGCGCTGGCGGTTTATCGCGCACTGAAACGACTTAACATTCAAGGCTGCGAGATTCGCTGGCCCAATGATGTCACAATTCATGAGCAAAAGGTCTGCGGTATTCTCATCGAACGCGGCCCGTGGAAGCAGACAGTGTGGGTGCTCGGCATTGGGCTAAATGTCAATCAGCAGCAGGAGGCATTCGGGAAAGAGATCGGCCAGCCCGCGACCTCATTGCGCTTGGAGCATGGCGCGCCGTTTGAGCGCGAGACAGTGCTCGCATTGCTGGCATTTGAACTGGAGCAAACGCTGGAGACTCTGGCCAGCGGAGAGAATGGTGTCGAGTCGTTGCGCCAGGCATGGGAGCAGGCTTCGTGCTCCATTGGCCGCACGCTGGCTATTGATACAGGCACGGAAATCATAGAGGGAATGGCCGTGGGACTGGACGCTTCAGGCGGTTTGATCCTGCGCTTGCCCACCGGCTTCATGCGCACCATTCATACGGGCAGTGTCATCAAAAGCAAAATGCAGTAGCCCGAAGGTCAGTGAGGGATTGACCGAGAGGTCCCTCGCTTACGCTCAGGCTACTGCATTGGAAGATCCACTGAACCTGTAGGCTCAGTCCTGCTTTTCCCGCGCGATTTTATGATATTCCTGGATCGGCAGGATCGTCGGATGGCCGTTCTTCAGTGCGCGAATGCCTTGTGTGACCGCTCGTGCGGCTGAAACCGTGGTGAACAGCGGAATGCCTCGTCCGATGGCATTGGCGCGGATGGCGCTTTCGTCGAACTTGCTCTTCTCGCCCGTGAAGGTGTTGATCACCATCTGGATGGAATTGTTGATCATGTAGTCCACCAGGTTGGGCCTGCCCTCGTTCACCTTATAGACCATCTGCGACGAAATGCCGTGCTTGCGCAGGAACTGCGCCGTGCCGCGCGTGCAAAATAAGCGAAATCCGAAGTCGGTCAACTGCTCGGCAATTTCGAGGAACTCGGGCTTGTCGTGCTCGTTGACGCTAATGAAGACGCCGCCTTCGAGCGGCAGCGGACTGCCCGCCCCCGCCTGCGATTTGGCGAAGGCGATGCCATAATCGAAGTCGATGCCCATCACCTCGCCCGTGGAGCGCATTTCCGGCCCGAGCGCAATGCGGGCCCCGGCGAATTTGTTGAAGGGAAGGACCGCTTCCTTGAAACTGAAATAAGGGATTTGTGGCTCTTCGGTGAAATTCAGTTCCTCCAGCGTCTTGCCCACCATGATTTGCGCGGCAAGTTTGGCCACCGGTATGCCGATTGTCTTCGAAACGAAGGGCACGGTGCGGCTGGCACGGGGATTGACTTCCAACACGTACACGATGCCATTGCGCACCGCATACTGGATATTCATCAAGCCTTTGACCTTCAACGCCAGTCCCAGTTGTTTCGTATAAGCGCGAATCGTAGTCAGCACTTCGGGCGAAAGCGAATGCGATGGAATGCAGCAGGCGCTGTCACCGGAGTGAATGCCCGCCTCCTCGACGTGTTCCATGATGGCGGCGATGACCACGCGCTGCCCGTCAGAGAGCGCATCGACATCCACCTCAATCGCGCCGTCGAGGAATTTATCGATCAAAATGGGGTGCCCGGGAGAAACGCGCGCGGCTTCGCCGACGAAGCGCTCCAGTTGCGTGTCGCTCCAAACGATTTCCATGGCGCGTCCGCCAAGAACGAAGGAAGGGCGCACCATGACCGGATAGCCGATCTCATGGACTTTCTCGAGCAACTCGCCATAGCTGTGGCCGGTGGCATTCGTGGCCTGCGGGATGTTCAGTTCATCCAGCAGCGCGCCAAAGCGGCGGCGGTCTTCGGCCAAAGCGATGGAATCGGGCGAGGTGCCGATGATCTTCGCGCCATTGGCGGCCAATTCAGCCGCGATATTCAGCGGCGTTTGCCCGCCGAACTGCACGATCACGCCATCGGGTTTCTCCAAATCGAGAATGGCCAGCACGTCCTCGGCCGTCACCGGCTCGAAGTAGAGCTTGTCGGCCGTGTCGTAATCCGTTGAAACCGTTTCGGGGTTGGAATTGACCATGATCGTCTCATAGCCAAGTTCCTTCAGCGCCAGCACGGCATGCACACAGCAGTAGTCGAACTCGATGCCCTGCCCGATGCGGTTGGGTCCGCCACCGAGAATGACGATCTTCTTGCGGTCGGTGCGGCGGCTTTCATTGGCCCAATCATACGGGGCGGCGTCATAGGTCGAATAATAATAAGGTGTGTAGGCCTCAAACTCGCCGGCGCAGGTGTCCACGCATTTGTAAACCGGCTGAATGCCCAGTTCCTTGCGCAAGGCGCGGATGTGCGCCTCGGTGACCAGTTCGGTCTGCGGGTCTTTGCCGCGATTGGCGATCACCGCCAGTTGGCGATCACTGAAACCAAGCGATTTGGCGTGGCGAATGATTCGGGCCAGCCGTGTTTTGGCTGCCTCGTCCGTAAAAGATGCAGTGGTTGACATGGGTTCCCGTAACGGCCCGGTCAGTGGAGGCCGGGCATGGATTTGTCGTTTATGCACACAGGTTGACCCGTGCGTCAACCGTGTTCGATCAGTTTCAACGGGCGAAGGTCAAGTTTAGGCAAAAGTTAGGTTCTCTGCCGGAAGGAGTTTGGAGCACGGAATGAATGACTGCCAGTAGCGAAAAAATAGCAAAATTCTTGATTTCTATTCCTTATTGGATGCATTTATAACTCATCGCTGTTTGGAATTGCTGGGCTGAGATGATGAGAAAACACAATCAGCAGAAGAGATTGGACCCGCTCACGCCCGAAGAGCGAAGTAAGCGAATGTCTTTGGTGCGATCGACGGGTAGCAAGCCGGAATGGAGAGTAAGACGGTGCGTGCACGGCTTAGGATACCGCTACCGTCTGCACAGAAGAGACCTCCCGGGTTGTCCAGATTTGGTTTTTGCCGCGCACAAAAAGATAATTTTCGTTCATGGGTGTTTTTGGCATCGACACAGTGGCTGTTCCCTGTGTCGCATGCCGAAAAGCAGGCTTGAATTCTGGCAGCTAAAACTTGAGAAGAACAAGATCCGGGACCGTGAGAACGTCAAGCGCTTGAAGGCACAAGGCTGGCAGATCTTGGTTATTTGGGAATGTCAGACAGAGAATGGTCTCTTGCTAGAGAACAAGATAATAAGGTTCATGGAGCCATCCCTATGAATTCCGTTGAGTTGTTTGCCGGCGCGGGTGGACTAGCATTAGGCGTATCGAAGGCGGGTTTTCAGCATCTGCAGGTTCTTGAGTGGGATGATGATTCCTGTAACACCATTCGCTTTAACAAATTCCGAAATATCGAGCACGTGAAGGACTGGCCGTTGTATCATGGAGATGTACGCGGTTTTGATTTCTGTAAATACGAGGATAAGGTTGATCTTGTTTCAGGGGGCCCGCCTTGCCAGCCATTCTCGCTGGGTGGAAAGCATCGCGGCCACCGGGATCATCGAGATATGTTCCCAGAGGCGGTCAGAGCCGTGCGAGAGATGCGGCCGTGTGCTTTCATGTTTGAAAACGTGAAAGGGCTGTTGCGCGAATCATTCTCAAGGTATTTCGAGTATGTTCTTCGGCAATTAGAATACCCGGAAATTTGCATAAAGAAGGGTGAGACTTGGGAAAGCCATTTGCAGCGCCTTGAGCGGTACCATACAGGCGGCGCGCAGAGCGGGTTATGCTACAGAGTGGTTTTCAGTTTGGTGAACGCCGCGGATTACGGAATACCACAGCGCAGAGAACGTGTGATTCTTGTGGGCTTTCGCAATGATCTGAATGTGCAGTGGTGTTTCCCACAAAAGACGCATTCGAGAGAGGCACTCCTATGGAGCAAGTGGATAAGCGAGGAGTATTGGGAGAGGCACAGGATCCCGCGCCGAGCTCGCCCTGAGCGACCTGCGGATATTGATGTCAAGATCGACGGATTTGTTGCGCCAGTGGAGAAACCATGGGTGACGGTGAGAGATGCAATATCCGATTTACCAGACCCGGTGACGAACCGACGCAACCGCATGATGAACCATGTGTACCAACCCGGCGCGCGCGTTTACATGGGGCATACAGGGAGCCCAATGGATGAACCCGGCAAGACGCTGAAAGCCGGAGACCATGGTGTACCTGGCGGCGAGAACATGGTGGTGCTAGCAGACGGCAGCACGCGATATTTCACCGTGCGCGAGAGCGCGCGGTTGCAGACGTTTCCAGATGATTACGGCTTCGCCGTGTCATGGACGGAATCGATGAGGCAATTGGGAAATGCCGTGCCCGCGGAGTTGTCTCACCTAGTGGCCTCTGACATCCACAAGCATCTTGCCAGACTTGAGAACTGATGACCGACAACCCTCTTCCCCAAGAGAAGGCATATAATCCTCTGGACAAAAAGAATCTCGGCGTCAGTGTGGCTGATGCCATGCTGGCCAAGTCCGTGTCTCCTCTGCCGCCTGAGCAGCCGTTCATCGGTGCCGGGATTTACGCGATATACTACTGCGGGGATTTTCCGGCGTATCAGGCAATTTCAGCCAAGAACAAGAACGGTGGGTTCAACGCGCCGATCTATGTGGGCAAGGCCGTGCCGGCTGGCGCCCGCAAGGGCGGGCTTGGGTTGGATATTCCTCCTGGACAGGTGCTTTACAGCCGTTTGTGTGAGCATGCCAAGTCGATCGAGCAGGCAAGTAATCTGAACCTGAAGGACTTTTTTTGCAGGTATCTGGTGGTCGATGATATCTGGATTCCTCTCGGCGAATCGCTGCTAATCGAGACATTTACCCCCGTGTGGAATCGAATGGTGGATGGGTTCGGGAATCATGATCCCGGAAGCGGCAGGCATAAACAGCAGAATTCTCCGTGGGATGTGATACATCCGGGGCGCCATTGGGCCGCGCGGCTGCAGCCAAACGCGCGCACGCCAGAGCAGATTTTCGATGCGTTGACAAAGTACTTTGAGAAATTTGAATCAAATAAAGCAGTAACACCTCTAATTAAACCGCCGGAGATTTGAGGACTTACAAAGGGCGTGCGGGTGGCACCTTAACACTTACTGCATTCCAAATTCTCTTGCCGCAATACTCTGAATAGTCTTTGATTCAATCATGCATTGGCGCCCGATGCACGTTTACCTTTGGATCTTTTTGCTGTCTGGACCGCTTTTCACGCGCGGTGTGGCGGCAATGACTGGCTCATCCATGCACGTCCTTCCCAATCGAATGCGGGTGATCGTCACTTCACGCTCCCACAATAAAGTATTGGCGCTGAACCTGTTCTTCAACGGCGGTTCAGGCGAAGATCCGGAAGGCAAGCAAGGTCTGGCCAATCTGACGCAGCGCCTGTTGATCAAGGGCGCGGCGGGCAAGAATGCCGAACAGATCGCCGAAACTATTGAATCGGTCGGCGGACGCATCGGCGTGTCCACCAGCGAGGATTATTGCGAATTATTCACCGTGACCACGGCGGATGAACTGGATGTGGCCCTCGGCTTGTTGGCCGATGTGGCGCTGCATCCCACCTTCCCGCCAGCGGAAATCGATCGCGAGCGTCAGTTGGTGCTCAGCGGCATCGCGCGACGGGCCGATAGTCAGTTTGCTTATACCTATGCCGAATTCCTGCGTCAGATGTATGGCAATCATCCCTACGGCCATCCGCCTGACGGCGAAGAGTTGCCTGTGCGCAGCATCTCGCGCCAGGATATTCTTGAATATCAGGCCTATCGTTGCCAGCCCGAGAAACTAGTCCTTTCGGTCTGCGGCGATGTGAATGCCGATGAACTGGTCAAGAAAGTCCAGGGGCTGTTTCAGCAGTTTCCCGCCGTCCCATCGGAGCCGCGCTTCATCGTGGCGCACGCGCTTCAGCCACATTTCGCCAAGATCACTTTGCGCAAGGATTGTCGGCAGGCGTTTGTGATCGCCGGATTTCCGGCGCTGCCGATCAGCGATCCTGCCTATCCGGCACTGCGCGTGGCCAATGCCATGCTCGGCGAGGGGATGTCGGCTCGCCTGTTCCGCCGCCTGCGCGACAACCAGTCGCTTGCCTATACCGTGGGATCAAGCGTGGACGCGCGAAAGTTGGGCGGGCACATGGCGTTGTGGATTGGCACTAATCCGGTCAATGCCGAAACGGCGCGACTGGCTTTGCTCGATGAGGCGCAACATTTGGTCGCGGATGCTACCGAGGACGAACTGCAACGGGCCAAGCAATACATCACGGGCAAGCATCTGATTGCGAGACAATCGAATCATGCCAAGGCGCATAGCGCCGGAGTGTATGAAGTACTGGGCATGGGCTATCAATTCGATGATTCCTTTGTCGGACGAATCGAAGCGGTGACGCGCCCGCAAGCCATTTCGGCGCTGGCCAATATCATCAAGGTGCCCGTGTCGGTGACGCTGCTGCCCGAAGGGCAGGAACCGATCCCGCCTGAGCAGGTGCTGGATTTGTCCGGCCCACAGCCGACAATCCATATGCCGACGGAAACGGAATAGTAGGGTGGGCCTTGGCCCACCAGATTGCGCCATGATTGTGAATTTCCTCAGAGAATGGTGGGTCAAGACCCACCCTACGAAATTTTTGCTTGTGTTTGCATTGCTGGGGCTGCCGATGGGGTCTGCGGCGGAATCGGTGCGCCTCTATCGCGATACCTATGGCATCCCGCACATCTTCGCCGATTCCATGCAAGGCGCATATTTTGGGGCGGGGTATGCCGTGGCACAGGATTTAGGCTGGGGCGTCTCACAAATTGCGCTCAAGGCGGAAGGTCGCCAAGCCGAGTTCTTTGGCCGCACCGGCATGAATGTCGAAGAGGATATTTATGCGCATCACTTTCATTTCTATAAGGACGCGCTGGAGAAGTTCGCGAAGCTCTCCCCCGATGCCCAGAGTGCCTTTCGCGCCTACGCCTTGGGTATTGCCGCCTGTTACAAAACTTTGCCCGGGCCGCGTCCAGAATATGCGATTGATGTCACGCCCGAGCATTTGGCCGCCAGTTTTCTACAAGCAAACTTCTACCAATCCGCCTTTGGATCCGCGCCCTATGAATTGAAGGAAATTGGCGTGCGGCTGCCATATCCGTATCTTGGCTCGAATGCCTTTGCCATTGGCCCGCGCAAGACAAGCGATGGCTCAACGCTGCACTTCGGCGGGCCACAAACTCCCTTTGGCGACAATCAGGCTGAAATTCATCTGCAATGGCCCACCGGGCGCGTGGCGGGCTATGGCTATGGTCTCTTCATGGACCCCGGCATTGGCCTGCATCATTGCTGGGGCTCAACCGCCAACTGGCCCGATACCTCGGATGCGTGGAAGTTGAAACTTGATCCCGATAACCCCGATCACGAGGGGTTCTACTGGGACCCGCAGGCCAATGGTGGCAAGGGCGCCTGGGCGGAGATGAGTTATTTGCGCTTTACGATCAAGATCAAAGGCGAGCGTCCCCACAGTTACCGCCGCTGGGAGACGCCGCTGGGCCCGGTGCTGCGCATTTATAACGACAGCGAAGGTCGCCCCAAATGGGCCTATGTCTGGCGCCCCAGCGGATTCGGCCGCATCGAATACATTGATGCCATGCTGCACAAGCAATGGGCGCCTTCCATGCGCGAGGCCGTCGCCGCGGCCGATCCTCCCGAAGCAGTGGCTGGCAATTGGATTCTGGCCGGCGACAATGGCGATATTGCCTTCCTCTATAACGGGCGCATTCCGATCCGCAAAAGCAACGAGGAATATCGCAGCATGCTCACCGCGCAGCCGCAGAATGAATGGCTGCCATCGTTGCTGACGCTGGGCGGATCAACCGCGCTTCCATCGGTACTGAATCCAGCGGCCAATTTCGTCGTCTCGGCCAATGAAGCGCCATGGTTTGCCTCACCCTCGGGTGAGATTGCCGGGCGCGAGCATTGGCCCGGATATGTCGTGCCGAATGAGGGGTGGGGATCGCAAGCGACGGTTCGCGGGCAGCGCCTGCGCGATTTAATTCAAGGCAATGGACGCCTCATCACCCCGCATGAAGCCTCGCTCATTCCCTTTGATGTCGGCGAGCCAAAGGCCCTGGCGTGGATCAAGGCGTGGCGGGATGCTTATGATTCATTCCCTATGCGCCCGGCACTCTCCCGCGATGCCGCCGAGGTGCAGCGCATTCTTGCCGAATGGAATGGCGCGGCCATGAAGGATTCCATCGGCATGACGGCGGCCTTCTTCCTCGTGCGCGAGTTGCGGCCGTGGAAGGACATCGCCGAAGCTGCCGCCGTCCAGCCGCCGCCGGAGAAAACGCAAATTAATGTGGCGGCTTATGCCAAGGCACTGGAGAGCGTGGCTATTAAGATGAAGAGCGCCTATGGCAAACTTGATGTGCCATGGGGCGACATTCACGGCATGCCGATTAAGGGCCAATGGGTGGCATTGGGTGGCGGCACGGATTTCCTTCCCGCTATTTTTCAGGCACATGGAACCAATAATGGCACAGTCGATATGATGGATGGCGATGGGCGCATGCGCTGCTCGCAAGGATCGGCTTACATGGCCTTCACGCGTTTTGCCCCGGATGGCACGGCGCAGCGCTTTACCGTCTGTCCGGGCGGTCAGCACAACGCCAGCGTGCATCCCGATTCGCCGCATGTGACCGATCAGGCGGAGTTATTCGCAACGGAGCAATACAAGCAATTTTATCTGACCGAAGATGAAGTAAAGGCGCATCTCGCGACTGACAATGCGCCCATTCCCTCGCAGCAAATAATCGATATGCCGTAATAAAGTAGGTCCTCCCTGCCAGGGAGCATGCCGAGGCTCGCAGAGCGGACAGCTAACGATACCCCATCCACCACTGAGCGGCGGATTGCGCATAGGTGCCCGTCAGCGTTGTCGTGGCGCCAGCGGCAATGGTGATGGGTTGATTGAATGGCTTGAGCCATCCCGGAATGGCCGAGAATTCGACATTCGCCGCGCCAACCGGAATGCCGGAAACAATGGCGTCGCTGTTGGACCATGTGCTGGAGCCGGTCAGACGCCACTGTGCACCAGCCGTCACCGCTTCAGGCGGAGCGATGGTCACTTTCACCGCGCCGGTCTCGGCCGACGTCTGCTTGCTTCCGACACAAATACCGCTGAAGCCTCCGGCCAGGTAGATCATGTGATCGGGGCCGGGGCCGACGCTCATCTGGCGCGGAACCGTGCATTGCGAGAGGAAGTTGGAATCCGTGGCAATGTTGGTCCAAGTCGATCCGCCCGCTGGCTTGAAGAAAAGTTTCGGCGGCGCGCTGGCGGTGATGCAGCAGTTTATGTAAATGCTGCCTTCATCATCATAGACTGCCCATCCCGGCGTAGCGGTGCCCATGCCCGTGATGCTGATTTTCGTGAATGTGGGTGTAGGATCGGCGGCGTTGCTGGAGAAGAAGACTCCGTCGGTGCCCGTAATATAGCAATTCGATTCATTGGTTGGATCAATGGTGACTGTGCCGCTGTAGGAGGCATTGCGCCCCGACACCAGCCATGTGCTGCCGGACGGCGGCGTGATCTTCTCCCACGTTTTTCCGTCATCCCGCGAACGAAATACCCCTTGGTTGCGGTCGTGCAGATACACCAACTGGGAAGCGCCAGCCCCCCATGAGAACACCACCTGTTTTGTGTTGCTTGTTTTCATCACATTATTAGCATTGTAAACAGGCGCGCTGCCCCAATTGCCGGAAGTCCCCGCGCCGACTTTGCGCCAGATGCCGCTGCCTTCCACTGCTGCCAGCACCACTGTGCCTTCGGCGGTTTTCTTCACCGCGCATCCCATGACATTGCCCGTAGCGGGGAGATTTGTATTTTGCCAGGCGCTGCTGGGCGGATTGGCATTATATCCCAGCGCATTGCCCCGACCCAAATATACCGCGCTGGGAGAACCGGGATTCGTCGTTGAATCCACGGCCATGCCCCATTCCTCGCCGCCGCCGAGCGACATGGCTTTTTGGGTCATGTGGCTGGCTTTGTCGGTTGAATAAAGGAACGTCCAGTCATAATCAGTCAGATAGACGCGATTCACGTTATTTGGATCAGCCAAGACGGCATTATCCACTGTGGCATTGACGTGGCGCATGCAGGGATACCAGCTCGGATTGTCGGTCGTCAGCGCATCATCGGTTCGCCACAACCCCGCGCGCCCGCAGACATACACGCGCTTGTGGTCAAGCGGATCCACCAGCGTCTGACAGGCTACAAACGAGTTGCCGCCAAGAATCGCGCTGGCGTCATTGACCGAGTGCCACCAGATATCCCCGTTCTCATCGCCCATCTTCATGTTCTTGTGCAGTTTGCTTTCATCCGCTGTGAGGCACTTCCAGCTTGCTCCGGAGTCCTTCGTGCGAATCACGCTGTAGTTCAGATACGAGGAGCCCGCCACGTTCTTGGCGGTGGAAGTGCCGGCATAGACGATCGCCTTCTGGGTGGCGTCATCCCAATAGCCATCAATGGAATAAAACAAGCTCGCCCCTGCGTCAGTGTACGAGGGTTTAAAGCCATCGGCGGAAGTATAGGTGTAAACGCCCGAATTATGCGCGGCGATATACAGCACGCCATGGCATACCACCAATTCCTCGGCCTTGGAGAACGGCGCGGCAAGCACAGCGGCCTGCGTGGCGGTGGGGGCATTATTCACAACATAGACCGATTCCTTATCCGTGTCGCCATCCATATCCCACAGCGCAACGTAAATCGTCGATGGATCGGTATCGCTCATGGCAATGCCGCGAATGTATGGCGTGGCGGTTCCGGGGAAGGTAATGGTATCCCAGTTCTTGCCCTGGTCGCTGGAGCGCATCAAACCCTGTTTATACGTGCCGACATAGATGATCTCATTGCTGCCGCTCGATGCATCCAGCGCAATGAGATTGCCCACGGAACGCGGATGGCCCTGGGCCAGCAATGGCGCATCTGTGTTGGAACCGGCGAATTGCGGCTTCGTGGAGCGCATCACCCAGGTATCGCCGCCGTTTTCCGAGACGACAAATCCGCCGCCGGTGCCCATGCGCCCAACGCCGGCATATACGCGATTTGGGGTAATCGTGGAGAACTTGACCGCGGCGACCTTGGTATTGCGCTCTTCGTAGAAGATATTGCCGCTTTCAGGAACGTTGATGGAGACGAAATCGCGTCCGAAATCCAACGAGCGCACAAAGCCCCAGATATCGCCGCCGGAGATGATGCGCCCGGCCGTGAATGGATCGGCGGCTATCGCGCTCTGCCCGCCGCCCCCATCATGGCCGCTGGGGGCAAATTGATAGCTGGGAGCGGAAGCCGCCCGCGCATAAGAGGTCATCAGCACCAGCGCAACAATGGCCAAAATCATTCTGCGAGACGACATAAAGATTCTCCCCATGGAATTTGCACCATCTCATTAGACTCAAGGCATGCTGAATTGGTTAGAAGACAGAAGTCTAAGGAAAGGAGGCTATCTTGGCAATCTGAATTGGTGATGGCGAAGAAGTCGTGCGATTTTTTCCATCTTCTGATAAAGGTAAACGCCTGAGGGGTCATTTTGTTGCAAGAGAAAATTCCCACCGGAGGAGCGCCATGCAGCACTACGTTTCGCATCAGACCGGCCGCACGATCTATGTCGGCCTGCGGCCCGGCGATCTTGTCGTGGAACGCCTGATCGAGGTGCTGCGGCAGGAAGGCCTCTGCACGGGAGTAGTCATTTCGGGCATCGGCACGCTGGACATCTGCACCCTGCACATGGTGACCACGGTCGGTTATCCGCCAATCGAGCACTTCGAGCGATGGATAAATAAGCCGCTGGAATTGGCCGGCGTGCAAGGCGTGATCGCCGATGGCATTCCCCATCTGCATGCCATTGTGTCGGATCGCGAGAAGGCCTATGCCGGGCACCTGGAGATGGGTTGCCGTGTATTATATCTAGCGGAGTTCGTCATTCAAGAAAGCCCCGACCTGCACCTCATCCGCAAGCCGGATGAGAATGGGATTAACTTATTGCAAGCGGCGGGATGAGTGACAGAAGCTCAAAATCGTCGAGGAGAGAATGCCAATTTGCAGCTTTCATGACACTTTGCCGCGCGCGAAATAGAAAGAAAATCTAACTGTAGGGTGGGTCTTGACCCACCACACCTCAGGGAGGACTTATTATTTGCTATTCCACGGTTCTGGTGGGTCAAGACCCACCCTACAGCAAAATTTAAAGCAAAATCTTTGCGACGGCTTCTGCAAGGCAGGATCCACACAATTAAGCATCACAATAAAATTAAAAGGCTCCGCAGGGTCGAATATCATCTTCTGATATTCGATCCTGCGGAGCCGTGAAAAATGAGCCTCTAAGTTACACGTCAATCCAACTCAGGCATATAGCCCTTCTTCGTGTGTTCCTCGATCATCTCATCGACCATGGCCACGATCTGGTCCATATCCAGCACGCTGGATGTATGCGGATCGAGCATGGCGGCGTGATAGACGTGCTCGCGGCTGTTCTCCAATGCCGCCAACACAGCCAATTCCTGCACATTGATGTTCGTGCGATCCAGCGCGGCGCATTGCGGCGGCAGATAGCCAAAGTTCGTCGGCTGCACGCCATTGCCATTGACCAG
>Ga0116193_1000658_pt1 | contig 31616 bp, 31 predicted proteins | sample AD_UKC115_MetaG_FD_89892 | JGI IMG/M metagenome (GOLD analysis project Ga0116193, IMG submission 89892) | Active sludge microbial communities of municipal wastewater-treating anaerobic digesters from Hong Kong - AD_UKC115_MetaG | ecosystem: Engineered > Bioreactor > Anaerobic > Digestate... | reverse complement strand
TCGGTGATCGCCGGCGGCTTCGGGATCGAGGCCGGTCCGGCCGACGACAAGGACTACGGCGAGCACCGCGAGATCACCGCCGAGGGTGCCGCCGAACTGCTCGAGTCGGCGAGCTCGGTCATTATTACCCCCGGCTACGGCATGGCCGTCGCGCAGGCGCAGTACGGGGTCGCCGACCTGACCCGGCGGCTGCGCGAGCGGGGCGTCAACGTCCGCTTCGGTATCCACCCCGTCGCCGGCCGGCTCCCCGGCCACATGAACGTGCTGCTGGCCGAGGCGAAGGTGCCCTACGACATCGTCCTGGAGATGGACGAGATCAACGACGACTTCGACGACACCGACGTGGTGCTGGTCATCGGCGCCAACGACACCGTCAACCCGGCGGCCGCCGAGGATCCGAGCAGCCCCATCGCCGGGATGCCCGTGCTCACCGTCTGGAACGCCCGCAACGTCATCGTCTTCAAGCGCTCCATGGCCTCCGGCTACGCCGGCGTGCAGAACCCGCTGTTCTTCCGCGAGAACACCCAGATGCTCTTCGGCGACGCCAAGGATCGCGTCGACGCCATCAACGCCGCACTGTCGGTGGGTGCGCACGCCTGACCCGATTGGCGCCGAGCGTGGGCCCTGCGCACCGAAATCGCCGCGAGGCGTCCATATCCCCCACGCTCGACGCCCCCTCGACCGGGGGTGCCATACCGTCCGCGCGGAAAACTAGGATGTCCAACCATGCCGGTTGACCGCCTATTGCCGTCCGAGGACGCCGCCGACCTGATCGCGCTCACCCGCGACATCGCCGACAAAGTGCTCGACCCGATCGTCGATCAGCACGAGAGGGACGAGACCTACCCCGACGGCGTGTTCGCGCAACTCGGCGCCGCCGGGTTGCTGAGCCTGCCGCAGCCCGAGGAGTGGGGCGGCGGCGGCCAGCCCTACGAGGTCTACCTGCAGGTGCTCGAGGAGATCGCCGCGCGCTGGGCCGCCGTGGCCGTCGCGGTCAGCGTGCACAGCCTCTCGTCCCACCCGCTACTGACGTTCGGCACCGACGAGCAGAAGCAGCGTTGGCTGCCCGGCATGCTCTCCGGCGAACAGATCGGTGCCTACAGCCTGTCCGAGTCGCAGGCCGGCTCCGATGCGGCGGCGCTCAGCTGCAAGGCCACCCGCGACGACACCGGCTACACCCTCAACGGCGCAAAAGCGTGGATCACCCACGGCGGCAAGGCGGACTTCTACACGCTGTTCGCGCGCACCGGCGAGGGCTCCCGCGGGGTGTCCTGCTTCCTGGTGCCCGGCGATCTGCCCGGGCTGTCGTTCGGCAAACCCGAGGACAAGATGGGCCTGCACGCCGTGCCCACCACGTCGGCGTTCTACGACAACGCCCACGTCGATACCGACCGACTGATCGGCGCCGAGGGCCAGGGTCTGCCAATTGCGTTCAGCGCCTTGGATGCCGGCCGGCTGGGCATCGCCGCGGTCGCCGTCGGGATCGCCCAGGCCGCGCTGGACGAGGCGGTCCGTTATGCCAATGAGCGCACCGCATTCGGCCGCAAGATCGCCGACCATCAGGGGCTGGGTTTCCTGCTGGCCGACATGGCCGCGGCCACCGGCGCCGCCCGGGCGACCTATATCGATGCCGCGCGGCGCAAGGATCAGGGGCTGCCGTACTCGCAGCAGGCGAGCATCGCGAAGCTGACCGCCACCGATGCGGCGATGAAGGTCACCACCGACGCGGTCCAGGTGTTCGGCGGGGTGGGCTACACCCGCGACTTCCGCGTCGAACGGTTCATGCGCGAAGCGAAGATCACGCAGATTTTCGAGGGGACCAACCAGATCCAGCGGTTGGTCATCTCCCGCGGCCTCAGCTGACCGTCGCGAATTCGCTTACCGCCGAGACGAATTCGTCCGGCTTCTCGACCATCGGACTGTGCCCCGACCCGGCGATGACATGCGGGGGCAACCCGGCTCTGGTGTAGCGCGCGACGTTGTCCGCCGTCGGGGTGAGCACATCACGCTCACCCCAGATCACCAGGACGGGTTTACCCAGGACCGCCAACCGGTCGGCTATCGCCTTGTCGGCGTTGAGTTCTTCGACGACGTCGGAGTCACAGACCCCGGTATGGGTGAGTCGCTTCAGGGACCGGTAGGCGAAGTCGGGGACCGGGTAGTCGGCGGCGAAGCCGGTCTGCAACGACGGTCCGTCGAACGTGTCGATGGCACGGAACCGGTCGGCGGCCGGGCCGACGATCGGGGCGCACACCACGTCGTGCATGCGGGGCACCACGACAAGTCCGTTATCGCCGGGGGTGTCGGACACCGCGACGCGCTGCACCAGATCCGGTTCGGCCTCGGCCACCGCGGTGGCCACCGCACCGCCCATGGAGTGCCCGATGAGAACCGCGTGCCGGACGCCGAGCGCCGACAGCGCCTGGCGCACCGGGGTGGCCTGTCCCTGGGCGCCGTACTGCGCGGCATCCCGCGGAGCCTCGGACCCGCCGTGACCGACGAGGTCGATCGCGATCACCCGTCGTCCCGCCGCAGCCAGCTTCTGGGCCACCGGTTCCCACCACTCGACCGACGCCGTGTAGCCGTGCAGCAGCACTACCGCCCGGTCGCCCGGCGGCCCGTACTCGCGCACGTTGAGGTCCACGCCCGGCAGGTCCAGGACGTGGCCGCCGCCGAACGGTTCGGCCGCATGCTCGCTGCGATCCACCACGACGGCATTGCCGAGTAAGCCTCCCAGCAGCAGAACCACCACGGCAGCCACACCGACCTCGAGTTTCACGGTCGGACTGTACCGCCACGGGCGCCCCGGTTGTCCACAGGTTTTTTCCACAATGTGGATGAATCACATCGATGTCATTCGTCCCGCCCGGGGGCGGACCAACTGCCTGGTTGGGATGGTGATTAAGCTCGCCGCATGGACTTCGCGATGTCGGCCAACGGGCAGGAATACCACGACAAGCTGACCGATTTCATGGTCGAACACGTCTTTCCCGCCGAGGCGGCATACGACGCCTACCGCGCGGAGAAGGGTCCGAAGGACTTCACCGTTCCGCCGGTGGTCGAGGACCTCAAGAAGCTCGCCAAGGCCCAGGGCCTGTGGAACCTGTTCCTGCCCTCGGAGTCGGGCCTGAGCAACCTCGAGTACGCGCCGCTGGCCGAGATCTCCGGCTGGAGCACCGAGATCGCCCCGGAAGCCATCAACTGCGCCGCGCCGGACACCGGGAACATGGAGACCCTGCACCTGTTCGCGACCGAGGAGCAGCGAAAGCAATGGCTCGAGCCGCTGCTGGCCGGTGAGATCCGCAGCGCGTTCTCGATGACCGAACCGGCGGTGGCCTCCTCGGATGCGCGCAACATCCAGACCCAGATCGTGCGCGACGGCGACGACTACATCATCAACGGCACCAAGTGGTGGACCTCCGGCGCCAACGATCCGCGCTGCGCGATCCTGATCGTGATGGGCCGTACCAACCCCGACGCGGCCAGCCATCAGCAGCAGTCGATGATCTTGGTGCCCGTCGATACCCCTGGGGTGAACATCAAGCGCTCGACCAGCGTGTTCGGTTGGCAGGACCAGCACGGCCACGCCGAGATCGTCTACGACAACGTTCGCGTGCCGGCGAGCAACCTGCTGGGCGAGGAGGGCATGGGGTTCGCGATCGCCCAGGCCCGGCTGGGTCCGGGCCGCATTCATCACTGCATGCGTGCGATCGGGGTGGCCGAGCGGGCGCTGGCGCTCATGGTCGAACGGGTCAACTCGCGTATCGCGTTCGGCAAGCCGCTGGCCGAGCAGGGCATGGTGCAGAACGCGGTTGCGTTGTCCCGCAACGAGATCGACCAGGCCCGGCTGCTGTGCCACAAGGCCGCGTGGACCATCGATCAGCACGGCAACAAGGCCGCGCACGGGCTGGTGTCCCAGATCAAGGCCGTCGCACCGCTGATGGCGTGCAACGTCATCGATCGGGCCATCCAAACCCACGGCGCCGCAGGCGTTTCCGATGACACCGTGCTGGCCCGCATGTACGGCTGGCAGCGTGCGATGCGCATTTTCGACGGCCCCGACGAGGTCCACCTGCGCACCATCGCCCGCACCGAACTCGGCCGGGAGAAGACCCCGCTGGCGGCCGCGGTCGTGCCGAAGTGACCGACCTCTCCGGTGGCTGGAACTTCCGCGACGTCAGCAGCTCCACCGGTGGCGCGGTGCGACCCGGGGTGTTGTTCCGCTCGGGTGAGCTGACCAAGCTCGACGACGACGGGCTTCGCCAGTTGCGGGATATCGAGCTGACCGACGTGGCCGACCTGCGCTCACCGCGGGAGGTCGAACGTCACGGCGGCGACCTGGTTCCCGACGGTGTCAGGGTGCATCTGTTGCCGTTCCTGGACATCGTCGCGGTGGTCGAGGGCGACTCCCCGCACGAGCACGCCTTCCAGCGTCTGCTGACCGAGAAGCCCGACGACGAATCGGTTCTCGAGGCCGGACAGCGCTACATGACCGAGGAGTACCGGCGGTTCGCCCAGGCCCCCGGGGCGCGAATGGCCGTTCGCCACATGGTGACGTTGTTGGCGGGGGGCGGGTCGATGCTGACGCACTGCTTCGCCGGCAAGGATCGCACCGGCTTCGGCGTTGCCGTCCTGTTGCAGGCCGCCGGGGTGGACCACGATGCCGTGATGGCCGATTACCTGCAGAGCAATGCCGCCATTCCGCAGCTGCGGACCCAGATCATGGAGATGATCGCGAGCCGGTTCGACGAGGGAATGCCCTCGGAGGCAGCGGAATTCACCGAAGCCCGGTTGTCCGACGAGGTTCTGGGGGTGCGCCCGGAGTACCTCGAGGCGGCGCTCGCGACCGTGGCCGACGACCATGGCTCGGTGGACGGCTACCTGCGGGCCGCCGGCGTCACCGACGAGGACGTCGCCAAGCTGCGCATCGCGCTGCTCGGCTGACCGCTTACGCTATTTCGCGTCGGCCGGATCCCCGCCCGCCGACGGCAGGCTCGCCGCCGCCTGTTGCTCGTCGGAGCTGTCGGCGTCCTTGACGTTCTTGGCCCCGTCCCCGGCGTCGTTGTCAGCACTCGGGGCGGCGGGCTCGTGCGTCGCCGCGGTGTCTTCCTCGGCGGGCTCGGTGGGTTCGGGATCCACCGTCGGTTCCTCGGACGGCTTCGGATCCTCCGACGGCGTGGGTTCTTCCGAGGACTCTTCGGTGGCCTCTTCGGTGGGTTCCGGGTCTTGCGACGGGGTGGGCTCCTCCGAAGGCGTCGGGTCCGCGGTAGGTGTCGGATCCGTCGTGGGCGCTGGATCGGCGGTGAGCTTCGGTTCCGTCGTGGTGGCCGGAGTCTCGGGTGCGGTTCCGCCGTCACCCGCTGACAGGGCGGCAACGGTCGCCGCCACGCGGTCGGTGTCGGCAGGTGCGATCTTCTCCGGCGCGACCGGCGTCGGCGCGCCGAACAGGTCCGACCACTTGAACTCGGGAACGCCGTACATCCCGGCCGGTTTGGTGCCCAGCGGCCGGAAGTCCGGATTCCCGAACACCATCGACAGTGCATCGTCGATCCCGGTGGCCACCGCGATGCCGATGGTGATGAGGTCGCGCACCGGGGAGAACCGGAACAGCTGCGCGGTCACCGGCACGCCCGGGCTGGTCGAACGGTCGTATCCCATCTCGATGATGGTGCGCAGCGGCGCGTCCAGTAGCGCGACCAGTGCGTCGGGCATCAGCCAGGAGATCGGTTGCAGCAGTGGCAGCGTGGTGGCCGGGATCATGTAGTACGAGGTGTCGCCGTAGGTGCCCTGCGGGACCGCGTCGGTCAGCGGGTGGTCGGGGTAGGAACCGTGGTTGAACGCGATGCCCAGCAGGGCGTTGAGGTCGGCCAGCAGATTGAGCGGATGCGACGGGAAGTCGGCGAATCCGTCGTACTGGTAGGCGATATCGGTGGTCGGCAGGTGACAGCCGGCGGTGTCGCAACTGTTGGTCGGCGTCGCACCGTCGAAGGTGACGTTCAGGAACGGGATCCACAGTCCGGCAAACCTTTCCAGGAGCCCGCCGTTGGGGCGGTCCGGGTTGCCGACGATGATGAACGAGGCGTCGGGCGCCTGGTCCCAGCCCAGGTTCGAGTAGGCGTCGATGAGGCTGCGCTTGACGTTCGTGACGATCCGGCCACTCTGTGAATAGCCGAACACCACGAAGGTATCGCCGGCCGACGGTGTGCCGAACGCCTCGTTGCGCGGACAGGTCCCGCCGGCCAGGCATGCGCTGAGGTTGGCGATGCCGATGGCCACCGACTCGTCGAAGGTTCTGGTCCCGTACGCGGGCCAGAACTCTTCGGGGGTGTACACCGCGACGTCGTTGACGGTGGTGCCCCCGGGAACGGTGAAGTTGATGTAGTTGTCGGTGATCAGATCGAGGTAATTGCCGACGGCACTGTCGGTTTCGGCAAGCGGTCCGAACCCGACCAGTGGATGCTGGGTCCCGCCCATGATCAGTGCGGTCACCGACGCCAGGGTGACGACAACCGGGTTGACGGCCGCCCACAACGCCGCGAGCGCGGATCCGATGACCGCTAGCGGAACAGTGAAGACCCTGACGATCGAACCCATACCGCCACCGACCTGACCCCGTCCGGACGCGGATCACCGGCCGGAATGTGATGTAGCTCACCTGCTACACCTTGGTTCCTACCACAGGCCGGTGCGCCGGTCGGGATTTTCGCCCGGTCGGCGCAGCCGAACGTCAGGATGCGATGACCGCGACCGCCCACGTGAGGGCGGCCAGCAGCGCGCCGGTGAACTCCACCCCCACCAGTAGCGCGACCCCCTTCAGGGCATGCACGGTCGACGTCCACGCCCGTGCCGCGTCGCGGCAGGTGACCAGCTCGGCGACGAACACCCCGAGGACGAAGCCGATCAGCAGTCCGATGACGGGGATGACGAAGAATCCGACGACGCCGCACAGCGCACCCACCACCAGGATCGACGTCCGGACCTCGGCGGCGCGCATGCGTTTGACCGGCCAGGTGTACTTGATCACCTCGGTGGCCACGAACAGCGCTGCGGCGATACCGAGGGTGACCCAGCCGACGGTGGACCTTTCGAAGAACGCCCACACGCCGATCGATCCCAGCACCAGCAGGGCACCGGGCAGCATCGGCACGATGATGCCGACCAGTCCGATCGCGATGGCCAGGGCTACCAGGACCAGGCCCAGGGGGCTCACGGCTCGGCTCCCACGCGCTCCGGTCCTCGCTTCGCTGCGATCCTCACGCGCACTCGCCGGCCAGGGGGCTCACGGCTCCAGGACCAGCTTGCCGTGGACGCCGCCGTCGTCGAGCAGCTGCAGTGCCGCCGAGCCGTCGGACAGCGGAAAGCGCACCGGCGGAGGCGGTTTCAGTCCGGCGGCCACCAATCGCGCCAACCCCTCGGTGAACTCCACGCCGGCGGCGGGATCCCGGTTGATGTACTCGCCGTATCCCACGCCGAGGACGCCGACGTTGCGCAGCAGCAGCCGGTTGACCTTCACGGTCGGGATCGCGCCGGCGGCGAAGCCGATGACCAGCAGCCGCCCGTCAGTGGCCAGCACCCGGATCGCGTCGTCGAAGGCGGGGCCGCCGATCGGATCCACCACCACATCGACGCCGCGGCCACCGGTGGCGTCGCGCACCGCCTGGGCCCAGCCGTCGGACAGCGGGATGACCGCATCGGGACCCAGCCCGGCGACGAATTCCGTTGCCGCCGAACGATGTACGACGGCAATCACCCTGGCACCCATTGCCCTGGCCACCTGGATGGCGGCTGCGCCGATGCCGCCGGCGGCGCCGAGCACCAGCACGGTCTCGCCGGGCCGCAGCGCCGCCCGGCGTTCGAACGCGAAGTACATGGTGTGGTAGTTGACCAGCAGCGAAACCGCCTCGGCATCGTCGAGTTCGGCCGGGCTGGGTTTGACGTTGGCGACGGGCGCGACCACCTGTTCGGCGTAACCGCCCAGCACCGAGGCGCAGACCCGTTGTCCCACAGCCAATCCCGAGCCATCGGGAGCGGCAGCCACCACACCGGCCACCTCCATGCCGGGGATGAACGGTGGCGGCAGCCTCAGCTGGTACTCACCCTTGCTCAGCAGCAGGTCGGGAAAGCACACCCCGGCCGCCCGGACGTCGACGAGCACCGACTCCGGGCCCGGAGTGACGTCGGGCACGTCCATGTAGGACATGCCCGACGGCCCCGAGAGTTCCTGTACGACACAGGCTTTCATGAGAGTCAGCGAAGATTGAAGGTGGCCTGCTTGGCGGCCGACAGGTCGTCGATCTCCGACCAGCGGTCCGCGACGTCGTCGACCGACGGCGGTGCGGTGAAGGTGACGCCCTCATTCTGGAACAGCGCGGTGCGCTGCACCTTGCCGCCGCCGACGATGAACACCGAGCCGGTGTCGGGCACCTCCTCGGTGCACAGGTAGGCCATCACCGGCGCCACGAACTCCGGGGTCAGGTTCTTCAGCACCTCGGGCGGCAGGATGTCCTCGGTCATCCGGGTGGCCGCGATCGGCGCCAGCGCGTTGGCCTTGATGTTGTACTTGGCGCCCTCCTGGGCCAGCGTGTTGATCAGGCCGACCAGGCCCAGCTTGGCCGCACCGTAGTTGGCCTGACCGAAGTTGCCGAACAGGCCGCTGGTCGAGGTGGCCACCACCACGCGGCCGAAGCTCTGCTCGCGGAAGTGCGGCCAGGCGGCGCGGATCACGTTGAAGCCGCCGTACAGGTGCACCTTGAGCACGGCGTCCCAGCTCTCCGGGGTCATCTTGTGGAAGGTGCCGTCGCGCAGGATGCCCGCGTTGGAAACCACACCGTCGACCTTGCCGAACTCGTCGAGGGCGGTCTTGACGATGTTCTCCGCACCCGCGGTCTCGGCCACCGAGTCGTAGTTGGCCACGGCCCGACCGCCGGCTTCCTTGATCTCGGCGACCACATGATCGGCCATGTTGTGTCCGGCGCCGGTGCCGTCGCGCGCGCCGCCGAGGTCGTTGACCACGACGCAGGCGCCCTCCTTGGCCAGGGTCAGGGCGTACTCACGCCCCAGACCGCCACCCGCACCGGTGACGATGACGACACGATCCTGCACTCCGGGCATCTAGCTGGTTCCTTTCAACGATGTGCGACTCAGAAGATCTTGCGCGCCAGTTTCCACGCCTTCTCTGTATACGGGGGGTAGATCATGGCACCGAGGTCGGGTCGGGTCGGCTTGGTCAGCACCGACTTGCGGTGGCTGAACTCCTCGAAGCCGAACCGGCCGTGATAGGCGCCGATACCCGACGGGCCAACCCCGCCGAATGGCAGCTTGGCCGTGGCGAACTGGAAGAGCAGCTGGTTGACCATCATCCCGCCGGCCGGCACTCCGGTGATGACGCGTTCCCGGGTGGCCTTGGCCTTGGTGAACAAGTAGGCCGCCAGCGGCTTGGGCCGGGAGTTGACGTAGTCGACGGCTTCCTCGAGGTTGGCCACCGTCAGGATCGGCAGGATCGGCCCGAAGATCTCGTCGGTCATCAGCGGCTCGGCCGGGTCGGGGTCCACCACGACGGTCGGCTCGATGGTCAGGGTGGCCGCGTCCGATCCGCCGCCGAGCGCCACGGTGCCCTTGGTGGCGGCGATGGCCGCGGTCAGCCGGTTGAAGTGCCGTTCGTTGACGATTCGCATGCCGCCGGTGTCCTGCGAGCGGAAGTGCTCGATGGACTTCCGGATCTCGGCCACCAGCTTGTCGCTCACCGACTTGTCGGCCAGCACGTAGTCCGGGGCGATGCAGATCTGGCCGGAGTTGATCAGCTTGGTCCACGCGATGCGCTTGGCCGCGACCTCGATATCGGCGTCGGAGGCCACGATCACTGGGCTCTTGCCGCCCAACTCCAGGGTGACCGGGGTCAGGTGCGGCGCGGCGGCCTCGTAAACCCGCCGGCCGATCTCGGTGCCGCCGGTGAAGCACAGCTTGTCGAAGCCCTGGGCGATCAGCTCCTGGCTGACCGCGCCGTCGCCCTCGACCACGGCGATCGCGTCCCGGTCCAGGTAGCGCGCAACGAGTTCGGCCATCATCGCGGAGCTCGCGGGCGCCAGTTCCGACGGCTTGAGCACCACGGCGTTGCCGGCGGCGAGGGCGCCGACGAGCGGGCCCAGCGTCAGCGCGAAGGGAAAGTTCCAGGCGCCGATGATCAGGACCGTGCCGTACGGCTCGTATTCGATCCACGCGCGGCCGGGCAGCTGCGAGCGTTCGAGCAGTCGGTGCTTGCGCTTGGTCCACTTGCCGACGTTCTTGGCGGCGTCGTCGGCCTCGGCGACGACGCTGGCGACGTCGGCCAGCCACGCCTCGAACGGCTTGCGCCCCAGATCGGTGGCCAGCGCCTCGGCGATGCGGGTTTCGTTCTCGCTCATCATCTTCGAGAGCGCCGTCAACTGCGCACGCCGCCATTCCACGGGCCGGGTACGTCCGGCGGCGAAGGTCCGGCGGACGCCGGCCACCACGTCCGGAATGCTCCGCGGCTGCGACGGTGCGGCAGTGTCGATCGAATCGGTGGTCATCGTGCGTCCTTCCAGCGGCAGCCAAGTCCCCCGCATAGTAACCAACCGCCCGGTTGGCCCGATAGGTTCGCAGGTAGCGGGTCCGTCAGTAGCGTTCGGCGGGCCTCGTGCTCGCGGAACCACGCCGCTCGCCGAACCCGCCGGTAGCGTTCGGCGGGCCTCGTGCTCGCGGAACCACGCCGCTCGCCGAACCCGCCGGTCAGCGTTCGGCGACGACGAACGAGGACCACGCGTCGGGGTCGTCCGCGCCGGGCATGTCCAGCCATCGGTCCAGACGCCGCATCTCGTCGGCGGCGGGAAGTGCGTCGACCGTCCATCCGGCCTGTTCCAACCAGACCGCCGGATCGGCCCGGGCCGGATCGTTGTAGAACAGATCGCCGAACTGGAGGGGCTGCTCGTGCTCGAAGTGCTCGGCCACCCGGATGAACCGTTGGCGCATCGCCTCACGACGGTCCTCGGCCCGCGTCGGCGCCGTCTCCACCGCGATGCGGCTGCCGGGAGCACTGAGGTCGGTGACGTTCTCGAAGAGCCGATCCTGGGCGTCGGCGGGCAGATACATCAGCAGACCCTCGGCCAACCACGCGGTGGGCGCGCCCGGATCGAATCCCGCTGCCCGCAGCGCGGCCGGCCAGTCGGAGCGAAGGTCGACGGCCACCTCGCGGCGCGTCACATTGGGTCGCACGCCGTTGGCCGTCAGCGTCTCGGCCTTGTACTCCAGCACCTTCGGCTGATCGATTTCGTAAACGACCGTGTCCGACGGCCATTCGAGCCGGTAGGCACGCGAGTCCAGTCCCGACGCGAGGATCACCACCTGCCGGATACCGGCGGCGGCGGCCGCGGCGTAGTACGCGTCGAAGAAGTGTGTCCGCACCGCCTGGTAGTTGCGCATGTGGGTGAACATGCGGGCGATCTCCGGGTCGAGGTCGCGCAACTGGTCGATGACCGACCCGTCGAGCATGTGCGTCCAGACCCCGGTTCCCGCACCCTCGACCAGCATGCGCGCATACGGGTCCCGGATCAGTGGCTCGGGCAGCTCGGTGTCGGCCGCCCGGGCCGCCGCCACCAGGGCGGCGGTCGATCCCACGCTGGTGGCGATATCCCAGCTGTCGTCGTCGGTGCGCCGACCACTCATCGGTGACTCCTCACGACTGCTCGGGAGCTGACTCCGTGAGCCGGTGTTCGAACAGCAGCCGGATCTGCACGGTCATGTGCCGCAGCTCCTCGTGCCCCCCGACGAAGCCGGCGAAGAAGCCCATTCCCCACACCATCGACAACAGGAGATCGACCAGCCCCGTGGTGTCCGCGGCCGCGGGCAGCTCACCGGATGCGACGGACTCGGCGACGGCCCACTTGAGGATCTGCCGCAACAGCTCCAGCGGGTCCTTCTCCGGAGTTGTCAGCCCGGGGTGGCGTTGACCCTCCAGAACCGCGGTGGACAGGAAACCGGCCGCCGACTGATTCTCTTCGTCCGCCTCGATGGCGGCCTCGATGAACATCGTGAGGCGATCGACCAGGGTGTGCCCGGACTGCGCCCGCGTCGCCGCGGCGGCGAGCAGTCGCGCGTTCATCTGGTCGAGGACCGCGTTGTAGAGGACCTTCTTGCTGGAGAAGTAGTGGTTGATCGCGGGCCGGGTCAGATCCGACCGGGACGCGACGGCCTGGAAGGTGGCCGCGTCGTAGCCCAGCTCGGTGAAAACCTCGCACGCCGCCCGCAGGATTCGTTCCCGGGTGTCTGCGGCCTGCGCTGCTGGGGGGCGGCCAGGTCCACGTTTCCCGGTTTGCGGCACCCCACGAGTGTGCCATGACGGGCCATTCCACACCCCGTCCGGCCCGCCGTCGGCCGGCGGAATTATGGTTGCTGCCATGGTGACGGTGGCGAGCCGGGAGGCGTACTTCGAGACGGGTCTCGACGTGCTCGCCGACCGCGGCTACGCCGGCCTGAAACTCGCCGAGGTCTGCCGCCGGCTCGGCGTCACCAGCGGCTCCTTCTATCACTATTTCCCCAGCTGGTCCGCGTATACCGGCGAGCTCGTCGAGCAGTGGCTGCCGGCGGCCACCCGGGTGCGCGTCGCGCACCTGCGCACCATGACGGACCCGCGCCGGCGGATCGACGCGATCTTCGACATCGGCAAGGCGCTGCCCCACGGAGCCGAGGCAGCCGTGCGGGTATGGAGCGCGCTGGACCCAAAGGTGCGGGCCGTCCAGGTCGAGGTGGACGAACTGCGCTTCGAGATCCTGCGGGAGTCCGCTCTGGAGATCCTGCGTGATGAGCGGCAGGCCGAGCTCTTCGCGGCGTGGTCGCTGTACGTGCTGGTCGGCTACGAACAGTCCACCCGGCCGCCGGACCCGACCGGGCTGGCCTGGATGGTCACCCAGCTGCTCGACGCGCTGGACTCGGGCCGGTTCTCCTCCGCGCCCCCGAAATGACGTCCGCGCGGCGGCGATAACGGTGCCACCGTGACCGGAGCTGCCCGCCGCCTGCTGGATTGGCTGGAGACCAAGGACCCCGAGCTGGACGCGGTGCGCCGCGCCGCCCGGGCCGCCATCACCCTTCCGGTCGCCGCCGGCATCGGCCTGCTGTTCGGCACCGGCCAGACTCCGCTGTTCTCGATCTTCGGTTCGATCGCACTGTTGATCGTCGTCGACTTCCCGGGTAATCGCAGCGGCCGGGCCGTCGCCTACGCCGGTCTTGCGGTGGTCGGTGGCGGGCTGATCGTGCTGGGCACGCTGATCTCACCCATCCCGTGGCTGGCCGTGACGACGATGTTCGTCCTCGGCGTCGGCGTCACCTTCGCCGGAGTGCTCAGCACCGCGGTGGCCGCGGCGCGGCGTGCCACCTTGATGCCGTTCGTCCTGACGGTGTGTACACCGCCCGGCCCCATTCCGGAACGCCTTCTGGGGTGGAGCATCGCGGTCGTCATCGCGGTGCCGGCCGCGCTGTTCCTGCTCCCGCCGCGCCATCACGACGACCTGCGCCGGCACGCGGCCCAGGTCTGTCAGGTGCTGGCCCATCGGCTGCTGGGCCGGTCCAGCGCCAGGGAGGTCAACTCCGCGATGAATGCACTGTTCGCCAACTACGTGAACAGCGAGTACCGACCCGTGGGCCTGACTGCGGGCAGCCGCGCCCTGGTGCGCGTCGTCGACGATCTGGGTTGGCTGTGCGACCGGGTGACCGATCAGACCGCCGATCGCCTCGGTGTGATGCGGGATCCGGCCGTGCGCGTGCTGACGGCGTGCGCCCGGCTGCTGCGGGTGGCCCGGGTCGCCGACCGCGCACCCGACCGGGCCGAACTCGACGCGGCGCTGACCGAACTGCGGGCGGTGGCCCAGGGCCGCTACCGCGAGGACATTGCGGAGCTGCTCGGCGAACCCGACGACGCGGCCGCCCTGGCCGTTGGGCAACGACTGCTCGACCGGCGGACCTTCGGGGCGACGGTGGCCATCACCGGGCGCGTCATCGCCGGCGCGGCGGCCGCCGATGCACGGCCGGTACTGCATCGCGTCCTGGGGCGCGATCTGCCCGAGACGGGGGCCGCGGCCCGGGTGCTGTCCGAGGCCCGGGCGGTCGCCGCCATTCCGTCGGGCTACCTGGCCACCCGCGCGGTGGTCGTCCGCAACAGTCTGCGCACCGGGTTGGGGCTGGCGCTGGCCGTCGCGACCACCCACCTGTTCCCGGTGCAGCACGGTTTCTGGGTGGTGCTCGCGGCGATGTCGGTGCTGCGGTCGAGCGCACTGACCACGGGAACCAAGGTGTTGCGCGCGGTGGCGGGGACGACGGCCGGTTTCGTGATCGGCACCGTGATCATCGAGGCACTGGGCGTCGACCCGGTGGTGCTGTGGTGCGTGCTGCCGGTGGTCGCGTTCCTGGCCGCGTTCGTCCCCGACGTCTGGTCCTTCACCGCCGGCCAGGCCGCGTTCACCATGCTGGTGCTGATCGTGTTCAACCTCATCCATCCGACCGGCTGGCGCGTCGGGCTGGTCCGCATCGAGGACATCCTGGTGGGCGGTGCGGTCGGCATCGTGGTGTCCGTGCTGCTGTGGCCACGCGGTTCGGGTGCGGCGGTGTCCAAGGCCATCCGCTCGGCCTTCGAGGTCGGTACCGAGTACCTGCGCGTCGCGGTGTTCCGGATCACCCACGGCGCGTCCCCGGACCCGGTGGAGGAGCTCAGCCATCGTGCGCTGACGGCGGCGCGGACGGTGGATGACGCTATCCGCCAATATCTTTCGGAGAGCGGGGAGGCCGCCGATCACCGCGCACCGCTGGTGCGCAGGGCCAACCGGGCCGCCAAATTGCGCGCGGGGGCCGACCTGATCGCCGACATCCCGGCACCGCCGAGTCCGGGCTCGTACCCGAACACCCGCACGGTGCTGGACGCGCACGCGGCCATTGTGTCCGACCGGATGTCGGGGCGGACCAACGTCCCGATCGCCAGCGTGCTCATCACCGAACACTTCGTGATCGCCCTACGCGCCGAAGCAGCCGCCGCCGAGCACCCGGTCGCAGATGCACTGCCCCTGGTGACGGTGGCGGCCAACCTCGGCGAACTCGAGTTGCTCTACCCCGCTACGGATCCCACCTGATCTGTTCTGCGGTTACTGCGACGAAGTGCGAGAAGGATTGTCCGCCAGCGCAGAACAGATCCGGGTGATCAGCCCTGGACCCGGTGCGGCCGAAGGGCATTGGCCGGGATCGACCCGAACCGGCCGGCGTTGAAGTCCTCCATCGCCTCGATCACCTCGGCCTTGGAGTTCATCACGAACGGACCGTATTGGAACACCGGCTCGCGAATGGGCTTGCCGCCCAACAGCAGAACCTCGAGCGCGGGCCGATTGGAGTCCTGTGCGCCCTCCGCGGCGACGGTGATCCGGTCACCGGGCCCCAGCACGGCCAACTGTCCCTGCTGGATCGGATGCCCGACCGGGCCGACGGAGCCCCGCCCGGACAGGACGTACACCAGGGCGTTGAACTCACGGTTCCACGGCAGGTTGAGCTGCGCGCCGGGCTCGATGGTGGCGTGCGCCAACGTGATCGGCGTGTGGGTGGCCCCCGGCCCGGCATGATCGTCGATCTGGCCGGCGATGACGCGCACCAGCGCGCCGCCGTCGGGCGACGCCAGCAGGCGGACCTCTCCACCCTCGATCGACTGGTACCTGGGCGCCGCGAACTTGTCCGCCCTGGGCAGGTTGACCCACAGCTGGATGCCGTGGAATGTGCCACCGCTCTCGACCAGTTCGGCCGGCGGGGTCTCGATGTGCAGGATGCCCGATCCGGCCGTCATCCACTGGGTGGCGCCGTCGGTGATCAGTCCGCCACCGCCGTGGGAATCCTGGTGGGCGAACCGTCCGTCGATCATGTACGTGACGGTCTCGAACCCGCGGTGCGGATGCCAATCGGTGCCGCGCGGTTCGCCCGGCAGATATTCGACCTCACCCATCTGGTCCATGTGCACGAAGGGGTCCAGCGCGGCAGCGCTGACGCCGGCGAACGCGCGCACCACGGGGAAGCCTTCCCCCTCGTGGCCGCGCGGGCCGGTGGTGACCGATCGCACGGGTCGTTCGGTGTCCGTCGGCGCCGGCGCAGACAGACGGGGCAGGGTCAGGGCGGTTCGGGTGTCCACGGTGATGGCGGGCATTTGGGTACCTCCTTCAAGGGTTACCCGGTTTAACCGGACCGCAGTCCGATTATTCCCTAACCCAGGATGGCCAGCGCGGCGGCCCTGGCCTGACCGCTGCTGGTGGTCTTCAGGACCGCCTCGGCCGCCTCGCGGCACTGATCGGCGCTCACCGAGGCCACCTTGGCGCCCACCGCGGTGACCGCCGCCGAGGCCGCCGACAACGACGTCACGCCGAGCCCGACGAGCACGCAGGCCAGCAGCGGATCGGCGGCCGCCTCGCCGCACACACCGACCGGCTTGCCCGCGGCCCCACCCGCCCGGCCGGTGATCCCGATCAGGGTGAGCACGGCGGGCTGCCAGGGATCGGTCAGGGTGGCCAACTCCGCCGACATCCGGTCGGCGGCCATCGTGTACTGCGCCAGGTCGTTGGTGCCGATCGAGACGAAGTCGACCTGTTCGAGGATGCGGTCGGCCAGCAGCGCGGCCGCGGGGACCTCGATCATCACCCCGGGGCTCAGGTGATGTGCCCGCACCTTCGCGGCGAAGTCGCGCGCCTCCTCGGGGGTGGCGATCATCGGCGCCATCACCCACGGCGTGACGCCGGTCCGTTCGGCGGCGGCCGCGATCCCGGCGAGCTGATGCTCGATCAGCCCCGGATTGTCGAACGACGTCCGGATCCCGCGAACCCCCAGCGCCGGGTTGGCCTCGTCGGGGCTGTTGGCGAACTTCAGCGGTTTGTCCGATCCGGCGTCCAGGGTGCGCACCACGACCTTGCGGCCGACGAACGGTTCGAGCACCTCGGCGTAGATCTGCGCCTGCTCCTCGACGGACGGCTCGGTCTCACGGTTGAGGAAGCAGAGTTCGGTCCGGAACAGGCCGACGCCCTCGACAGGTGCCTGCGCGGCCACCCGCGCCGCCGCACCGTCCTGCACGTTGGCCAGAATCTGTACCGCCGCACCGTCTTTGGTGGCGCCAGGACCCGACCAGTTCGCCGCGGCCGCGGCTGCGCGTGCAGCGGCCTCCACCGCCGAGGTGGCAGCGGCGGCGTCCGGCGCGATCTCGATGGTGCCCCGGACGCCGTCGATCAGGACCAGCTCGCCGGCGGCGACGTCGTCGAGCCCGGGCGTGGCCACAACGCACGGGATGGCCAGCTGGCGCGCGATGATCGCCGTGTGGCTGGTGGGACCGCCGAGCGTGGTGGCCAGCCCGATGATGAGCGTCGGATCCAGGCCGGCGGTGTCGGCGGGCGCGAGGTCCTCGGCGCACAGGATGGACGGCACATCCGGCGTCGGGACGCCCGGTTCGGGCAACCCCGACAACTCGGCGATGACGCGATCGCGGATGTCCTGCAGATCGGTGACCCGCTCGGCCATCAGTCCGCCCATCTTGGTGAACATCTCGGCGAACTTGGCCACCGCCTCGGCCGTCGCCCGGACCGCCGGAGTGCCCGCCTTGATCCGCTTCTCGCTCTCGCCCAGCCAGGCGCGGTCCTGGGCCAGCTGAGCGGTGGCGGCCAGGACCTCCGCGGCCGAGCCGGTGGAATGCGCGGCGCGCTCGCGCAGGCGGTCGGCGACGGCGGTGGCCGCGGATTGGAAGCGCGCCACCTCGGCATCCCGGTCACCCTCGGCGACATCCGGGGCCGACGCAGCGGTGTCGAGCACCGGGTGCCGTCCGGGCCGGATCACCGGCCCGTATGCGACGCCGGGGACGACCGGAACCCCGGTCAGGACGGAACCGGGGCTGCTGGCATGTGATGCGGGCGCAGAGGTGGTGGTCATGTGAAGCAGGTTACACAAATTCCTTGACAACACCACATGTCTAAGCGTAAAACAACACAAAGCAACACAACGGAACGTGGAAACCCACACGAATACCAACGAATACTGGAGCAGGCTTTGTACCCGGAGGAACGCCAGCAGGCCATCGCCGCCCTGGTGCTCTCCCATGGACGTGCCTCCGTCGCCGAACTGGCCGAGGCCTATTCGGTGACCACCGAGACCGTCCGCCGCGATCTGGCCATCCTCGACCGCGCCGGCCTACTGCGCCGCGTCCACGGCGGCGCGGTTCCCGTCCGGTCACTGCACGTCGTCGAGACCGGCGTGGTCGAACGGGACGCCACTCACACCGCGCACAAGGACGCCATTGCCCGCGCCGCCGCGGACTTCTTTCCCCTCAGCGGCTGCAGCGTGCTGTTCGACGCCGGAACCACCACCGCCCGGGTGGCGGCGCTGCTGCCCACCGATCGTGAGCTGACCGTCGTCACCAACTCCGTGCCCATCGCCGCGCGGGTCTCGACACTGCCCGCGGTCAACCTCCAACTCCTCGGCGGCCGGGTACGTGGGCTCACGCAGGCCGCCGTCGGGGAACAGACCCTGCGGGCGCTGGACACCATGCGGGTGGACGTCGCCTTCATCGGAACCAACGGAATCACCGTCCGGCACGGCCTGTCGACACCGGACAGCGAGGAGGCCGCCGTCAAGCGGGCAATGGTCGATTGTGCGAATTATGTTGTTGCCGTGGCTGATTCATCAAAGATCGGACAGGAGGAGTTCGTGAGCTTCGCCCCCATCTCCAAGGTCGACACGTTGGTCACCGACACCGGGATACCCGAGGCCGACCGAGCCGAGCTCGGCGCGAACGGAGTCGACGTGATGCTCGCTCCGGCCGGTCAGGATCCGTCGTGATCGTCACCGTCACGCCCAATCCGAGCACCGACCGCACCGTGACGCTGTCGTCGGCGCTGACCCGCGGTGCGGTACACCGGGTGTCGTCGGTGTCCAGCGAACCCGGCGGCAAGGGTGTCAATGTGGCCCGCGCGCTGACGCTGGCCGGGGTGGACGCGATCGCGATACTGCCCGCCGCAGCCGCCGACCCGTTCCTGACGCTGCTGTCCGGCGCCGACGTCCCGGCCGCGCACGTCGCCGTGCGGGGCACCGTCCGCACCAACCTGGCGATCACCGAGCCCGACGGCACCACCACCAAACTCAACGAGCCCGGCGCCCGCCTCGATGCGGCCGAACTCGACGCGCTGACGGCCGCCGTACTGGACCGTGCGGCCACCGCGAGCTGGGTGGTGTTGTCCGGATCGCTGCCGCCCGGTGTTCCCGACGGCTGGTACGCCGACGTGGTCGCGCGGCTGCGCGGGCTGGACTGCCGAGTGGCTGTGGACACCTCCGACGCTCCGCTGGCTGCGCTGGCCGCCGGGTTCGACCGCGCCGCCCCGGATCTGATCAAGCCCAACTCGGAGGAGCTGGCCGGGCTGTCGGGCCGGTCCGCCGAGGAACTCGAATCCTCGGTGCAGCACGGGGATCCGGCACCGGTGATCGCGGCGGCGCGTGAGCTGATCGGCCGCGGCGTCGGCGCGGTCCTGGCCACCCTGGGCGCCGCGGGCGCCGTGCTGGTCGACGCCGACGGCGCCTGGATCGCCGCACCGCCGCCGATCACCCCCCGTAGCACCGTCGGCGCCGGCGACTCGTCGCTGGCCGGATTCCTGCGCGCCGACGTGGTCGGGTGCGACGCCGCCGACCGACTGCGGATGGCCGTCGGCTACGGCAGCGCCGCCGCGGCCCTGCCCGGCTCGGCGCTGCCGTCACCGGCCGAACTGAACCTCGACGCCGTCCGCGTCACGTCCGTGGTCTCGTCCCCCAACACCCACTGAAACCCCACCCGCCGATCCGACGAAAGTAGTCGATATGACCAATCCGACCCCGTCCGTGACGACATCCGATCTGGTGCTGCTCGACGTCGACGCCGGAGCCGACAAGGAGGCCGTGATCGGCCGTCTGGCAACCACTCTCGCCGGTGCCGGGCGCTCCACCGACGCCGCCGGGCTGACTGGCGCGGCGATGACGCGGGAGGGCCAGTCGGCCACGGGCCTGCCCGGTGGCATCGCCATTCCGCACTGCCGCTCCCCCTACGTCGACACGCCCACCATCGGTTTCGCGCGGCTCAGTCCACCCGTCGACTTCGGCGCCCCTGACGGCCCGGCCGACCTGGTGTTCCTGATCGCCGCACCGGATTCCGGCGGCGCCGAGCACATGAAGTTGCTGTCCAGCCTGGCCCGCGCGCTGGTGCGCCCCGAGTTCGTGCAGTCGCTGCGCGCCGCGTCGTCCAAGGATGAGGTGGTCGCCCTGGTCGACGGTGTGGTCAATCCGGCCCCGGCCGCACCCGCGGCCGCCGCCGCGCCACCGGCCGCTGCGCCCCAACAGAAGTCGATCGTGGCGATCACCGCCTGCCCCACCGGGATCGCGCACACCTACATGGCCGCCGACGCGCTGAAACTGGCCGCCGAGCGAGCCGGGGTGAACCTGATCGTGGAAACGCAGGGCTCCTCGGGCAGCACCCCGGTGGCGCCGGCCACCATCGCCGGCGCCGACGCCGTCATCTTCGCCACCGACGTCGGCGTCAAGGACCGCGGCCGGTTCGCCGGCAAGCCCGTGATCGCCTCGGGGGTCAAACGCGCCATCAACGAGCCGGATACGATGATCGCCGAAGCCGTTGCGGCAGCTGGTAATCCGAATGCGGCCCGCGTCGAGGGCTCCGCCGCGGAGAGCGCGGCCACCGAGGGTTCGTCCGACGTCGGCTGGGGCACCCGGATCCGGCAGATCCTGCTCACCGGCGTGAGCTACATGATCCCGTTCGTGGCCGCCGGCGGTCTATTGATCGCCCTGGGCTTCCTGTTCGCCGGCTATGACATCGCCAACAAGCCCGAGGGCAAGACCGATTCGCTGGCGCACATCATCGCCACCACGAATACGCTGACCAACCTGCCACCCGGTGGGTTCACCCAGTATCTCGGGGCGGTGCTGTTCAGCCTCGGCGGACTGGCCTTCGGCTTCCTGGTGCCGGCGCTGGCCGGCTACATCTCGTTCGCCATCGCCGACCGGCCCGGTATCGCCCCCGGCTTCACCGCCGGCGCGGTGGCGGTGTTCGTCGGCGGCGGCTTCATCGGCGGCATCGTGGGCGGTCTGATCGCCGGATTCGCCGCCCTGTGGATCAGTAAATGGTCGGTGCCGCAATGGTTCCGAGGACTGATGCCGGTGGTGATCATCCCGCTCGGAGCCTCCCTCATCGTGGGTCTGCTGATGTTCCTGCTGCTGGGCCGCCCGCTGGCCGCGATCACCACCGGGCTGACCAATTGGCTCAACGGAATGACGGGCGGCTCGGTGATCCTGTTGGGCGTCATCCTGGGCCTGATGATGTGCTTCGACCTCGGCGGCCCGGTGAACAAGGCGGCCTACGCATTCGCCGTGGCCGGCCTCTCGACCACCGATATCGCGTCGCTGCGCATCATGGCGGCGGTCATGGCGGCCGGCATGGTGCCGCCCCTGGCAATGGCGCTGGCCACCACGGTGCGTCCCGGCTTGTTCAGCGAGCCGGAACGCGAAAATGGTCGGGCGGCATGGCTTCTCGGTGCTTCGTTCATCTCCGAGGGTGCCATCCCGTTCGCGGCGGCCGACCCGCTGCGGGTGATCCCGTCGATGATGGCCGGCGGCGCCGTCACCGGTGCGCTGGTCATGGCGTTCGACGTGACCCTGCGTGCGCCGCACGGCGGCATCTTCGTGTTCTTCGCGATCGGCAACCTGCTGTGGTTCCTGGCGGCGCTGGCCGCCGGCACCGTCGTCGGCGCGATCTGCGTCGTCGCCGCCAAACAGTTCACCGGAAAGTCCGACGCCGAGCTCGCCACACCGGCAACCGCCACCGCGTAGAGTCGCCCGAACGCACGTATGGGCGACTTCGTTCGAGTACAACCGTGCACAACGTCGATCTCGACGTCACGCAGATAAGGAGCACATCCACATGCCCAGCAAGATCGTCACCGTCGGATCGGCCGTCGGCCTGCACGCCCGCCCAGCCGCTGTCATCTCCGAGGCCGTCGTCAACTCCGGGGCCAACGTCACACTCTCCGTGGACGGCGGCGAACCGGTGGACGCCGGCTCGGCGCTGATGATCATGACCCTCGGGGCCGGCAACGGCGCCCAGGTCACGGTGGAGTCCGACGATCCCGCTGTCCTGGACCAGATCGCCGCGCTGGTCGAGCAGGATCTCGACGCCTGAAACTGCGCCGGGTACGCACCAGCTCCGGGCTGCGCACCGAGTACCTCGCCGACGGTCAGTGGCGTGAGCTCACCGAGCCCTCGCCACTGGCCCCGTCGCCGTTCACCGGTGAGTGGGAACTCGCGACGGCCGACCGGCACCTGCAGCACACGGACGCGCTGTTGCCGTTCCAGCCGTTGTCGTTCCGGGACTTCATGCTCTCGGAGCGGCACAACATCGACGCCGCCCGCGGCATGATCCGCCGGTTCCACTCGGCCAGTCATCTGGTGACGTCGACATTCGAAACGCTCACCCGGACAACGTTTCCGGCGTTCAAGCCGAAGAAGCTGTTCTACCGGCAGCCCATCTACTACATGTCGAACGCCATGACCATCGTCCCCACCGGCACTCCGGTGGCCTTCCCGTCCTATTCGCGCGGCCTGGACTTCGAGCTGGAGCTCGCCTTCGTCCTGCGCGCCCCGCTGACGAACGCGTCGCCGGCGGAGGCCCTCGACGCAGTCGGCGCCTTCGTCCTGCTCAACGACTTCAGCGCGCGCGACGTGCAACGCGCCGAGATGACCTCCGGTCTGGGACCGCAGAAGTCCAAGCATTTCTGCTCGTCGATGTCGGCCACCGCGGTCACTGCCGACGAGGTGCTGCCCCGCATCGATCGGCTGACCGGCTCGGTCCAGATCAACGGCAAGACCGTCAGCACAGTCGACAGCGCCGGGCTGCAATGGTCGGTCGGCGACGTCCTGGCGCACGCATCGCGTGACGAGCAACTCCTGCCCGGTGAGCTGATCGGGCTCGGCACCCTGCCCGGCGGTTCGGGCATGGAGACCGGAAACTGGTTGCGGCCCGGCGACAGCCTGCGGCTCGTTCTCGACGAAATCGGCGAAGTACAGCACCGCATCTGCTGACAACAGGATCGGCGAACGTGCACAAAAGCACGTCCAGCGCGGCGTGTCGGCGGACCGACGCGCACACTCGCGGGGAAGGGAGCCGTCCGACGTGTAACGAGATAGCAAACCGGTGGAGACGGTTTGCTCTCAACGGCTGTTCTGATGCTGAGGGCGTGTCACGGTGAATAGCAAACTATTTTCCGGCGAAAGGTCGACGACATGCAACGTCCCACCATGTTCCACCGGTTGTCCGCGGAGACGATCGGCACGTTCTGGCTGGTCCTCGGTGGTTGCGGCAGCGCTGTGTTCGCCGCCGGATTCATGTCCGGGGACGGCGTCCATCTGGGCATCGGATTCCTCGGTGTCGCACTGGCTTTCGGCCTCACCGTGCTCACCGGCGTCTATGCCTTCGGCGTCATCTCCGGCGGCCACTTCAACCCTGCCGTCACCCTGGGTGCGGCCATCGCCGGCCGCGTGGAATGGAAAGTGCTGCCGGTCTACTGGATTGCGCAGGTGGTCGGCGGCCTGATCGGCGGCGCGGTCATCTATCTCATTGCCAGCGGCAAATCGGGATTCGAGGCAACCGGCCACATGGCGGCCAACGGGTTCGGTGCGCACTCACCCGGCGGCTACTCCCTGGCCGCGGTGCTCATCGCCGAGATCGTCCTGACGGCCGTATTCCTGCTGGTGATCCTCGGTGCCACCGACGATCGGGCGCCAAAGGGCTTCGCCGGGTTGGCGATCGGCCTGACCCTGACGCTGATCCACCTGATCTCCATCCCGATCTCCAACACGTCGGTGAACCCGGCCCGCAGCACCGCCGTCGCGTTCTTCAACGGTGACGGCGCCCCGGCCCAGCTGTGGGCGTTCTGGCTGGCACCCCTGGTCGGGGCTGCGATCGCCGGCATCGCCTACCCGTTGCTGTTCGGCCGCGCCGAGGAGCTTGCCGATCGACCGGTCCGCGACGACCTGCTCGACGAGCTGGTCGCGGACTGACACCCGCGACCGCGCGCCCCGTCGACCGTTGACGGGGCGCGCGGTGCGTGGGTCCGGACAGGTCAGGGTCAGCGTGCCTTGCCGGCCGCGGCCTTCTCGGTCTTCTTGCCCTCGTGGGCCAGCCGGCCACCGGAGTTCTCCAGGTGCGCCCGGACGAACCATTGGAACTTCTCCAGTTCGGAGGCGTGCCCGATCAGGATGTCCTGCGTGACGGGGTCGAGCTCATCGGTCTCCGTGATGGCCTTGCGGACGTCCTCGATGACACCGTTGTAGACCAGATCCAGCGCCGCCAGGTGGGCCTGAACGGTGTCCCGGCCCACCGAGTAGTCGTCCCAGTCGCGGTCGCGGATGATCGAACCGGGAGTTCCCTGCGGTGAAAAACCAAGGGTGGCAATGCGTTCCGCGACCTCGTCGGCGTAGCCACGGACCAGTTCGACCTGCGGGTCGATCATCTCGTGCACTCCGATGAAGTTCGGACCCACCACATTCCAGTGCACATGTTTGAGGGTGAGGTGCAGGTCGTTGTAGGTGCTCAACGACCGCTGCAACAGTTCGGCCACCTGGGCGCCCTGCTTGTCGGTCAATCCGGGAATGGTGAATTGATTTGTCGCCATGGCGCTCGCATACCCGGTGCCCGCAGATGCAAACCCGGACTACAGCGCGTGGATGTTCTGCACCGGAAGCCGCGCACCGCGACGCGGTGCGCCTCTGGCCGCGGCAAGGCCACTGAGCTCGAGGAGCCGAACCACCCGGTGCCGGTGCGGCCGCATCGGTTCGAGCAGTTCGATCATTCCGGCGTCGTCCAGCGGACGCCCGACCAGCGTCCAGCCCACCATCTTGGACACGTGATAGTCGCCGACCGACAGCGCATCGGCGTCACCGAACGCCCGTTGCGCCACCTCGGCGGCGGTCCACACCCCGACCCCGGGCAGGGACATCAGCGCGGTCCGGGCGGCCTCGGCCGGGCGGGACACCAGTCGTTCGAGGGCGTCGGCGCGGCCGGCGGCCAGGACGACGGTCCGGGCCCGGCCCGGGTCGACGTTGGCCCGGTGGTATTCCCACGACGGGATGGTCCGCCAGACCTCGGCGGGCGGGAACACCCGCATCCGCGCGGGTGCCGGACCCGGCGCCGGCCCGCCGAACCGGTTCACCAGCGTCCGCCACGCCCGGAACGCGTCGGCCCCGGGGACGCGCTGCTCGATGATCGCGGGGACCAGGGCCTCGAACACTCGGCCCGACCGGCCCAGCCGCAGGTGTGCGGCGCCCCGGGCCGCGGCGGCGACCGTCGGCTCCTCGGGCTGGAAGTCCGCCCACTCGTCGTGCAGGCCCAGCAGAGCCGGCAGCGCGTCGGCGAACTCGACGGCCCCCGGGCCCCACATCCGGGTGTCGACGGCCGTAGGTCCGGCGCGGACGATGCGGGCGGTCACGGGTCCGGAGGCGAGCAGGCTGGTGCGCCAGATCGCGCCGTCGGGGGTGATCTGGAAGGTCGGGTCCCCCGCCCCCCGCCGCCACGGGGCCAGGGTCGCGCCGTAGCTGACGGGACCCGGGAAGGAGACCGTCCGGTCGATCGGTTCGCTGTGTCCTATCCGGCCAAACTATCCCGCCGCACGGCCCGGTGCGTTGACGGTGCGGGTGCCAACCACCAGGATTACCGATTGTGACCACGCCGTTCGACGATCCGCAGGCCGAACTCGCGTGGATGTTCCTGCAGAATCTCAGCGAGGACGGCGACCTCGACGAGGGGTTCGCGCTGCTCGCGGACGACTTCACGTACTGGAGCAACACGATCATGCGGACCTGCGACAAGACGGAACTGCGGCAGATTGCCGAGCAACTCCGCCAGTTGGTGCGGTTGGATTTCGACCTGATCAGCTGCACCAACGAGGGCGAGAACGTGGTGATCGAGGCGCAGCCCGACGGTGTCACCAAAGCCGGGGTCCGCTACAACACCCCGACGGTGTTCATCTTCGAGACCCGCGACGGACAGATCACCGCGCTGCGTGAGTACGGGGACACCCGTTTGGTCGAGAAGGCCTTCGGGTCGGTTCTGGGGAGACGGCCATGACGTCCACCACCCCGCCGACCCTGTCGACCGACATCACGGTCAGCGCCACACCGGAGACGGTCTACGCGCTGCTCACCGATCTGCCGGTGCTGGCCGAACTCGCCGAGGAAACCACCGCCATGCGTTGGGTCAGCGGCGATTCGGCCCGCACGGGGTCGGTGTTCAAGGGCGACAACGCCAACGGCCGGCACCGCTGGACCACCACGTGCACCGTGTCGGAGGCCGCCCCCGGCCGGGCGTTCTCGTGGAGCGTCGCCAGTGGCCCCGTTCGAATCGCGCGCTGGCGCTACGCAATTGACCCGATACCCGATGGCTGCCGGGTCACCGAGAGCATGTGGGACGACCGGCCGTGGTGGCTGCGTCGATTCGGGGTCCTGCTGACCGGAACCCCCGACCGGCAGGCGACCAACGCCGAGCACATGCGACTGACGTTGCAGCGGCTCAAGGCTCGGGCCGAGCAGCCCGCTCCTGAACGTCGATGAGTGACGCCAGGATCTTCTCGATCTGTTGATCCTGGGTCAGCAGATGGGCCTGGATGCACTTGGCCTCCTCCAGGATGGCGGTTGCATCCCGGTAGGTCGCCTCGGCCCGTTCGTCGGCCCCCTTGGCCTGGATGTTCTGCCCGACGATGATGATGGGCAGCAGCACCAATTGCAGGAACGTCTGCGCGATCCAGGCCACCATGACGATGAGGTCGTGGCTCTGGAACGCCGACGGGGCGCTGACCAGGGCCAACAGCGTGAACAGGTATGCGGCCCACATGGTTCCGACGATGACGGTGATCTTCAGCCCGACCCGGGCGTTGAACCGCCCGATCCAGGAGTCGCCGTGCACCTTCTTCGCCGCCGCGGCCACCGTCGGCGGGCCCGCAGCCAGCCGGTTCTTGACATGGGGATGCGGTAGGTATTCGAAAATGTCGGCCATGCGGATCAGGCTGTCATGAATACCCGCCGCTGTACACGAAACCCATTGCCCATGAACAGAACTACTGAACGTCGGCTGTGAGGTGGCTGTCCGATCAGGGCCGGCGTGCGATGGCGTCGGCAGCGACGGCGATCGGCGACGTCGACGATCGGCCATGGGACTCGTGTGCGTCGGCCAGTTTGTAGGCCGAGTACATGCCCCGAACTCCCAACCACCGCAATGGTTCCGGCTCCCAGGTCCGGGATCGGTGGCCGACCCACGGGAACCGGGTCAACGGTGTGTCCCGGCGCAGTACGAGATCGGCCAGCGTCTGCCCGGCCAGGTTCGTCGCCGTCACGCCGTGCCCGACGTAGCCACCGGCCCAGCCCAGTCCGGTCGAATGATCCAGGGCCACACCGGCTGTCCAGTCGCGGGGCACCGCCAGCACACCACACCAGCCGTGCGCGATGCCGATCCCCCGGGTCTGCGGGAAGACGGAGCCGAGTACACCGGTCAGGTAGGCGATGGTTCGCGGACCGACCGCGCCGTCGCGGTCGATGCCCGAACCGTAGCGGTAGGGCATCGCGCGGCCACCGATCGCAATGCGGTCGTCGGCGGTGCGCTGCGCGTAGAAGAATCCGTGTGCGGTGTCCCCCAACGTTTCCCGGCCCTGCCAGCCGATGTCCGACCATATCTGGGCCGGCAGCGGGTCGGTGGCGATCATCGCGCTGTTCATCGGCAGCCAGCGTCGCTTCAGCCCGGGCAGCCTCGTGGTGAACCCCTCGGTGGCACGCAACACGACCGGGGCACGCACGCTGCCGTGTGGTGTCGACGCGCGGCCGGGACCGATCTCGGTGACGGTGGTCTGCTCATGCAGGCGGCACCCGAGTCGTTCGACCGCGTCGGCCAGCCCCCGGACCAGCTTGGCCGGCTGGATCCGCGCGCAGTGCGGCGTGTATGCGCCCAGGAGCAACCGGTCGACGTTGACACGTTGTGCCGCTTCGTCCTTGGTGAGCAGCACGGAGTCGGTATCGCCCCAGGACCGGTCGTCGTCGACCTGCGCACGCAGCCGCTGCACCTGCGGTTGGTTGCGGGCGACCTCCAGCGTTCCACCCTTGACGACGTCTGCGTCGATCCGCTCTCGCTCGGCGACCGCGATCACCTCGTCGATCGCCCCGTTCAGTGCGTGCTGCCAGGCGATCACCGCGGCCCGGCCGTGCCGCGCGGCCAGCAGTCCCCGATGGCCGGGCGCCAGGCCGGACAGCCACCCGCCGTTGCGGCCCGACGCCCCGAACCCGGCGAACCGCTCCTCGAGGACGGTGATCCGCAACGACGGATCGGCCCTCAGGAGGTAGTAGGCGGTCCAGAGTCCCGTGTAGCCGGCGCCGACGATGCACACATCGGCATCCCGGTCACCGGGCAGGGCGGGTCGCGGCGACGGGAGTTCGGTGAACCAGTGCGAGACCTGCCCGTTGATCGTCGACGACATGTGCCGATCCTGTCAGCCGGGACCGAAGGCGTAGCGGTGGTACGTCGAAATGGTCCGCAGGACGGGCACCTTGGACATCACGGCCTGGACGAATCGGTAGTAGCGGCCGAGCTCGCCGAAGTCGTGCGCCTCGAACACCGGCTGGACGGTCACCGGGCGCACCCCGGGTACCGCGTCGACGATGTCCGACGGCTTCTCGATGGCCCAGTGCAGGGTGGAGCCCGAGCGCCGCACCACGGCATTGACCACCTGGAACCGGATACCGAATCGGCTGAACGCATCGAATTGCAGTTCCCCCGAAGGGAATCGGGCCACCACCCGGCGCAGCAACGCCAGCCCGTCGGCCTCGGTCAGGTACATGGTCAGACCCTCACCCAGGATCAGCGTGGGCCGATCGGCGGGGATGCGGTCCAGCCAGCCGGGGTCGGTCACCGACGCCGCGATGGTCGTGCAGTGCTCGCGCGGCGGGTAGATCCGGTCGCGCAGTGTGATCACGGACGGGTGATCGACGTCGAACCACTCGACCCGGGGGCCGGGGTCGAGGCGGTACAACCGGGCGTCTAGGCCGCAGCCGAGGTGCACGACGTTCGCGACGTCATGGGCGGCCAGGAACTCACGGGCCCACCGGTCGAAGTGGGCGCTGCGCATCGCGACGCCGGCCGCCGACGTCGGAGTGATGGTGGTGCGCGACCAGTCGTACTCGATGCGTTCCACCGCGGCCCTGGCGTATTCATCGTGCAGCACCGAGTGCGGCGATTGCGCATCGAGCGCCTTGGCGTACAACGTCGCCAGCATCGTCTGCGGGGGCCCGGTCAGATCGATCGCGATCCTGTCCACCCATCCGAGAGTAGGTCAGGCCCTGGCCTTGCGGCGGGCCTCGCGCATCCCCACCCAGAACCGCGCGGCCTCCCGGACGGATTCCTGCACCGGTGCGGGTTGCCAGCCCAATTCACGGCGCGCCTTGGTGCAGTCCACGTCGGCCTCGGCCCGCATCAGCCGCACCGACGGCAGTGTCATGCGTTCGTCGGTGCCACGCAGCCGGGCCCTGACGGAGCCGATCGCCCCCATCAGATAGAGCACCGGGACCGGGATGGAGCGCTTGGGGACCGGCACGCCGGCCTCCTGCGCGGCGATGGTGATGACCTCGCGGTTGGTGATCATCCGCTCGGAGATCAGGTAGCGCTCACCGGGGCGGCCGTGTTCGGCGGCCAGCAGCATCGCCCGCGCCGCATCGTCGACACCGACGGCTTCCAGTGCGATCCTGTCGAGGACGAACGGCATCCTGCCGAACACCGTGCCGGCGATCAGCGCGCCGTGTGGCGTCATCCCGTAGTCCCCGGGGCCGTAGGTGGTCGAGATGCACATCGCGACGGCAGGCAGCCCGCGGGTGCGTGCGTGGTCCAGCACCATCTCCTCGGCCTGCACCCGTGATCGCACGTATGCGGTGAGGTTCCGCTGGTCGATGACGTCGGCCTCGGTGGCCACCCGACCCTTCTTGCGCCCGACGGTCGAGTAGCTGCTGGTGAAGACGAACGTGCGCAACGACTTCTGGCCGGCCGCCACCTCCAGCACGCCACGCAGTCCGTCGACGTTGGTGCGGAACAGCGGGCTCGGATCACGCAGCCAGGCGCGGGTGTCGACGACGCAGTAGTACACGACATCGCAGCCGTCCATCGCGGCACGCACGGTGTCCAGGTCGAAGATGTCGCCCTCGAACCGGGTCACGTCGAGATCGTCGATGCCGATGGTGTTCGCGTTCTCGCGCACCATCACGCGGACGTCGTCGCCGGCAGCCACCAGCTGCCGGGTCACCCGGCTGCCCAGGAAACCGTTGGCGCCCATCACCAGAACGGTGCTCATGCGCTCATCCGGCCGCGCCGCCGAACTTCGCCAGCCACGCCGCGGCGTCGTCGTCGAGAGTGCCGAGTTCCTGCGCCTTGCGGCACCACTTGATCGAGGCCTGCACGAATCGCAACGGGTTGTAGATGTCCTCCTGTTGCTTCCACTTGCCGTCCCCGGCGTAGGTGATGATCGAGATGTTGGTGGCGCTGATGATCGTGCCGTCGCCGGGATCGCGCATCGGGTTGTCCAGTTCGCAGATGATCCGGCCGGTGGGCTCGTCGATGACATGCCACAGCGACGGGAAGTGCGTCATGTGACTACCGGGGAAGCTGCCCATGGTGCGCCGGATCCAGGTACGGACCTCGTCGCGGCCGTGCATGGTGCCGGCGGCGTGTTCGATGTAGAGCACGTCGTCGGTGTAGTGCTCGACCCAGCCGTCCCAGTCGTGCCGCCGGGCGGCGTCGTCCACGGTTCGTTCGAATTTCGCGAACGCGTCGGCCAGTTCGTCGCGGGTGAAGGTTCTCGCCGTCGATTGCGCCACGCGAGCAACTAGAACACGTTCCAGTACGCCTTGTCGAGGTATTCCCGCATCCAGGCAGCGGTCATCGCGACATCGTGCGAGAAGGGCTCGCAGAGGACGCTGGCTCGATGCCCGGTCCGCTAGACGGTCTGGCGTCTGGGGAGCTTCCAGCCGGGACGCGGATAGTGGCACGTATATCCGTTCGGGAAGCGTTCCAGGTAATCCTGGTGCTCGGGTTCGGCATCCCAGAAATCACTCGCCGGGGTCACCTCGGTGACCACCTTGCCCGGCCACAGACCGGAGGCATCCACGTCGGCGATGGTGTCGAGCGCGATGCGCTTCTGGTCGTCGTCGAGGTAGAAGATCGCCGACCGGTAACTGGTGCCGACGTCGTTGCCCTGCCGGTTGGTGGTGCTGGGGTCATGGATCTGGAAGAAGAACTCCAGCAGGTCGCGGAAACCGGTCTTCGTGGGGTCGTAGGTGATCTCGATGGCCTCGGCGTGCCCGGGGTGGTTGCGATACGTCGGGTGGTCGTTCTGGCCGCCGGTGTATCCCACGCGGGTGGACACCACGCCCGACTGCTTGCGGATCAGATCCTGCATGCCCCAGAAGCAGCCGCCGGCCAGTATCGCCCTCTGAATGTCACTCATCTGGTCCTCCTGAAGTCGAAGGGATCAACTTCCAGAGAAGCCCAGTTGTTC
>Ga0116193_1000654_pt1 | contig 31757 bp, 27 predicted proteins | sample AD_UKC115_MetaG_FD_89892 | JGI IMG/M metagenome (GOLD analysis project Ga0116193, IMG submission 89892) | Active sludge microbial communities of municipal wastewater-treating anaerobic digesters from Hong Kong - AD_UKC115_MetaG | ecosystem: Engineered > Bioreactor > Anaerobic > Digestate... | reverse complement strand
CCGGCCGCGCGCCACGTGCAGGTCGCCGAGATGGTGATCGAACGCGCCAAGCGCCTGGTCGAGCACAAGAAGGACGTGGTGATCCTGCTCGACTCGATCACCCGCCTCGCACGCGCCTACAACACCGTGGTGCCGTCCTCCGGCAAGGTGCTCACCGGCGGCGTGGACGCGAACGCGCTGCAGCGCCCGAAGCGCTTCTTCGGCGCGGCGCGCAACGTCGAGGAGGGCGGTTCACTGACCATCCTCGCGACCGCGCTGATCGACACCGGTTCGAAAATGGACGAAGTGATCTACGAGGAGTTCAAGGGCACCGGCAACATGGAGGTGCACCTCGACCGCCGCATCACCGAGAAGCGCGTCTATCCGGCGATCAACATCAACCGCTCCGGCACGCGCCGCGAGGAACTGCTGATCGATCCGGACCTGCTGCAGAAGATCTGGATCCTGCGCAAGCTCCTGCACCCGATGGACGAGCTCGCGGCAATAGAATTCCTGCTCGACAAGATGAAGAACACCAAGACCAACGACGAGTTCTTCAACACCATGAAACGCGGCGGTTGATCTCGTCGGGTTCCGCACAGCATGAGGCCGGCTTGCGCCGGCCTCGTTTTTTCTGATTACCGATTTCAGCCGGGTCGACGCCCTGCAGTGCGCCGGTGCGGAAACGCAGTGATGGACTGCGGCTGTCAGCGGTTCTTGCTACCGCCACTGCTGCCGCTGCTTCCACCTCCGCCGGACTCAGCCTCCTTGCCCTTCTCCACGAGCTCGTGGACGCGCTCGCCGCCCATCTTGCCCAGTTCGGAATAGCCCTCCGGGCCAAGCTGCTCCTTGCGCGCCTCGCCACCCTGGCGACCGATCTCCTGGTAGAACTCAGGGCCGTGCGTGGCAGCCGTCGCCTCGCCGCCCATCTTGCCAAGCTCGGAATAGCCTTCCGGGCCGAGCTGTTCCTTGCGCACCTGGCCGCCCTTCTGGCCAGCCTCGCGCACGCTCATCTCGCCCGTGCCCTGCTCCTGGCCGCTCTCTTCCTGGCCCTGAGCCCGGGTGCCGTGCTTCTGGCTGCCCCCCTGACCCTGTTCACTCTGACCACCGCCCTGGCCGCCCTGCCGGTGGCCGCTCTGATGCTGTGTCATGTGTCATCTCCTAGCATTGTGAGTGCAAAGGTGCCGGCCACTCCGGCCTGGCCTGCCAGCCTCTTCAACGGCCGTGGCTGCCACCGGAGCTGCCCCCGGAGCCACCACCGGAGCCGCCACCCGAGCTACCGCCCGAGCCGCCACCGGAGCCGCCACCCGAACCACCGCCCATGCCACCGCCGGAGCCGCCCGAGCCGCCACTCGAACCACCCGAGCTGCCCGAACCGCCACCACTATGGCCATGCTGCATTGCATACTGATTCTGGGTCATGATTTTCTCCATAAGTTGATGTTGAACCGACCAACCCGGGATAGATTGATCGATAACCGGGCGATTTACTTGACTGCATCACCCGGAATGCGGATCCGATAGTTGCCGGGATCCGACTCGCGACGCGGCGACCGCCCATGCGGACCCGGCGTCGAACGATGTTGTGCAGTGCGTACGCGATCTACGGCACCTGCTCGATCAGCGCTTGTTGTCGCCTTCCGCTTCCTTGCCCTGCTCGACGAGTTCGCGCACGCGCTGGCCACCCTTGCGGCCCGCCTCGCTGACGCTCATGTCACCTTCACCCTGCTTGCGGTCGCTGCCGGAACCCTGGGATTGCTGCTTCGATGCCATTGCCTTTCCTCCTGCGGATCGGTTGAGGAACTACTGCCTGCCGTTCACCGGCGCCCGCGGCGCTCGGTTTCCTTGCCTTGCTCGACGAGTTCACGGACGCGCTGTCCACCTTTCTCGCCGCCCTTGCGTCCCGCTTCGCGGACGGTCATCTCGCCCTCGTTGCGTGTCTTGCCCTTGCTGCGTTGTCCGGTCATGGCTTTTCTCCCGTCGCTGCTCGACTCTGCGTCGCTGATCACTCGATTTCGCCGTAGGCCTTCATGACGTCCTGCGGGCCGCCGAACCGATCGGCAGGCAGGCTGCGGATCGTTTCCATCACTTCCTCGGGCGCCCCGTTCTCTTCGGCGCGCTCGATGAGGTCATCCTTGCTCGCCGGGTAACTCACGCCTTCCAGAAATTTCTGGACGTTGGCCGGCGAGCGACCACCTACTCCTCTGGTCATGAATCGACTCCCGTGCGGTTTCGAAGTAAGGAGAGCCGTCCGCGTGGCGCATGACCCGCGGACGGGTCCCGCCGGGCGATGACGGACGCCACCGCCTCAGCGGTTCTCGCCCTCATCGCCCTCGGCCTCCTTGCCCTTCTCGACCAGCTCGCGAACGCGCTGGCCGCCTTTCTTACCGAGCTCGGAGTAGCCCTCCGGACCGAGCTCCTCCTTGCGTGCCTCACCGCCCTGGCGGCCGATCTCGGACATCGCGTCCGGACCGCGCTGCTCGCGCAGTGCCTCGACGCCCTGCCGACCGAGTTCGGAATACCCTTCCGGGCCGAGCTGCTCCTTGCGGATTTCGCCGCCCTTCTGACCGGCCTCACGCACGCTCATCTCGCCGGTACCCTGGCTGTGGCTGCTGCTACCGCTACGGCCCGAGCTGTGCTCCTGACTCTGGCTGCTGCCTTCACTGTGGCCGCGGCCGTGCTCCTGGCTGCGCTCATGCGACTGGCCGCCTTGGCCGCCCTGGCCCTGGTTGCGCTGGTTGTCTGCCATATGCCTGCTCCTGGGAATGGTGATGACCGGCGCCCGCGGCGATCCGCGATCTGCCGATGCTGGTTTGCCGCCCGCAGGAAACCGCTGTCGCCGGTCATGCGGGGGTGCGGTCCGGCCGTTCGCCGGATGCTCGTGGTGCAGCAACGGACATGCCAGCGGCGCGGTGGCGCGGCACCGCGCACGCGTGCGGAAGGCACGATGACGATTTATGCAAAACTTCAGACGTGCACAGCCGTAAGGAGCGCCGGACGAGGCGCCTGTCATGGAGGGTTGCACCCATTAGACGCGCAGCGCATTGCCTGGTGCCGATGGCACGCCAGGCCTGCCACCGCGTGCGCCATGCAGGGCGCGATTCACGGCGCCATGCGCCGTCAGAGGTCGTGAAAGCGGGACGCCTGTCCGCGGTTCATGTGACGCCCGGGTCAGGATGAAAAACTTGCGCGCTCCATCCACAAGTTTTCTTTGCAACTTGTCACGAACTACGGAGACACCCACGCGTGCGCCGCCCGTCGGGCAAGCGGCTCAGGTCTCGCTGGGTGATCCGCTTGACGGTTGCGGTCAACCGGGGTTGCCGCGCGTGGTCTCCGGCGGATGGAATGCGGCGAGCGCACGGCGGGCGCAATCGCGGCCGATTGCGATGAGTTCCTCGGCGCGGTGGAACTCGTAGAAGGCGCAGGCCTCGCGCGGGATGCGGATCAGCAGGTCCGGCGGCTGCGCGGCGAGCTTGAAGCGCGTGAGGGTGGCCTGCACGGTGTCGAGCGAACGCGCGAACAGCTCGACCATGCCGACCTCGCCACGCGCGCCGCCGTCTTCTGGAGCCGCGGCCCGGCTGCGCCGGTCGAGCATGGTGTCGAAGAGCTGGGCGAATTGGCGACGGTAGCCGCCAAGTGTCCGGCGCGGCGTGCCGGCAGCGGGTGCGGACGGTGCCGGCCCGCCATCCGCACCGAGCAGGAGCCCGCCGGTGGGCAGCGCGGGAATCTGCCGCTCGGGCTGGCGTATCGGCGTTTCCAGATCGCCGTGCCGCTGGTCCGGCGCGTTCACATCCACGGCCACGGTGAAGTCGGTCAGATCGCGCAGGGTCGGCGTAATCGGCACCGGATTGAGGAGGCCGCCGTCGACCAGACGCCGCCCTTCGTATTCATGCGGCCGGAATACGCTCGGGATCGAAATCGAGGCACGGATCGCGTCGAACAGCGGGCCGCGCGAGAACCACACCTCGCGCTCGGCATCGATGTCCACCGCGACCGCGGTATAGCTGATCGGCAGGCGCTCGATGTCCACGTCGCCGACCAGCTCGCGCAGTGTTTCGATGATGCGCCGGCCCTTGATCAGGCCGCCACCGCGCCAGCTCCAGTCCACGAGGCGCAGCACGTCGAGCCTCTGCAGGCTGCAGGCCCAATCGCGATACGCCTCGAGCCGGCCGGCCGCATAGACGCCGCCGACCAGCGCACCCATCGAGCTGCCGGCCACCGAACGGATTGCGTAACCGCGCTCGTGCAGCGCCTCGATCACGCCGATGTGAGCATAGCCACGCGCCCCGCCGGAGCCGAGCACCAGCGAGATCGCAGGCCCCTGGCGCGGGTCGGCCGGGTCGAGGGACAGTGGCGGATTCATGATGGTCGCTCCATTCCCCTTGAGGCGCTGGCGGAACGGTCGCCCGCGCACGCTTCCGTCAACCGCGATGCACGCTCACGTCTGGTAGGCGCCGATCGCGAGCTGCAGCAGGATCTTCATCTCCTCGCGCAGGCTCAGCGGCGCGACGATCTCCGCATCGGGGCCGTACTTGAGCACGTCCATCAGCAGCTCTTTGGAATTGCTGTAGGGCAGACGTAATTCATAGCGCCCGTCGGGCAGGAAGTTGCCCTGCTGCTGCGAATGCCAGTGCTCGTCGGCGACCCAGCGCGCCGCGTGCGGCGAGAAGCGGATCGTCGCCCAGGCCTTCGGCGGCCCGGAAAAGATGCCGTAGCTCGAGGCGAGCTGGCGATCGAGCTCGGCCTCGTCACGATCGATCGCGGTCTCGTCGAGCAGCTTCGCTCCGGCGATGCGGTCCACGGCGAAGCTGCGCAGGCCCTCGCGCTCGTGATCCCAGGCGTCGAAATACCAGTTGTCGCGGTAATGCGTCAGGCGCTGCGCCGAAACGCGCCGTGCCGTGGTGTCGCCGGTCGAGCGGGCGCGGTAGGTGAAGGCGAGCTGGCGGCGCAGGAGCACGGCGCTCGCGACCGTGCGGAAGGTCGCCTCGTCGAGCCGGCGCATGCCGCTGGCGATCACGCGTAGACGCTCGACCGGCAGCGCCTCGCCACTCACATGATCCGACAGCAGCCGCTCGATGCGCGAGCGCAGCGGCGCGAGTGCGCTGGCGAGGATGCCCGGCCCGGAGCGCCCGATCAGCGCCTCCAGCGCCATCAGTGCGGACAGCTCCTCGCTGGTCAGCCACAGGCCAGGCAGCTCGAACCGCTCGGCTTCGTCGGTCGCGTAGCGGAAGGCCGATTCCTCGCCTTCGCCACTCTCGATCGGTGCACCGAGTGCATCGCGCAAGAAGGCGATGTCGCGGTACAAGGTGGCACGCGAACAGCCCAGCTCGTCCATCAGCCGGCGCAGGCTGACCGGATAGCGCGACGCCTTCAGCGTGCGGTGGAGGGTGAGAATGCGCTCGTAACGGTCCATACCCCATTGTGGAGGCAACCGGGCGAACGCCGCCACCCCGACGCGAAATGCCACGCCGTGTTCTGTTTCCGGGCGGATCGGCATGTAGGATTCGCGTCCTGGTCCATCCACGAGGATCCCGCATGCTCGCGCTCGTCCGCTGTCTCGGTCTCGGTCTGCTGCTCGCCGCCGGCTCCGCCCTCGCCGGCCCGAAGGAGGAACTGCACGATGCCTTCGGCAAGTTCATGGAGGCGAAGAGCTTCCGCGCCACGGTCACGGACGCGGCCAAGGGCCGCCTGCTGTCGCGCATGGAATACGTCGCGCCGGATCGCTACCACATGCGCACCGGTGAGGGTCCGGAGACCTACATCGTCGGCGACGACGGCTGGATGGAGGTCGACGGGCGGCTGATGAAGATGCCGATCCCGGTCGGCAAGATCGTCGCCCAGTACCGCAACCAGAACACCCTCAAGGAACTCACCGGCGGCATGAGCGTGACGGCGCTCGGCGACGACGAGGTCGATGGAGAACCCGCCTCCGTCTATACCTATGCCGTGACGCAGCCGATCAAGGCCGACATGAAGGCCTGGATATCGAAGAAGACCGGCCTGCCACTGCAGATCGAATCCAGCGGCAGCTTCATGGGCGTGAAGTCCACCACGCGCATTCGCTACAGTGATTTCGACGACCCGTCGATCCGCATCGCCACGCCGGAATGAGCGCGGACCGCCGGACTCATTCCGGCGGCAGCGCGCCGACCGATGCCAGCACATGGCGGGCGATCGCGATGCGCTTGGGCGCATCCGCGCCCGCCTGCGGCATGTCGATCTGCACGGCGAAGAGCCAGCGCCGCGCATCGCGCTCAACCCAGCCGACGTACCAGCCGTAGTCGGGCTCGCCGGCGTGGTGCTTCCAGCCGGTCTTCGCGCGCAGCGTCCAGTCCGGCCCGCGATCGACGATCAGGAGGCGGCGCACGATGTCCTGGCTGCGCGCCGAGAACGGCAGGCTGCCGGCCGCGAGCCGGCGCAGGAAGCCGACCTGTTCGACCGCGGAGACCCGCAGATTGCCCGACAGCCAGAAGCGGTCGATGCCACCACCGATGTCGCGATTGCCGTAACCGACGCGGTCGATCCAGGCCTGCATGCGCCCGGCGCCGATGCGCCGCGCGATCGCCTGATAGAACCAGACCACCGAATAACGCATGCCGCTGGCAAGGTCGTGATCGCGATTCCAGTCGGCGATATCGCGCTGGACGCCATCCCAGCGGATCACTTCGTGCTCATCCTGGACCACGCCGGTCTCGAGTGCCGTCAGCGCGTTGAAGATCTTGAAGGTCGAGGCCGGCAGGAAGCGCGTTTCGGCCCGCTGCCGGTCGTGCACGTGCCAGGTCGTCGCGGCCTCGTCATAGACCAGTGCGGTGCCGCGCACGTTGCGGCCGGCGAACTCATCGGCCCACTCCGCATGCTCGACCCAGGTTTCCGTGGCAGCACAGGCGCTGCCGGTGAAGCAAGCCGCCACCCAGAGCAGAAGCGATATGACACCACGCCGCATGGCCGTCTCCGTCGTCGCGAGGCGCCGGACTCTAGCAATGCCGGCGCGCACAAGGATGGCGGAATGCTGGCCATCCGCGGCGCACCCGGCGACGGCTTTCGCTACCATGCGCCCCGGCCTTTCCGTGTTTTCCATCGCTGCACCTGAATGGTCTGTCGCGCGCCCCGTGACGGCCTCGCTCCTGCCGGAGTCGATGCAAGCCCACTCCCAGCTCCAGCTCGATCGCATACCCGCATGCCCCACGCGAAGCTCGATCTCCACAAGCCAGGTGGCGATGCAGTCCGCCGGACGACCCCGTGCTACCTATGCGCATGCCACCGTGGGCGAGTCGGCACGCCGACGCGAGGCAGCGGAGTGCATCGCGTATGCCGGCGAGCGACCGGCCAGGGATGGCCGGGCCGGCGCCACGCACCCGGGATGGTTCGCCCGCTGGATCGCTCCGTCCACGTAGCCGCACGGCACGCGCATGTCCCTCGCTGATCCCAAACCCGGCATATCAAACGACGACGCGGTCCGGACGACCACGTGTTACATGTGCGCGTGCCGCTGCGGCATCAAAGTCCACCTGCAGCACGGCAAGGTCCGCTACATCGAGGGCAACCGCGCGCATCCGGTGAACCGGGGTGCGCTGTGCGCAAAGGGCTCGGCCGGGATCATGCAGCACAACTCCCCGGCGCGGCTTGCCAAACCGCTGTTGCGCGTCGGCGAGCGCGGCAGCGGCGAATTCCGCGAGATCGAATGGGACGAGGCGCTCGCCCTCGCCACGCAATGGCTCGCCGCGATCCGCACGCGCAATCCCGACGAGCTCGCGTTCTTCACCGGGCGCGATCAGTCGCAGGCGCTCACCGGCTGGTGGGCACAGCAGTTCGGCACGCTGAACTACGCCGCACACGGCGGCTTCTGCTCGGTCAACATGGCGGCCGCGGGCATGTACACGCTCGGCGGCTCGTTCTGGGAATTTGGCGAGCCGGACTGGGCGCACACGCGCTACCTCCTGATGTTCGGCGTGGCCGAGGATCACGATTCGAACCCGATCAAGCTCGGCCTCGGCCAGTTGAAGGCGCGCGGGGCGAAGGTCGTGGCGATCAACCCGGTACGCACCGGCTATGCGGCGATCGCCGACGAATGGATCGGCATCCGGCCCGGTACCGATGGCCTGCTGATCGGTGCGCTGATCCACGAACTGCTGCGCCACGATCGCATCGATCTCGACTATCTCGTGCGCTACACCAACGCGCACCACCTGGTGATCCGCGATCCCGGAGCGGCCGACGACGGCCTGATCGTGCGCGATGCCGAAGGGCGTGCGCTGTGTGCGGCACGGGTCGAGACGAGCGCCGGGGCGACCGCAGCGGGCAGCGCAGCCGATGCCGTGCCAAACGCCACCGCCAGGTCTTGGTCGCTCGTACCGGCCGATGCGACCGACATCGCGCCGCTCGTCGTCGGTGAATTCGCCATGTCCGACGGCCGGCGCGCCGTGCCGGCCTTCCAGCTCCTCGCCGAGCGCTTCCTCGGCGATGAGTACGCACCGGACCACGTGGCAGCGCGCTGCGGCGTGCCGGCCGCGGACATCCGCCGCCTCGCGCGCGAGATCGCCGACGCGGCGTTCGCGCAGGAAATCCGCCTGCCGGTGCGCTGGACCGATGCCTGGGGCCGCGAGCATGCCGAGATGATCGGTCGCCCGGTCGCAATGCATGCGATGCGCGGCATCAGCGCGCATGCCAACGGTTTCCACACCTGTCGTATGCTTCATGTGCTGCAGATGCTGATCGGTGCGATCGACACGCCCGGCAGCTTCCGCTACCAGCCGCCGTATCCGAAAGGCGTGCCGCCGGCCAACCGGCCCGGCAAATCGCGCAAGCCGAATGGTGCACTCGACGCGGCGCCACTCGGTTACGTACACGGCCCCGAAGATCTCGTGATCGATGCCGAAGGCCGGCCGCGGCGTCTCGACAAGGCGTTCTCGTGGGAACACCCGCTCGCCGTGCATGGCATGCTGCAGAGCGTGATCCGCAACGCCTGGGCCGGCAATCCGTATCGCATCGACACGCTGTTCCTGTTCATGGCCAACATGGGCTGGAACTCGGCGATGAATACGCGGCGCACGCAGGCCATGCTGACCGACCGCGATCCGGCGAGCGGCGAATACCGCATCCCGCGCATCATCTACGTCGACGCCTATCGGTCCGAAATGGTCGATTACGCCGACCTGGTGCTACCGGACACGACGTATCTCGAACGCTACGACGGCATCTCGCTGCTCGACCGGCCGATCTCGGATGCCGATGCGGCGAGCGACGCGATCCGCCAGCCGGTATGCAGACCGGACCGCGACGTGCGGCCATTCCAGGACGTGCTGCTCGACCTCGGTGCACGTCTCGGCCTGCCGGGCATGGTCGATGCCGACGGCGCGGCGAAGTATCCCGGCGGCTATGCGCAATACCTCGTCGAGCACGAACGCGCGCCGGGCGTCGGCCTGCTCGCCGGCTGGCGCGGCGACGGCACGCGTGACGGCATCGGCGCGCCGAATCCGGATCAGCTCGAACGTTACGCCGCGCACGATTGCCACTGGCGTGCGGAAATTCCGGAGGCCGGCCGCTACTACAAGATGGCAAACCGCGATTATCTGGAGTGGGCGCGCGGGCTCGGCTTCGTCGCTTCGACCGCGCCGGTCGTGCTCGAGATCTACAGCGAGCGCCTGCAGCGCTTCCGCCTGGCCGCGCTCGGCCACGGCAGCGCACAGCCGCCTGCCGCCGACCGCGAGCGCGTGCGGACCTATTTCGACCCGCTGCCGTTCTGGTATGCGCCATTCGAGTGGATGCTGCCGGCACGCACCGCGGGTGCGGCCCAGGGCCGCGACGCGCCGAGCATCGCCGAGGCCTTCCCGCTGGCGGCGATCACCCAGCGGCCGATGCACATGTACCATGCCTGGGGTTCGCAGAACGCCTGGCTGCGCCAGATCAGTACGCGCAATTTCCTCTACGTGCATCCGGATACGGCGGCGGCGCATGGCATCGCCGATGGCGACTGGGTCTGGCTCGAATCGCCGCACGGGCGCATCCGCGTTGAAGTGCGCCATCATCGCGGCACCGAGCCCGGCACGGTCTGGACCTGGAACGCGATCGGCAAGCAGCGCGGCGCCTGGGCACTCGCCGACGACGCACCCGAATCGCGCAAGGGCTTCCTGCTCAACCACATCGTCAGCGAATCGCTTCCCGAGCAAGGTCCGGACCCGCGGCGCGCGAATGCCGATCCGATCACCGGCCAGGCCGCGTGGTTCGACCTGCGCGTGCGGCTCGTCGCCGATACCGCGGCGCGCCATGAACCCGGCCATCGCGTGTTGCTCGACGGAGACCTCACATGCTGAAGCCGTCTCCCTGTCCTGCCGCGTGTTCGCGATGGTGCAGACCATGACCGACCTGCCCGCCCGCACCTCGCGCCGGCTCGGCCTGGTCATCGACCTCGACACCTGCGTCGGCTGCCAGGCCTGCGCAGTCGCCTGCAAGCAGTGGAACGAAGCCGGTGCGTTCGGTCCGCTGCCCGACGACGACGCCTACGGCCGCGAACCGCTCGGCGTGTGGTTCAACCGCGTGCACAGCTACGAGATCGAGCCGGACCCGGGCGCGCCGGAAGGAACGCGGCACGGCATGACCGTGCACTTTCCGCGCTCGTGCCTGCACTGCGAGGACGCGGCCTGCGTGACGGTCTGCCCGACCGGTGCGAGCTACAAGCGCGCCGAGGACGGCATCGTGCTCGTCGATGCGGACAAGTGCATCGGCTGCAAACTGTGCTCGTGGGCCTGCCCGTACGGCGCCCGCGAATACGGCGAGACGCGCGGCGTCATGCAGAAGTGCACGCTGTGCGTCGACCGGATCTACGACGAGGGCCTCGCGCCCGACGAGCGCCAGCCGGCCTGCGTGCTGGCCTGCCCGAGCCGCGCGCGGCATTTCGGCGATCTCGGCGATCCGCACTCCACGGTGTCGCGACTCGTCGCCGAGCGCGATGGCTATGACCTGATGCCAGAACTCGGCTACCGGCCGACGAACAAGTACCTGCCGCCACGGCCACGACGCGCCGGTGGCGGGTGCGCGTCGGCCACGTCCGACGGAGAAACCCTCCGCGCCGACGATCTGCCGCCGCTGCTGCGCTGGATGGACCGCCTGCTGTCGCGCTGAGTGCGCTCATCCTGCCGCGATCCGCTTGCGCACCGATCCGCGCAGGGCCTGCTCCGGAACCCACGATCACCGCTCATCGCCATGCATCCCACCCTCTCCGTAATCGCCTTCACCACGCTCGCCGGCACCGGCTACGGCCTGTGGTTCCTGACCGGACTGCGCCTGCTGACCGTTACGCAGGTCGACCTCGCCGGCGGACGCGCGGGATTGCTCGCGATGCTGCTCGCCGGCGCCGTGCTGACCACGGCCGGACTGCTCGCTTCGCTCGCGCATCTCGGCCAGCCGCAACGCGCCTGGCGCGCGCTGAGCCAGTGGCGCAGCTCCTGGCTGTCGCGCGAGGGCATCGCGGCACTCGCGTGTTTTCCGTTCGCGCTGGCGGCGGGGTGGCTGGTCTGGACCGGAACGGGCAGCATGGCCGCGCTGCATGCGGGAGGCGCCGTGCTCGCCGCGCTCGCGCTGATCACGGTGTACTGCACGGCGCGCATCTACACCACACTGCGCACGATCCGCGCCTGGCACAACCGCTACGTGCTGCCCGGCTATCTGCTGCTCGGCCTGCATGGCGGCACGCTATGCGCCTGGCTGCTCGCCGCCACCGGTCTGGACATGGGCCTGGGCACGCGCGCGCTCGCCGCGCTCGTCGTGCTGACCGGCACGGCCGTGCCGCTCTTCAAGCACGCCTACTGGCGCTTCCTCGACGGCGGTCGACATCCGGCATCTCCCGAGAGCGCGACCGGCCTCGGCCGTCACGGCCGCGTACGTGCGTTCGAGGCACCGCATACCGAAGCGAACTTCGTCACGCGCGAAATGGGCTTCGTGCTCGCGCGGCGGCATGCGGCACGGCTGCGGCACGCGGTGCTCGTGCTCGGCGGTGGCGTGCCGCTCCTCGCGGCACTCACGGGTCTCGCGGCCCCGGCTCTCGCCTTGCCGGCCGCGGGCGTTGCAACCTTCTCCGGCCTCGTCGGCATCTTCGTCGAGCGCTGGCTGCTGTTCGCCGAAGCGCGCCACGCGGTGATGCTGTACTACGGCGCCGCACGCGCCTGATGCCGATCAGCGCCGCCGGTGCCTGTCGCGGCAGGCTGTGGTTCAGTCGGACCGGCCGCGACGCGCCTAGAATCGGCGCCCTGCGCGGGAACCGTCCGCGCATCCTTTCCAGCCCGTTTTTCCCGTCGGAGAACAACATGAAACGACTGATGCCCGCTCTCGGCCTGACCCTCGCGTTGCCGCTCACCGCGCATGCCGACGACGGGCAGTGGAAGGGCACCGGCGAAGTCGGCATCGCCGCCTCACGTGGCAACGCCAAGTCCGAAAACGTCAACGCCAAGCTGAATTTCAGCATGGAGGACGATACCTGGAAGAACCAGTTCTTCGCGTCGGCACTGCGCAACAAGGGCGAGGTGAAGAGCACCCGCAACGTGGATGGCGAGACCGTGGAGAGCAAGAGCTTCCAGCTCACCGCGAACCGCTACGAACTCGGCGCCTCGGCCGGTTACAAGTTCGACGAGCGCAGCTATCTCGTCGGCGCGGCGCGTTACGAGAACGACGACTTCTCGCCGTTTGACTACCAGGCCGTGCTCTCGCTCGGCTACGGCTACACGGCTTACCGCACCGATGCCGCCCAGCTCAGCTTCGAGATCGGTCCCGGCTACAAGCATCTGCAGCCGATCCACGGCGGCGACAGCCAGAGCGAGGCCGTCGGTCGCGGCCTCGTTGCCTACAAGCAGAAGCTCACCGCGAACACCGCATTCGAGGATACCTTCCTCGTCGAAGCCGGCTCGGCCAACACGTTCTATCAGAACGACGCGAATCTCGCGGTCAGCATGAACTCGCGGCTCGCGTTGAAGCTCGGCTACCAGGTGCGGCGCAACTCCGAGGTCAGCGACGGCGTCAAGAAGACCGATCAGCAGCTGACGACGAACCTCGTCTATAACTTCTAGCAGGCGGCGGGGCGACCGGCTGCTGGTGCGGTCCATGGACGGACCGCACGAAAATCCAGCGTACGCGCGATGGATTTTCGAAGGACGCGCGCGAGTCCAGTTCGCATCGTTCGATCGAGGTTACGCGTGCCGGAGCACGAGTGGCGAAGCCAGCCCACAGGGCGAGTTACAGGACATAACGTGTCGCGGGATGGGAAGCCACTTTCCCGACAACCCGCTTGGCGCCGGCGACAGACGGCATGCACGGGCACATCCGCACTTGCGCGATCAGGCCGGCAATTCCGGATACAGCAGGCGTCCGGCGCCATGGGCGAGCAGATCGGCCGCGACGCGCCGACCGAGGGTCTCCGGATCATCGCGCGGGCCGATCGCCTCGGCACGCAGCAAAACGCCATGGGCCACGTCGCCGACCATGCCGGCGAGATGCAGGCCCGCGTCGATCTCGCGGCAATAGCCGGCGATCGGCACGCTGCAGTTGCCGTGCAACGTGCGGTTCATCGCGCGCTCGGCGGCCGTGGCGCGTGCCGTATCGGCATCATCGAGCGGCTCGAGCAGCCGCGCGACGTGGCGATCGCCGGCACGGTATTCGATGCCGATCGCGCCCTGCGCGACCGCCGGCAGCCAATCGGGAGCTTCGAGCCGGCTGCGGATGCGCGCGGCGAGGCCGAGGCGCTCGAGGCCCGCGCAGGCGAGCACGATCGCGTCGTAATCGCCGGCATCGAGCTTGGCGAGCCGCGTGCCGACGTTGCCGCGCAGATCGAGCAGGACGAGATCGGGGCGCCGCGCGCGCAGCTGCGCCTGACGACGCAGCGAGGACGTGCCGACGCGCGCACCGTGCGGCAGATCGGCGAGTCGCGCATGGTGGTTGCTGATGAATGCATCGGCAGCATCGGCGCGTTCGAGCACCGCGCCGAGCGCGAAGCCCGGTTCGAGCTCCATCGGCACGTCCTTCAGCGAATGCACCGCGATATCCGCGCGGCGATCCTGCAGGGCGACCTCGAGCTCCTTGAGGAACAGGCCCTTGCCGCCGATCGTGGCGAGTGGCTGGTCGAGGATCTGATCGCCGCGCGTGGTCATCGGCACGAGCTCGACGGAAAGGGCCGGATGCGCGGCGCGCAGGCGCGCGGCGACGTGTTCGGCCTGCCAGAGGGCGAGCGCGCTCTGGCGCGTAGCAATGCGGATGGTGTTCATGGCGGCGAAGGATAAGCGCCGCGCGCCGATCGGCCTAGATATGGCATCGCGCCGATCGTCGCGTCGCACCTTGACGAATGCTGCCCAGCCGCCGGTGCCGCGAGCGCCCGCCGCACGGCATGCCTCATCCTGGGCCTGGCGCTGACGGCCATCGGGACCACGTTCGCACTCATGATCCGGACCGCCGCCACGGGCATCGTGGTCCTGCGACGGCACCCGAGGGCCGTCGAGCCGCCGCGTCCGGCCGCCACGCACCACCACGCTCAGAGCGTGCGCACGAGCTTGCGCACGGCCGGCAGGTTGCGCCGGCTGACCTCGAGTTCATCCTCGCAGCCGGTCAGACGCACGAGGATGCGGCCGTCGCCCAGGCGCACGAGTCCGGCGAGGCGATCGCGTGCGACGAGGCAGTTGCGGTGGATGCGCACGAAGCGCTCGCCGAATTCGTCCTCGATGCTCTTGAGCGCATCCTCGATCAGCACCTGGCCCTTGGTGTGATGGACCACGACGTACTTGTCCTCGGCGAGCATGTAGAGCACGTCGCCGACCGGCACGAGCACGAGGTTGCCGCGCACGCGCGCGCACAGGTGCGTGCGCTGGCGACCCGGCGCGAGCGACTGCGCGACCTGGCCTAGACGCGCCGGGGCGAGGCGTGCAGCGCGCTCGATGGCCTGGCGGAGCCGTTCGAGGCGTACAGGCTTCATCAGGTAGTCGACCGCATTGGCCTCGAACGCGCGCACCGCGTATTCGTCGTAGGCCGTGCAGAACACGATCGCCGGCGGCTTCGCTAGCCGGCCGAGCTCGCGGGCCGCGTCGAGCCCGTCGAGACCGGGCATGCGGATGTCGAGCACCGCGAGATCCGGCTGCAGCCGCTCGCTCTCGCGCACCGCCTGCTCGCCGTTGCTGGCCGTGCCGACCACGTCGGCGCCCGCTTCGTGCAGCAACGCCGCGAGACGCTCGCGGGCGAGCGGCTCGTCATCCGCGACCAATACGCGCATCTTCGCCATCCCCGCGTTTTCCCCTTTCAATACCTCGCTTCCCCGACCGGTGCACGCGGCCCGGATTCCTCCATCGGCGCGGCCGGCAGACGCAGCGTGCAGGTGAACCGCTCCCCGGCATCGTCCACCTCGAGCGCCGCATGCGGGCCGAAATGGTAGACCAGCCGGCTCTGCACATTGGTGAGCGCCATCCCGTTGCCCGACGACCGGCGGCGTCCGGGCGGCGGACAGGGATTCGACACCGTGATTTCGAGCGTCCTTCCGTGTTGATGTCCCTCGACCTCGATGCGGCCGCCCTCGGGCAGGGCCTGCACGCCGTGGTAGACCGCGTTCTCGACCAGCGGCTGGATCAGCAGGGCCGGCAGGCGCAGCTCGCGCGGCAGGGCCTCGACCCGCCAGAGCACGTCGAGGCGTTCGCCGAGCCTGAGCTGCTCGATGCGCAGGTAGCGGCGGGCGAGATCGAGTTCCTCGCCGAGGCTGCGCAATCCGTCACCGGCGCCGAGTGCGGCACGGAACAGGTCCGACAGATCCTCGACCGCGGCCTCGGCCTGGCCCGGACGCACGCGGATCAGGCTGGCGATGGTGTTCATGCTATTGAACAGGAAATGCGGCCGGATGCGCGCCTGCAGCGCCTCGAAGCGCGCGCGCGCCTCGGCACGCACGCCGGCACGCCACTGTTCGAGCACGTAGAAGTAGCGCAGCAGCGCCGCGCCGATCGGCGCGCCGATCAGCACGTTGCGGGTCACGAAATGCGCGTGGCGCGAGGCCGGCAGGGTCAGACCGAGCGCCAGCCCCTGATCAAGCGAGAACACGAGCGAACTGCCGAGCGCGGTGACCGCGAGCATGAAGGCATAGGCCGCCAGCTCGCCGATCCACGGCCGCAGGCGCAGCAGGCGCGGACGCAGCTTGCATAGTCCGACCGCGTGGATCAGCGCGAGCCACTGCACGAACAGGCTGGCGCTGCCGAGTCGCGGCCAGAACGGACGCGGCTCGGCGGTCGGCGCGAGCGTCACGATCAGCGCGACGAATTCGGCGACCACCATCATCGCGAACAGCACCGGCAGGCTGCAGAAATCCGGCAGCCAGGCCGGCGATGCAGGATCTGCCGTGTTCGATGTCGCGCGCGGCGGCATGGCCAGCCTCGACGGTCGGGAACTGCCCGACTCTCCCCACCGGGATTATGCCGCGCTCAGCCCGCGAGACGCGCGTCGAACCACTGCCGCAGATCGGCGATTTCGTCCTCGACCACTGCGTGGCCCATCGCGTACTCGTGCCACTCGACCGGCTGGCCCGCGAGGCGCAGGCGGTCGCGCGCGAGCAGACCGAACGGCAGCGGCACGACCGGGTCGTAGTGCCCATGAGCAAGAAAACACGGCGTCGCCACGTTGGCCGGCGAGCGCGCGGCGAGCGTTGCCTCGGCCAGCGGCAGATAGGTGGACAGGGCGATGATGCCGGCCAGCCGACACGGCGCCGAGAGACCGGCCGCCAGCGCGATCGCGCCACCCTGCGAGAACCCGGCGAGCACGACGCGTTCGGCCGGAATGCCGCGTGCGGCCTCCCGCTCGATCAGGTCGCCCACGGCTGTGCACGAGGCGCGGATACCGGCCTCGTCCTCGCGCGAAGTGAGGTCGAAGCCGTGGATGTCGTACCAGGCGCGCATCGGCAGGCCGCCGTTGACGGTCACCGCGCGCACCGGCGCATGCGGAAACACGAAGCGCAGCGCCGGCCAGGCCGGATCGACGAGCTCCGGCACGATCGGCGCGAAGTCGTGACCGTCCGCACCGAGCCCGTGCAGCCAGAGCACGCACCATGCCGGCGTGGATCCGGTCTCGATTTCATGGCAGGGCAGGCTCATCGGATCATGCTCCTCATGGTCGCGTGATGAATGCGGGCAACGGCCTGCCGGGCGCATCACCGGCTCGGCTTGCCCGCCGGCCGCGAGCCGCTATGCTGCGCGTTCCCCGATTTGCGGAGATTGCCATGTCGCGCGCCCTCGCTGCCGCCGTCACCGCCTTGCTCTGTCTCGCCGCACAGCCGGCGCGCGCCGGGCTCGCGCTCGAGCGGATCATGGCCGATCCGGACTGGATCGGCGCGCCGGTCGAACGGCCGTACTGGTCGCTGGACGGCAAGGCCGTCTACTACGCGCTGAAACGCTCGGGCTCGCCGATCCGCGACCTGCACCGCATCGACCTCGCGGACGGCAACGATCACGTGATCGTCGATTCGGAACTCGTCGATCTCGATGCCGCCGAGCCGGTGTTCGATCATGCACGCCGGCGCGCCGCGTTCGTGCGCAACGGTGACGTGTTCGTCCGCGAACTCGACAGCCGGCGCCTGATCCAGATCACGCGCAGCAATGCCGACGAGGCGAGCCCGCAGTTTTCCGCCGACGATGCGCAGATCCAGTTCCGCGTCGGCAGCGACTGGTTCGCCTACGACTTCGCGCGTGCGCTGGTCCTTCCGCTCGCCCAGCTCAAGGCCGAGAAGGACCCGCACGAGAAGAAGCCCGATGATTTCGAGAAGCTGCAGTTGCGCCTGATCGGCACGCTGCGCCAGGAACACGAGAACAAGGACGCCCTGCGCCAGCGCAACGAGGCCCTGCGCGCAGCCGATCCGACGCGTGCGCCGGCCCCGTTCTATCTCGGCGACGACGTGCGCATCGGCGAGACCGCACTCGGCCCGGACGGGCGCTGGCTGCTGGTCGTGACCACGCCGAAGGGTGCCGACGAAGGCCGCACCGGCAAGATGCCGAACTACGTGACCGAGTCCGGCTACGAGGAAGTCGAGGACGTGCGCACGCGCGTCGGCCGCAACGACCCCGCGCCGCAGACGCTCTGGCTGCTCGATCTGCACAAGCACGCCGTCGCCAAGCTCGCCTACGCGAACCTGCCCGGCATCCACGACGACCCGCTCGCCGCGATCCGCGCCGAGAACGAGAAGGCCAGGATCGCCGAGGACAAGGGCACGGACGTCGCTGCGGGTTCCGCCAAGGGCTCGTCCGCCAGAGCCGGCAAGGCCGATGGGAAATCCACTGCCAAGGCCGAGCCGAAGGAGCGCGCGCTGCAGGTCGCCGCGCTGCTGTTCAGCCGTGACGGGCGCGAGGCCGCGGTGCAGTTGCGCGCGGTCGACAACAAGGATCGCTGGATCGCCACGGTCGATCTCGCCAGCCAGGCGCTCGTCGCCCAGCACCGCCTGCACGACGAAGCCTGGATCAACTGGAACTTCAACGAATTCGGCTGGCTTGGCGATGCCCGCAGCCTCTGGTATGTCTCCGAGGAGACCGGTTATGCGCAGCTCTACGTCAAGCCGCTGGATGGCAAGCCGCGCGCGCTGACCGAGGGCCGCTTCGAGATCTCCGCACCCGCGCTGTCGCCGGATGGCCGCTGGTTCTACGTACACGCGAACGTCGAGGCGCCGTACGCCTACGACGTCTACCGCGTGCCGGTCGCGGGCGGCCGGCTCGAGCGGCTCAGCGACGTGCGTGGCAGTCAGGGTTTCGTGCTCTCGCCGGACGGCAGCCAGGTGCTGCTCACGCATTCCTCGAGCTACGTGCCTGCGCAGCTCGGCGTGCTGCCGGCCGCGGGCGGGACACTGCGCGCGCTGACCGACACGCGCACGGCCGATTACAAGGCGATGAGCTGGCTCGCACCCGAGATCGTCGGCGTGCCGTCGAGCCACACCAGGGCGCCGATCTGGGCGAAGTTCTACAAGCCGGCCGACACGTCGGCGACACCGCGACCGATCGTGCTGTTCGTGCACGGCGCCGGCTACACGCAGAACACGCACCTGCAGTTCCCCTACTACTTCCGCGAGCAGATGTTCCACAACCTGCTCGTCGAACGCGGTTATCTCGTACTCGACATGGATTATCGCGCCTCGGCAGGTTACGGCCGCGACTGGCGCACCGCGATCTACCGCAACATGGGTCATCCCGAACTCGAGGACCTCGTCGACGGCGTGAACTGGCTCGTGAAGAACCACCACGGCGACCCGCAGCGCGTCGGCGTCTACGGCGGTTCCTACGGCGGCTTCATGACCCTGATGGCGCTGTTCCGCGCACCGGATGTGTTCAAGGCCGGCGCCGCCCTGCGCCCGGTCACCGACTGGACGCAGTACAACCACGAGTACACGTCGAACATCCTCAACACACCGCAGGTCGATGCGCTCGCCTACCGGCGCAGCTCACCGATCGAATTCGCCGATGGTCTCAAGGGCCGGCTGGTGATCTGCCACGGCATGATCGACGACAACGTGTTCTTCCAGGATTCGGTACGCCTGTTCCAGAAGCTCGTCGAGCTGCACAAGGATGACGTGGAACTCGCGCCGTACCCGATGGAGCGGCACGCCTTCGCGCATGCCGACGCCTGGCTCGACGAGTACAAGCGTATCTTCAAGCTGTTTGAGACCAGCCTGCACTGAACGCCACGGCTTGGCAGGCCGGGGCGTCGCCGGCCTGCCCGCCTGGAGAGGCCCGGCTCGCCGAACCGCGACGCAGGCGACCCATGTGATCGGACCCTCCGCGCCGGGACGGCGATGAATCGCCTGCCGCACCGGTGCGGGTCCAGACCCACGAAGCCGGCGCGATCCCCGGTCGCGCCTGGCCGCAGGTCCGGGCATTGCGCTCGCCGTACGCGGATACTGTCGATGTCGATGTCGATGTCGATGTCGATGTCGAGGTCGAGGTCGAGGTCGAGGTCGAGGTCGAGGTCGAGGTCGAGGTCGATGCCGATGCCGATGCCGATGCCGAAGACGGTACGGCACGCGCCATCAGACTTCCGACCTGCCGAGTACGTACGCAGCCCAACCCGCCTCCTCGACCTGCCCCCAAGTCGGGTTCTCCGACTCGAAGTCCTCCGTCAGCGACAGGAAGCCCGCTCCTTTCCGATGCACATCGGACGGGTGCCACCAGCACATCTCGCACTCTCCGCAATGCAGGAAGAGCCGGCCGTCGCGCGGATCGACCTGCATGACGAGCCTGTCCTGCCGGCAGCGCGGACAGGCATGGCTGTAGAAGTAGATGGTCATGGTATGTCCAAGTATCGGTCGGACCGGTAGCGATTTCGTATCTCCCGCAGATGGCGGCACCCGTGCGGTCGGATGTACCGCTCCTGCGCGCTCGCAGACAAGCCCAGTGTCGCCTGCTGCGTGTACAGCGTGATGTGCCACCGCACCCGCCACGCCGAGCGGGCGCGGACGGAAGGTGCGTATCCCGCGATCGCAGAACCCCCGCCAGGCAACCCCGCGCTCTTGCAGCGGCAACACGGTAGTAGCCTGGCACCCCCAGGTTCGCAGTCGCCATAGCGACGGGCACGCCCCACGATCGGTCTGCCCGGCAGGCGGGTCCGGTCCACACCCGACAGGGGCTTGCTTGTGATATCGTTTAGATATCTAATGCACACCACAGTCCGCCCCAAGGAGAGCACCATGCAAGAGCGCACCGTCACCAGTCTGCCCGGCATTCCGATCCTGCTCGTGCTGGGCGCCAGCACGCTGGGCGACGCGGCGTTGTTCGTCCATGCCTCGCGGCTCGGCATGCAGTCGCTGATCGGCGTGGCGATCCTGATCGGCGCGCTGCTCGCCCTGTTACTGCGCGGCCTGTTCGTCGTCCAGCCGAACACGGGCGCCGTGCTGCAGCTGTTCGGTCACTACGCCGGCACCGCGCGCGAGGCCGGCCTACGCTGGGCGAATCCGTTCCTGACGAAAAAGGCCGTGAGCCTGCGCGTGCGCAACTTCGAGTCCAGCAAGCTCAAGGTCAACGATCTCGATGGCAGCCCGATCGAGATCGCCTCGGTCGTGGTCTGGCAGGTGCACGACACCGCCGAGGCCGTGTTCAACGTCGACGACTACGAGAACTTCGTGCACGTGCAGAGCGAAGCCGCGCTGCGCCAGCTCGCGACGAGCTATCCGTATGACCAGCACGAGGAAGGCCAGGTCTCGCTGCGCAGCCACGCGAAGGAGATTAACGAGCACCTCAAGCGCGAGATCCAGGAGCGCCTCGCGAGCGCCGGCGTGAGCGTGCTCGAGGCGCGCGTGAGCCATCTCGCCTACGCGCCGGAGATCGCCCAGGCCATGCTCCAGCGCCAGCAGGCCGGCGCGATCATCGCCGCACGCACGCGCATCGTCGAAGGTGCGGTGAGCATGGTGCAGATGGCGCTCGAACAGCTCGGCCAGCGCGGCGTGGTCCACCTCGACGAGGAACGCAAGGCGTCGATGGTGTCGAACCTGCTCGTCGTACTGTGCGGCGAACGCGGCACGCAGCCGATCGTCAACACCGGCACGCTGTACAACTGACGCCCCGTGGCCGGCGAGAAGAAAGCCTATCCGCTGCGCATCAGCGCCGACGTGCTCGACGCCACGCAGCGCTGGGCCGAAGACGAGCTGCGCTCACTGAACGCACAGATCGAATACGTACTGCGCGAGGCCCTGCGCAAGGCCGGCCGGCTGGCGAAACCGCCGCCGGCCGAGCCGGCCGACGAGGAGTGATCCATCGGGTATCGTAACCGGGCGAGCTCATCAGGAGCGTCGCTTCGTCTATGCTTGCGCACCTTGGCACTTCTTCCAGGTGTGACGATGTGGCGGACAAGGAAAAGCCGAGCGGTCATTGCCGGTCTTGTTCTGGCTCTGACAATGGGGGTCGTGCCGATGCCAGCGGCCGCCCAGGTATGGCGAGAAAACTGGCTCGAGAGCGGACCGATCGAGCTGCCACTCTCCGCCTACGCTTCCTCTCCGCCAGACATCTCCTCTCCGCCAAACATTCGGCTCGGAAAGGATGGCTCACTGCTGTTCGTTCTGCCGGATCAGTTGAGGTTGATCCGCGTCGACGCCGATGGCGCGCTCCGCTGGACACGGGACATTGTCAGCGCCGAGGGCATTTCATTCGTCGATATCGACGCCGATGGCACGGCGCTGCTCGCCGACTCCGGCCGGCTCCTGGGGCGATTCGCTGCGGACGGTACGCCGTTGTGGCTGCGCTCGGTGTCTTTTCACGGCGCAGCCCGGCTCTCGCCGGATCAAGTCGCCACGGCCCGTTGCGAATTGCCCGGCCTCGGCGTCGTGCAGGTGCTCGACGTGGTATCCGGAGATGCCGTTTGGGAACGCACGGTGCCGACCGGAGCCGCCTATTGCACGGGCGCTCGGATCCTCGCGGATGGGGGTGGCAGCGCCCATGTCGTTTTCGACATCAACGACGGGCTCACGGGTCAGCGCTCGCGGATCGCACAGGTTCTTCCGGATGCGACCCTACGCTGGATCGCCACCGCTGCACCAGGCGTCAAGCTGGTGGGAGCCAGTCCGGACCGCGTCTACATCCGGGACTCGTACGCACTCCAGGCACTTACGGCGGATGCCGGACAAAAGGCATGGCAGATCAATTTTCCGGGACCCTCATTTCTCATTCCCGGGGCGTCTCCGGAGTTACCGGCAGAGCCCCTGATATTGACCAGCGGGCCGAGCCTGCGGCGCCTTTCCGGCAAGGACGGCAGCCCGCGCTGGAATGTGGATTTACCCGCAGATGCCCAGGTTTCGCTACTTCAGACGACCGCCCACCTCATTCTCATGAGCGTGTACGTGAACGGAAAGGGCGAACTCTGGCGGCTGAATCCCGTCGACGGCGGAGTGGTGTGGACGGCTCCCATTCCAGAATCCACACCCGGCAAGTCATACATGTGGACTAGCAGCAGCGCGCTGGGACCGCTCGGCACCGACAAGATCGCCATCGCCGGCCGTGTCGTGGACGGATGGGACCTCGGCGAAGCACACATCGCCCTCTTTGACGCCGCCAGCGGTATGGCGCTGAGTGTATTTCCGGCACCCCTTGTCCCGCGCTCGGTCACAGCAGCCACCACCCTCGATGACGCCAAGCGGATCGTGGGCGTCACGTTTCCCCTATCGAACAGCGCGCCGCTGGTGCGGCTGCGCCGCCTCGATGGCCTGGCCGGCTCACCGGATCTCGATATTGCGGAGGCAATCGGCTTACTGCCAGGATATCTCTACTTTTATGCTTCGCCCCAGATTGCGGCGGGTCAGGGCAGCATCGCCACGGCCATCCCGTTCCATGCCCAGGGATCGGATTTCGAAGGGGCTTCACGCATCGCCCTGTACGACAGCGCAACAGGTGTAAGGCGCTGGGCAGCGATGCCGCACGCTCATCTCCAGCAGGCCAATTCGGCACCTTCGACGCCCATATTCGACAGTGCGGGCAATGTTTTCGTCAGTGTCGGCAGCAAGATCTACTGCACCCCTTACCCCTACACCACGGGTTGCGGCGATCTCTCGCTGTACAAGCTGGCCGCTGCCGATGGTGCACTGTTGTGGCGGAACAGCCGGATGCTGAGTGAAGTGCCTTATTACGAGTCTCAACCTTCTCCGCCACTGTTTACGCTCATCAATGACGACGCAGTCCTCGCCGAGGACGCCAAGTCGGCGGCCGAAGGCCTGGCAGTAACAAGACTTTCAGGGACCGATGGTGCGGTCGTCTGGAACGTGTCGATCCCCGGCGTCCCCTACGTAGCCGGTGTGGAAGCGGTCAGCGATGGCAACCTCTACGTACATGGCCGCGGCAACAGTGTCGGCGGCATCTCGTACGTGCTGACCAAACTCGACTTCGCCACCGGCGCCATACTCTGGTCGACGGCCTATTTTCCAACGGAATGTGTCCCGTACTGCCAGGAATTGGCGAGCCTCAAACTGCCGAACGACGACGTGGTCGTCGCCGGCGAAGTCCGTGGCACTCGCATGCCCTGGCTATTGCGTTTCCGCGGCGATGGCAGCGGAGCGAGTTCGTGGGCGCCCATCGCCGGCTTGCCACCCTATCGGGCACGGCTCCTCGACCTGATCTACGACCCGGTGCATGGTCTGCGTGCGATCTCGACGCACTACGTGCGCGGGACAGGGCACGGCCTGCACGCACTCTTTTCCGTCGACCCCGACCATGGAATTCTCGGCGACGTGCAGGTTCTCAACGGAATCAGTGCGGATCCACTGGCGGATGTGCTGTATTTCGATTCGCCGGCGGTATCGAGCAACGACTCGTTGATCGTCACCACCGACGGCAATGTGAATGGCAGTCCTTACACCCGAGGGGCGGCGCTGTTCGACACGACTGTCGCGGCTCATGGCGACCTTGCCGTGAGCGTGACGGCACCGGCACGCGTCTTTCCAGGGGAGATCACGCCATTCCGGATCGTCGCCGACTTCAGCGGCACATCTCCGGTCGATGACGTGAAGCTGCTGGCGACCATGCCATGGCCCCAAGGGATCCTGGATCACACCTGCACCACCCAGGCCGCCACGAACTGCACGATCGACGACACCTCAGGCAATCTCAAGGTTCGATTCGATGCCGCGCCCGGTGCGCACGTGGAGGTCGCCGGTCACATGCGCGCGATGCAGGCCGATGAATCCACGCCGATCGCCATCGCGGCCACGGTGTTCGGCCCGACTTCGCTCGCCGAGCCCGACATCGGCAACAATCTGGCGCGCGCCTTGATCGCGACGAGCCTGTTCGTGGCGGGTTTCGAGGATTGATCACTGCGCAGCGGTGGATAGTCTCGGCAAAGATTCCCTCGTCGCGATCTGCCGGTGTTATGACCGAACTCGTCGCCTACTGCAGCGTGCCCGATGCCGAGACCGCGGCGCGCCTCGCGCGCGTGCTGGTCGAGGAACGCCTCGCGGCCTGCGTGTCCCGCGTGCCCGGCGTGGTCTCGACCTATCGCTGGCAGGGCCGGGTGTGCGTCGACGAGGAATGCCTGCTGCTGATCAAGACCACCGAGGCGCGGCTTGCCGCCTTGCGCGAGCGGCTCGTCGCACTGCATCCGTACGCAGTCCCGGAACTGATCGCGGTGCCAGTCGTGGCCGGCCATGCGCCCTACCTCGACTGGCTGCGCGCCCAGGTCGCCGACGCACCGGCGGACTGATCGAGACCGTCGTCCGGAGTCCGGTACCCCGGCACGGTGGACCGCCCTGCCAAGCGAACGAGTGCCCGCCCCACTGCGCCGGTACCGGCATCCCGCGGATCGGGCGGCAGCCGTCGCGTCGCCCTGAATCCACGCCGCCTCTCCTGCAGAGGCGGCTACCTTGTCGCGGTGCCGAGCGCCATCGCACGGCTGCCACCGTGACCGCCGTTCGGCGGCAGGGCACAATCGCCCGCCCCGGTCAGCGGAACCCTGCGGCGCGCTTGCGGTCCCCACTGCCGCGCACGGCAGACCGTGCGGCCTCTCTCCTGCCCGAAGGTGGCCGATGAAGCGATGCCTCTCCTTTTTCCTGCTGCTCGTTGGCCTGGGCACCACCGCCCTGCCGGCGCGCGCGCAGCAGGATGGCCTGCTGCCGGTCGAGGAAGCCTTCCAGCTCGAAGCGCGCGCGGTCGCCGCAGACCGTATCGACCTCGAATGGAGGATCGCCGACGACTATTACCTCTACCGTTCGCGCATCAAGGTGCGCTCGACGACGCCCGGCGCGACACTCGGTGCGCTCGAGCTGCCGGCCGGCGTGAAGAAGCACGACGAGTTCCTCGGCGAGATGGAGGTCTACCACGGCCGGATCGTCGCCACCCAGGCGATCAGCGTCGCCGCGGGAACCGATACCGTCGAGCTCGGCGTCAGCGTGCAGGGCTGCCACGAGGTCGAACCGAAGATCTGCTACCCGCCGTATGCGCGCACGCTGCGCGTGAGCCTGCCGGCGACCGGCGCCGCGAATATGGCGATCGGATCCGCCACGCCATCCGCGAGCGGTAGTCTCGCCGCGGCACTCGGCCGGCCTGCGAACGGCCTGGCTGCCACGCCCGGCATGGTCGGCACGCCGCTGCCGGATACGGAAGCATTCCGCGTCGAGGCGATCGCCGGCTCGCCGACCTCGCTACTGCTGCGCTTCACGCCGGCGCCGGGCTATTACCTGTATCGCGACAAGTTAGCCCTGCGCGTCCCGAAGGAGGCCGGCATCGCACTCGGCACGCCGGCCTGGCCGGCCGGCCGCACGTTCCCGGATCCGCACTTCGGCGAGGTGCCGGTCTATTTCGACCTGACCGAAGTACCGGTGCCGCTCGCCCGCACGCGCGGCGAGGAGACGACGCTGGCGCTCGAGGTCGACCTGCAGGGCTGCCAGACCGACGGCATCTGCTATCCGCCGATGACTCGCCATATCGATGTGATGCTGCCGGCCGCGACGCCGGACCAGCTCGTGCAGGCCGCACCGGCTGCCACGGCGACGGACACCGGCCGGCTGGGCCTCGCACTGGCGCTGCTGCTCGCGATCGGCGGCGGCCTGATCCTGAACCTGATGCCCTGCGTGCTGCCGGTGCTGTCGCTGAAGGCGCTCGGCCTCGCCCAGGGCGGCGAGAGCCCTGCCAAGGCCCGGGCGCATGCGATCTGGTATACGGCCGGCGTGCTGGTCACGTTCGCCGCGGTCGGTCTCGCCGCGCTCGGCCTGCGTGCCGCCGGCCAAGCCCTCGGCTGGGGCTTCCAGCTGCAGCAGCCCCTGGTCGTGGCCGCGCTGACCTACGTGATCTTCGCGATCGGCCTGAACCTCTCGGGCGCGTTCACGATCGGCGGCCAGTTCGCCGGTATCGGCCAGTCGCTCGCCGTACGCAGCGGGCCGGTCGGCGATTTCTTCACCGGCGCGCTGGCGGTCGTCGTGGCGAGCCCGTGCACCGCACCGTTCATGGGCACTGCGCTGGCCTATGCGTTCGCCGCGCCGCCAGTGCTGGCGTTGCTGGTGTTCCTCGCACTCGGCCTCGGCCTCGCCTTGCCGTTCCTGCTGATCGGCTTCGTGCCGGCGCTGGCCGCGCGTCTGCCGCGTCCGGGTGCCTGGATGGAAACCTTCCGCCAGGCGCTCGCCTTTCCGATGTACCTGACCGCGGTGTGGCTGCTCTGGGTGCTCGCCCGGCAGCGCGGCACCGATGCGGCTGCGCTGCTGCTCGGCGGTGCCGTGCTGCTGGCCTTGGGTCTGTGGTGGCTGGAACGATTGCGCGGCACCCGGCGGCCCGTTGCGCGCGCCCTTGCCGCACTTACGCTCGCCGTGGCGCTCCTGCCGCTGGCTGCCGTACAGCGCCTGTCGATACCGGCCGCGGCCAGCGAATCGGCGGACGGTGCCGTGCCGTACTCGGTCGAGAAGCTCGCCGTGCTGCGCCGCGAGGGCCATGTGGTGTTCGTCAACATGACCGCCGACTGGTGCGTGACCTGCAAGGCGAACGAGAAGCGCGTGTTCGGTACCGAAGCGTTCCGCCAGGCGCTCACCGCGGTCGATGCGGTGTACATGAAGGGCGACTGGACCAACGTCGATCCGGCGATCACTCGCTTCCTCGAGGCACACGACGCGGTCGGCGTGCCGCTGTACGTGGTGTTCCCGCCGGGTGAGGGCAAGGAAACCGTCCTGCCGACTGTGCCGAGCCTCGACACGATCGAGACCGCGCTGCGTCAGGCGCACGGAGGCTGAACCTGTGGCCGGCTGGCGCCAGGCGCTGGGCGTCGTGCTGCTCGCGGTGGCGGCAGGACTGGCGGGGGTGATCGCCGGCAGCGTGCTGACCCGCCGCCCGCCGCCGTGGCTCAAGGCCGTGCTGCTGGACAGCGAGGCCGGCCGTGCCCTGCTGGCGCGGCTGGAGCGGACAGGCCCGGGAACGCAGCCTGATGTGACCATCGCGCAACCTGGTGATCCACGTCCCGATCCGGCCCTTGTCGACCTCGACGGCCGGCCGCGCTCGCTCGGCGAATGGCAGGGCCGGCTGCTGCTCGTCAACTTTTGGGCGAGCTGGTGTGGCCCGTGCCGTGAGGAAATGCCGGCACTCGATCGTTTCCATGCCGGCGAGGCCGCGGACGGCGTGCAGGTCATCAGCATCGCCGTGGACGACCCGGGCGCGGTCCGCGAGTTCCTGCGTGACCTACCGGTGCGCTATCCCGTGCTGCTGCCGGCTACGGGCAGTGCCGATCCGTCGCTGGCCTTCGGCAATACCCGCGGCGCACTGCCCTACAGCGTATTGATCGGCCGCGACGGCCGCCTGCTGGCGCGGAAGCTCGGCCGGCTCGACGAGGCCGCCCTCGCCGAATGGATCCGGCCCTACCGCTGAACCCCGCCATCGAAAGCGAGCTTGACCGCAGCCCGCCGACCACCTAGGGTCAGCGGCCGGACTTTACGGAAATCGTCCGTTCGAGGATCGCGCCGTGCAGCCGATCCGGTCATCCAGTGACCGCCAGGGGGCAATCATGTTGATGAAAGGACTGTCATGGTCCATGGCCGCGGCCGCATTGGCCGTGGGCCTTGGCCTCAGCGTCGCCGACGCCGTCGCGGCGCAGCCGACTCCGATCGTGCGCAAGGCGCGCTTCAGCGGGGCCACGCCCGGCAAGCTGAGTGACATGCGCTTCCCGGATGCCTACGCCGGCCCGACCTTCTTCACGCGCGAGAATCCCAATCCCTCGCCGTGGTCACCGCAATACACGCGCAACAAGACCATCCGCAAGACCGGCCAGCCGTTCCTCGCCGGCAAGGCGGGCGATGGCGCGCTGCAGTCACAGCATCCCGGCGTCAACACGATGGCGGGGCCGCTGTATACGTTCGAAGGCCTGAACAACGCCGACTCGGCCGGCGTCAACGGCGGTGGCTACTACGTGCCGCCGGACACGGTCGGCGACGTCGGCCCGGCGCACTACGTGCAGGCGGTCAACACCGCGATGCGCATCTTCACGCGTGACGGCACGCCACTGACTCCGCCCTTCCTGATCAGCCACCTGTTCGCGAGCCTCGGTAGCGGCAGCAAGTGCGCGACGACCGACGATGGCGACCCGATCGTGCTGTACGACCACCTCGCCGACCGCTGGCTGGTCAGCCAGTTCTCGGTGACCGATCCCGCGCCCTATTCGCAGTGCATCGCGATCTCGCAGACTGGCGACCCGACCGGCGCCTGGTACGTCTACGACTTCGTGATGCCGAACGACAAGATGAACGACTACCCGCATTTCGGGGTATGGCCGACGGCGTACTTCATGACCGATAACCAGTTCACCGCGAACTGGGCCGGTGCCGGCGTGTTCGCCTTCGATCGCGCACGCCTGCTTGCCGGCGATCCGAGCGCAAGCTACATCTACTTCGACCTCGAGAGTGTCGACGTGAATATTGGCGGCATGCTGCCGGCAGATCTCGACGGGCCGCCCCCGCCGTCTGGGTCGCCGGGCCTGTTCGCGTATTTCACGGCGACCGAGTATGGCGACTCCACCGATGGCCTGCGTCTGTTCGCGTTCACGCCGGATTTCGCCACGCCCGCGAGTTCGAGCTTCACTGAACTGACTGCCGCACCGCTGGCAGTCGCCGCGTTCGATCCGGTCTCGCCGAACAGCCGCGGCCAGGTGCCTCAGCCGTCGCCGGCGACGAGCAGCAACAAGCTCGATGCTATCACCGATCGCCTGATGCATCGGCTGCAATACCGCAACTTCGGCGCGTACGAGAGCCTCGTGGTGATGCATACGGTGGATGCCTCGGGCGACTCGTCCGCTGCGGTCTTCAAGGCCGGCGTGCGCTACTACCAGCTCACGCGCAGCGCTAGCGGGAGCCCATGGACGGTCAACGAGCAGGCGACGTTCGCACCGGACGCCGCGCACCGCTTCATGGGCAGCGCGGCGATGGACGGCGCCGGCAACCTCGCGGTGGCCTACAGCGTTTCCAGCGACACGCTCGGCATCTTCCCGAGCCTGCGTTATGCCGGACGCCTCGCCAGTGATGCGGCCAACGGCCTCGCCCAGGGCGAGCAGACCCTGTATGCCGGCACCGGCGTGCAGACCACCACGAGTACCGCGCAGCGCTGGGGCGATTACGCGAGCCTGAGCGTCGATCCGGTCGACGACTGCAAGTTCTGGTTCACCTCGGAGTACTACGCCAACCCGCTGCCAGCCGCCTGCACGTCCCTTGGCAACAGCAGCATCAATGCGCGCTGCTGGCAGACGCGCATCGGCAACTTCCAGTTCCCGGGCTGCTCGGTACCGGCCAAGGGCACGCTAACCGGCCAGGTCACGCTCTCTGGTTCCAGCGCACCGCTCGCCGGGGTGCTGGTCGCCGCTGGCAATGGCTATCTCGCCATGACCGACGCCAGCGGCCATTACACGCTGCGCCTGCCGCCCGGCAGCTACGACATGGGTGCCGCGCGTGTGGGTCTCGTTCCCGGCACCGCGACCGGAGTGGCGGTCACCTCCCTCGGCACCGCGACGCGCGATTTCACCCTGAGCGGCGTCCCCACCCTCCAGGCAACCACCGCGACCCTCGACGACAGTGTGACGCCCTACGGCAACGACAACGGCATCGTCGATGCCAACGAGTGTCTTGCCGTCGACCTGGGCGTGGGCAACGCTGGCTACGCTGCGGCCACGGGCTACACGGCGACTCTCGCGAGCCTCACGCCCGGCGTGACGGTACGCGGTGCCGCCAGCGCCTCCGGCCTCACTTTCCCGGTCTACGGCACCTCTACCCAGCGCTTCGAGATCGGCACCCCGCCGAGCCTGCAGGCCGGCACACCGATCCAGCTGCAGCTCAGCCTGAACGGTGCCGCGGGCAACTTCACGCTGCCCTACACGCTGGCGACCGGCAGTCCGAGCGCCACCGGCCTGCCGTTCAGTGCGACCGGTCCGGTCTCGATTCCGGACAACAGCACCACCGGCGCCATGCTCAGCATTCCGGTCAGCGGTGTGACCGGCGCCGTGTCGAAGGTGAAGGTCGCGCTGTATCTAACCCATACCTGGATCTCCGACCTGACGATCTCGCTGATCGCTCCGGACAACACGGAGGTGATGCTGGCGAGTGGCGTCGGTGCTAGTGGTGACAACATGGGCCAGAACTGCCCGACCACGGATGGCAACGACACGATCTTCGACGATGCGGCCGGCACGCCGATCGGCTCCGGTACGGCACCGTTCCTCGGCACCTTCAAGCCAGCCTCTCCACTGTCCGGCTTCAATGGCCATGCGCCGAACGGCACCTGGAAGCTGAAGGCCTTCGATAGCGTCAGCTCGGACACGGGCACGCTGCAGTGCGTGACACTGACCATCAACGGCTATACGACCACGGCTGGCGTCTGCGACGACGTCATCTTCGTCGGCCGTTTCGACTAACCTGCTCCAACGGCGAGCGCCAGCAGGCTGGCGTCCGCCGCGGTGAATCACGCAGCGGGCCGGCTCCTGGCATGAGCCGGCCCGCTGCATGTTAGGGAACGCCACACCGGCGGATCGCGCTTGGGGCCAGCCCGGCCCAGACATGACCCGTGCTCAGCGGCACATCCAGAACGTCGCCGAACGTCGCCGAACTCGCCCGATCATGCTGGACAAGCGCCACGCGCTGGCGCAGACTTGCGTGCCTTGCCCGGCCACCGCCGGAGTGGAGTCGCCCGCTTGGCCACGTTTCTGGTGCTGCACGGCCCGAACCTGAATCTGCTCGGCCGCCGCGAGCCGGAAACTTACGGACATACGACGCTCGCCGAGATCGACGCCGATCTCGCTGCCCTGGCCACGGCACGCGGCCATCGCCTCGAAACGTTCCAGTCGAACGCCGAGCACGCGCTGATCGAGCGCAT